>JAANMV010002468.1_pt1 | contig 17853 bp, 14 predicted proteins | sample 7279661 | NCBI WGS metagenome assembly JAANMV01 (sample SAMN14094540, study PRJNA606508) | bioreactor metagenome | isolation source: A lab-scale SPAN reactor treating ammonium-rich wastewater day 121 | place: Ireland: Galway | collected 2017-05-16 | reverse complement strand
CGCGTAGAACCCCTCGGGCATCCCGATGAAGTGCACCGCCTGCTGGCATGCCACCGCCATCTGCAACGCCTGCGGATCCGCCAGCCCGACGTCCTCCGATGCCAGGATCACCATCCGCCGGACGATGAACAGCGGATCCTCGCCCGACTCGATCATGCGGGCGAGCCAGTAGAGCGCCCCGTCCGGGTCGCTGCCCCGCAGCGATTTGATAAACGCCGAAATCGTGTCGTAGTGGTAGTCCGACTGACGATCGTAGTACGGTCGGCGGTCCTGGAGCGCCTGCTTGATGTCGCCAACCGTGATTGCCCGCCGTCCGTCCGCGTAGGCGACGTCTGCCGCGATCTCCAGTGCCGTCAGGGCTGCGCGGGCGTCGCCGTTCGCGCCTTCGAGCAGCGTCTCGCGGGCCGTCTCATCGAGGCTGAGCCCCATCGCACCCAGCCCTCGCGCCTCGTCCCGGAGCGCTTCTTTGACGATGCCCGCGAGTGCCTCCGGTCCGAGCTGCTTGAGCCGCACAACGCGGGCCCGGCTCAACAACGGCGCGATCACCTCGAAGGACGGGTTCTCGGTTGTCGCGCCGATAAGTGTGACTGTCCCGTCCTCGACATAAGGCAAGATGACGTCCTGCTGGGCCTTGTTGAACCGGTGGATCTCGTCCACGAAGAGCACCGTGCGTTTCCCGGCGATCCTTCGGGCCTGGGCGTCTGCCATCACCTTGCGCAGGTCGGCAACGCCGGACGAGACCGCCGAAAGCGCGACGAACTCGGCGGCGACGCTTCGCGCCAGGATGCGCGCGAGCGTCGTCTTTCCGCAGCCGGGAGGACCCCAGAGGATGAACGAGGGCAACCGCCCCCGCTCGACCGACCCGCGGAGCATGGAACCCGGCCCGACGGCCTCATCCTGCCCGGCGAACTCGTCGAGGGTGCGGGGCCGCATGCGAGCGGCAAGTGGTGCGTCGGGAGCGATACCGGGCTCTCCCATGTCAAACGCGCCCTGCCCGGCAGGGTTCCTGGCCACCTCAGCCCGCCAGGAGCGCGATGGTCACGCCCTCGCCGCCCTCGTTCGCTGCAGCCGACTCGTACTCTCGAACCAGGGGATGGTGCGCCAGCGCCTCGCGTATTGCTGCCCGGAGAGCGCCGGTGCCCTTGCCGTGGATGATGCGAACGAATGGGAGCCCGGCGCGGAAGGCGTTGTCCAGGTAGCTCTCGAACTGCTCCAGCGCAGCCTCGGCGCGTTGCCCGCGGAGGTCCAGTTCGACGGACACCGGCGGACCCATCGGAACCTTGATGCGCTCCCCGGTTGGCGTGGGCGTCTCGATCCGGTCGATCCGGTCCACGTACACCTTCATCCGCAGCGAGCCGAACTGCACCTCAACACGGCCATCCTCCCCGACCGCGCTGAGCGCCTCGCCGAGCTGCGGGATATCGCGCACGTGGACAAGGTCACCCGGTTCGACCTCACGCCGCGGCGTGAGCGGCGCCAGGGTCTCCGGCCGCCTTGGCTTTGCGCGCGCTGCAAGCTGCTCGATGTCCTTGTCCATTGCCCGCAGGGTCTCCCCGGCAGCGGCCGGATCGAACTCCCTGGTCGCCGTCCGGCGCTTCGCTGCTTCGACTTCGCGCCGCAGGCGGGCGAGTGTGTCCTCGGCCTCGCGATGGGCATCATCCAGGATGGCCGCGCGCTCTTGCTCGATGCGGTCCCGCCGTTCAGCCAGGGCGACTCGCAGTTCTTCAGCTTCTCTGCGCGCGAGCTCCTCGCCGCGGCGCGCCTCGGTTGCAGCCGCCCGCTCCGAACGGATCTCGCCGAGCAGCGTCTCCAATTCGAAGTGCTCGGGGGCCAGCTGTTCGCTCGCGCGCTCCAACACCTCTTCGGAAAGCCCGAGACGCCGCGCGATGGCGATGGCGTTCGACTGACCAGGGAGGCCGACAGTGAGGTGGTACGTCGGGCTGAGCGTCTCGATGTCGAACTCCACCGAGGCGTTGCGCAACCTCGGGTCATTGTGGGCGAAGACTTTCAATTCGCCGTGATGCGTGGTCGCGATGAGCGTGCAGCCGCGGTCGAGCAGCGTCTCGAGGACCGCCCGGGCGATCGCTGCGCCTTCGGCAGGGTCGGTCCCCGCCCCGAGCTCGTCCAGCAGCACCAGCGTGTCGCGGCCGGCCTGGTCCAGGATCCCGATGATGTTCCGCATATGGGACGAGAACGTCGAGAGTGATTGTTCGATGGATTGCTCATCGCCGATATCGGCGAAGATGTTCGGAAAGCAGCGGATGCGGCTCCCTTCGTCGCACGGGACGCCCATCCCGGCCTGTGCCATGAGCGTCAGCAGGCCGACAGTCTTGAGGGCCACGGTCTTGCCACCGGTGTTCGGGCCGGTGATAACCACCCCCGCGTAATCCCCTCCCACCTCGATGTCCGTGGGCACGACCTCGCCCTTCAGGAGCGGATGGCGCCCGCGCACCAGGATGGTGGGCCCCGATGGGTGAAACCACGACGAGACTTCGCCAGGGGGTGGGAGCTCTGCGTGCATCTTCCGGGCCAGGCGGACCTTGGCGCTGAGCAAGTCCAGGTGGGCGAGCGCCATCAAGGAATCCGTTGCCACTTCCGCTGTATCGCCGAGGAGCGAGGTCAGGCGTTGCAGCACCCGCCTCACCTCCCGGTCTTCGGCCAGCTGCAGCTCCCGCACCTGGTTGCCCGCATCGACGACGCCCATTGGCTCGATGAAGAGCGTGGCGCCGCTGGAGGACACGTCGTGGACGATGCCCGAAACCTGGCCGCGATAATCGGCCTTCACGGGGATGACCTTGCGGCCGTTGCGCTCGGTGAGCAGCCCTTCCTGGGCCACACCGCGGCGGATGGCGTCGGCGAGTGCCGCCTGGGCGCGCTGTTCGAGCCGTGACTCGGCAATCCGCAGTTCACGTCGCGTGGCGGCGAGTTGCTCGCTTGCGGCGTCCGCCACTTCCCCGCGTGACGAGATCGATTTGTCCACTTCGTCGCTGAACGTGCGGAAGTCGCCGATTGCGTCGGCGATGGCGGCAAGGCGGGGTACCCGGTCGCGAACCTTCTCGAGAACGAGCCGCGCCCGGCGTGCCGTTTTCAGCGTTTGCGCCGCTTCAGCCAGGTCGCCCGGCTCGAGCGCCTGGCCAATTGAGGCCGAGTGGATCAGCGGTCTGATGTCTCGCGCACCGGCGAAGGGCACGTCGATGCCAAGATGGTCGAGGAGCCGCATCTCGGCGGTCTCGGACTGCAGGTCGAATGCGGCCGCGTACTCGGTGGAGGGACGGACGGCGAGGGCGAGCTCACGCCCGACGCTAAACGCGGTCTCGGCGGCCAGCAACTGGAGGACTTTTTCGAACTCCAGGACACGAATTGTGTGCTCGTCCATCGTTCTCCAGCGTAATGCCGTTCGGAGGGCCGAACCAGCGGTTTCGCCCTGTTCGCACGTCGCCGGGCTCGCCCGTATGCTGAACAGCCATCGACTCTCCCTAGAGAAGTACAGGCAGCGAGCATGTTTTCCAAAGTCCTCGTAGCGAACCGTGGCGAAATCGCACTCCGAATTGTTCGGGGCTTGCGGGACCTCGACATCCGTTCGGTTGCCGTCTATTCCGAGGTCGACCGCACGTCGCAGCACGTTCGCTACGCCGATGAGGCTTACTTCATCGGCCCGGCTGACGCTCGCCAGAGCTACCTCAACATGGACCGCATCATCCAGGTCGCGAAGGATTGCGGCGCGGTGGCGGTCCACCCCGGGTACGGATTCCTGGCTGAGAACGCGGATTTCGCCGAAGCCTGCACATCCGCCGGCCTTACGTTCATCGGGCCCAGCGCCGAGTCTATCCGGCTTCTCGGCGACAAGATCGCGGCCCGCAAGATCGCCGAGGATGCCGGCGTCCCGGTCCTGCCCGGCAGCGGCGAGGTCGCGTCGATCGAGGAGGCGACAGCGTTCGCCGACAAGATCGGCTATCCGGTGATGATTAAAGCAGCTGCCGGGGGCGGTGGACGAGGCATCCGGCTGGTCCAATCCCGTGAAGAGCTTGCCGACGCGGCTGCGCGGGCCATGCAAGAGGCGCAGGTCGCGTTTGGCAATCCCGCGATCTACGTGGAGAAAAACCTCCAGCACGTCCGCCACATCGAAGTCCAGGTCATCGGTGACCAGTTCGGCAACATCGTGCCGGTGGGCGAACGCGAATGCTCGATCCAGCGACGGCACCAAAAACTCATTGAGGAATGCCCCAGCATCGCGGTGTCGCCTCAGCTCCGGCGCAGCCTGACGCGGGCGGCAGTCCGTATCGCGCGGGCTGCGAATTACCATAACCTCGGGACGGTTGAATTCCTGCTCAGCGAAGACGGCAGCTGGTATTTCCTCGAAATGAACACGCGCCTCCAGGTCGAGCACCCGGTAACGGAGATCGTGACCGGCACCGACCTTGTGAAGGACCAGATCCTCGTCGCCGCGGGCGAGGAGTTGCCCTATGACGAGGCGGACCTTCTGACCCGCGGCTGGGCCATCGAGTGTCGCATCGTGGCCGAGGACCCCTTCAACAACTTCCTCCCTTCGGTGGGACGGGTGGTGTTGGCGCGCGAGCCGGCCGGCCCCGGCATCCGCGTCGAAAGCGCCCTCTACGACGGCGTCGAGGTGACCCCGTACTACGACTCGCTGCTGGCGAAGGTGACCGCGTGGGGCAGAAACCGGGAAGGCGCCCGGACCCGCATGAGGCGCGCCCTGGCGGAGTTCAAGGTAGTGGGCGTCGCGACGAATATCCCCTACCTCCAACAGATCCTCGATCAGCCAGACTTCATCAGCGGCCACTTCGATACGGATTTCCTCGACCGCCACGAGGTCGTGGTTGAAGAGCACCTCGCCGAACAACGTTCGTTCGCGGAGATCGCTGCGCTCCTCATGGTGACTGGCGGCGAGGCGGACCACTCGGAGTACGCGGCGGCGAACGGTGGGGGCGCACTGCCGGTTAACGGCAAAGCCCCGGCGTCCTCGCACTGGCGCACACAGATGGCGGGGCTTTCCGGCGGAAGGGGTATGGGTCGATGGCCGAGAAGTATCTGATCCGCGACGGGGACAACCCGATCGCGTACGAGATGGACCGCGATGAGCACGGCCTCCGGGTCCGGCGCGAAGACACGCCCGAGTGGCGCCGGGCCGAGCTCCAGCGGATCGGCGATTCGCAGCTCTACCTCCTGATGATCGATAACCGGCCAGTGGAACTCTACCTCGAGCGCCGGCGTGGTGGCGTGGTGGCCACGATTGGGCGCCATGCGTTCGACTTCGATGTCGAGCGATGGCGCCCGCAGACCGCCACCCGGGCCGCCAGGCCCGAGGAATCCGGCCTGAAGCGCATCGTCGCCCCGATGACGGGCAGCATCGTCGAGGTCCGGTGTGAGCCGGGAGCCACCGTGCAGGCCGGCGATGTCCTCCTCGTCATCGAGTCGATGAAGATGAACAACGAGCTCAAGTCACCGGCGGCGGGCATCGTCGAGCAGGTCCCCGTGAAACCCGGGGAGCGGGTGGATGCGGGCGCCCTGCTGGTCGCCATCCACGTCACCTAAACCTAAGCCAACCGCTAAGTAGCAATGGCCCGCGCTATTGACCCCGGGACTCCGCCGCCGGTACGTTAACTGCTGGCCGTGCTAGGCGGGGAGCTAGCGGTGCCCTGAACCCGCAATCCGCTATAGCGGGGTTGAATTCCTGCTCGAGGGCTGGGTCGCTGGGGACTGTCCTTGTTAAGCGGCGTTGACGATCTGGTCCTGCGCGGCGAGGCGCCTCGAACCTGGTCAGGTCCGGAAGGAAGCAGCCATAAGGGGAATGCTTCGGGTGCCGCAGGTCAACCGGGTCCGAGCTGGCTGACGTAAGACAAGCCCGGTGCTCAGTTCGACAGCAGGTGCACGGCCTGTAATCTACCACTCGCGGGCGCGACCTCCGGGCCGCGCCCGGTTTACCGATGAGGGTGAGTTTGGCTCAAGCGATTCGGACACGTCCCGTTCGCGGGCATCCGCTGGCCGATGGCTGGCACCAGAGGCAGGAGCTTCTGGCGCACGCGCGCAGGTTCCGCGGAAGGCACCATGCAGCCGCCATCTCGGTGGTCGTGTTGCTCGCCGTTGTCGCCTTCCGGGTTTTTCCCGAAAAGGAAGTCACCGTCCTCAGCAGCGGGCAGGCGTTCCGGGTGAGCGCGACTTTCGACACCGAACAAGAAGCGCTGGGTGCGGCAAACATTTCGCTCCGGCCCGGCGATCGCCTGCTCGTGGCTTCCGACGATCGCCACGCTTCCATCGCCGTTCAGCGAGCCCGGCCCGTCACCGCCGTATTCGACGGCCAGACCATCGCCTTCAGCACGACCGCCACCACCGCCGGCGGCGCGTTGGCCGAGGCGGGCGTCGAGCTCCGCCCTGGCGACCAGGTGCTCATGGACGGCGTCCCGGCGACCGATCGCGCGCCCCTTGCCGGCGTCAGGTACGCGTCGCAGTCAGTTCCCTCGGTGTCGGCGGCATCGTCCAACCGCGTGGTCGAGCTCTCTGTGGTCCGCGCGCGTTCCTACGTCGTCTTCATCGACACCGCAAGGGTAGACATCGTCTCGCCGGCAACCACTGTGGGCGCTCTCCTGGCCGACCTTGGCATGACGGTCCGCGAGGGTGACCTCGTGCGGCCACCACTCGATACGCCGCTTTCGGCCGGTCTCACCGTGCACCTGGCCAAGGCCCGGACTGTCCACATCACCCTCAACGGCAAGGAAACGTCCCTCTACACCCAGGCCGAGACGGTCGGGGACATCCTCGCGGTCCTCGGCGTCAGTGCCGGCCCGGACGACATCGTCTCGCCCGCACGGGAGGCTGAGGTGTTCAACGGCATGAGCGTCGTTATCGGCACCACCGAGGTCGTCGAAGAGCAGATGGCCGAACAGATCCCGGCGCCGACCGTTTTCGAAGAGGACCCGGCGTTGCCACGCGGCGAGGTCCGCATTTTGAACGGCAGCTCTGGCGAGCGCCTCAGCACCTTCTCCGTCACGTACCGCAACGGCGAGGAGGTCTCCCGCGCCTTCGTCACCTCAGTCGTCACCCTCGCGCCGGTTCCGTCGCGCCACATCTCGGGGACGCGCACCGTGAACACTGGCAGACCGACAGTCACCCTGCCGGGATTCACCGGTTCGTACCGCGAGAAGGTCAACGTGTGGGCGACCTGGTACAACGCCAGCCACGGCGCATGGAGCCGCGATGACCCGAACTACGGCAAGACCGCCACCGGTGTCATCGTCGATCACGGCATTTGTGCCGTCGACCCGTCGGTCATCCCCCTCGGCACCCGGTTCGTGGTCCCCGGCTACGGCATGTGCATCGCAGCCGACACGGGCGGCGGAATCAAGGGTTCGAAGGTCGACCTCGGGTTCCCGGAGGATGCCGGTTCCAATCCCTGGCACACCGGCTATGTCGACATCTACATCCTCGACTGAGTTCCCGGCCCGCCACTACCATCAGATCATGCCCCCGACCCGCCTACCCGGCCCGAGACCTCGCAAGGCCCTCGGCCAGCACTTCTTGCGCGACTCCGGCGTGCTCCACGATATCGCTGCCGCCGTCGATTGCCCCGAGGGTGGCTTCGTCCTTGAGCTCGGGGCAGGGACCGGCCAGCTCACCGAGGCGCTACTTGAACGCGGCTTCCCCGTGGTGGCGCTCGAGATCGAGCCGCGGCTGGTCGAGCATCTCCGGCGGAGGTTCCGGACTGCGCCCGATCTTCGTGTCCTGGAAGCGGATGCCCGGACCGTCGACATCTCCACCGTGGTCCCTCCCGGCACGCCCTACGCGGTTGCGGGCAACCTCCCCTACTTCGCCGCCAACCCGATCATCCGTCACTTTCTCGAAGGCAGCCCGAAACCCCGCCAGATGGTGGTGATGATCCAGCGCGAGGTCGCGCGGGAGATCACTGCCCCTCCCGGCGACTGGTCGTTGCTGACGATTTCAGTCCAGGTCTACGCCGAAGCGACGCGCCTCTTCGACGTTCCCCCGGAAGCGTTCGACCCACCCCCGGCGGTCCACTCGAGCGTGATCCGCCTGGACCTCCGCGCCGAGCCACTTGTCCCGCGCGAGCGCAACGCGGACTTCTTCGAACTGGTCTCGAAGACCTTCCGCAATCCGCGGAAGCAGATCCACAACTCCCTTGCGCGGGGAGTGTGGCTACCCCCGGACGGCGCGGGCGAGGCGCTCAGGATCGCGGAGATCGACCCCATGCGCAGGGCCGAAACGCTGGATATCGCGGATTGGCTTCGCCTCCTCGAAGCGTGCGACGAGGTGCGCGCCGGTGCCTGACGCATTGCGCGGCCGAGCGCCTGCGAAGGTCAATCTCGTACTCGAAGTGCTGGGCGCTCGTGAGGACGGCTTCCACGAGATCGATACCATCTTCCAGGAACTCGAACTCGCCGATGAGGTGGCTGTCACGTTTGGCGGCCCAGCGGGCGTCCGGGCCGACGGGCCTTTCGCCGCCGGCACGCCTACCGACCCGACGAACCTCGCATGGCGCGCGGCTGCATTGCTTGCACTCAGGACCGGCCAATCCGCAGAAAGCATCTCGATCCGCCTCACCAAGAACATCCCCCCGGCGGGCGGCCTGGGCGGGGGCGCCTCGGATGCGGCGACGGTGCTCCGGCTTCTGGCCGGTGTGTGGCCGGGAGCGACCGATGCCATTTTGCGGGAGGTCGGGGGGGAGATTGGCAGCGACGAAGGTTTCTTCCTCGTTGGGGGCACCGCACGCGGGACCGGCCGGGGAGAGCAGGTTGAGCCGCTCTCCTCCCTGCCGCCGCACGATGTCGTGCTCTTTGTACCTGCGTTCAGCATCGAACGAAAGACCGCCCGCATGTTCGCGGCGCTCGACCAACATGCGTTCGACCCCGGTGGCATCGCCTCCAGGTTCGCGGCCGAATCGCCACAGCAGATTGGTTCCGCGGATGTGTTTAACGCATTCGAACGCGTCGGCTTCGACCTCTTCCCCGCGCTCGCCTCGCTCTGGCAGGACCTCGAAGCACGGACGGGCGAGCCGGTTCGTCTCGCCGGCGCCGGGCCCACGCTCTTCTGGATCGGGCCGAGCGGGTCCGGGGAAGCGATTGCACGTGCCGCGGCAGGCGCGGGCTGTACGGTGATCCCCACGCGAACGGCGAGGGTTCAGTGAACGCTGTTATCGGTGGCTGGGCTGCGGGCTATGTGATGGCCATCCTTTCTACGTTCGCGCTGACGTATCTGGCGTTCCAGCCTGGCCCACAAAAGCTCGTCCAGAGGCGGATAGACCCTGCGGTCCCGGGACTCCTCCTCGCGGTGCCCATTTCCATCGGCACGACCCTCATCTGGACCATGGCTGGCCTGGTGCTCGCATCGGCCTACGTGCTCGGTGGTTTCGAAGACAAGCCCGGAGCGCTTGGAGCGCCGAGCTGGCAGTTCGCGCTCATCATGGCCATCCTGGCACTCCTGCCCTTGCCCGTGCTGGCCGTTTTGTCGAGCCGGCTGTGGTGGCTGTGGCTCACCATGTCACTTGCATTCGCCGGCCTCTTCGGCTGGATGATGCCTCTCCTCGCCGAGCGATGATATACTTTCGGAACTCGTGAAAATCTTTGCAAGACACCTGGAGGCGCCGCGTGCCGGGCACCATCATTGATATGCACCTGCACACCACGCGTGGCGCATCCGACTCGATGCTTGACCCAGACGATCTCATCACCGAAGCCACGCGCGTGGGGCTTACGGGGGTGAACATCACCGAACACGACCGCATGTGGGAGTCGTGGGACCTCAGTCCATTCCGAAAGAAGCACCCCCACATCTTCATCTCCAACGGAATGGAAGTGTCGACCGACATGGGGCACATCCTGGCCGTTGGCCTGAAAGGCTATTCGCCCGGGATCCGCCGGCTCCAGAAACTGCGGGAGGTGGCGGACGAACAGGGCGCCTTCCTGATCGTCGCCCATCCCTTTCGCCACTTCTTCGACCCTGTGCACTTCAAGCGCGAGGGCAAAGAGCCGTTCAACCTCACGCCAGAACAGGCCGCGAAGCTGCCCGTGTTCCAGCTCGTCGATGGCATCGAGGTGCTGAACGGCTGCAACACGCCGCGCGAAAACTACTTTGCGCTGCAGGTGGCGAAGACCATGGGTAAGCCCGGGACCGGCGGGTCAGACGCCCACAGCACCCAGGGTGTCGGCTACTTCGCCGCGGTCTTCGAAGAGGAGATCCTCGGCCCGGAACACATGCTCGAACAGATGCACAAGGGCCGCTTCTTCCCCGGCCGAGGACTGCCTGAAGGAAAGCTAAACAACTTCTGGGAAACGGCTGAGCCGATTCCCTTCTACGAATAGCCGGCAGTGAACGGGGCATCATTCGGCAAGAGCTGGACGATCATCGGCATCATGGCACTGGTGTGCCTGCCTGGCATCGTCCTGCGCCTCGGTGGGATCCACCCTGACCCCGTTCCCGGGGCCATAATCTTCGGCCTCGCCATCCTCGCCGCGGCGTTCCTCCTCAGCTGGGGAGCCGAGACGGCGGAGCTCGACATCTCGCAGGGCCTGGCGCTCGCCATCATCGCCATTATCGCCGTGCTACCCGAGTACGCCGTCGACTTCGTCCTCGCCTGGAACGCCGGCGCCGATCCGGCGGAAGCCGAGCGGGGACTCGCGATCGCGAACATGACCGGCGGAAACCGGCTGCTTATCGGCGTGGGCTGGCCGATCGTGTTCTTCCTCTTCTTCTACCGGACGAAATTGAAGGACCTGGTCGTCGATCGTCAGCGCAGCCTCGAACTCACCTTCCTCACGATCGCGACGATCTACGTCATCTTCATCCCTCTGCGGCACCACGTCAGCATCATCGACACCATCGTCCTGGTGTCGATGTTCATCATGTACCTCTACTTCACGTCCAAGGTGGAATCGGAGCACGTCGAACTGGTCGGGCCGGCCCAGGCGATGGGCTCGCTCACCAACACGCCGAGGCGCACCCTGGTCATCACCGTGCTGATCTTCAGCGCCGTGACGATCTTCTGTTCGGCCGAACCGTTCGCCGAATCGCTTGTGCACATCGGCGAGGAGTTTGGGGTCTCGGAGTTCCTCCTCATCCAGTGGCTCGCTCCGCTGGCATCCGAATCGCCCGAAGTGCTGGTGGCAAGCCTCCTCGCCTGGCGCGGACGTGCCGCCGCGGGCATGGGCGTGCTCATCTCCTCGAAAGTGAATCAGTGGACCCTGCTGATTGGCACTCTGCCCATCGCCTTCCTGGCCTCGGCCGGGGAGTTCGGCTTCACCATTGGACTTCCGCTGGATGACCGGCAGCGCGAGGAGATCTTCCTGACGGCAGCCCAGTCCGCCTTCGCGATCGCCGTCTTCATGAACCTGCGCATGGGCCGCAAGGAAGCGATTGCGCTCTTCGTGCTGTTCGCCACGCAGTTGTTCATCACCAACGAGCAGGCTCGCCTGGTGTATGCCGGGGTCTACACGCTGCTCTGCATCGCGCTCCTGATTGCGAGCCGAAAGCAGATCCCCCACACGATCAGCGACGCGTGGTCGGTCATGCGGGGCAAGGAACTGGCCGTCCGGCCCGACGATCCGCCGCCCGTCCCGGCTTCGGTGGAACACTAACAAAAAGCCCCGCCGGTGGCGGGGCATTTTGTTCAGCGGATGTGGTACGCCCGGGAGGATTCGAACCTCCGACCTTTGGGTCCGCAACCCAACACTCTATCCCCTGAGCTACGGGCGCATGAAAGCGAAATGGTGCCGAAGGTGAGATTTGAACTCACACGCCCGTGAAGGACACTACGCCCTGAACGTAGCGCGTCTGCCATTCCGCCACTTCGGCACTCAAGCCATTATCAGGCCGCGGAGGGGAGTGTTCAACCGGCGCCGATTCGCGGTGGCTGGTGGGCGGTACTGGACTCGAACCAGTGACCTCGTCGGTGTGAACGACGCGCTCTAACCATCTGAGCTAACCGCCCGCGAACTCTCAGTCTATGCCCCGCGCGCCTCTCAGTTCAACAGCCATCGCCTTTGCTACAGTGGCTCCATGGCCACAGACTCTCGGACCGAACGCGACGCTCTCGGGGAGTTCGCCGTTCCCGCCACCGCCCGCTACGGGATCGATACCGCCCGGGCCGCCGCGAACTTCCCCATTTCCGGCGAGCGTATGCCCCGCGCCCTCATCCGGGCCCTCGGCATGCTCAAAGCTGGCGCCGCCCGCGCGAACCGCGACCTCGGCCTCATTGGCGACGACCTGGCCAGTGCCATCCAGGCGGCCGCGGAGGAGGTCGCCAACGGCCAGTGGGACCAGGAGTTCATCGTCGACGTGTTCCAGACCGGCTCCGGCACCTCGACCAACATGAACGCGAACGAGGTCATCGCCAACCGCGCCAACGAACTCCTCGGCGGCGGGCCACTCGGCGTCTACCGCCCCGTCCACCCCAATGACCACGTAAACCGCGGCCAATCGTCCAATGACGTCATCCCCACCGCTATTCACCTGGCGGCGGTGACCGAGATCCGGCAGCGGTTGCTCCCCGGCCTTTACCGCCTGGAAGTGTCGCTGCAGCGGAAGTCCTCCGAGTTCGACGATGTCATCAAGACCGGCCGCACCCACTTGATGGATGCCACGCCGATCCGCCTGGGCCAGGAATTCCGTGGCTACGCGGGCCAGGTGGAGCGCGCGCGCCGCCGCGTCACCCTCGCCGGGGAGGCGTTGCGCGAGGTTGCGCTCGGCGGCACGGCGGTCGGCACCGGCGTCAATACGCACCCCGAGTTCGCCGGCCGGGTGCTGTCTTTCGTTTCCGAACGCGAGAAGGTGCAACTCAGCCAGACGACGAACCATTTCCAGGCACAATCGGCCATGGACGCCATGGTTGAAGCGAGCGGCCAGTTACGGTCCGTGTCTGTCTCGCTCGTGAAGGTCGCGAACGACATCCGGCTGATGGGGAGCGGTCCCCGCGCCGGGCTGGGCGAACTCCGACTGCCGAGCCTGCAGCCGGGCAGCTCGATCATGCCCGGCAAGGTGAACCCGGTGATCCCCGAGGCCGTCATCCAGGTGGCTGCCCGGGTTGTCGGCAACGACGCAACCATCGCGATGGCCGGCCAGTGGGGGTTCTTCGAGCTGAACACCATGTTCCCGGTGGCGGGAGCGGCGCTGCTCCAGTCGATCGCCCTGCTGGCTGCCGCCAGCACCGTCTTCGCCGAGAAGTGCGTCGACGGCCTGGAAGCAACGGAACGCGGCCCTGAAAGCGTGGAACGCGGGCTCAGCATTGCCACGCCACTGGCTGAGGTCGTCGGGTATGACCGGGTGGCCGCAATCGTGAACGAGGCGCTCGCCTCGGGCCGCACGGTGCGCCAGGTGGCCTCTGAGGATCTGGACCTCCCGCCAACGGAGCTGGAGCGCTTGCTTGATGCCCGCCGCATGACCGGGGACTGACCCCTATTCGGCCGCCTTACGCTCGCACGGCCGTCCGTGACGCTATCGGACGGCCACCGGCGCCGGGTGCGCCATTGCTGCAGCAATCCCGGCCCGCCTACCATCGCACCGTGCAACGCGTCGCCCCACAGCCAGCCGTAGAGCGAGTCCAGGGCCTCATCCGCTGGGTGTCGGCCCCGGAGGCGCGCGACCACAGGCGCGGATACCTGATTGCGGTCGCGGCAGTCGTAGTCGTGGTGACCATCAGGATCGTCCTCCAGGTGATCCTGGAAGACCTGGCGCCGACCTTCATCGTGTTCCTCTCGGCGGTCATCGTTGTCGCGCTCTTCGCCGGGACCGGGCCAGCACTCATGACGACCGTGGCCTGTCTCGTGATCGGCGAGTGGCTTTTTGTGCCGCCCGCGCTGGACCTGAGGATCGGCGGCGGCGACGCGGTGGTAGGGATCGCCTTTCTACTCGAAGGGACGGCCATCGCTGTGCTCGGAGGCCGTTTGCGCGCGGCGGTCACCCGTCTCGTCGTGAGCGAAGGCGCCGCACAGGCACGCGAAGCCGAAGCCCGGCGCGCGAATGAGGCGCTCCGGACTCTCGCCGACGCGGGCATGGAACTCAATGCTTCGCTCGATCTCGATACGACCCTGCGGTCGGTGGCCAGTCTCGTCGTCCCGCGCTTTGCCGATGCCTGTACCATCGACCTGGTCGAAGGGACGGAGCTGCGGCGCGTCGCCACGGCCTATGCACGGGACGACATTGGCACCGCTCTCGAACTGTTCGCCACCATCTCGGAGGAACAGCCGGAACTTCGGCGCGCTGCCCGGAGTGCCCTGTTGGGCCGTGGGGGCGTCCACATCGCCGACCTCAACGAGGCGGTCTACCGGCGGCTTGGGCTCAGTGACACACCGATCGCCGCGATCGAGAACATCGCACCGCGCTCGCTGCTCATGGTCCCAATGGCGGCGCGCGAGCAGATTCTCGGGGTGATGTCGTTCTTGCGAGCCGGGGCCTCGGCGCCGTTCGACGACGACGACTATGAGTTGGCCCAACAGCTTGGCCGCCGTACCGCCATCTCGGCCGACAATGCGCGCCTTTACGCCGAGGCGCGCCGGGCAAACGATGCCAAAGACGAGTTCCTCGGACTGATGTCGCACGAGCTCCGAACTCCCATCACGGTGATCCACGGCGGGGCCCGTGTGCTCCGGTCGCGCGGCGAAACGATCGACCGGGAGACGGCCGACGGGCTTCTGCGCGATATCGAGCGAGAGTCTGAGCGGCTTTCGCGGATGCTCGAGAACCTCCTGGCGCTCTCCCGGGTGGAGCTCGACCATGAGGTCAGCGTGGAGCCTGTCTTGCTCCAACGGCTGCTCCCCGGGCTGCTCCCGGGCCTCGCGCCGGGACACGGGCGGGAGTTCTCGTACACTTCCGAGGGTGAACCCGATGCGGTCGCCGCCGAACCCGGCTACATCGAGCAGATCCTGCGCAACCTGGTCGGCAACGCCGTAAAGTACAGCCCGCCTGACGTCCCCATCGAGGTTGTCCTTCGCGCTCGTCCGGAGGGGGCCGAAATAGCGGTGCTCGACCGTGGCTTTGGGGTTCCCCCCGAGGAAGCGGAGCACATCTTCGAACGCTTTTACCGTTCGGACCGTACGTCCAGGCTGGCGAGCGGGGCCGGCCTTGGCCTTGCTGTCTGCAAACGCCTCGTGGAGGCAATGTCGGGAGAAGTGTGGGCCCGGCCCCGAGAAGGTGGCGGGCTCGAAGTCGGCTTCAGCCTCCCGGCCTATCGCGAAGAAGGAGTCGAAGTATGACCATCGATCCCCTCCTGCTGGTCGTCGACGACGAGGCCGGCATCTTGCGGCTCATGAAGCTCGAGCTCTCTGCCCAGGGATTTCGGGTCATCACCGCCAGCGACGGCGATTTGGCCATCACCATGGCCGAAGAGCACCGGCCCGATGCCATTCTGCTCGACGTGATGATGCCGGGGATTTCGGGCCTGGAGGTCATGCGCCGCCTCCGCGAACGCTCGAACGTCCCGGTCCTCCTGGTTACCGCCAAAGACAAGGATACGGACAAAGTCCGCGGGCTCGAACTCGGCGCTGACGACTACATCGTGAAGCCGTTCAACCCCGACGAACTCGGCGCTCGGGTCAGAGCCGTGTTGCGGCGGGTGCTCGCGCAGGATGTGGAGCGGGTCGTGAAGGCGGGGGATGTCGAAATTGACCTCACGCGACGGCTGGTGAAGAGGGGAGGCGAGCCGGTGGCCCTCACGCGGACCGAGTGGCTGTTGCTCCAGCACCTGGCCGCCAATGCCGGCAAAGTGATGCTCAACACCGAGCTCCTCACGAAGGTGTGGGGGCCGGAGTACCGGGATGACCTCCAGTATCTCCGCGTCTGGGTGTCGCGCCTGCGGGCGAAGCTCGAAGAGACCCCGTCCACTCCTCAGGTCATCAGGACGCTCCAAGGCATCGGCTATATGTTCGAAGCCGAGCCAGCCGATGTCGCCGACGCCTGAGTCTCTATGGGTTGAGCGGGTGGAAAACGAGCCCGGTGCCCAGCTTTGGGTGGAAGAAGGTCGACTTCTGGGGCATCCGCTCGCCCTGGTCCGCGAGGCCCATCACTGAACCTATCGTCACCGGATTCAGAAGGAACGCCGCCGATCCGGGGTGGGCGTCCAGGAACCCAAGGACCTCGTTCGTGTCGTGCGAATACTCGACCACGCCAGCCCGCAAGTCTTCGTCGGAGATCGCCCAGAGCGGTTCGAGGACCCCGTACCGCAGCACATTGGGCGCGATGGCTGCCCAGGCCTCGCTGCGGTCCCGGGGGACCTCTCCGGCCAGTGGCACGCCCTGCTGTCGCCGCAACAGGTGGACCTGTCCCGGCTCCAATCCGATGGCGACGATATTCCCGGGGTCTGCCATGAGGAGCGACGCAAGTTCAGCGGCTCTCTCGCCGGCGCCGCCGATCAGCTTCACATGTGTAATTTCGAAGGCACCGGCAAGGCGCTCCCGCCAGTCGGCCGGGGCGGTGTGGGGCACCATCCGGTGGATCGGGCGAATGAGGAGGCCGGGATCGGATGCGCTAACGATGGCCGTCATGGCGAAGCGAGCCGGGTGGTCCCGCGGAAGTTGCTCCTGCCCGGCCCGCCAGTTGCGGTAGTTGACCGCCGTTTCGTAGCGGTGGTGGCCGTCGGCAATGTAGAACGACTCACCAAGGAGCGGAGCGACCTGCCGCATCTCGTATGTGCTGGCTTCGATGGCCCAGAACCGGTGGTGGTCCCCGTCGAAGGTCGTCGCCGTGGCGTCGGGCGGGCGGCTCACGATGGTGGTTTCGAGGAACTGGGCCAGCTGTCCTGCCCGGTCACGGGCGATCATGAACACCGGGCTGAACTGGATGCCCGTCGCCTGGAGCAGCTTCAGGCGGTCTTCCTTCGGCCCCGACATCGTGAACTCGTGCGGCTTCACCGCTCCTTCGTCCCACGGCTGGGCTTCGACCGCCGCGATGAGTGCCCGCCGGTGGAATACGCGGCCCTCCTCGACGAACTCCTGCTCATAGACATACAGCATCGGTGTGTCGTCGCGCCGAACCATCCCGGAGCGGGTCCAGTCCGCGACCAGGCCGGCCACCTGGGCGTACCGCTCTTCCCCACCTTCAGCGAGTTCCAGGCGGACGGCGTTGTGGGGGTTCCGGGCCGCCAGCATGCGCTGTTGGGCGGGGGTGATGACGTCGTATGGGGGAGCGAGCAACTCGCTCAGCGGGCCGGCCGCGGCGGCGTAGCGGAGCCCCTGAAAAGGCGTGAACTGGGGCATTTGAACTCCCTCGATGGTGGATACGGTTTGTCCGAGGAACGGGCCGAACCTATGATCGTCTGGCCCCATGCGTTCTTACTGCGTCTTCTGCAACATTGTAGCCGGGCAAGAGCCTGCGAACGTCGTCTACGAAGACGAGGAAGTCATCGTCATCCAGAACATCCTGCGCTGGGTTCCCGTCATGCTGTTGGCGATGACGAAAGAGCACACCACCCAGGCCGAGCTGTGGGAGCACCACATCGGCAAGGTTGGCAAAATCGCCGCCGAGATCGGCAGGCAGCTTTGCCCGGGCGGATTTCGCGTGGTCAGCAACTTCGGCTACGACGCCATGCAAAGCCAGGAGCACGGCCACCTGCACATCCTTGGTGGAATGTTCCTGGGCCACTACGTCGGTTAGCCGGCTGAAGCTATCGCGACTCGCTGTTTCTCGAACAGGTCCAGGATGCCGTCGCGAGCCAGGTCGAGCAGCGCGTCCATCGCAGAACGGGAGAAGGGCTTGCCCTCCGCCGTCCCCTGGACTTCGACGAAGTCGTCGCCGCCGGTCATCACGACATTGAAATCGACTTCGGCGGTCGAGTCCTCCTCGTAGCAGAGGTCCAGCATTGGGACGCCCTTGATCACGCCGACGGAAACGGCCGCA
>JAANMV010002462.1_pt1 | contig 17908 bp, 6 predicted proteins | sample 7279661 | NCBI WGS metagenome assembly JAANMV01 (sample SAMN14094540, study PRJNA606508) | bioreactor metagenome | isolation source: A lab-scale SPAN reactor treating ammonium-rich wastewater day 121 | place: Ireland: Galway | collected 2017-05-16 | reverse complement strand
GAGGACCGTTTCGCGCCAGCCGCTGGCGATAATGACATTTTCGCCAGCCGACGTGCAAAGCCGGGCCGCCTCCAACTTGCTTGCCATGCCCCCCTTGCTCAAGCCGGTGGCCTTGTCGCGAACGTAGTCATGGACCGTCTCGTCAATTTTGGGAACGGTGGAAACGAGTTGCGAAGCAGGGTTTCTGGGGTCGCCGTTGTACAAGCCCTCGATGTCTGACAAGATCACCAAGAGTGGCGCTCGAAGCAGGTTGGTGACCATGGCCGCCAGGCGGTCGTTGTCGCCAAAGGTGGTCATCAATTCATCCACCGCGACCGTGTCGTTCTCGTTAATGATCGGCAGAGCGCCGAACTCCATCAGTGCATGAAGCGTGTTGCGCACATTGAGATAGCTGATTCGCTGGTCGAGGTCGCCAGCGGTAAGCAGCACCTGGGCCACATGGCGGTGATGGCGGCGAAAGGCTCCTTCGTAAGTTTCAATAAGCCGGGCTTGCCCCACTGCCGCGACCGCTTGAAGCTGGGCCAGATCGGTTGGCCGTTTCGTCAGACCGAGACGCCCTAGTCCAGCGCCAACCGCGCCCGAACTAACGAGCACCACGCGGCGGCCCGAATCGACCACGGCGTTCAATTCTTCGGCCAGCACGGCAATGCGCTGCTCGTTCAGCGATCCGTCCTCGCGCGTCAGCACGCGCGTGCCTACTTTAACCACTAGGGTATGCGCCAGCGCGGCGACTTCCTGACGCAAAAGGTCCGTCATGGGAATGTGTGATCCCTCTTTGTGACTACAACCGTGATCCGCAAAACCTTGTAATAAACCCCAGGGAAGCCCAAGAGGGAAGGGGGCGCGGCGCATGCGGGCGCCTAGAAAATCGGCGACAGTCTAATGCCGTCGCCGTTATGCGGAAAGCCAAAAATTTCCCAAGTTAGCCGCAGCTTAAGCGCGATTTAAAATCTGCTGGCGTTTACCGGCAATTAGCCGGAGCAAATCGTTTTGGGGATCGGCAAACTTTTGAACGCCTTCCTGCATCAACACCTGCTCCATCTTTTGCAGGTCCACCTTTTGAGCGACCTCGTCAATGACCTCCTGGGGAGGACGTTGATCGACCTGGCGGGAAAACGTTTGGGAGCTTTGCGCTACGGCCTCGTTGGTTGCCGGAGGATTGGTTTCGATATCGCTGCCGGCGAATGCTCCGACATACTTCCACGGCGCGTCGCTCGGTTTTTTTGTGCCCGTGCTGGCGAAGATAATTTCCTGCTTGAGCGGCGTAGGATGGTCGCGCCAGAACCGCTGGTTCGCTTGCCAAATCTGCTTGGCGTTGACAATGCCAACCTGGCCTTGCGCGTCGGCCGAAAGGTCCGGAACGTGCTTTTCGGTATATACGTCCACGCGTGAGACGAAGATGCTATACACGCTCTTAAAATGGTCCAAGTTCTCTCGACGCTGGGCGCCGCGCCAGACCGCGTCGCGCGCTTGTTCGTACTGCCGCATCGAGAAAATCAATGTCACGTTCAGCGTGACCCCAGCGGCGCACAACTCCTCCAGGGCATCCAGCCCGGCGGGAGTGGCCGGAACCTTGATCATGCGGTTATCGTGGCCGCGCGACCATTGTTTACCTAGCTCGATGTACTGCCGCACCCGTTCTCCGTGGGGCAAGTTCCGCCGTGGGTCCTCTAACAACGGGTCGAGTTCAAAGCTCACGTATCCATCGTCACCCTGGGTCTTATTCCAGACCGGCAGGAAAACCGCTTCGGCCGCGTTCACCAATTGGTCGGTCAAGCGCCACGCGATATCTTCGTCATCCAGGCCCTCGTCGATCAGTTTTTCCAGATCGCCATCGAAGCGGCCGGTTTTGATAAGGTCGGAAACAATGACCGGGTTGGAAGTCGCGCCGGTAGCGCCCCAGGCATGGTTGATTCGCACCAGATCGGGGTCGACCGAATCGAGCCAGAGTTTGGTTCCCGTGGCCATCAGCGATTGCAGGGATGCAGGAGTCACTTGTCGTTTCCTGAAAAGTCGAGGGAAAGGGCGAGAGCAGGTGGAGAGCCGGGGCGTTAAACGCGAACGTAGCAAAATTGCAAACGCCAGGGCGTGTGCCCCCCCAAAAAACAACCTGCGGTTCGAGAGGACCGCAGGCTCGCGAGGAAATTTGATCAAAGTGAATTTCGCACCCAGGGCGCTAATTCACGGCGCCTTGTGTCATCGCCGTGACAGTTGGGGACACATCGGTCGCTTTGGATGGCCCCGCCTGTTGGAGAGCCTCCAGAACCTTGCCTTCGGTTAACAAATCCCGCAACACGATCGGGTTCCCTGGTTCACCCGCGGGGTAGATAACCAACAGCGGAATCGAATTACTCCCCAGTTCCGCTAGCGCTTGTTTGATTTCGTCCGATTCGTCGGTCCAATCGGCAAGCAAGGGTTGGACGCCGTGTTCCTCGACAAGCGACCGCACGTCGCGCGTGTTAATGGCGAACTTAAGATTCGTTTTGCAGGTGAGACACCAGTCGGCGGTGAAATCCACCATCACCGTTCGGCCTTCCGCCTGTGCCTGCGCTAAGGCGGCTCGCGACCACGGTTGCCAAGGAAGCACTTCTTTACCGGGCGCCAAGAAGATGAAGGCCAACGCGCCAATGGCGGCCGCCGTAGTCAAGCCACCCAGCCACGCCACGGCGCGCTGCCGTGAGGTCGCGGCATACGACGTGCGACCGATCCACCAGCAGGCGAACCACAGACCGACCAAAAGCGTGAGGGTGGGAATGTAATAGTCGCGATTGATGGTCGAAAAAAGAAAGACCACGGTTCCCAACAGAACAAACCCCATCACCTCTTTGAACGTTTCCATCCACATTCCCGGTCGCGGGAGGAACCGCATCAATCCGGGAAAAATACCGAGCAGAAGGTAAGGCGAAGCCATTCCCACGCCAACACTCAGGAAAACCAGGTACGTCACCCACGGTGGCTGTGCGAGAGTAAATCCAAACACGGGTCCCAGGAAAGGGCCGCTGCACGGAGTGGCCAGAACGGTGGTAAACATTCCCTTGAAGAAGGCGCCGTCCAGCCCCTCGCGCTCCTGGAGGTCATGCGCCTTTTTGCCGCCGGTAAAGCCCGGGATGGGCAGTTCCCACACCCCAAGAAAGCTCAAAGCCATGACAAACACCAACGCCGCCATGAACACCTTGAACCACAAATTGGTGAACTGCTCGCCCCACCCCAATTGGGCAAAGGCCGCGAGCGTCGCCAGCACCACAAACACGGCGAGCAGGCCCGCCGAAAAAGCGACGTTGAGCGCGAGCACGCGGCTACGGCTTTCGCCACCCTGTTGCGCAAACGACAACACCTTCAATCCGATCACCGGCAGAACGCATGGCATCAGGTTGAGAATCAAGCCGCCAAGCAACCCCGACCCCACCACCAACGCTAAGGTGGCGAAAGCTGCCGCGGTGCGCGGAGCGTCCGCCGTCTGGTTGGCGGCAGGCGCCGACGCTTCGGGCGCCGCGGCTGCCAATTTGGCAACCTCGTTGTATTTGGACTCGGTAAACGCCAATGGCGCGATGCCGGGTTGGGCGCTAGCACCGATCGTGATTGTCCCTTCGAACGCCGCCGCGGTGGGCATCTGACAACTGGCGTCGGAGCAAACTTGGTAGCCGATTTGCCCGGCAATGGTTCGCTCTCCCGGCGCGGCGTCTTCGGGTATTTGCAGATCAACTGTCCACCTCACGCTCCCCTCGTGATAACGCTGTTCGGGCGTCTCGCTCCCTTGGCCAGGTTTGACCACCTCAGCCTGCGACGCCTGGGGTTGCGAAGGAGTTAACCCCGACGTCTTCGGAAGCACGATCAACGTCGGCTTATTCGCCAAGAGGTTTTCGACCGGCTTCTGAGAATACGCATAGATGTGGTAGTTCTCGTCGGGCACAGCCTCAAGCACGAGCCGCGCTACGCCCCCTGGCGCCACCACCCGAGGCTCAAGATGACCGCGAATTTGCACCGCCGAGGTAGGGGCGCGATACTCGCCACCAACCGCCGGTTCATAAACCCCGCCAAACGATGCCGTAAACTTGTGCCCCAACGGCACGCATTGCCCGAGTGCTCCACCGCGACAACGGAGGCCGTCATACCGACCTGTAATCGTCAATTTCTCTGGCTCTACACCTTCGGCGAGTTGGATGGGAGCCGTCCAAATCACTTCGCCCCCGTGTTCCTCGACGGGAAGATCCTCGTAAATGTCGCGATAGTAATGAACCTCGGGATCGCGGTTTGGCTCAAAGGCGCCAGTTACTGTAAATTCGGGCGCGGCATTCACGGAAATCTTGGACGGCAGCGGACCGCCCTTTGTTTGCGTGAGCGAATACACATGCCACTCGGCGGGTAATTTGAGCGACAAGGACAACCGGCCAGTGCGACTACCTTTTTCAATTTGGAATTGCGACGCGAATTTCGGTTCTTCCTCGTTACCACCCAAACCAGGAAGCCCCAACTCACCCGGCAATTGGAAGGCAGGGAACGAATCGCCCGATCCGGCAGGCGCGGGTGGCGACGTTTCTTGCGCCATCGCGGAAAGGGTGAATAGAAGTCCCCAGGTCAAAAGGACCATCGAAGGAGGGGCGATCCTACGGTGCATCGCAAGCAATCCTTGGGTTGATGCTAACTCGTTTGGCTACAATGGGTTAGATTATACCGTTGTCGATTGGCTGGGGTCAAGGCGACTCCGATGCAATCGTCGCTGCTTCGCTACCCTATTACCCGTTAGCTTTCCCGCAAGTGGCGCTGGGGTTGACCGAAGTTACGGGAACGAGAATTCGCAACGACCAAGCTCCTTATCCTGGGTTCGCTAGCGACTCCGAAGCGATAAATCTGCCGCCACGCGCACTTGGTCATCACGTGTTCTACTGGGGAACTCATCGTTTTGTTCGCCAACCAATTCGCCCGGCTTTCGAGGCGGACAGCCCGCCGCGGCGAAGTTTTGCGAATTCACGTGTCTTTTGCGGCGCCGAGGCCATCCTGCCTGAGGAACGCCCGCTTCGGCCGTTCGGCAATGAAACGGAGGCGGATTCGATTCCACATTCTCCGATTGAGGCTACTGTGCGGCTTGCGGTAATGCGTAGACAAACGTTCGTCCGTCCGCGCCGGCCACCGCCATCCGGACTCCATCGGGCAAGTAGCACGCGCAGTAGAGAACACTTGGAGCGGTGGCGGCGAACACGGGCTGACCGCTCGCAATGTCCCAAATCTTCACGGAGCCCGCATGGCCGCACGACAACACGCGGTTACCCTTGGGGCTGAAGGCCACGCGATACACAGCGTCGGTATGGCCTTCCAAAGTCTTGGCTAGTTGTCCAGCGGCAGTCCAAACGCGAATCTTCCGATCGGCACCTGCAGCGGCAATTTGGGCGCCGTCGGGACTGAGGGCAGCATCGTAGATTGCGGCCGGGGTCTCGCCTTCGGTCGTCTCGGGCTTAAGCAGGGTGAGTAGGGTTCCGGCCGCCACGTCCCATAACCGCGTTGTTCCGTCGATCCCCGCCGATAGCACTCGTTTTCCATCGGAATTGAACCGCACACAGTACACCGAGCCTTGGTGGCCGGTAAGTTGTTTGACCGCCTGCCCCGTAGTCAGGTCCCAAAGGCGGATTACGCCGTCACTTCCCCCGGACGCGGCAAGCGTGCCTTCCGAATTACACGCGATGGCGTAGACATTTCCCTCATGTCCGTCCAACGACTGCACCGCGACCGGCGAGGCGTAAGCCCAAACTGCGCCGTCATTGCCGGCGCCCGTGTAGATTTCCTTGCCACTGGGAGCGAAGCACAACGCTTGGGCGGCGGCATCCGCCGTTAATTCCTGCAGCAGCGTGGCGTCGAGCGGGTTGTAGACTCGCAAGTGGTTGTCGGCGTGCGTCGTCGCGATTTTTTGATTGTCGCGACTATACGCCAGATCGGTCACCACCGCGCCAGTCTCGATGGTGTGCGCCAGGGCGCTGTCCGCCGCGGTCCAGAGTAAAATGCGTCCTTCGGCGTCGGCCGCGGCCACTTGCAAGCCGTCAAGGCGGACGTCGAGTTGCGCCAGGCTGGCTTTGGCGCCGGCCAGTTGTCCAGCGGCTTTGCCTTCTAGGTCCCAGAGTTTTACCAACATCTCGGCGCCAGCCGTGGCGACCTTGGTTCCATCGGGGAAAAACGCCAAATCGGAGACTTTGCTCTGGTCGGCGATAAATACCGCTGTCGCCGAACTTTTCCAGAGTTGGGCTGAATTATCAGCCGAGCCGGAAACCAGAGTGCGACCATCGGCCGCAACCGCTACGGCTACCGCGGGAGCGGTATGACCTGAAAAACGCTCCACTTCCTTGCCGAGCACGGCGTCCCAAAGACGCACCACGCCGTCATCGCCACAGGTTGCCAGTCGGGCGCCATCGGCGCTGGCCGACACGCCGCGCACCGGTTGCTCATGGGCGAGGGCAAACGTGGCCGCAACCGGCCCCGCTGAGGCGGGAGCCGCCAAGGCCCAACCATAAACGTTCTTGTCGGCGGATGACGCGACCAACAACTTGCCATCGCCCGAAAATTCGAGGTCCGTCACCACGTCGGTCGGACCGGCAAACCCGCCCGCGGCTGCGCCATCAGCTACGCTCCACAAACGCACTTGTTTATCGGCGCCACACGAAGCCAGTTGCATGCCGTCGGGCGTAAACGCGACGCCCGTCGCATCTCCTTCGTGCGCCGCGATCAGACGCACTAACGACAAAGGTTGAATCCAACCGTTCGCCGCCCCTGCGCCCACAACCGTAAGTTCGTCCAAGAGAAACGCGAAGGTAGTAACCGGCGCCGCGGTAGTAATTGACTCCAAAACATGCCCCGCAGTTGGATCTACAATGCGCAGGCCGTTTTCCGCCAACCCGACCGCCAGGCGCGCGCCATCGGGGCTGTAGCGGATTCGGTGGATTGTTCCGCCGCCCGCAATCGTCGTAGGCGCGCCGGGGCCTTGAGCCGTGAGCGGCCAGACCGTGACGCTGGCGGCGCCGCTGGCGGAAACTTGCGTTCCATCGCCGCGAAGGGCAACACTGGTTAACGGTGCAGTCGCGGGAGGCGTTTGAAACAGCAGCTTGCCGTCCGCCACATTCCACAACTTGACAAGTTTGTCGTCGCCGCACGTTGCAAGCATCGCACCGTCTTGCGTGAGGGATAGATCATTGACCTTTCCTTCAGCGGCAACGACCAGCCGCATGGCCGAGATATTCCACGCTCGAACCGACTTGTCGGCCGACGCCGAATAGATCGTTGCGTTATTGCCCCCGAACACCACGTCGTGAATTGAGGCCGCGTGGCCTGGAAAGTGTTGGAGTTGCCGCCCGTTTGCCAAGTCCCACACAACCACCCGTGCGCCGTCGCCAGCGGCGACAACGCGCGTCCCATCGGCGCTAAAACCGACCGACCGAAGCGCCGCGTCGTGCGCAAGAACTGCTTCGGGCGCAACGGGCTGAGCCGGCGGCGCGGCGAGGCTCCAAACGCGGACGGCCTTGTCGATGGACGCCGCCGCGGCGCGGGCGCCATCTGGAGAAATGGCCACCGAGGTCACGGCGTCCGTGGCGCCAGCCAAGGTGCGGAGCAATTTGCCGTCGGCAAGATTCCACTGTTTTACGGAGTTGTCGGCGCCGCCGCTCACCAGCGTCGCTCCATCCGGCGTAAACGCCACGCCGCTCGCGCCGCCTTCGTGCTTCTCAATAACTCGAACCAGCGAAGAGGCGAACGTGTGCAGGTTATGAGCCGCATCGACGGCAACAAGCGAGGCGTTGTCGGCCGACAAGTACACTCCCTTGATCGCTGGCTCGGCAAAGGCGAAACGCTCCAAGGAAAGTCCATCGATGCGCCAAATCCGTACCCCGTCGGTCGAGGCGGAGGCTAGCCGCAAAGAATCGCCGCCAAAACGAAGTGTCGAAATGGGCGCCGTATGCCCCGTCAGGGTTGCTACCGCCGCGCCATTGGCCGCGTTCCAGATTTTCACCTCTCCCGTCGCGCCGCCCGCGGCAAACAGTTTGCCGTCAGGACTGCAAACCACCTGCGTCACCGGGGCGCCGTGGCTGATGTTGCGCACGGGAGCGCCCGTGGCGATGTTCCATACGCGAACCGTCATGTCGGCCGATCCCGACAACAACGTGGCGCCAGCGACGGCCAACGAGGACACCGGCGCGGTGTGGCCCGAAAGAGCTCGCACTTCTGCCGCGTCGACCACCTTCCACTGCTTGATCGCGTTATCGGCGCCGCCGGTAAACACGGTCGCTCCATCAGGACTGAATGCGACAGCCGTGACTGCGGCGGCATGTCCTTCGAATTTCACAAGCTCGGGAAACTTGGGGTCGGTCAGGTCCCATACACGCGCCGTCTTGTCAGCCGATCCCGACACCAGCTTGGTCTTATCGGCGCTGAAGGAAAGCGCGCCGATCCCGCCTTCGTGCCCCAGAATCGTCCCTTTGACTGCACCCGCCGCGTCCCGCAGGACGATCGTTGGTCGGCCTCCCGACATCCCGGCCGCCGCTATAAGCGCGCCGTCGGCAGTCCATGCGACCGCCTCAACCGGCAGTGCGGGGCTTGCGGCCACGGACTTGGGCGCCGTAGGCAGCGTCCAAAGCCGAACCGTGCCATCGGCGCCGGCCGTGGCGATTTGTTGGCCTTGCGGATGGAACGCCACGTCGCGCACCGCGCCGGTGTGTCCCAACAACATCCCCTTGGGCGCGCCATCGGCGAGAATCCAAAATCTGACGGCGCCTTGATCGTCGCCGGCAGCCGCCAGCGTATTCGTTGCGCCTAGGGCCAGCGCGGTGACAGGCGTTGCCTGCCCCGCTAACGAGCGAACCGCCTGACTTGTCGTGGGATCAAACACGCGCACGGCGCCATCCGCCTCGCCGGAAACCACAAGCTTGCCATCCGTGGTCACGGCCACACGGGTTGCTTCGGCCGCGATGGTGGGCAGCGTCTTGGAAGGAACGAGCGGCAAGGTCCACCAGCACACGGCGCCGTCGGTGCGCGCCGTAAGAAGCGTCTTGCCATCCGGCGTATAGGTCATGCCCGTGACCGGCGAGGGGCCATGCAATTCACCGGCCGACGACCCATCGGCGACCGTCCATAGGCGAACGGTTCCCTCGGAATCGCCGCTGGCAAGTTCGAGATTGTCAGTGCGGAAAGCAACGGTGGCAACCGCCTCGGTGTGTCCTTCCAGTACTTTACCGGCGGCGCCATCGGCACTGTTCCATAGTCGCACGCTTTTGTCGGCCCCCGCCGTGGCAATCAGCTTGCCATCGGCGCTCGTCGCAACCGCGGCGATGGGCATGGTGTGACCCGCAAGCGCGACGGGCGCGGCGGGGAGGCGCCAAATCCGCACCGTGCCGTCTTTGCCGGCCGAAGCAATGTGGTCGGCGGTCGCGTTGATCGCCAAGTCCTGCACGGGGCCTGCATGTCCTGCGAGTGTTCCGCGCACGGCGCCGTCGGCTGTGTTCCATAGGCGGAGGATTCCAGTGTCGTTTCCGCTAATCGCCAAACCGCCGTCCTTGCTCAAGGCCACCGAGGCGACAGGCCCAACCTGTCCCTCGAATGCGCGGACGGCCGCTCCAGTGTCGCCGTTGAAGAGACGCAGGGTGCTGTCGGCGCCTCCCGTGACGATCAGTTTTCCATCGGGCGAAATGGCGACGGCTGCAACGGCCGCCGTGTGCCCCGTCAAAGGAAGCGATGGCGTGGGAGGAAGCGACCAGAGCTTCACCACGCCATCTTCGCCGCTGGTCGCCAACACGTTTTGCGTGGGGTGGTACGCGATCCCGCTAATCGCCCCGGCATGCGCGCCGATTGCGCCTTGGGGCCCGCCGTCGGCGGCGTTCCACAGATGGACCATGCCCGCCGCGTCGCTCGAAGCCAGTTGCAGGTTGTCGGCGCGTACCGCAAGGCGGGTGATGGCGTCGGCGTGCCCTTGCAAGTCTTTGAACACGGTGTTGTCGGTCGGTTTCCACAGTTTGACCGTCTTATCGACGGAGGCCGTCGCAAGCCAGGCGCCATCCGACGCGGCGGCGACGGCGCTGACGGCGCCCGCATGACCTGCGAGCCGAGTCAAGGGCGTGGGAATGTAAGCGTCCCAGATTTTGAGCGTCTTATCGCGCGAGCCGCTGATGAGGCGCCGGCCGTCGGGAGTGATCGCCAGCGCCAATACCTGCCCATCGTGCCCTCCCAGCGTGCGAAGCGCGGCGCCGGTCGCTGCGTCCCAGATCACGACCGAGCGGTCAAAGGAACCGGTTGCCAGGAATCGACCATCGGGCGAAGGCATGACAATCGCCACGGCGTTCTTGTGGCCCGTCAGCGTTGTAGCCGGCTCTTGAGCAAGTGCATTGACGTTGGCGCCAATGCCAACAAGCAAAACCCAAATCAAGGAAACCCGATAGCTCAAGACGTGGATGGTCATTATTTATTGGTCCTCTACGTCACGTGATTGCCACCCAACGGTCGTTGATACTTGGACCGTTGCGTCTGCACGAGCACGCATCCTTGGGACGCACCACTCGCCCAGATGCGAAGAAAGATAAAGAAGACGTAATCCAAAAAGCACGAGGAGAGAACAAATCGAAAAGAATTGCTGAACCGTTAAATCCAGTCCGTCGGCCGATTGCGGTCTGGCGCCGCTCTCCGTTCCGAACTCGTCTTCCGTGGTGTATGGTGCGTAGGTTTCTGAAGGGCCATTACTTTGGCGCTTCGGCTACGGCCTCGGTTGCTGGTTCGGGCGGCGGCAGGGTAAACAAGGACTGCCCATTATTGCCGTTCCAAATCCGCAGCACACTGTCGTGGCCTCCGGCAACAACCACCGATCCATCTTCGGTGACATTGACGCTATACATATAGTCGGCCGAGCCAGGGAAGTTCCGCTGCACGCCGCCATTATCGGCGTTGTGCATGCGAATCAGTGGGTCGCCGGAACTTGCCACCAGGAATTGCGTCTGGCCGATGAACTGCACGGACGTGACCTGTTTTTGATAGCCCTGGATCGTGATGGGGCGGTCACCGGTGAGGGCGTTCCAGATGTTGATTGTACTATCGGCGCCAGCGCTCGCGAGGATTTTACCCCCCGCCCGCCACGACACGCCTAGCACGTGATTGGTATGCCCCTCGAATTGAAGCAACTGCTCGCCCGTCTTGACCGAGAATTTCTTTACATATTTGTCCGATCCGGCCGTGGCCAGGTAATCGCCATCGGGCGAGAAAGCCACAGCGTTGACCGCGTCGGTATGGGATTCCGGAATCTCTCTCACCAGGGCGCCATCAGCCACGCGCCACACCTTCACTTCGCCGCTGCGCGAGGGAATGCCGCCCGCCGTGGCAAGTAGTTCGCTATTGGGGCTGAAATCGACCCCCATGACACGATCGGCGAGAATTGATGGATCATTGATGTCGCCAATGACATTTTCCAATTGCCATTGAGGATTGACGGTCCAAACGACAGCCGATTTATCGACCGATCCGGAAGCAAGTTCTTCGTCGGACACATACGCGATGGCTTGGATCGCGCCGGCATGACCTTGATAACTGGCGATGGCGCGGCCGGTGTCGGCGTCCCAAGTATGAATGGCCCCAAAGTCGCCGGCGCCTGCGAATACGCGACCGTCTGGGGAGAACGCCACGCTGCGGATCGGTTGTTCCGATTGGGTCGCCGCGGCCTGTGCAGCGGTCAACGCGGCGTCAACGCGTTGGAGCGTGGTTTCCGCAAGGGTTACCTCCTCTTTGTAGAGTGGTACGATTTTGGCCGCTTGCTCTAACTCGCGTTTCGCAACCGCGTGCGTTTGCATCGCAGTGCGCTGGGCCGTTTGGGATTGCGTCAGGGCTTCGGAAGCTTGGGTAAAGGGCTGATTCATTTGAAGGGCCTGCTCCGCCGCCTGCGCTGCGGTTTGGGCCGCCTGGGTGGCGGCCTGGGTGGGCGCCGCTTTGGCCGCTTCCGCGGCCTTGGCCTGGGTGTCAGCGGTAGCGGCCAGCATCTTCGCGTTTTCCGCCGCCTTCGCCAGTTCGGTACTGGCAGGATCGGTTTGAGCCAGCGCCGCGGCCTTGGCGGCGTCTTCGGCCAAGAGTTTTGCTTTGGCGGCTAACTCCAAGGCTTTTTGGTTTGCGGCTTCCATGGTGGCGGCGGCTTTCTGAGCCGTAGCGGCCATTTCAATCGCCACCTTCTCGACGCCTGACTTTCGGGTGACCACCATCGCCAGCGCGGCAGCCTTGGCTTCGACATCGGCATTGGCCGCCGCGAGCGCTGTGGCGGCTTGCTGTTCCGCCTGGGTCTTTACGGGAAGGTCTTTCTCCGCGGCGTCCAGCAAGGTTTTGGCGGCGGCGACTTTGGCAACCGCGTCGGTTTTCTCCAGCGTCAGCTTGGCCAAGCGAGTCTGGGCGCGAACATCCCCCTTGACCTGGGCAATGGGCTGATTGTTTTCGACGTTCCACAAAATGGCGAGATTGTTGGCCCCGCCCGACGCGATACGTTTCCCGTCGCTTCGTACGCTGACGGACGAGATCGGAGCGCCGTGATTGAACTGTTGAATTTGCTGCCCCGTTTGCGCGTTCCACCGCCGCACCGTGCCATCGGCGCTGCCCGAGACGATTTCCAAAGGTCGATCCGCAAAAGCGGCCAGCGCCGTCACGGGCTGGGTATGACCGGCAATGCGCCTCACCGCTGCCAATTGCCAAGTGCGAACTTCGTCCGCGCTTGAGAGAATCTCGCCGCTTGCGGGACCAGCGGCTAACGACTCCACCGACTTCGTATGTCCGGCTAATGATTCCTCAAGCACGCCATCGGCCGTGGAGAACGCATGCACTTCTCCGGTCCCTGATCCGCCAATTATCCGAGTACCATCGGCCGAAAAACAAACGCTGCGCACCGGGGAGGCAAAGCCCGTAACCTGCGGCGGTTGCACTTGGGCGCCATTCCCTGGATTCCAAAGTTTTATGGCCTTGTCTTCGCCCGCGCTGGCAAGCCGTTGGTTATCAGGGCTGATCGCGAGATCGTGTACGGCGGCGCCATGATTGGCGACGAATGCCTGTTGACCATTGGCTGGTGAGTAGCCGCGAATGGCGCCGTCGGCCGAACTGGCGTAAATGAACTGGCCCGCAGGATGATAGACGATATCGGTCACGGCCTGGGCCGTTCCCACCAGTGGTAAGGCAAACTGGAGCGCGGAAACCCGCACGCCGCCTTGGGCGTCGGCCAGGAGCAGCGAATCGGGCGTGGGGCCGTAGGCGGCTGTCGTCAATTGAGCCAAGGGGATGACTTGAAGCAGTCGCCCATCGACCATGCTCCAAGCAAATGCAGCGGTGTTGTCTCCGGTCGCCAGGCGTGAATTGTCGAGACTAAAAGCGAGCGAGTGCGCTGGTGCGGCGTGTCCATTCAAGGTTTGCAAAAGCGCGCTGTTATCCAGTTGATAGACGCGCACCGCTTTGTCGTCGCCGGCGGCGGCAATGCGAGCGCCGTCGTGGCTGACCGCGGCTTCGACGACCGCGGCGGGCGTGGCGATCGAGCGTACAACCGCCCCATCCGCCGGATTCCAGACGCGAATTGATTTATCGGCCGATGCCGAAACGGGCTGATTAGTAGCGGCGAACGCGACCGCGGTCACGGGACCTGTATGGCCGGCGAATGCCTTCACTTCCTCGCCCGTGGCGACGGTCCAAAGTTTCAGCGTGTTGTCATCCGCGCCGGATAAAGCCTGGCTGGAATCCGAACTAAGCGCGACGCCGCGCACCGGACCGGCGTGACCCGTGAAACGCGCTAATTCTCCAAATTTTTCGTCGTTCAAGTCCCAAACACGAGCCGTTTTGTCTTCCGATCCCGAAATCAGTTTGGCGCTGTCCACGCTAAAGGCCAAGGATGTGATCGCGGCGTCGTGGCCCAAAAGGGTGCGCAACACGCGGCCAGTTTCCATCTCGCGCACCACAATCGCCGGACGGTCGTTCGCCTGCGTGGCAAGGGCGACTCGTTTACCATCGCGACTTAAAACGGAAAGCGTAGCGGCGGGTTCGCCCTCGGCCGCGAGCATGCGAGGCAGCACGGCGTGGACGTTCCACACCGCGGCGGCGCCGTCGGCCGCACCCGTGACAAGTCGCTGGCCATCGGGCGCGAACGCGACTGCGGTCAAGGGCGCAAGTCCAGTCGTCCACGCGGACAAGGGCTCTTCCGCGTCGAGGCTCCACAAGCGCACTACGCCATCTTCCCCCACGGTGGCGAGCAAACGCTTTACTTCGTTCGCTGGCGCTTCGGCGGTTTCCGCGGGTGGCGCGGCGACGTGAAAATCACCTGCGTTCACCACGCCGTCGTGCGCTTTCCATTGCCGGTGCAACTGGCGTGTGGCAAGATCGAAGACTTGCACCACACCCTCGGCCCCCGCGAGAGCCAGCCACTGACGGTCCGAACTGACAGCGAGCACTCGTGCGCCGGGCAAGGCGTTTTCCACCGGTTGCGAGAGAGTTTCCGGAACATTCCAAATGCGAACAAAATTATCACCCCCGCCTGTGGCTAACTGTTCGATCTTTGCGACTTGCGGCGCGGCCTCGGCCGGCGACGCCTCGGCAGCGGCCGCCGCGGGTTGAGCGGCAGCGAGCGGGGCAATGGGTTCTTCCCGATAGAATGCCATCAAAGACAACACCTCTTGCGGGACATCAATACGGCTCGCCAGAGTCCCGTCGGCGATATTCCAGACTCGTACGGTCTTGTCTTTGGACGTGGAATAAAGTCGGTCGCCGTCGCGTGAGAAGCACACGGCGGTAACGGGCGCCGTATGTCCTTCTAGCGTCAACTTCGCTTGGTCGGCCTTCATGTCCCAAATTGTGACGCCGTTCTCCGCAGCAATCGCCAAGAGCGAACGATCGGGACTAACCGCCACCGCCGTCACGGCCTCTGGCAGCGGGGCTTGCCAACGCTGGACGTCGCGGGGGAAACGCCACAGCTTTACCTCGCGGAATGCACCCGAGGCGAGCAGATCACCCCCGTCATTAAACTTCAGAGATTGGACAATATCCAGATGCGCAATTCCCGGCCGCTGATCGCGACTCTGGCCCTGGAGTGCGGGATCGTTCAAACGGGTAATGAGCTGCCCGGTAAGGGTGTGGTAGATGAAGATTTGATTGGCCCGGCTACACGCGGTGAACTGACCGTCGGGAGTGACCGCCACCGCATAAATAGGATTGGGACCGGCCGGGAGCGGACGCCATTGCTCGGGCGACAAAACGCCTGCCAAGTCGCTTCCCTTCGCGCCTTGATCGATCCATAGCTTCAGAAGTCCCAACTCCTGGGATGTTAATGTCTTAGCCGCCACGTCGTTTCCGGGCGGCGGCATGATCGGATCTTCCTGGTGCGCCGCGACCTTGAGCAAGAGACTTTCGGCGCTCTTGCCGGGCACGACCGCAGGGCCGGCATCGCCCCCTTTCAGGATCGTCGCGGGCGACTCAAGAATCAGGGCGCCATTGGCGTCCGTCGCACCGTGGCACGCCAAGCAGTTATTGCGAAGGATCGGCAAGATATCCTTCTCGAAGCCAACTGGCGTATCGCGGACGACGTTGGCAATGGGAATGGGGGTCTGCGCCGAGGCGGAAGCGGCGGCCGCGACAACTACCAGCGCCGCCACGCCTTGCAAGAGGCGGGAAGACATCATGATTCGGCCTTTTTTACAGTTAACGTGACCGGCTGCTCCAAAGTAACTTGCTGCCCGTTGAGATTCATGATCGCTCGAAGCGTGATCGCATGCTCGCCGGGCGGTGCATCGGCGCCTGCGTTGATGACCAAGGGAATCCGCGTCTGACCGGCTGGAACCGCAACGTTGGGCACGGAGAGTCCACCGACGCCTTGCGGCAAAGTGGTTGTAAACGTCACTTGGTCGTTGTAGCCGTACAGCCGAACAATCGTAAGCGTGGCTTCCACCTTCGCCCCTTGTTGGACGGTGAGCGGCGGTACCGGGTTCACCGTTACGGGAGCCGGAGTAATCTTGATGGCAATGGGAGTCGAGACGACGGGCACGTTGTAATCACGCGGCTGGGCGGCTTGTTGGAGTTGCGCTGCGCGTTGATCAGTTGCGGTCTTGAGGGCCGCGGCGGCTTGGGCAAGTGCAGCGGTATCGGTTGCTTTTTGGTCGGCCAAAACCTTGGCGTCGGCTGCGGCCTTCGCCTTCGCTTCGGCTTCGAGCAAGGCTTTTTCAGCCGCCGCTAGTGCGTCGGCGGCAGCTTTGGCTTTTGTGGCTGCATCGGCTGAGGCCAATTCCGCCGCCTTGGCGGCGTTCTGTAAGTTGGCGTCGGTGGGACTCGCGGCCGCCGCGGCTTTGGCCTGGGTTGCAGCGTCGGCCGCCGCTTTGGCGGCGGCGTTGGCGGCATCAAGCGCTTGCTGCGCCGCGTTCTTTTGATTCGTCGCTTGCTGGACGGCCGCAGCGGTCTCGGCGGCCAGCCGATCCGCGACGGTTTTCGCGTCGGCCGCAGCTTTCGCCTCGGCGTCGGCCTTGGCCTTAATCTGATCGACTTCCGTCTTTCGTTTGGCGGCTGCTTCGGCTGCCTCGGGATTACGCTGGTACTTATGTTCAAGAATGTGCGGCGGCTTTATCTTCTGGCGCCGTTTTTGTTCCTGCTGACCGACAATAGCACGGGGTTTTCGCAGGGGCGTCCGTTCGACGGGCATGGCGGGATGACCCTGAGGCATAAGGGCCTTAAGGAAGGGCGGGGAGGCGTGCCGCCTTATGTTTTAACCGCGCGGAGCGGCGAAGAGTATCTGGCCGCGCATATCGACCATGTGATGAACAATCCGCTTTACGTCTATTACGATCAGGACGGGAAGATCGTGCGCCTGCCCGCCGGGACGTGGACGAGCTTTCATGAACTCAAGCAAAAGGGCCTGAACACGGCGACGAATTATTAAGGTTTATGCCGATCTACGAATACAAATGCAAGCAGTGCGGAACGGTCTATGAGAAACGTCAGAGTGTTTCCGACGCCCCGCTTACGACTTGCGAAAAATGTCATGGCGAGCTTGAAAAGCAGTGGTCGCTTTCCGGTTTTCAGTTCAAGGGCGGCGGCTGGTACGTAACGGACTACGCCGGCGGCGGCTCAAAGGGATCAGAAAAAAGTACGTCCAGCGAATCAACCTCTTCGAGCGATGCTGCATCAAAACCAACATCCGACAGTGGTTCCGCGTCAACAACAAAGGAAGCAAAGCCGGCCAAATCCAAGGAATGACGCCACTTGCGAGAATTTGTGTTTTTCTCCCGTTAGCCTGCCTATTTTTTGCGGGCAGCGTTCTCGCTCAATCCGGATATAGCAACCGCGGTAATGCCGATGCGGAAGGTACCGTAGTCGCAGTTACGGCAACTCGTGCAAACGGCACAGAACCGATCCATCTCGATGAGCTTTGGCTTTACGAGAATGGGGTCGAGCAGAAGATCAAGAATTTCACTTACGATACTTCGCCTTCACGGATCGTCCTCCTAGTCGACAACTCGAAAACTCTGCAGACATCGGTCGATCTGATGGCGAAGGCCGTTATGGAGTTTTCTTACGAGATCTTTGATGGTGACCAGCTTTTCGTGATCGCGTACGACGAAAAGCCGGAGATCATTCAGGAGTGGACGGACGACCCGAAAAAGCTCGAAACCTCGCTCAAAACCTTAAGAAAACAAGGCAATCCGTATCTTTTTGACGCGTTGCAGGCATCGGTTCAACAGGTGCTCCTTCCGCTTATGCCCGGAACGCGCAAAACGGCCGTCGTTCTCATCAGCGACGGGCTTGATCGCGGAAGCAAGACGACATTCGACAAGGCCTTGGCGGAGCTCCAGAACCAAAACGTCGTTGTTTACGCCCTTCAGATCCCGGACAGGACCGGCGGGGCATACCGCCGAAATGAGCCGAAACCGGAGGCTGTTATTACGAAATTGACCGAGGGCAC
>JAANMV010002457.1_pt1 | contig 17918 bp, 14 predicted proteins | sample 7279661 | NCBI WGS metagenome assembly JAANMV01 (sample SAMN14094540, study PRJNA606508) | bioreactor metagenome | isolation source: A lab-scale SPAN reactor treating ammonium-rich wastewater day 121 | place: Ireland: Galway | collected 2017-05-16 | reverse complement strand
AAATCGGCTTTGCCGTCGGCTGATCATCGGACTCGGGCGCGTCGAAGAGATTCTCGTACTCGTAAGTCCAAGGCTCGTAATAGTCCTCTAATCCCGGTTAAGTTCGATTTGAGTTTTGAGAAGAAGTGCTCATTATCCCTCACCATTTCCCCCGTGACCTCTACCGCCCCGTCCTTACCCGCTGTTATCCAGTATTGCAACTGCTGTTGGTCCGGTAGCACCTGCAGCTCGTGCGACTGATGCAAAACGACGTTGTTCAGGCGGTGCTTTGGTCTTACGCGGATTGTCAGCAACTCCCCAGACTGCATAACCTCCTTGACAAGCAGTATTCCGCTTCGGTTTATGACAGCCGACACCTCGCGTCGTACTGCAACCCCTCGCTGGGAAATGGCATCCTTGTAGATGGATTCGACTTTGCCCAAAGGGGAATCAATATCGATTGGCGGATCGAATGCTATCTCGATGCGCTCGCAAACGACTGGATTGTCAGTGTAGATGATGTGGCGTGAGATTAACAAGTCAGAGAGCCCCTATGACATTGCATTTAGGTTTCAATCCTCATCCACTGATCACAGTGGATGCAACGCGGGAATGGCTATTTCTACGCCGTTGACGAGGAAGTTTCAATCCTCATCCACTGATCACAGTGGATGCAACTTCGCCGCCGAGGTTGTTAGCCGCATAGGGACAGTTTCAATCCTCATCCACTGATCACAGTGGATGCAACCACTGTTCCCGTCTCTTGGGACAGAAGATTATTTTGTTTCAATCCTCATCCACTGATCACAGTGGATGCAACAGAAGCGAACTCGCAAGAGTTCGCAGTAGCTTTGTTTCAATCCTCATCCACTGATCACAGTGGATGCAACGGATAGCGGGGCCGTCGAACGCCTCCGCCGGCGCGTTTCAATCCTCATCCACTGATCACAGTGGATGCAACACCGCGACAATAGTCTGCTACTTACAAACAACAAGTTTCAATCCTCATCCACTGATCACAGTGGATGCAACCCTTGCACGGAAAAAGCACGGGCATCGATTGCAGGTTTCAATCCTCATCCACTGATCACAGTGGATGCAACCGGACTGGAACGCCATGTCTTCTATCAAAGTCGCAGTTTCAATCCTCATCCACTGATCACAGTGGATGCAACCCGCAAATAACGCAAACAGCCCGCAAGGGCAGAGGTTTCAATCCTCATCCACTGATCACAGTGGATGCAACCCGCCGAGGACGGACAGACGGTGTATGACCACCCAGTTTCAATCCTCATCCACTGATCACAGTGGATGCAACCTGGCCGCGCAGTCGCAATTGAAAAACGCGGTAAAGTTTCAATCCTCATCCACTGATCACAGTGGATGCAACGCCGCCGAGGACGGACAGACGGTGTATGACCACCCAGTTTCAATCCTCATCCACTGATCACAGTGGATGCAACCTAACCAAGCGCAACAAAAAGAAAAAACGCTTGAAGTTTCAATCCTCATCCACTGATCACAGTGGATGCAACTCTACACGGGTATAGCGATTGCCGCAATTAACTTGTTTCAATCCTCATCCACTGATCACAGTGGATGCAACCGCAATTCTATTTGCGCTGGCCTACTGGAAGCATGTTTCAATCCTCATCCACTGATCACAGTGGATGCAACCTACCATATCCATGACACTCGGATCAACGACCGTAGTTTCAATCCTCATCCACTGATCACAGTGGATGCAACACAAAGTTGGTTTCGCGTACGCAACCGGATCGATTGTTTCAATCCTCATCCACTGATCACAGTGGATGCAACTCAGCTTTATGCTTCGCATACCAGGACAATCCGATGTTTCAATCCTCATCCACTGATCACAGTGGATGCAACACCGAAGCAACGACCGAAGCAACGACCGAAGTGCGTTTCAATCCTCATCCACTGATCACAGTGGATGCAACCCGCCACTAAGATTCATTTTTGCCGTGACCGCCGGTTTCAATCCTCATCCACTGATCACAGTGGATGCAACCACATTCATTACAGAGGTTGATCGCGCCTCCGGAGGTTTCAATCCTCATCCACTGATCACAGTGGATGCAACGTGGCACAAATCATCAAACGATCGCAATCCGAAACGTTTCAATCCTCATCCACTGATCACAGTGGATGCAACGGCATTACTTATTTCCTTTCATAATTTTTATTCCGTTTCAATCCTCATCCACTGATCACAGTGGATGCAACTTTGTTGACACGGCAATTGAGACCGATTCTCTTGGTTTCAATCCTCATCCACTGATCACAGTGGATGCAACCGCAAACAATAAAACTCACTCGCTCTGATTTTTCAGTTTCAATCCTCATCCACTGATCACAGTGGATGCAACGATAAGCGGTTCCATCAGCGCAAGCGGCGATATGTTTCAATCCTCATCCACTGATCACAGTGGATGCAACCTAACAACCTCGGCGGCAAAAACGCCTGCCGATTGTTTCAATCCTCATCCACTGATCACAGTGGATGCAACTGTTATCCTTGACGTGGATAAGCCTGTCAAAGTTCGTTTCAATCCTCATCCACTGATCACAGTGGATGCAACCCGCGGCTGCGGTTATCGTTCCCGTGTAAATCACAGTTTCAATCCTCATCCACTGATCACAGTGGATGCAACACCGGAATCAGAAACACGTGTAGGATGGTCTGTTGTTTCAATCCTCATCCACTGATCACAGTGGATGCAACAGGACGAGTTCAACAGGAAAAACGTTTCCTTGCTTGTTTCAATCCTCATCCACTGATCACAGTGGATGCAACCCGGAAAAAATCGCAAGACGGATTGAACATCTTGAAGTTTCAATCCTCATCCACTGATCACAGTGGATGCAACTCCGCGAACACTGGGTCGCACGTGACCCACTTGCGTTTCAATCCTCATCCACTGATCACAGTGGATGCAACCGTTGCCCGCGTTGTATTTGTCGAGGTTGTCTATGTTTCAATCCTCATCCACTGATCACAGTGGATGCAACGGCAGAAAAAGTGCGCACTTGTCAATCGTTTTGTGTTTCAATCCTCATCCACTGATCACAGTGGATGCAACCGCCGCACTCATTGTTGCCGCATTCGCGGCTTTAACGTTTCAATCCTCATCCACTGATCACAGTGGATGCAACCTCACCGCTGGAACATTCACGGTTGTGGATCCGTGTTTCAATCCTCATCCACTGATCACAGTGGATGCAACGGAGTCATAGAGGTTGTCTGACCAACCCAACCAAAGTTTCAATCCTCATCCACTGATCACAGTGGATGCAACTCGATTACATCGATAACGGCGCGTAGGTATTGCGTTTCAATCCTCATCCACTGATCACAGTGGATGCAACGACATTGCGAAAATACTAACGGATGTTCCAAGTAGGTTTCAATCCTCATCCACTGATCACAGTGGATGCAACCTCACCGCCAATCTCATATGCCCACGAAGACTCGTTTCAATCCTCATCCACTGATCACAGTGGATGCAACTCGGTGCGTTACAATACCTGTACCCGGTGCGCCAAGTTTCAATCCTCATCCACTGATCACAGTGGATGCAACTAGATTTTGGTGCGGCTGACCAGCGGCTGGAAAGTTTCAATCCTCATCCACTGATCACAGTGGATGCAACTCGAGGAGTCCGATTGGGATAGCAAACTCACAATGTTTCAATCCTCATCCACTGATCACAGTGGATGCAACGTAGGACGTCCTGTCTTCTACAGACCATCCTTCACGTTTCAATCCTCATCCACTGATCACAGTGGATGCAACCGTTTTACCGAATCCCAAAAATCGAACTCAGGTGGTTTCAATCCTCATCCACTGATCACAGTGGATGCAACGCGTACGCAACCGGATCAATTCCGCTTAACACGCGTTTCAATCCTCATCCACTGATCACAGTGGATGCAACCACGGCAACCTTCAGCGAGTTTGCCATAGCCTCTAGTTTCAATCCTCATCCACTGATCACAGTGGATGCAACTTGGGCACTTCGGCGGAAACCCATTGTCCGGCCAGTTTCAATCCTCATCCACTGATCACAGTGGATGCAACGCTCGCCGCGGCGTTGTTCGCCCAACCGCTTGCATGTTTCAATCCTCATCCACTGATCACAGTGGATGCAACATGATAAACGCACGCGCCAACGATTCTGACTCGGAGTTTCAATCCTCATCCACTGATCACAGTGGATGCAACAGAATTGCGGATTGGCATGCCGTCAAATAGATATGCGTTTCAATCCTCATCCACTGATCACAGTGGATGCAACATACCTCCCCCCAGCGTTCTGTATACCCGTTTTCTGTTTCAATCCTCATCCACTGATCACAGTGGATGCAACCTCATGTCTACGTTTTTTTCCGCGGATTTTGCGGAGTTTCAATCCTCATCCACTGATCACAGTGGATGCAACTAGGTTCGAGTATTCAGACCTTGACAGCCTACGTGTTTCAATCCTCATCCACTGATCACAGTGGATGCAACTTAGTTCCTCTTCGTGCACTTCGCTCAGAGTAAGATGTTTCAATCCTCATCCACTGATCACAGTGGATGCAACACGATTCCGAAGCGATTGCTGGTGTCCACGGTAGCGTTTCAATCCTCATCCACTGATCACAGTGGATGCAACGTCCGCCTGCCGTGATTGTTTGAACCGGTTCGTTGTTTCAATCCTCATCCACTGATCACAGTGGATGCAACTTGGTACCGTGGTACTTTGTGAGCATGGCCGCAACGTTTCAATCCTCATCCACTGATCACAGTGGATGCAACGCGAGATTGTCGCGGAGTTTCATTTGCCCTCCGTGTTTCAATCCTCATCCACTGATCACAGTGGATGCAACTTGTTTCAAAGTCAGTCGCGACCCCAGTTACAAAGTTTCAATCCTCATCCACTGATCACAGTGGATGCAACATTAGAATACACGCGGCAGTTGACTCGCGAGGACGTTTCAATCCTCATCCACTGATCACAGTGGATGCAACGCGCATGCTCGTTGCCGGTTTCCGCATGCAGATCGTTTCAATCCTCATCCACTGATCACAGTGGATGCAACGCCGGTGGCATCCACAGCGATGACGCCGAATTTCTTGTTTCAATCCTCATCCACTGATCACAGTGGATGCAACCGTTGTAGCTGCTCTGCGGATAGACACACATCCAGTTTCAATCCTCATCCACTGATCACAGTGGATGCAACCAAAAACTTTTCCGCTCAAGTCTTGAAGGCGAATATGTTTCAATCCTCATCCACTGATCACAGTGGATGCAACATATAACCACCTGCGCTGATGGAACCACCTGCGCGGTTTCAATCCTCATCCACTGATCACAGTGGATGCAACTCTGAGGCGCTAAATGCCCGATTGTGGGTAATCTGCGGAACGGGTTTCGCGAACCCCTTGTCGGGGAGTATTAGTCGTTTAGCAGAAACGGACATTTGCGGCCTAAGTCCAGCATTTATCGTGTGTGCGAAAGGGTGCTGAATCCCATAGAGCCTGAGGTTCGCGAGGCACATCATAGAATAACCGGACCATCCAAATCCAGAACAGTCTGTCTACCCCATGTCTCGCGGTGCTTTTCTAAAGGTTCCACAATGGTGTAGATACGAAGACTATCCTCCTCTTCGTTTATGATTTTCAGCAATCCACTCTTTAGGCGCTGATACTCCATTGGTGTCAAATCAACTTCGAACACCGACTTCTGAGCGCGTTGACCGAAATTTTTGCAAGCTTGGCAGACCCGTCGGAGCCTTTTGCGCCCTTCTTTTGTCTCGGTATTCACATCGTAGCAGACGAGATAGTACATTGCCTTTACCTATCTGTACATGAACGGCGGGTAGTGCTCAAGTTCTCCTCGGGTAGCTCGGGCTAATAGCTTCGCCTGTAAATGCAACACTAACCCGAGCGGAATCTTGCGTCCGGAATTGCGATGGAAGATGGTCTCACGCTTGCGTTCAATATAGGATGTCAGTACCTGCTTGCGCGCGGGATCCTTGAACATGACAGAACCTCCGGGTCTGGTTACAAAATCCTCTGCTGTCAGTTGTTTTCTGTTGATCAATGTAAGTGCAAGGCGATCACCAAGAACAGGTCGGAATTCTTCCATCAAGTCCAAAGCCAACGCAGGTCTACCAGGCCGCAAGCTATGTAGAAACCCTGCTTGCGGGTCTAGGCCAACACTTTCTAACGCGCTACGGCAATCATGCGTGATCAACGTGTAAAGAAACGAAAGCGTGGCATTTGTAGGGTCTAACGGTGGTCTTCTGGATCGTGCGGAGACACCAAAGACATGACGATCAGAGAGGACAGTATTTGTCCACACCGCAAAGCTACGCCGTGCGGCGTCGCCTTCAACACCGCGTAGATACTCCAAATCTGCTGCAGCGGACGCATGCCGGATTGCGTTTCCTACTTCCTCTACGGCACTTCGCAGCACGGCGGAATCTTCTTCGTCGTTGGATTCACGAGCCGACCTTGCCAGGTTGTGCCGCACATTCTGAAGCTTCCCAAGCACAAAGGATTTTGCCAAGTCTAAGCACTTGTGGGTATCATCAATAGCACGATATTGCGCTTGTCTTAGCAAAACATTCCCGGAGACTGCGCCCTCAACACGCGCCCGAAATCGTCCTGCGAAGTCCAGATAAGTGATTGTCCTACCCTCCTCAGCACAGCGGCGCATCAGTGCAGGGGACATCATCACATCGCCAAAGACTACGATCCCGCCGAATGCTAACAACGGTAAGGAGCGTTTTTCGCCTTCTTCCGGTTCGATAAGTATTGTGTCGTGATCTAATCGAAGATAGCTCCGCTCGCTCGTCACGAATAGCGTATTCTCAACGACTTCCATCACGGCTCCTTGGCAGGTTTTTGGCTATTCAGCCATTCACTCATCAATTGCGCCCTATGCTCCTCCATGAGAAGCGCAGGTTGGCAGATTTCGATCAGTGAGCAGTTCGGACAGCGTCGATCATTGACAGCAGGCGGCATGATATTAGACCGCAATAGTGCACGCACTTCAACCAGTAGTTTGAGTGTGCGATCACGCAGCGCCGCGGTGACGACTACTTCAGTGCGGCGGTGCGTTGTCAAGGCATACAAAGCACCCTTGGGAACTTCTTGATCAAACATTTCCTCAAGACACAACACCTGTGCGCAGAGTTGCACTTCAGCATGTGCTTTTACGCTGCGCGCGCCGTGCTTGTACTCAACTGGATAGGGAACGCCACTCGGGAACTCGACTATATCGGCTTTGCCTGTCAGGTTGAGCCTGCGGTTGAACAAGGGCAGGCCATGTTCAATCCGCAGGCCGTCCTTGTACTCCGTAACCGGTTCATCGGCCCGTTCATGCCCTTCGCGCCCTTTAAGCGTGAAGACATTCTCTTCAAAACACTGTTCAATGTGAATCAGAGCGCACGATCTCGGGCAGTAAGCATAATGTCTGAGCATAGATAGCTGAACCGGCTGGTCGTCATTAAGCGGTTCCTCTTCCCACCATGATACGGCTGTCATTACTGCGCCAATTTCGTCAGCGTGATCCCCGCTGGCATGTCCTTGTCATTCACCGATAGGTCGTAATCTTCGAACTTTCGTGGCGCTTCAACTGCAGCGTTAAGCGTCGGCTTAATGCGCGGAAACAAGTGATGCGAAGGAGCATTACCGGTGGGGCGATCGTGTGTAAAGACATAAAGGCCGCGCAGCTCCATCCAACCGCGCGATGCGGAGCGGTCCAGACCAAACATCCCTTGCATTGCATCCCAGAACAGCGCGAGATCATCGTTGGAGAATCCGGTACTCTTGGCAAGTAGTGGGTTGAAAAAACCATAACCCATGTATAGTCCGTACGGAAGCAGTGCCTTCCGTCCCATTTCGGTTTGTTTGCCTTTACCTTTCTCGTCATCTCCAATCACAACTTTGGCATCTTCTGGTTTAGTTACTGCCACTCGAGTAATAGAGAGGTCATACGAGAATACACGGTCAAGCGAACGCGAAAAAGTCAATTGTACAGGTCCGCGTACTTGACCGCAATTGACACCTGTACTCATAACTGCTCCAAAGGTTCTAACATCGTAGAAAGTGTGGCACATCCACTTCTGTGTCGCCATCACATCGTCTTTGTCTTGTTTCGTGCCTTTTGATACTTTCCCTGTTGCAGCATACGCTTCCTTGTGCTTATCATTCAACGCTGAATCATTCTTCTGAACATAGATTCGATGTGGAGCTTTGTTCCCTTTGTCAATGGTCACAAAGTCACGGATCTTTCGTTTGATACAAACGTCCGTCACCAACCCCTGCCCAGTTTCAGGATCAGTGCGCGGTAGGTTGTCGTTGTCCGGGTCACCGTTCGGGTTTCCGTCCGTAACATCAAATAGGAACAAGAAATCATGACGTTTTGTCGCGTCTGTGTGAATGGTACTCATGTGGTATCTCCCTTGCTAGTTTTGATTGTTGTCTTCAGAATCGCTGCGCTTCTCAAATCGTGCGGCGTGTTGATGCCAATAGCCTAAGACAAAGAGTCCTTGTTCCTCTGCATTGAGTTGCTTCTTAAATGCGAGATCAGCTCCGAGCTTGCCTTGAATTTCATCCAGCAGCTTGGTGTAATTGATCGCTGCACCGCGTTTGTCACGCATCAGCTTCCTGGTATGCACAGTTGACCTTGCGACCAATCTCGGCAAGGTCGAAACAGGCGACATGATCGCAGTCCCGAAAGTGCGTTCAACACTGTCTCCCCCAGTAGCTGCTTCCTGAATCTGTTCCAATACATTGAAGAGCCTGCCGTAGAGATAGCCCGGCTCCTCATTCGATGTGTCCAACTTTATCATCCAATCCTCCGGAGGTGTTATGTTCTTTCGCTTGTTCTCTGAGACGAGACACAGTTTCACTAATGCTGCTTGTTGCGCATTGACATGTTCGCGTTCGCGTGTGCCAGGATTCGTCTTGCCGATTGCGCATCTCCTTACCGCAAGAGACAGGAGAGCAGGTGGAAGCAGGGTGCCTTTAATCGCGTACTCCACTAGCGATAAAGTTACCCACGGCGCAAGATCATCCAAATCACGAACAGTTGCACCCGCAAGCGCCATTAGTTTCTGATAGCTATCTCGACCTCCGCCAACATGTTGACCCGCAAAGTAGTTGCATAGATTTCTTTTCACAGATGCAAGCGAAGTCTCAATCCAATCACGCACAACTGCGCGTCCACCACTGCCTGACAAAGCTAACACATAGAAGTCATTGGCGTCAAGAGTGGTTGCCATTTGTCTCCCGCTATACGCTGACCTAAAGAGCTCCTTGACACTATCCTCGCTGGGATCACTAAAAAAAGACCTGAAGTCAAACTCAATATTCTCCCGAGTCCAGAACAGGAATATTACATCCCGCAATCGAAAATTCTGCCGCTCGTTCGAAATCATGTAGTTGATCGCGTTATGAGATAGCTCTGCGCACGGCCTGCACATTGGCGCAATCAAAGCTGATTCCAAGCCATAGGATTCAAATGCTTTTGAATTTGCGCTAATCAATTGAACAGAAGCTTGTCCTCCTGGTACACCTTTCAAAGGCACTGGCTGGAGATCCACTAATTCGATATCAGTAAATTCGCAGAGTGAGCACGCACCTTTGCGCGAGCTTGGCGGCTGAGAGCGATTCCAATAATCTTTGACCTCAGGCAAATCAATCGGCAGAACGCCATTGACACGAAAGGTAACCCAGTCCCCGCCATCAATATCCTCGCACTTGATTAGCGGGTGTTCTCCTCTATTCTCAGTTTGAGTGAACGCCAAAACTGAGTTCAGTATGGTCAAATTGAGTTCAACGGCTGATGCTTCAAGTGATTGGATGAAATCTGCCTGCTTCTCTTTTGACTGATCCTTTTTCGCGGCATCCTTCTTTCTTGAAACAATGCCCAATACATATTCCGCTGTATCCGCAAGGAGACCAGCTTTTATGGCGGTGCGCGAACCGCTGAGATTTGTGTTGGGCGCCATTCGTTCAATGTACCGTTGAGTACCTTCGCCTTCTGTCTTTATCACACCTACAAGTTTTCCCGTCGTGTCAAGTTCAAGAATCCAACGAATCTTCATTGGGGCATAGCCGGGTGGTGGAAGCTCATCGCTCTTCCGGTGCGCGAATTCCTTTAAGCGTTCGAGAATCATGATTTCACCTCACTCGCCCAGCGAAGTTTTTGATACTCGTTTGACGGAACTCTAAGAACTCCGCTTTCAACCTTTGCATCAAAGAAATGCGGAAAGGCCTTTCCTGAGTATTTGCTGGTCTTCTTGTCTTTGGGTTCGAAGTCGAGATCAAACAGCATCCGACCCAAATCGGAATCAATTTGTTCCGCGCGTTCGTGCCCGCGTGCAGGTCCAAAATTGGCGCTGAACTCGCGACAGCCGAGTGCAGGATGATGAAAGCACTCACCGGCATCCACCCTTCGCCTGAACTGATCGCGGTACTTTGCCACATCATCTGTCGCATGAGCACGCAAGCCGATATCGGCTTTGATCAGATAGGCTACATCGCGCAAACACAATGTGGCGCGCTGCGTGCGATCCTCATCCGCATAGAATTGACTATTTGCACGCTGCGACTGCCGGCTCGAGATCTCGTTGCGCTTAATCGAAAACCAGCGAATGGGTTTTAGTACATGAATTTCGCGCACAAGCCACGAGAATTCAGGCTTCCAAAAGATCGCTTCGAGAATTCCGCGCGCAGCAGACGGCGTCATCACGGGATAGCTGACGCGTTCGACCTTCATTTCTGGCCTTGTAAAGCATGCATAGTCGCCCCATACAACCACTTCTAAAGGCGGTCCATTCATTGGCTTCCTCCTGTACTTTGTGATAGATCATTGAATCATGCTTTCGATTTCAAACTGGTTAGTTGCAATCCCCAAATCATTACTGTATGTCCCAAGCCAGAGATACTGTCCAGTCAGTTTGTGCTCAACAACTAGCCCTTGCCCCAGAAGATCAGTAAGTCTCTTGGCAAATACCTGCACGGAATACGGCTGCAAGCGACGAAAACGCAACCGACGCTGTTCGACAGAGCAAGCCGAGACTTGCTCAAGAAGCTTCTGTGCTGGAGAACTGTCCCATCTATTTCCAGCTCCACCAAACCCAACATAGAGAGACAGCATAGCTCCATGGTCTATCAAGTGGAAGTTTCTGGCTACAGTTTCAAAATTTAAGTGCCTGCGGTTGCCTTGGATATCGTCTGCATCAAGGTTTACATCATTAAACAGTCGCTTAAAATACGCGGGAAAGATCATAGGATCGTCCGGGACAAAGCGGTCGCTCCGAAACATCGCTTCAAAGATCGCTGCTCCTGTCCTGTATGACCCCGCCGGCATCGCGTTATCATCCGGCTTAAACACAACCACCTTCCCACCCGCATATCCGAGTTTCCCTTCACGGTTGCATCTGCCTGCTGCTTGAACAATACGGTCTAACGGACCGACCGCGCGCATCACTAACGGAAAATCCAAATCCACACCAGCTTCCACAAGTTGCGTTGCCACAACGCGACAACGCCGATGGTTCTTTAGTCTAATCCTTATCTCTTCAATCACCTGTCTGCGGTGTGCACCACACATGTAAGTTGACAGATGGAGTGCTTCAGAATCCTTTTCCTTTACAAGCTCAAAGAGTTCCAGCGCGTGCCTCTTTGTATTCACAACCACCATTCCAGACTCTGATTTGAGCAATCTAACCGCCACGTCTTCCCACGACCACGGTTCTTGGATTTCCACTAGATAGTTCACGCGCTTAAGAATCTCATAGTTGTGTTCTGGGTTATCAACTATCTCCATGATCCTATCTGTCCTGAAAGATGGGATTTGATCTAATGCGGGCTGCGTTGCCGTGGATAATACAACCGTCGCACCGTAGTCCTGAACAAGCCTACCCAGCACATCACAAATCGGCTCGAGGTATTTCAGCGGCAACATCTGCACTTCATCCAAGATGATCACGCTGTTCGCGATCCGATGCAGTTTACGGCAATCAGACGGCTTGTTGGAAAATAGACTGTCAAAAAACTGAACAGTGGTAGTCAAGATCAGTGGCGCGTCCCAATTTTCAGCCGCAAGGATCATTGCTTTCTCTTCTGGTGTCTCTTCGACGGCATCGGTGCTCATTCTACTCTGCCACCCAGTGTAATGCAGTAAGAAATTGTTTGCGCCAAAGATTTCTTCGTATTCCTGTGCAAGCTGATCGAGAATGCTTGTATAAGGCAACACGACAATGATTCTTTGAATATTGCTATGTCGTTCGGCGTGCTGAAACGCAAAGCCCAACGCGGCGCGGGACTTGCCCCCACCAGTAGGAACTGTCAGCGAAAAAACTCCTTGATCATTGTCCCCCTTTTGCCTCGCTTGTTCAGAGACTTCGCACCGAAGCTTGTAAAGTTGCTCATCCTTGTTATATTGTTTTGCGCGCTTGAGAATAAGTTCTGCCTGATTTGCTCTGAAGAAATCTGCAAGTTCAGAGAGTTCAGGGAACGTGACTTCGTCCCTCTTGCCCTTATCATAGTTTGCTTCGGTGTCCAGATAGTCCGCGTCCACCAGACATGAATAAAGTAGACGAGTTCTGAAATCGGCGGCAAGGGGATCCCTAGCAATCTTTTCATAGTCAGGCTTTGCAATTGGAAAGAGTTCTTCGGGACGGATCCTTTCTATTCTTTCCTTCAGTTGCTTGTAATTGCTCATGCAATTCCATGCGTCGGGGCTTTCGGCTGTGCACTTGTTCTTTAACTCAGCTGCATCAGGCATCCCACCGTGGTGCCCAGCAATCACAAACGCAACATCGAGCAACTGCTGGTTGATACTCCACAGTGCGCCAAACCCCTTGTGGTCAACCTTCATCCCGTGGCTTACTGTGAGCTTGTATTGAAAGTCGTCAGTCAGTTTCCCGAGATCGTGCCAAAGTGCGCAAAACGTAGCTTCCTGCTCAAGACCGAGTCGTGATGCAAATGCACAGCAGCGCTGCAGAACGCCAGCTACATGGTCACTGAGGAGCTGTTCGGGGATATCATTGCGCGCGGAATGGGCAATCGCATTACCTAACAGTGACTTGAGTGATTCGGAGAATTTCACGGTGCTCTTGTGATGGATTGTCGTTCATTTTAAGATAGCAATAATTGAATCATGTTCAACAGTTATATATCTGTTGACCAATAATCTTGCGCGTTGCCGACGTGCTTTTGTAAAGCGCCATCCTCAGTCGAATTAGATGTCGGAGTTGGGGAGTTTTTTGTGTATTTGCTGAGAACACTGCCTGCGAATCCGAAACTCCTAGAATCATCATCTATTGACTGCATCCCGCAAGTTAGCACCCAGAGCGTCAAACTTCGTCGCGGTTGTCATGCAGATGCGGGATGCGGATAATGTCTGATGTTGTAGACGACTAGGTTCTGGGGATATAACTGTTTTAAAGTTACTTACGCAAAGGATGATTTTGGTCAAAGCACTCTTGTTAGCTAAACCAATAAAAAACAGTATCCAAAAATCGACTTACGGTGCGAAATTCTTTGACCAAAGGTATCAAGTGACTGCCAATTTCTGATGACTATGTTGACTATTACCAAAGTTGACTTGACAATCGGGGTCATTTTTATTATATTATAGATAAGCGGGTCTGAAAAGGTGCCCCAAAAGACCAGATATCAAAAGACGAAGGAAAAGACATTTTGAACTAGCCACGGCGTATTGAAACAACCGCAGACAATGATCTGCACTTACCTATCCATACGCCGAAGAAATTCGGCTTTTTTATTGATGCAAATGTGAAAGGACTATTCGTATGAAACCAAAAATACAAACAACAACCAGCTTTCCAACCCCCGAAGAACTGTTCGACAGCCTGATCCGCCACGGAATGAAGTGCTACAGATACCACACCTGCTACTTCTTCATCTGGCTGCCGTGGGCACAGAAAGCAATCGACCTAAACTGCCCGGGCAAGGTGAAGAGGTATTTCGCACTGCCCAACTTGGAATATGCCCGGGTATTCAACTGGCACTGCCAGAACCACATGAAACCTTTTGAGGTAGCGGATCAAATGCTGCTATACTTTCCATTTCCCGAAAACTTGCCGGCCAGACTAAGTCAGCGGTTTGACGTCGGAACGAAGTGGGCGCAGGACATTCTGATCGCCACAAACAAACAGCAAAGGAACTAATCATGCAGACGAAAGATTTTGGTTTAATCACCACCCTGACTGCCAAGGGTTATCGCTACTTGGATTACAGCGTAGACGAACTAGGCAGAATATTTTTCCGCTTTCCAGACAACCCCGAAGTGCGGGCGATTGAAGACGGCTTCTTCCGCAACACTGTGTCTGTGCCAGTGCAGGATTTTATTAATGCGCAGACCACGATGAAAACGCTAGTTTTCGATATTAGACGTAAGGATAACACGTATGGGAATAAATTCGCAGTTAACAGAACTACCACAACCAGATGCGCATAAGAATGGCGCGACTACAATTGATCATAGATTTGAACTTACGCTTTCCGTTTCGACGCACACGGTGCGCACGAAGGCAGAAGGTGGCACGATTACAAAATTTGCACTACAGAAGATCGATTCCGAAGACAAAGACCAGCTGAAGCAGGTTCTTACCAGCCATAGCTATTCAACGAATGTTTGGACTGACGCATGCGCCAATGACACCTACACCGGAATGACCGGCGTGACTCTTGACTTCGACGCTACGCTGACGATAGCAGATGCCCAGCAGATGTTCAAAGATGTGAACTACATCCTGCATACCAGTGCGTCGCATCAGGTCAAGGAACCCAAAGGCGACCGTTTTCGTGTGATTCTGCCGTTTGCCCCTGGTGGATCGCGCTTCACCAGTCCGTCCGAATGCAGACGGGTCTACCGCAAACTGCTTGCAATGTATCCGCAGGCTGACAAGGCCTGTGCTGATCCTGCACGAAAATACTTCCCACATACGAATGAACTGGGTGCGGAATTCATTCTGAAAGTGAACAATGCAGGTCGGTATTTCGACGTAGATATATCCGATTTACCGGACGACGCACCTATCGTTAGACAGACATATTCGCCGCCCGAAGAATTGAACACCCGGGAAGAACTGGACCGCATGCTGAAATTCGACCAGTTCATCCCGTGGTGCATCGCGCAGGCAGACCAGGGTCTACCGGAACCCCTGTGGTATGCCATGATTTCGAATTTGTGCCGATTCCAGGGTGGGCGCGAGCTGATACACGACATCAGCAAGCAGGATCCCGTGAAGGGACGATATAACTTCCGTGATACGGAAGGCAAGATTCAGCACGCGCTGGAAAGCAGTGGTCCGATGGGGTACGAAGAGATCGTAAGGCGGGGTTGGACGGGGAAGGTGCCTTTGGCACCCCTGGCGCCTGCAGGGTGGGCGAAAATTGGCAGGATTCAGAATCGAAAGCCTTTGTTCCCCAGGGACAAAAACCCAGATATCTATCTGGAACACGACGATTGGATTGTCGTAGATGATGATGTGTCAAAGTTTGCGGTACCGTTTGCCGATCTGAAGCATCAGGTCAAAGATGAAGGTATTACGATTTCGGTCGTGTGCCCCTTCTGCGATCAAGATGGTGCCAGCATGCGCGCGAACACCTTCCATTTCGTATACCTGCACTGCGAACAGTGCAACCGAAGCTACTGGGAACATCCCGATTCCCCAGAACTGTTCAGCTATAACGGTGACCTGCTTCGGGTGGAAATGAAGGGGAACAGGTTTGTCAGTCACGAAAAGCTGTCGGCGGTCAACTTCCGTACGAAGGAAGAATGGGCATACGCCTGCCAGAAGGTGATGAATGATCCGAAGCGTCGGTTTATCGGCGATAGCTTCACCATTAACCGCATTGGCAGTGCCGATTTTGACCGCCTGGGCTATCAGCTAGACGCTGATGACAATTCTGTCGTGTTCAGGTTTCCAGCGATTGAACCGCAGGTTCAAGATAACCGCCTGATTGACGACTTTCTGGACGGCATGTTTGGCGAACACGCAGATTTTGTGAAAGACTGGATGGCATTGTATGCTTACACGAATTTTGTCAGTCTGCCTGTAGTAGTCCTGACGGGACCGCGTAGCTGCGGCAAGAATACCTTCGCCGACTTGGTGGGGGAAATCTTTCCATCCCTGAAGGCGACGTGGGATGGTGACAAGGAACAATTCAACGACTTTGCGAAGGCGAAGCTGGTCTTCGTGGATGAAAACCGCAATTCAGAAAAGCCGGTTCAGTACGCTGAAATCAAGCGTATGACGGGTAACAGGAATTTGAAGGTCAACGAAAAGCACATTCGCCAGTACTATGTGAAGAATAATGCCAAGTTCATCTTCGCGACGAATGATCCCCGTCCGATCGCCCTACATTGGCGGGAAGAACCTGATTCGTCGAAGACCAATAATTTCTTCATCTACGCCTGTCCACCCGTGCCCGTCGATAGAATCGACAGGGAGCTGTTTGACAAGCTACGGGCACGTCTGGGGCACTATGTGCGGACGGAACTGAAGAAGCGGTACGAAGCGTGGAAAGTGTCTGGTGGAACAGACACCAGGTATGCCCTGGATACGCCGATCACGGACCTCGCGAAGAAGTTGTTCGGATCCAGCAAGGGCCTGATTGAACTGGAAGCGGAAGAATTGGCCGAGTATCTGGTGTGTGGGATTCATCGCATTGATCTGGACGCGAAATACCCCACAACAATATCCTTTTCGCCGACCAAGGTAGATGGGAAGTTGTATGTTCAGCAGCAGGATCTACGGGAATTGATTCAGAAGCTGAATTTCAAAGGGCATGGCAATTACAAAGCCTACATCACGGTGCTCCAAGATCAGAATGTTCTGTCACACCTGTATAACCACCGGGTGTCGAATCGACGACTGGGTTACGAAATCCTGCGACATCCGGACTACTACACAGCGACGGCCAGTGGCATGTTGGCAGTAGAAGATGTGGTGGTTTCATCGTCCAGATATGCGATTTTGGAAACGACTTCGACGGCTAACGGCCGGATTGCCTTCGAATGACAGAAATGACAAATCTGGCCGCAGCCAGATGAAAATGTGTCATCGCGCAAACCCTCACAAAACAACACCTTAGAAATCTCTATGACGCCTATGACACTTATGACACTACCTTTTTAGTTTAGAATTCTAGGATTTGTATTGGGTATATCCCCAGCAGATTCCCCCAAAAATAAAGTTGTTGAAAAAGGTGTCATTTGTGTCATACGTGTCATTCCCCAGGGAAAATGCCCCTTTTCGCGCGATGAAAAATGTCATCGACTGTCATAAATGTCATCGACCCAGCCGACCAGCGGGCTATTGCCCAGCGGGAAGCAAAACCAACCGATATTCCCCCCCGCCACCCGCACTTCCTGCAGAAAGAAATACCACTATGAAAACACTACTAAAACTCGGTTTTCACCGCAAACAAAAAACACCGGTCCAACGCTTATTCGAAGCACGAAAAGATCGCTACCCAGTGAAGCCCGATACGGATTATCACCCTGAAGCCGAACGGACTCCGCAAGCCCCAGCCTTCACACAAATGTGGTTAGACCACTGGGATAACTTCGGAAACATCAAGAACCCTTTGGCATCTCCGATAGAATCCGGCGATTGATGGCGTGGGTCTGCGCAAAGAACCAGTTTCACACGGTTGTTGTTACACTTTTTCGCGCCCGTCTGGTAAAAAGAAAGGACCCGCACTAGCGAGCCCGTTCATCACTCATAGCCCGCAATCTGATCGATTAGGGCTACTTATTTTACTGGTCAATCGGCTCTGCTCGAACCACGCTGCCACCTTGAACCCAAACCGCCATCACCAGCCGATTAGGCATGCCAAATGTGAAGCAACCATCTCGGCGATAGTTGTACCG
>JAANMV010002447.1_pt1 | contig 18007 bp, 11 predicted proteins | sample 7279661 | NCBI WGS metagenome assembly JAANMV01 (sample SAMN14094540, study PRJNA606508) | bioreactor metagenome | isolation source: A lab-scale SPAN reactor treating ammonium-rich wastewater day 121 | place: Ireland: Galway | collected 2017-05-16 | reverse complement strand
CGCCGCTGGTTGTCTCACGCTGCTCGCGCTGGCGGGCTGTTCCGGCGAACAAACCCAACCGCCCAATGCCAACGCGCAGGCAAATTTGCCCGGCGACAACAACCAGACGCAACCTCCCCAAACGCCAACGCCCAGCGAAGCGCCGTTGCCCGCGCAACCCGCGCCAGGCCCCGCTGGCGATGCCGCTGCCTGGATCGCCCCGTACCTGACCGACGATACGCAAGTCGTCGTTCTGGTGGACATGCGCCGGCTGGGGGCGTTAAGCCAAACCGCGAGCGAAATAATGCAGATCGTGGCGCCCTTGGCGGGATTGCCCGACCTGTCGCCGGTGGAGGTGGGAGCCTTCGTGGCGTCGCTGCCGTCGATGCAGGGCGGTCAAGCGCCATCCACGGCGTTTGTGCTGCGCGCCAAGAGCCCGCCCACGCCCCAATTGCAGCAAGAGTATCTGGCGGCCGCGACAAAGCTGCTCAATTTGCGGCAATCCGCGGTGGCCGTCGATGGCAATACGCTGCTCGTGGGCACGGCAAGCCTGGTCGAAAGCGCCAAGAGCAAGCCCTCGGCGAACGCCTCGATGGCAACCGCGCTGCAGGCCGCGGGCGAGCATGCGCTGACCATGCATCTTGCCTTTGGCGCCCCGCAACGAGCGGCGATGGAAAACAACCTGGCGGAAGCAAAGCGGTTTATGCGCGACTTCGGCGAGCCAGGCGAATCCTTGCCCCCCAACCTGCTCTTGGGCGAAATGCTGGCCAATTCGCGGTCCTCCACGACCACCGTTGATCTGGAGCCCGACCTGGCGGTCAACGTGGCTTTCGAGACCGAAAACGCCGAGCAGTTGGCCAAGGTTCAAGCCAACGCCAAGCAAATCATCGACTCGGCCCGGCAGCAATTGCCCGACCTCAGCGGACTGGAAGGAAGGCCCGGCGGCGCGGGCGCCATCGCGTTCTTCAAGTTGCTCGAAGACGCGGTGGCCCAGGGCAAGCTCGCCGCCGAAAACGGCACGGTCCAGTACCGTTGGCAACCTTCCCGGCAACTGCTGGAAAACTTCGTGGCCGAGGCGCCGGCGATGATCGCGGAAGGCAGAAAATCGGCCCAGGTGACGCAACGATCGAATGCCCTCAAACAAGTGGGCATTGGATTGCTGCTGTTTGCCGACCGCGAGAACGAACGGCTTCCCTGGAACATTGTGAGCGCCGACGGCAAACCGCTCATGAGTTGGCGGGTGGCGCTGTTGCCGGTCATGGAACAGGGCCACATCTACCAGCAACTGCGGCTCGATGAACCCTGGGACAGCCCGCACAACGCGCCGCTGCTCAAACAGGTAGACCCCCGGCTGTTCGCGGCCAATCCCAACACGCCCGACGGCCATGCCGACCTGCAGGCGGTGATCGGCAAAGACTTTGGCTTCTCGCCGAACGAAGTGCGCGATGGCCGCGGCGTGGTTGGCATTGGAAGCGTGACCGACGGCGTGTCTTATACGGCGTTCGTGGTGGAAGTCGATCCGGCCAAGAGCGTGCCCTGGGCCAAACCGGAAGACTTCGCCTGGAACCCCGACCAGCCCACGGCGGGACTGGGCGATCCGGCCGAGCCTTTTTTCCTGGCGGTGTTTGGCGACGCGCGGGTGCAACGGATCTCGAAGCAGCAAGACGCGGAAACGCTTCGCCGGATGTTCGGCCGCAACGAGGGAGAAGCTTACGATCTGGATGACGTGCCCGGACCGTAGCCGGTAGGTCAGGCACCGTCTGGGGTGCCTGACCTGCATTTACTGGAACAAGCCAGCGTGAGTCGACGTGAGCGTGCGCGTCTCCGCGGTGTCTCGGTCTATTTGCGGGTTGTGCCGTCCTTCGTCGTTTCAGTAGACGTCTGCCGGGTCGGATAGGTCGTCGAGGTGCGAGTCGTCGTATTCGACTGGTTCTCCGAGATGTATACGTGCTCGAAGTTCTGGTGATTGAGCGTGGTGTACGTGCATTGTCCATCCGTCTGGATGGTGTCCACGGTTCCGCCTTGACCGTTGAGGCTGTTGCTGCCGATCGTGCAGCCTGTCAAAACCAGATCGTCGTTGCCGTCTCCCAGGCGGACCGTCAGGTCTTGGCAGTTGACCTCTATTAGTCGAACCTCGTCCCATTCGCCCCGCGTATCAATATCCAAATCGTCAATGGTCGAGGCGGTAAGGATTATGACGTCGTCGCCGTTGTAGGTGTCGATTTCCAGATCGGCAACGTCCAGGTTGGTCAGCTCGATCGAGGTGAAACCGTTGCCGCCATCGATCTCGAACTCGCCGCTGACAAGAATCGGTTTCGAGGTGAAGTCGATCCCGGGATTTTCGGCTCCGAACCGGGCGAACAGGGCAGAGGCATCCTGCGATACCCGGTCGACGCCGCTGCCCATGTCGATGACCAGATCGTCCAGGAACATGCCGCCATAGAAGATGACCTCGTTGGAACCGTCGCCGGTGTCAATTTCGAAGGGAGCCGTGGCAATCACGGAATCGAGAGCGACGATGTCGTTCCCCGACCCGCCGATCCAGGTCACCTCGCTTTGAGTGGTCAGCAGGGCGAACGTTCCCGTGTTGTCGCCCTCGCCGGCATCGATAAAAATCGTTCCGGCCACGTCAGCTTGAACGGCCGTAAGGTCGTTTCCCGCGCCGCTGTACACTTCCACGTCGCCGATGAAGATGGGGCCGGGCGTGGGATTGGTCGAAGGGTCCCAGACGACGCCGATGGAAATCCTGTCGTTACCCGAGCCTGTGACCACAGCGACGTCGCCAACTTCGCAATCCGGGAACCCCGCGACGATCACTCGCTCGTCGTCGCTGCCCGTTCCGGTATCGACATCGACGCCGTCGACCAGGTCACGGCCTACGGCAAACACCTGGATTTGATCGGCGCCGCCTCCCATGTCGACGACCACCCGGTCGATTGCACCAGCAATGACCTCGATGGGTTCGCTGCCATTGATGGTGCCGTTTGAATCGTCCTCGACTAAGACACGGTCGATGTAAAGCTTGACAATGACGGCGTTTGCCGTGTCGTCGCCGATGATGTACAAGGTGCCGTTCTGGCTCCAGGCCAGGGTGTCTCCGGCGCGAGTAACACTGGTTGCGGTTGCAGCAGCCAGCAGGCTGGCGGCCAGAGCGAAGGACTTGAGCGACATCCCGGTAGCCTCGGAAGGGGTGGAGAAGGTGGGTTCAATTCCGACCTCTCATTCAGCGGCCTTCCTGGAGATGTGTTACACGGAATTTCGGCGGCAGGCGCCTTCATGGAAAAGGGGATACCGCAGAGCGAAGGCCGGTTGTTGGCAACCGCCATTTCACGATGAACCGTGTTCATGGTGACAACCGGCCGCGTGTTGGGACTACGCTCGCTACCGATTGCCTTTCTTGTGGGCGCATACCATCTGCGCGAAGGCTTCAACCGTATCACGCACAGCAGAAACATCGTCAATCCGCGGGAACAACTCCATCGGCAAGCCCGCCGGTCCCCCTGCCGCTCCGTAAATCTGCCCGAATAGCGATGCGTTGGTATCGGTGTCTCCCCCGCACTGCACAATCTGGCGGAAGGTTTCCAGTGCGGAAGTCGCGTGCATGGCCGCCACGATCGCCAGCGGGACCGAATCCACCACGTAGCCCGAGCAGCCGAAACGCCGCGCGTAGGCTTCCAGCGAAGGCAGCGAATGGTGAACGTCGCTCAAGCGGTCGCGCACGCGGGAGTCTGGCAGGGCGGCGACCAAATCGCCGAGAAACCGATCGTGAAACGAGCCGCCTGACGCGGCGTGACGAATCGCCAAAACGATCGCCAGGGCGCCAAGGTAGGCTTCATCGTGCCGATGGGTGATCCGGCAAATGTCGCGGAGCGTTTGGCGATCGGAAGCGATGTGCGGATCGAGCACGAACGCCAGCGGCGCAATCCGCATGGCGGCACCGTTGCCCGCGGCGCGTTCGCCAACGGCGCCGACCAATGCCCAGTGACCTCCGGCTTCCAGTTCGGTGAGCGCTTTCCAAGTGCTGGCGCCCACGCCATGTAAACGCCGCTGCCGAAACCAGGTGACGAACCGCTTGGCAATGGCTTCCGGATTCGCCGAAGGGGTTTCGATCAGGGCTTCGCACGTGGCCAGGGTAAGCTGCGTGTCGTCGGTGACATACAGATTGGGAGGAATCCGAAAATCGGCAGAGGGCGATTGGCCTTCAAATGAAGCGCCGATCGCGTCGCCTAGCGCCCCGCCCACCAGGCAGCCCACAATCCGGTTGTGTACGGATAGCGAATCCACGGTAACACCCCCGGCCTGTCGCGGCAGTCGTTTTGCCGAGGCCCGCCTATGCCGGTTTGGCGTTTCCCTTGGCCGCCGGGCCGGTGCCCAGCAATTCGCGCTCCACCACGTGGCACCGCACCATGTGGCCCGCCACGTTAATCTCCCGAGGAACCACGCTCCGGCACACGTCTTCCACCAAGGGGCAGCGGGGATGGAACCGGCACCCTGGCGGCGGATTCGCCGGGCTGGGCACGTCTCCCTCCAGCACAATCCGCTCGCGCTTGCGCGTGGGGTCCATCACCGGCACGCTCGACAGCAGCGCCTTGGTGTAAGGGTGCAAGGGGTTGCGATACAGTTCTTCGCTCTTGGCCAGTTCGATGATCTCGCCCAGGTACATCACCGCCACGCGGTCGGCAATGTACTCCACCACCGACAAGTCGTGCGAAATGAACAGGTACGTGAGCTGCCGCCGGTCGGGGTGCGAACGGCGCAGGTCCATCAACAGATTGATCACCTGGCTTTGAATCGAGACATCGAGCGCCGAGATCGGTTCGTCGAGCACCAGCAGCTTGGGGTTGAGGACCAACGCCCGGGCAATGCCGATCCGCTGCCGCTGCCCTCCCGAAAACTCGTGCGGGTAGCGGTTCATGTAGCCGCTGTCCAGGCCCACGTCTTCCAGCGTTTTGGCCACCAGCTTGTGGCGTTCTTTCTTGTTGCCCTGCCGATGGATCACCAGGCCCTCTTCCACGATGCCTTTGACCATCATCCGCGGATTGAGCGAACCGTAGGGGTCTTGAAACACGATTTGCATGTCGCTGCGCAGGCTGCGGAGTTGTGGGCCGCGGGCCTGGATGACGTCTTGCCCGTTGAACCGCACCGTGCCGGCAGTGGGTTCGATCAGCCGCAGCAGAGAGCGTCCCACGGTGGTTTTGCCGCAGCCGCTTTCGCCGACCAGGCCGAGGGTTTCGCCGGGCTGAATGTGGAACGACACGCCGTCCACGGCTTTCACGTGCCCCACCACGCTGCGAAACACGCCGCGGCGAATGGGAAAATGCTTTTTCAAGTCGCGAACGACCAGCAGGGGTTCTTCAGACATTCGACAACTCTTCGGCGAAGTGGCAATGAACGGTGTGGCCCGGTCGCAACTCGCGCAGGGTGGGCTCTTCCACCCGGCAGCGGTCTTGCGCAAAGGGGCAGCGCGGATGGAACTTGCAGCCGGGCGGAAACTGGTCGGGCCGCGGAACCATGCCGGGGATGGTCAGCAGCCGCTCGGTTTTGGGCTTGCCCGGCTCGGGCCGCGAGGCGAACAGTCCCTTGGTGTAGGGATGCAGCGGATGCTGGTACAGCTCCACCACGGGGGCGTACTCCACCACCTTCGAGGCGTACATCACCGCCACGTCGTCGGCCATTTCGGCGATCACCCCCAGGTCGTGCGTGATGAACATGATCGACATGCCGGTGTCGCGCTGCAAATCGCGCAGCAGATCGAGCACCTGGGCTTGGATCGTCACGTCCAGCGCCGTCGTCGGTTCGTCGGCAATCAGCAGCTTGGGGTTGCAGGCCAGCGCCATGGCGATCATCACTCGCTGCCGCATGCCGCCCGAAAACTGGTGAGGGTATTCGTCGATCCGCCGCTCGGGGTCCGGAATCCGCACTTTTTTGAGGGCGTCGAGCGCGCGTTTGCGGGCTTCTTCCTTGCTGCACTTTTGATGCAGCAGCACGGCTTCCATGATCTGGTCGCCCGCCGTGAAGACCGGGTTGAGCGAAGTCATGGGCTCTTGAAAGATCATGGCGACTTTCGAGCCCCGCAGCTTTCGCATCTGGGGTTCGGAAAGCTCGTTCAGCACCACGGGGGGCTGGCCCGCCTCGTGCAGCGTGATGCTCCCCTCGACAATCCGGCCCGGCTTCGAAATCAGGCCAATGATGGAGAGCGCCGTCACCGACTTGCCGCAGCCGCTTTCGCCCACCACCCCCAGGGTTTTGCCCTTGGGTATGACCAGCGACACGTCGTTCACCGCCGGCACCACGCCCTTCTCGGCGTAGAAGTAGGTGTGCAGGTTCTTGATTTCCACCAGCGGATCGACCGCGGGTCGAGACGGCTTGGGGCTGGGCTGGGTTTGGGTGGACATGTGGCAAGTTGCTGCAATAAGACAGGAGCGAAACGAGCGCGGCTCGCGGCGGTGGATTGGTTGGGGGCGTCGGGGAGGGCGGCGGCGAACTCTCGGTTGGTTTAGGTTGGCGTTGACGATTGGCTGGCGAACTCGATTGGCTGGCGTTGGCCGCGGCCGTTACCGGCCCGACTCGCGGAGCCGCGGATCGGTGGCTTCCTGCAATCCTTCGCCAATCAGATTGTATGCCAGCACGGTGAGAAAAATGGCAATGCCGGGGAACAGGATCAACCACCAGGCTTTGAAGTTCGCGCCCAGGTGCTCGCGCCCCATGGCCAGTAGTTTGCCCCAGCTTGGCGACGACGGCGGCCCATAACCCAAAAAGCTGAGGCCGCTTTCGATGAGAATGGCCGCCGCGATGCCAAAACTGATGGGCACCAGAATGGGCGCCAGCGCGTTCCGCAAAATGTGGAGGAACATGATCCGCATGGGGCCAGCCCCCAGCGCCTTGGCGCCCGAGACGTAATCGTACTCGCGGAGCTTGAGAAACTCGCCGCGGGTGAGGCGGGCGATGCCGGTCCAGCCCGTCAGGCCAATCACGGCCATGGTGTGCCAGATGGTGGGGTTTTGCACCACCGCGATCATGGCCAGAATCAATACCAACGTGGGAATGCAGAGCATCACTTCGATGGCCCGGCTGAGCACGCCATCGACCCAGCCGCGAAAGTATCCGGCGGCCGCGCCGATCGAAATGCCGATCGCGGCGGCAATGCCCATCGACACAAACCCGATCAGCAGCGCGGTGCGCGAGCCATGCACCATGATGGCGAACACGTCGACGCCCGAGGGCGTGGTGCCAAAGAAATTGTACTTGCTGGGGACGCCTTCTTCGCGGCCGGGGTTGGCGGGCTGGTCGGGCCATTCGCCCGCGAGGATGGTCCGCTCGGGGTCCTGGTAGACCAGCGGCCAGACGGCCCAGCTATGGGGGTCGAACCGCTTCAGCATGGTGGAATACTGGCGCTGGAAGCGGATCGTCTGTTCGCGTCCGCCCGAAATCAGTTCCACTTCGCGCAGCGAAACTTCCTTGACCGGCCCTCCCGGCACGATCAGCTCGCACAGATCCTTGGCGCGGTTGACGTAATCGACCTCGTACTCCTGCCCCTGGTAGCGCACGATCGAGCCCGCGGCAATCACGGTGTCGACCATCTCTTCGTTATGGAAGATCGGGTTTTCCCAATCGCTGTTGAAGTAATACAAGGCCGGAAAGTAGTAGCTGCCTTTGTATTTGCACACCAGGGGCTTGGTGCCCACGATCGCCGGCGAAAAGATCGCCACCAGCGACAACAACACCACGTAAGACAGCGCCGTCATCGCCAGGTACCGATGCCGGAACCGATGCCAGGCCTCGCCCCAGAAGCCGCGGGCACGCATTTCCCGATCGAGCTTGTCCTCCTGCATTCCGCTCTGCGGCATCGTGGTTAGCGAAGACGGCTCGGCGGCCATGCCGGGGCGCACCGAACCGGTGGTTGCCGACAAACCAAAGGCGTCGTCGTCGCCCTCGGGCGCGCGGTCGGGCCGATCTTCCGGCGGATCGGGAGGGCGTTTGGATTCGCTCATGCTAACCTGTTATCCCAGAGCCACGAGGCAACCACGCACGCGCGCGGCCGGCAAAACCGCTCAATTCAAACTCACCCGCGGATCGACCACCGCATACAGCACGTCGGCCAACAATTGCCCCAGCAGCGTCATCACCGAAAACATCAACACCAGGCCCATCACCACCGGGTAATCGAGCCGCTTGAGCGAGAGCAAAAACAACTGCCCGATGCCGGGCCAGTTGAAGATTTGCTCCAGAATGACCGAGCCGCCGAGCAACGCCGGCAGCGTGAGGCCGATCTGCGTGACCAGCGGAATCAAGGTGTTGCGGAATGCGTGGTGCACGATCACCCGCCGGGGAGCCACCCCCTTGGCCCGCGCGGTGCGAATGAAATCCTGCCGCATCACCTCGTTCATGTTGGCCTTGATGAACCGGGCGTAATACGCCAGCCCGGCGTAGGTGTAGCAGGTGACGGGCAAAATGGCGTGCAAAAACACGTCCCACGTTTGCTGCCAAACGTTCATCGTGTTCCAGTTTTCGGTGTCGTGCGTGCCAAACAGCGGCAGCCAACCCAACTTCACCGCGAACAGCAGCTGCAAGAACAACGCCGCCACGTACGAAGGCAGCGAATACAGCATGTACAGCGCCGCGCTGATCGTGCGCTCTTCCACGCCGCCGCTCTTGGCCGCGAACCGCAAGCCCAGCGGAATGGAAAGCATGTACGCCAGCAGCAGCGAACTGATGGTCAGCACCAGCGTGTTGCCGATCCGGTCGCCAATCGTTTCGGTCACCGGGCGTTCTTCCGAAAACGACTGCTGCAGGTTGCCTTGCAGCGCGTCGCCCAGCCACAAGAAGTAGGCGATCGTCCAGTGCCGATCCAGGCGAAACTGCTTGCGGTACTGCTGGTACGCCTTTTCGTCGAACTTTTTGGAAAGGTCCGAAGTTTGCGCGGTGCGCAGCAGCGCCGGGTCGCCCGGTATGCTGCGCACCAGCCCATACACCAAAAAGGTGATCAAAAACAGCGTCACCACGCCCAGCATCAGGCGGCGGATCAAATACTGCGTCATGCGAGGTACTCCGGGCCGGTATCCCAGCGGTTACTGGGCCGCCCAGATCGAGCCAATGCCCGGACCATAACTGTAAGGGCCGCGAGGGCTGAACATGTACCCACGCAGCTTCTTGTTGAAGCCGTAGAACGACGCCCGGTGATACAGGAACGTGTACGGCTGCTGTTCCCAAACCAGTTCGGCAATCCGCCCATAAATGGCGGCCCGCTTCTCCCGGTCGAACTCCTTCTTGCCCTGGTTGAACAGGTCGTCGACCTCTTTGCTGGAAAAGCTGGTGAAGTTGCGGGCTTCGCCGGTCTTCCACAAGTTTTCGGAATGGTCGGGGTCGGCGCCGGCGCCCCAGCCGGCAAAGTACGCCTGGAAGTCTTTATCGTGGGTGCGCTTCATATGGGCGGCGGCCTCCAGCACCCGCACGTTGCACTTCACGTTGATCCGATCGAGGTTTTGCTTGAGCAGGTTGCAGACTTCGATGCGGTCGGGCTTGTCGCTGACCAGGATGTCGAACTCGAACTTCACCTTCTTGCCGTCGATCACCTTGTCGAGCACGCCGTCGCCGTCGGTGTCTTTCCAGCCGGCCTGCTCCAACAGGTCCGATGCCCGATCCAGGTCTTGCCGCAACCGGCGCGGCGGATTCTTCGGGGCCATCCACGAGGCCGGATGGAAGATGCCTAGGCAGGGAGCATACAAACCGTAGTTCAGGCGGTTGAGCATTTGATCGTGATCGAAGGCGTACCCCATCGCCTGCCGCACCTTCACGTCGGCAAACAGCGGGTCCTTCAGATTCCAACCAAAGTAAAAGAACGTCCACTCCTCGCCCGAGGCCTTCGTGGCGTTGCGGTAATAATCGTTGCCGTTGGTTTGGCTGGTCCATTGCGCCGCGCCCAGTTCGCTTTCGTGCAGGCCGCCCGTCATCAGGGCCAGCAGGGCGGTGTTGTTGTCTTCCATGACCTTGAAGCGGATTTCCTTGAAGTACGGCTTGTCGCGCACCTGTTGGCCGTTGTGCATGTAGTAGCTTTCGCGCCGGCGGAGCACGATTTCTTGCCCCGGCGTGCGGCTGGCGAATTCGTAGGCGCCGCCCGTCACCGGCTTCTGCTCAAACGTCTTGTGATAGTCGCTGTCTTTCAGCGTGGGGTCGGAGTCCACCGTTTTGCCGTAAATGTGCTGGGGAATCACCGAGAACATGATGTTCCAGACGTTAGTCGCCAACGGCCGGCGATGGAAGAAGACCAGCGTCTGATCGTCGTAAGCCTGCACCCACCGCAGTTGATCGGTGCCTTGCCGTTGCGCCGGCACCGGCACCGCGGGGTTCATGATCGTTTGATACGTGAACACCACGTCGTGGGCCGTGATCGGCTTGCCGTCCGACCACGTCAGGTCGTCCCGCATCACCACCTTGTCGTACATCCGGTCCTCGCTGGTGTGCCACGATATCAACGAATCGGCCGCGCCGATCGGATTCAAGTGCCAGTCGATGCCGAACAGCCCAAACGACGTCAGCCCGTTCACGTCGGCTTCGGACACGGAACTCGAAAACAGCGGATTCGTGCGGTTGATATCCCCCGCCAACCGCCGAATCAACACCCCGTCCCAGTCGACGTCTTTCTCGCTCGCCGGCAACCGGCCCAGCGTCAGCAAAATCTTTTCGTTGTCCTCGGGGCTGTTGTTGCGCAGCTTGAGCGCTTCTTCCACGCTGATCGGCGCGGGGTGCGCGGCATCGTACTGGCGACGAAGTTCCAGCGTGTCCAGCACCGGCTGCGGTTCCCACTTCACCTTCGCGTCCAGTTCCTCCAGCGACGGAGCGTCGAACGGCTCCAGGGTGAGCGTTTCAGGCTCGCTTTCCGCCGGTTCGGTCGGTTGTGCCGTTGACGGTTGCCCCGTGGATGTTTGCCCTGGGCTTGCGGTACCGGTCGTGCCTTCGCCATGCGTCGCGCCGTCTTTCGGCGCGGTGCCGTTGGCGGCCCGATCGCCTGGTTTGGCGCCGTCGCTCTGCGTGCCCTTGCCGGGCGTTTGCGTCGTTTCGTCCCGGCTTCCGCAGCCCGAAATCAGCATCAGCCCCAGGCTGGCCAAGACGATGGTCGTAGGCAGAAATCGCCGCATGTTTGCTCCCTCCACAGGCGCTGTTATTTTCGAATGAAGCTCGTCGACGCGAGCGTTGTCTCCAACAGGGCAGGCATTGTCGCGATGAGAAACATCGACGCCGGCCGATGATTCCTTGGCATCGCGAGCACCGGCCACTAGTCTTCTACGGCTGCGCACCGCGTTTCGGTTCTGGTTGGCCGCCGGTAAACTTTCCACAAACCGCGCGACTTGCCCGATAGCTTACCGCATCGCACCGGGCCAGAACAGACGAAAGCGGCAGGAGTTGCGCTGCCCCGTTCAAGGTTCCGGCCGAGTGCCCTGACGCTTCTCCCCCTCCCGCCACCCGGCCTCACACGCCGCAACATACCCCGCAGGCGCCCCATGCTGCTGTTCAAGAAGCAATTCCTGACCGCCATCCGCCAGGGTTCCAAAACCCAAACCGTGCGGCTCTGGAAGCATTGCCGCATGAAACGGGGGCAGCGCAGCTACATTCCCGGCGTCGGCTACATTTACGTGCAAGCGGTCGACGCCGTGCAACTGGCCGACCTCACCGACACCGACGCCCTCGCCGACGGCTTTCCCACCGCCGATCGCCTCCGCCAGGAAATCGCCGCCTTGTACCCGGAAGCATTGGCCGCCGGCTGCCAGGCCTATCGCGTGCGGTTTCGCCTTTGCACGGCCGCGGAAACCGCCCAGGCGTTGTCCGACAAAGCCGCGCGCGGACCAAGGAAACGCGCAAAACGTGCTCCAGCCCGCGATTCCCGACCGCCCACACGGTAAAATCCATCCGCGTCGGCGTTTCCCGGGGCGCCGCGTTCTTCCCCCCAATCGGCCGCCAACCTCGATTCACTCTCCTCCCAACCAGGAGCTCCCATGTCCGCAGCGCAAACCTTCGCCCGGTGCTACGAATTCAATCGTCTTCGCACGCTCGGCCTGCTCGATAAAATCGCCGCCGAACCCGATCCGCGGCAGGTGTTGGGCTGGCGTCCCGGTCCCGGCCGCGCGCATCTGGCCTGGCAGTTCATGCACATTGGCGTCACCGAAGAGATCTTTGCCACCGAGCGGCTGGCGCCGGAAAAACCGGGCGCTTTCACCGACCTTTGGCCGCGGTTTCGCGGCGGCAGCACGCCCGACGACGACATTCCCTCGCTCGAACAAATTCGCACCGTGCTCGCCGAGGGCCGCCAGCATCTGCTGGCCACCCTAGCCAACTACGGCGACGACCGCCTGGCCGAAGTGCCCGAAGCGCTCAAAGCCAGGGCGTGGACGATTCAAGACGTGCTGTACGTGATCGGCTGGCACGAAGCCCACCACCAAGGCCAGGCGCATATCACGTTCAATCTGTACCAGGCCAGCCTGGGCCAGTAGGTGGAACCCGGTTTGCGGTCGCGGCGCGGGCTGGGCATGGTGCGGCGTAAAGAAAACCGCCAATTTCCCCCAGGTTCGCCGATCATGCGCCGCGATCACGCTGAGGCGAAATGCCGGTCCACCATAACTGCCGGGATCGGCTGGCACGCGCCGAAGGCTGAACTCTCCCCAGCGACAGCCCCCAGCAGGGGTGATGAATGCGCGCGGCGCTGGAACAAAACCTATTCTGCGCGGGCGAACTTGGCTGCGAATGGCTCAGGCGCACAGCCCCGATTTGCATCGTATTCGCCCAGCGTGACATACCGGCGAAATGACCACCGGGGCCAATCCTTCGCTCGTTGAACCACGGCATGGGCGAAGACTGTGAAGCGCGCCTTCGCTGCGAACGCGCCGGAACTTGCTCCTAACGGCATGCTATGGCTACGACCGCTGGCATCGCAACGCAACCTTTCAGTCCAAGCACCCACGCGGGCTAACCCCAACGCCCAAGAACCGGATGCCAGCATCCGGGCTACGCCCGCTGATGTCGGAGCCGGTATCGAAGCGATCCTCCAGCATTTGCGATTCAAATACTTCGTGCGCGATTGTGGCGACAATCGCTTCGTCGCTGTTGTTGAGTGTTGCACGGCCAATGTCCTCCGCTGCAGCCGGAAACCCAACTAACCAGGCTCCCGTGGGCCGCCGTCGAACGTAGCTGCGCAAGGGTGAAGAGAAACTGAGCACTGCTGGGGATTGGTCGATCCCCAGCATTATTTTGACTTCGTCTTGAGAAAAGGCAGAAGCTTTGGCGAGATCCTCCTGGGCTAAGTCTCGGCATGTGCCGCCGTGGTGTCGGCCCAGCGGCCGGCGCGATCGATCCGCCCCTGGGCCGCGAGGCCCAGCGCGTCCTGGCGTTTGGGCGATACGGCCGTTCGCTGGAGCGCCAGCAGGCTTTTGGCCAGTTTGGCTGTCTTGCTCGATCCTTTGACCCGGGCCAGGACCGTGCGAACGCTGTCCGGCACGGCGATCCCCAGTTCGTTGGCGGCCTCGTTGAGCACGGAAAGCAGCAGGTGCGCATCGCGGGGCGGCTCTTCAAATGCCGCGACCAGAACCAGCGCGACTTCCGCGGCGAACCAGGCGTGCAGCGGCGTAAGCCGAGCGACTTCTGCCAGCGCTTCGGCGGCACGATTGAGCTTGGTCCATTCCCAACCGCGGAGGATGTCGAGCAGCGTTTCGCCGAGTGCGGCGGCATCGGCCCGACCGTCGGTAACGCCGTCGATCAGGGCATCGAGCGCGGTTCCGCGGACGTCGGCGTCTTTGCTCAGCAGCGAGAGCCAGATCAACACCCGGGCCATCGTCGACCACGGCCGGTCGGGTTCCAGCAGCGGTTCCACGTAGGGAACACGGGGATTCCAACTGGAGGCCGAGTCGTCGAGTACTTCGGCGATGCGTCGGACACCCGCCGCGAAGAACGGATCTTCGTTGAGCGGCCAGAGAGTTGCCGCCCAGCGCAGCGCCCAACGTGCTTCAGGCATGTAGCGCTCTACCAGATCGTGTGCATGAAGGGTAAGCGTGGGACGGCTGGAGAGGCACACGTTCCCACGAAACGCTTGCGTTGTCGTCACGAGAAATCTGGGAATCCGGGATGTCTGCTTGGTGTAGCGATCGACGCGAGAATGAATCTCTGCGCGGCATTCGAAGCCAATCGACCCGGTGCCGCCGGCAATATCGGTCGCTAGCCCCAGAGGCTCCAGCGACGCCAAGGCACCCCGCGGTTCCCGTGCCCGGCCGGCTGCCAACCAGAGGGAGAAATCATTCTTGTCGGCCGTGGAGGGGCCTTCGTCGCTTCCCAGGGCAAACCGCACCAAACGGCCGGATGCGCCTGGCAGTTCGGTTGCGGCCTCCAAGGCTTCGGCGCGATGATCGGGGGCCAATCGCAGCAGGGCGACCACCAGGTCGTGCAGCGGCGGTTCGATGCCGAGTTGATGAAGCGTGGCCAGCCGTGAAATTAGTTGCCGAGGGTCCAACCAGCCGCCGGTATGCGTGGGGGCGGCCAACATCGGGGCGGCCTGGCCTGCTTTAATCCGCTCGGTGATTTCGCTGCAGCGCTGCGTAAACACGGCTTCGATTCGCTGGTCCCTGTCCGCCTTGCCGTGGGGGAAGCGTGCGGAAACGATGCTGATGACTCGGGTGAGCCCCGAGTGCTTGGCCGGACGCAACCAGGTTCCGACTAGCCGAATGAGGCCGAGCGCATTGGTGGCACCGAGCAATCCTTGTCCGCTGCCGCCGCGACTCTGATCGCTCATCCGCTTGAGCAGCGGTTCGGTTCGCTGTTCAAAGTCGTCGGGTCGAAGGGGATTCAGCCGGCTGATGCCGTCCATGATCCGTTCAATCTCGTCGGCCGAGTCGATCACCTCCAGCGCGTGGGCTACGGCGTCGATCAGTTCATCGACGGTTTCGATCGGAGCGATGGGTTGCACGCCCGAAAGCACGGCGGCTTCCAGGATGTTGAAAGCCAGACCACCTGGGAAGCGGTCGTCGCGGAGGGCGGCCAGCACGTCGTCGACCGCGGCCAGGGACCGCCAGCGAGGGTCGAGCTGGGCAGCCTGGGCTTCCAGGTCCGCGAGGAGAACCTCGGATGGGTCGGCCAGTTCCTGGGCAGAGGCTGCGTCGCCGTTTCCAGCGGCGGTTCCAAATGAACCGAGCCAGCTTTCCGCCCGACCGCGGACAGAGGGAGCGAGGTCGTCGAGCCGGTCGCGAACGGTGGCGGCGTGGTCGGGATGAACGCGGTCTTTCAACGCTTCGAGCAAGTCGATGGCCCCTTCCTGCACTTCGGGGGCCTCGTGGGTGAGGGCTTCGGTAAGGGGGTTCATGGCCCAGCGGACCAGTTCCGGATCCTTCCGGACAAGTTGCTTCATGAGAGACAAGGCGGCCTTGGGATGACTCTTGGGCCGCAGCCGGAAGATCGGGGCGACGCCTTGGAGGAACAACTCGCCGTCGAGTTGCCTGGCCTTGGCGAGTTGCTTGAGCATTTTCATGGCGAACCCCACCACGTGGCTGGCCGGGTTCCCGAGCAGATCGAGGTAATTCTGCTGCCGGGCGGCAAGCTCGTCACCGGTGGGTTGCAGTTCCTCGTGGAAGCGGATGTAGCCGGTGAGGCTGTTGTTGTTGAAGCCGGTTGAGAGAGCCCGCAGGCTGGCGTCGAGCAGCTTCTGGCGATCGATCGGGCCGTCTTGCGACAACCGGATCAAGGCTCCGCTCCAGGTGCAATCCGCGGCTTCCTCCGTGTTTCCCCAGTAGTTGAGCGTGAACGCGATGTTTTCCACCTCGAATAGTCGCCAGATGTCTTCGGCTAGGACGTCGGCGTCTTGCGACAACAACCAGGTAGTCAGAGACGGTCGGCCGCCGTCCTTCTTGTTGGGTTGGGTGGAAAAGGCTCCCGCCTGGACGAGCAGCCGCACGTAACCGTCGGAGGCGGGCTTGGTATAAACGCCCTGGCGAATCAGCGAACGAAGCAGATCCCAATTGAACCGGGGCCATTCGCCGTTGAGTTGCAGCTCGATCCAGGGTGCCAGCCACTCCGGCCGGCGGTCGACGAGCACTCTTTCGATGGGCGCGGCATCGGCGTCGATTCTCCAAACCAGGCGCTGGATGCGTTTGACCTGCGTGAAGGCGCAGAGACCCAGCATGGCCAACTCCGCGGCCTGAAACTGCGGCCACTGGCCGGTGCGGTCCTTGATCGCTTTGAGGAACTGAGCGCCCTTCTTGCCCGAATCCGAGGGAAAGCCTCGTTGCTCAAGCGCGCGGTGGATGGCGGTGACGGTCTTGGCCAGCTTCTTGCGTTCCTTTTCCTCGAGCGGCGCCAGGGCTTCGGCGACCTTCATGAGGTTGGTTTCGCAAGTCAGCACTTCGAGTTCTTCCGGGGTCATGCTCCGCCCGCCTTCGTCGAACGATGAATATGAGAGTTGGATCCGCAATTTGCGATGACTTCCGCATGGTGGGACCGGGGGACGCCGTCAAGTGCCGGTACCGGGAGCGATGCGCGCACCTGCATTGGCATTCGAAGCGCCTTGCAGTGAGACGCCGTCGTCATCGCCATCGACGAACATCCGGGCGGCCAGGATGTGCTTGCAGGGTCCTCGTTCTCCCTGGTACTTGCTGAACCAGGGGCACGAGCAACGGTCGCCGTCGGCCCGCAACCGGACGTGATGGTTCACGCCGGTGCCGGCGACCTGCAGGTCGCAGCTCTCGGCATTCTCGCGAGTGAGCAACTTGACCTGTTTTTCCTCCAGCAGCTTGCGGGCGTTCTTGAGCCGCGGCTGGAGCTTTTCCACCTGATCCAAGTCGAACGGCAACTCGCGATGGAAGTAGCGGCCGCTGGTGACGTCGAACCCGGCCAGGCCGCGCGACCCCAGGACGGCCAGGGCGGCTTCTACAGCCTGCGAGGCGTAGCCAGTCTGCGAAGCAATCAAGCCGGGATCGACCTGCGACTGCCAGCGAAGGTGGCTCCGGACGGCGGGGAGGGCTTCGTCCCAGTCGCCGGCGGCGAGTTGCCCCAGCACCTGGCCCTCGCCGGAGAACCCGCGGTAAACCTCCGGACTGATGAGAAGGAAGAACCGCCCGGTGCGGAAGACGACTTCCCAGGCGCTGGTGCCGGCGCCGTCGTCGGCCCAGATCCGCAGCGACTGTGCCGCGCCGATGAGAGGTTCCAGTACCTGCACTCGATGCGGTCCGGCCAGGGGGACGGCACCCCGTGCGGCCCGAGGACTTAGCCGCAAGGCCTTGCCGACCTGGGTGACGTAATGAATCATCTTGGGCTGCGACCCGCGGGGAAGACCGCGGAGGAACCGCCGCGCCTCGGCCGGCGGCAGTTCGTATCGCAACTTTAAGGCGGGCTGGTAGGCCTGAACCTCGCTGAAGCTCTTGATCCACCGGACGGGAAGCTTCACCTTCTTCTCCACCACGGCTTCGTCCCCGCGGCTAAGCGTCACGGCATCGTGCCCTACGCTGAGCCGGGCATCGTCGCGATCCTGCAGCCTGGTGAGCGCGGCCCGCATGGGATTGTTAAAATCGACGTTGGTGGTTCCCCGCCCCTGGATTTCGCTGTCGAAGGCATGCGCCGGCAGGTCGACGCGGGCGTAGACCCCGCAGCAGCCGCTGAAGCCCTCAAACCGCAGCATGGCTTCGTTGCTGGTGACCACCGGATCCATCATCGGCGGCCGGGGCAGGAAGAAATGCGTGCGCACCACGTTGCTGAGCACCAGGAGCATGTCGCCCACGGCCCGCGGTTCGAGCAACCGACCGTCGAAGAAGTGAGGGTGTTCCTGTCGTGCCCCGCAAGTGGCAAGGCTGAGTCCAAAGCCGTTCTCCGTCTCGCCGACGGAAGAAGCAAACGGATAACGGTAGGTAAAGTCGAGCGCCGAAGAGGCGGACATGGGCGATCCTCGCGTCGAACGAGTTGCTGAAGCGGGCGTAGCCCGGATGCTCGCATCCGGTTCTTCTTGAGCCAAAACGTTGTATTGCGATGCCAGCGATCGTTGCCATAAAATACCGTTATGAGCAAG
>JAANMV010002445.1_pt1 | contig 18031 bp, 11 predicted proteins | sample 7279661 | NCBI WGS metagenome assembly JAANMV01 (sample SAMN14094540, study PRJNA606508) | bioreactor metagenome | isolation source: A lab-scale SPAN reactor treating ammonium-rich wastewater day 121 | place: Ireland: Galway | collected 2017-05-16 | reverse complement strand
GCTGCCTGTCGAGTGCGTCGTCCGCGGGCACCTGGCGGGTTCCGGCTGGAAGGACTACCAGGCGACCGGCCACGTCTGCGGCATCCCGCTGCCCGCGGGTTGTATAGAAATAAATAAATGGACATACTCAAAATTGGCAATCCTAAAAAAATCAGAATTCGTTTCAAATCCTCTTTATTGACTACTCTCTGATAACAATATAACGCTGATATTGCTAAACATACTGGACCAGAGATATTAAAAGCAATTGCTTTTCTGACATTCGTATCAAAACTTAGTGCGTTTGCGCCTATGATTATCCCTGGCAATAACAACAATAAGAAAACAATATAAATAAAAGAATTCCTAGAAAAACCCTTATAAAGCATACCGAAAATCAAAAAGAAAATCACCAAATATTTAGAAAGCTCATGTATGGGATTACCATCTGTCATCCGTAAAAATACCTCAACTCCTACAATATAAGCGCTAATAAACAATGCTTCATTGTTTTCATTTTTGGATTTTAGCATCCAAGTTATACCTGCTAATAAGATTAAAATCGTATAAATTTTAGCTAAAAATGGAAATAAGAAAATTATCACACCCAAAGCGGCATGTATAAACAACAAACGGAGATAGGTGATTTGATTATTTTTCAAGTTATTTCTTATAAAATGATAAAGTCGAATTAATAATTTTATTCGATGAATACTTTTCAAAAACAAAAGTATTGAATTTTAAAGATAAATCGTTTCTTAAATTTTCATTGAATGCAACATTATCTATTTTATTAGAAATTTCATTAACATTATGGGGATCTACAATCAAGCCATTAATCTCATTTGATACAACTGAACTACAATATCCCACATTAGTTGATATAACAGTTAACTTTGCCATTCCGTACTCTAACAATGTAACTGGAAAACCTTCAAAAGTAGAAACTAAAATCCCTATATCAGCTTGCTTTAAAATATGATGAGTATCTGTACAACTTCCATAAATAAAAATCTTATCTTTTAAAGTATTGGAATGTATAAAATTCTTTAATGAATGAGAATATTCATCTTCTTTATCATTTCCAATTAAATGAAGTGTCCAATCATGGTTAATCGCATCAGACTTTTTAAAGGCTTCTAATAATTTTAAATGATTTTTTGGATGCCTTAAATTTGCTAAACAAACGATTCTTTTTCCTTGAATCCCTTTTAAAATTGTTTGATTTTTTTCTATAAATTTAGAAGGTAAAAAATTTGGCAAAAAAATAACGTTTTCACAAAACAGATTGGATTTAGCCCAAGATTCCAATTCTTGATTAACCGTAAATACCCCCTTAAAAAAAAGAGAACAAAATTTAATTACCCAATTACCCTTTACTATATTTACCCTATTACCATGATGATCGTGCCAAAACAATTTTATTTTTGGAAGTAAAACTTTAATTAAAAAAGCAAAAAAGAATGAACTCCCATGGGCATGAATATGGGTAACTCTATTATCAATTAAATAACGTCTGCATTTTGACAAAGCGTAAAAATCAAATGTATTTTTTTTATTTAAAAACAAATAGGAAACGTCCCCATCAATAGTTTCTTTCAAATTTCCTTCTTCTCTAGTTGTAACTAATCCCGAAAAGGCTACTTTATCAACTAATTCATTTGCAAATGTAACAGCCATTCGTTCTGCTCCTCCAGACTCTAAACTATCAATCATTTGAACAACACGCATAGTAACTTTGTATATTTAATTTTTATTTATTTTAACAACAATTTCTTAATCTCAACTTCAAACTTATCTGTTGTAAATTGGCGTGACCAGCTTTGTCCTTCAGAAGCCGTTTTTTGATATAATAACTCATCATCTAACAAACTTGTCACTTGAATAACATCTTTTTCTAATTGTTCTTCTAGTTGAATACCTCTTTCTCCGTAGTCCAACATGTAAGGCACACAAGATACTTTTGAAACAATAGGCACGCAACCCCAAAACATAGCTTCAGCTACTACTTTTGGCCAACCTTCACTTTTGGAGGGTAATATTAAAAAACGACTCGTCTGATAGGCTTTTAATACCGTTTCCTTTGACTGATTTCCTTTTAAAGAAACTATGCTTTCTAGTTTCTTTTCGGAAATATATTGTTCTAAGTTGTCTCTTAAAATTCCCTCTCCAAACAAATTCAATCGAACATTTTTTCCTTGTTGATGTAATTTTTCAACCAACTGAATAGCATATAAAGGCTGTTTACCTTTAGACAATGTTCCAACAAATAAAAAAGAAATTGGAGGTAAATCGTGCTCTATTTTGTCAAGTCGAGCGAAGTCGAGACTGTTTTCAGTAGTTCTCGACTTCGCTCGAAGTAACAATGCGGAATCACCTGGCTTGTCAGACTGAGCGGAGTAGAAGCCTCTATCAGTTGTTATAGACTGCGTTTGAAGTGACAACTCATTCTGAATTCTAAATTCTGAATTCTGAATTTCATCTACGCTATAAGTAGCCGTAAAAAATGGTTTAATATTTTTGGTTTGGTTGTCCCAATCGCCATACACCAATACCTGCATGTTTTTGGTTAAAAAAGTATTGGATAAAATCCAACGTTGTAATTTATATGTAATAGGCTGCTTGGCTCTTGGATCCCAATTTCCTGCGTATTTAGCTGTTTTAGGTTTATTTGGAAATAACATTTGAACCAAAGCACCTATTAATCCCATATTTCCAGGACATCGCAAGTGAATGTGATCAGCTTGAGACATGGCCAAGTAAACCGTACTAAAAACTTTTGGGAGTTTAAATAATGCTTTAAAAAAGTTAGCTACCGAAGTAATATTAAATTCTGAAACAGTAAGAAAACGCAACTTGGAATGACAATATTTCTCGTGAATAGGATTTAACTCTTTATTTACTAAAGGCGCAACTACAATTACCTCATCTACATATTGCAACCAAATATTCATTTCTCGAATATAAGGTGCGTAACCATAATATTGGCTATCATTTTTAATGTGCTGGACATGAGTTATAATTGCAAATTTCATTTTAAAAGATAAAATGTAAATATACAACTATGTTGAAAGAATACAAGAAAACGTATCGAAGTGAAACGAAATTAAAAAATACTTTCAATAAATTCCTTCGTAATAGGCTTGCTGGCAAATAAAACCGATTCATCAATCTTCGCCTTATGAATATACAAATCATCAACAGTCGTAGATAAAATACAGATCTTGGTGTGGTTTTTCAAAGTATCAGAAAGTAAATTAAATTTTTCAATAAAAGCAAAACCATCTAACAGAGGCATATAGATATCTAAAAAAATCAAATCAGGTAATTTTGAAGTTACATTCTGAAACTCTTCTAGATATTGAATAGCAGTTATAGAAGAATTAAATTCCATAATGTCAACCGTTTCATCAAAATTAGTAATGATTTTTGAGGTGAAATAACAGTCAAACTCATTATCATCTACAATCATTACTTTTTTTACTTTTGCTTTCATCAATTTATATTTTAATAAATTTCACAAACTCTTCTTGTCTTCTCTTGGCAACGGGCAACGAAATTCCGAAATCAAATTCACAATAAAACCCATCTTTCTTTACAATTTTAACTATTTTTTTTATATTAACAACATAAGAGTGATGAATTCTAAAAAAATAATTATTCAAAAGTAAGGAATTATATTCCCCAAGGTTTTTACTAGAGAGAATTTTTTGCTTGTTTGATAAAACAAATTCCGTATATTTTCCTTCCGCTTTGCAATACATAATATCTTCTACCTTAATCAACTCAATCTTGTCAGATGAGGAAATCGCAATAAAACCATTTTCACTAGTTTCACTACCATAACTTTTAATTTGATTGACCTTCTGATTTTGAAAACTCAACTCCATCTCAATCAACTTGATTACCTTGTAAAGAGAAACAATAAGCTCATTAAAATCAAGCGGCTTCAATTGAAAATCGGCAGCATTAAATCGAAATGCATCATAAGCTTTAGTAATATCCGCCGAAATAAAAATGAACTTTGGAATATTAAAGTCCAATTGTTTGATCAAATAAAATTCAGATAAATTAGTAGCGATAGGATCTAAAAAAACCAACTCGGGTTTATGCATTCTAATCAAGGGCATAGCTTCAGACAAACCATTGGCAAACCCACTAATCTCGAGAATTACAGAATTTTCTTCTGCAAATTTTGAAAGCTGAGCTACCACATCAGAGTTACTATCAATAACAACGGCCTTTAATAATCGCATAGAATGAATTTAGATTTTTAAAACTCCTTAAAGATAATTATTTTTTTATAGTATTTTACCTATTCTTTTGGAATTGCAATTAAAAATGCAGTTCCTTTACCCAATACCGATTTTACAGTAATGGCGCCACCCAACTTTTGTATGATTTTCTTAACGGTAGCCAATCCTAATCCACTGCCCGCATATTCTGATTTAGTATGCAGTCGCTTAAATGGTTTGAAAATAGATTCATAATACTCAGATGCTATGCCTATACCATTATCTTCAACTTCAAAATAGTAATGAAACAAGTCCGATTTATAACTAATTTTCACTTCTAGGGCACGATCCTGACTTCTGTACTTCAAAGCATTATCAATCAAATTGTAAAAAATCATGTGCAAAGCCAATTTTGAATAATAAATGGTAGGCATCAACTTAATAACCAAATTAGAATCCAAAGAATGATGATGTTCTACCAAATTATGAAAAATCTGTTCCAGAAAAGCATTTAAATCAATGGATTCTTTTTCATCAATTTTACTATCCGATTTCGCATAATCCAATAAATCAACAATAAGTTGATTCATCGTATCTACATTAGTATATACAAATTCAAAATATTTTTTCTCTTTGTCATCAACGCTTCCCTCTCTTTTCATTTCAATCAACTGTAAAAAGGACTTAATGGCTCGTAAAGGAGCACGCAAATCATGAGCAGCAGTGTGAGCAAATTCCTCCATCTGTTTCGAATAATAGTCGACTTCCTCTTGATAACGCTTTAATTCAAAATTTTGCCTGCGAAGTTCCAACAAATACAAAACTTGTTTAGCCAATTTTTTTAAAATAGTTTTTTTATCTTCAGATAATTTTTTTGGTTCTTCCTGACTGATAACACATAAAGTTCCAAATGAAATTCCCTCAGAGTTTTTTAACGGAACACCAAAATAGGAAACCATTTTAGGAGCTTCTGTTACTAATGGATTATTTTCAAAGCGCGGATCTAATCTCAAATCTTCAACCTCAAACAATTCCTCTTCAGACAAAATAGCATGATGACATACAGCATATTCTATAGGGGTTTGCGTTACCTCTACACCTACTTTTGATTTAAAGAATTGTCGTTTATCATCAACCAAACTCAGTAAAACAATTGGCATTTCACAAACAAACGAAGCAATTTGAACAATGTCATCATACATTTTCTCAGGCAAAGTATCCAATACCTTGTATGCTTCCAAAGCTTTTAATCGTAGCTGTACTTCTTTATTGGAATCCATCTTTTTCATGTTATAAAAATAAACTATTTTTTAATGAGTTCCAACAATAAACTCGCTCCTTCTGTTCATTTGATGTTCTTCTTCAGTACAAGAGACGCCATCCACACAATGATTAATTGGCTCGTTTTCACCTAAACCTTTGCTAGTAATTCGATTAGCAGCAATACCTTTTGACACCAACCAATTACGGGTAGCCAAAGCTCTTTTGTTTGACAATTCTAAATTATAGGCAGCTGTAGCTCTACTATCAGTATGCGATTTAATTTCCAATTTCAATTCTGGATTTTGTTGCAAAACATACAGTAAAATCGCAATCTGTTTCTCCGCTTTAGGAGTAATTTCCCATTGATCCAAATCAAAATAAATATTTTGAATAGTAAAGAATTTAGCCAAATCCACACCCTGCTTCAACTGTACTTCTTTTGGCAATAAAGCAATTGGAGCCGAAATAGCATGGAATAGTGCGGTTTTCAAATACACTTCTTTAGTTTCATAAGCGCCATGCTCGTAGGTAAGATACCAACCCAATGAGGTGTAATCATTATTGAAAACAAACTCCCCATTTGCGTTGGTTGTAGTTTTATCAATCATTTGTTTAGCATCATCAAATAAAGAAACTTCAGCATTAGCAATTGGAGTTCCAAACAAGGCATCTTGTAATTTCCCTGTATAAACTTGTTTTTTATCCGAATAAATAGTTTTTTTCTCTAAAAATCTATAAATATCATCACTACCTTTTCCTCCTGGTCGATTAGAAGAGAAATAGCCCACTCGCGTTTCAGAATTTAAAACATAAGCAAAATCATCATAAGCTGTATTAATAGGATTTCCCAAATTGACAGGTTTTGAAAAACTAGCATCGTCATTTCGTTTCGAAACAAAAACATCCAATCCCCCTAAACCCAAATGTCCATCAGAGGCAAAATACAATTCCCCTTCAGCAGATAAAAAAGGAAATGTTTCTCTTCCTTCAGTATTAATAGTGCTACCCAAATTTTCAGGGGTTCCAAACGTTCCATTCTCAAAAATAACAACACGATACAAATCGGATTGCCCCATAGTCCCTGGCATATTGGAAGTAAAATAAAGGGTTTTCTCATCGGCACTTAAAGCTGGATGAGCACAATTGTAATGATCACTATTAAACGGCAATTCCACAACATCAGTCCATTGTCCATTTTTAAAACGAGCACTATAAATCTTTAGCGAAACCTCATCCTTAGCATTTTTCTTTTGTTGGCGCTTATTAAAATTATTGCGAGTAAAATAAAGCGTTAGCCCATCCTGAGTTAAAATGGCGGTAGATTCATTACTATTAAATATCTTATTTTCTAGAAAAGGTTCTGGATTTTTAAAAGAATTTGATAGCGCTAATTCACTACTAAACAAACGTGAAAAAGGTTGTTGTGTCCAAGTATCTATTTTAGAATCTCTATCAGCTCTAGTACTAGTAAAAAGTATCCCTTCTTTTGACTCAAAAACACCATAATCACTAAAAGAAGAATTAACATCCAAATGGGAAATAGTATAACGCTCACTATCGCTTGTAATTTGAGACAAATAATTGGATTGCGCCTCAAACTGTTGTGCTCTAGAATCAGCTTTTTTCATTCTTGAAAACAAAGCATAATAATAATTAGATTTTTCAAGATCGGGAACCGTTTTCAAGGTCTGAGAATAACGATAATAATATTCGTAATCAACGTCCTCAGTTGATTTTATTAATTTTTCATACCAAACATTAGCTTCCGCATAATTAGCATTAAAGTAATAGGAATCAGCTATCTTTTTATAAATATCGGGCGAACCATAACCATTTTTATCTACTTCGATATAAATAGAAACAGCATTCATGTAACCTAATTTATCATAGGCAGCATTAGCTTCTTTAATTTTCTTTTCTTGTGAAAATCCATTAAAAAAAAGCAATAAAACAAGTAAAGTAGAGATGCTTTTCATAACACATGGCTTTAGAAGAATCTTGGAGAAAACACCTTAGCTTCAGATTTAAAAACCTCAAAGCGTAAAAAGAATTCGTGCGAACCGGAATTGTAATTAGCTAACTTAGCAGCCTCAGTATCATACGAATATCCAACAAAAATAGAATCAGAAACCTGAAAACCAGCCAAAAAACTAACAGCACCATTAATACGATAAGCAGAACCCGCTGTCAACTTATCGAAGAATAAGAAATTGGCTGTAATATCAAATTGTAAAGGAGAACCTGATACAAACTTAGACAAGAATGCTGGCTTAAACTGAATGGAATCACTCAAATCAAAAACATAACCTCCCATAAAATAGTAATGCATACTTTTTGTAGCAGTAGAAGATCGTGTATTATCATCATAATGCTTCGTTTCTAAGAAATTCGGAACAGACAAACCCAAATAATAGCGATCGGAATACCAATAAAATCCAGCACCAAAATTGGGTGAAAATCGATTGTCCACATTATTTTGCAACAACGGATCACTCGGATCGTAAATACTTAACTTGGTATAATCGACATTCAGTAAATTGGCAGTGGCTTTGAATCCAAATGATAATTGAGACAGATTCTCAAATTCAATGCGATAAGAGAAATCCGCAGACAGGGTTTGCTCAATCGATGGACCAATTTCGTCGTTAATAACAGACAGACCCCAACCCATATTAGAGTTTTTCATAGGAGAATGAATCGATACAGAAGCGGTCTCAGGAGCACCGTCAAGGCCAACCCATTGAGAGCGGTAAAGAGCTAACACACTCAAAGCATCTCGAGTACCCGCATAAGCAGGATTGATGACAGTAGTGTTGTACATGTAATTGGTAAACTGTGGATCTTGTTGCGAAAACACACGCTCCGCAGTAAGTAGAAGCAATAACGGAGCCGCTACTAATAATTGAATTAACTTTCTCATTTTGTATTTCGGGGGATTTAATGATGAGAATTTTACGATATCAGGGTGATGGTAATACTTACTACTAGAAAGGAGTTGGAACAACTCCTTTCAGAGTAATAAGCTTCCCCAAAATATCCATAAAATGAATGTCTTAATTGGATGCTATATATAAGTATCCTGTTTTTTGTACGTTTTTTAAATTATCAACTATATTGTCGTATGAAATCACATAGAAATAGGTTCCTTGAGGCAACATACCATTAGATACGTTTAAAGAACTATCGGAAGCCCCTTTGAAAACATTAGTTACATTATCATAACTAGAAGTTTCAAATACTTTAGCACCATAACGATTGAAAATTTCAACCTTATTATTAGGGTAACACTCGATACCCTCTAAGTAAAAAATATCATTTTTACCATCTCCATTAGGAGTCAAAGCATTGTAAATTTTGATACCACAACTTAATAACACTTCTTGTTCTAAAAAGGCAACATTACCACAAGCATCAGTAGCTGTCCATCTTCTAAAAATCTTAGACTGACTCGAACAATCACCTGCTTCTTGAGTTTCCTCATACGTAATGGTAACAGTATTGGAATCATCAGTTGCTAAAACTTCTGGTATCGAAGCCATTTGCTCACAATCAGAATAAACTACAGCCGAAACAGAAGTGGTAAATATTGGCGCAGTGGTATCTTGAAGGTACACATGCTGAATCAACTCACTAACATTTCCACAAGAATCGGTAGCCAACCAATAACGGATAATTTCAGAATTAGCACTACAAGTTCCAGTTGTCACTTCTTGCTCATAAGTTACCGTAACTCCTGAAGCACAATTATCTGTAGTTTCAATAGTATATACTGGTAATGAATCTTGAGTAGCCAAATATAAACTAGTAGGAATTGAAGTAACAATTACCGGAGCTTCATCATCTTGAATAAAAAAGGTTTGCTGACAGGTAAACTGATTTAAAATCTCGGAAGTATCACGATTTTGAGTAGCATAAAAAGTAATCGTATAAGTTCGTACCACTGTACCACCACAACTTAAATCTCCTGAATTAAGAGCGCTAATAACAACCGTTGAACATTCCTCACCTACAATTTCACCAGGATGAATTCCCAACTGTTCAAAAGCCGTAATGCTTATTTCTGTTTCCGATGGAATAGCCGCAGAACAAGCAACGATTTCATCAATAAAAACAGGACAAACAACATCAACAATACAACTCGAATCCAATTGAATCGTAGAAACATTGGACCAATTCCCTTGAAAATCTTGAACGCGATAAGTCTTTGTAGCGGGTGTACCAGTAAAAGAAACATCAGGGGTAAAAGTGGCAGTTCCGTTAACTGTATTCAAATTCCAAACACCTTCTCCTACAACCTGCATCAGAACAGAATTTCCATTTTGAGTAACAATAGCATTAGGAACACTTGAAGTGACAAACGCAACAGTAGCAGGATTAACAACATCACCAAGGGTGTCATTTTGAAGCAAATCTACAACCACGGTTTGGCCAATAACATAGGGCGCTAAATCAGATTGTGTTACAGGCAATAAATCAAAACTAATAGTAGCCTCATTACTGATGTTCTCTTCATAATCTCTAATAAAATAAGTAACACTAGTAGGAGTTCCAAAAAAGGTAGCCAAAGGAACAAATTCTATTAATCCCGATACAATATCAATACTCCATCTCCCTTCATTTGGCATATCAAAAGCGATCAAATTATTTTCAAGACAATATCCTTTGTTTTGCGCATTCGTTGGCTCTAAAAATCGAATTCTAGTAGGATTGACAGCGGCACCAACGGTATCATTTTGATAAGCATTAATAGTAATTGTTGAATTAGGAACATATGTCAAAATATCATCGCTAGCAACCGGACAAGTAGGGGCTAAAATAGCAACGGGAATATGTTGTTGATTACTACATTGAGTAGTCAAATCAGTACAAACAAATTGATAATTCCCTACACCTAAATTTTCAATTAAAAAAGTAGAAGTAGTACCTTGATACTGAACTCCAGTAGTAGTTTCTGTAAGCATCCACTGACCCGGTAAATCCGACAATAAAACTGACGCTAAGGTCTCATTACATCCAACCACACTTGCAATCGAAACACTAGGATTGGGAGCGTCATACACATAAAAAGACTGTGCAAATTCGCGACCACAAGCATCCATAGTTTTAGCCAAATAAGTAGTTCCTGCTTGCAATCCACTAAACACCGAAGAACTCTGATAATTGTGAATTTGTTGCGTACCTGTTGCATCATACAAAGCATAGGTGTATGGAGCTCTTCCTCCAGTAGCCACCATATTTACAGTGGTTTCACAAGCCACTATAGATTCAAAAGTAAAGGGCTGGATAAGGGTATTAAAATGATATTCATATAAAAAACCATCGGTCAATCTTGGCAATCCGTTAACACCACCATATTGTTGAGGTTCAACTTTAGCATTTAAACCGGACACTCCCCCAAATCTCAAAATATAATCGTCATTAATTGGGGCGTTAAAACTAATGGTTCCTCCACCAGCGCTAGTAAAAAAGAAAGGCGCACTAAAATGTATCCTTCCAGATTGAAGAATTGTACCATCCGATTTATAAATAGCAATAAAGCTTCCATAAAAACCTATTGGAACTCTAACAGATACCAAAACATCAGATTGAATTTCTCCGCAATTTCCTAACTCATGTGAAATAGCAACACTTCTAGTATAGTTAGTTTGTAAATCAAAGGTATCCGTTTTACCACAAGCATCAGTTACTGTAAAATTATAATTACCTGGTGGAAAAGACTTAGCACCATCATGAGTTAGCAAACTAGTAGTAAAAGGATTATTCAACTGCATAGAATAAGGATAAGTAATGGGCTGTGAGGTCAAATTTGTACCTGTACCAAATTGAGTAGTATAAGTGGTAGGACCTGAATTAACTGTTATAGTTAATGGGCCAGTTGCCATGCTAGAAACAGGCATTTCATTAAAATTCAAAAAGGTCACATCATCAAAAAACACATGGGTATCTTTCGCAGTAGTATCACATACTATTTCAGGTTGAAAAGGCGCAACATCTTTTGCGATATCTTCTTGCTCACTATAACCACAAGCATCCGTTAAGGTAATACGATAAGAAATTCCATATTGCAATCCCAAACTTACAGCCAAAGCACCTCCTGGCGAAACACTATTCTTGTGCGACAAATTCGCATGTTGTCCTAAAATAGGATTACCATAAATATCATTCACTAGTTCACCTGGTCGCCCCACTTCTTCTACCTCTATATAAATAGGATTGACTAAGTTATTACGAAATAGTTTCACATCATAACCCATAAAGCATGGATTGTTTGGGTCGGGAAAAGTGGAAATTTCGGGTGTATCAAAAAAGAACTCTCTAGCACTTGGCAAACTTAAACTCCCTCCTCTTATAGGACCGCAATCATTAAAAGCGGTATAAGTAATATCTCCATTATTAAAAAAAGCCTGAGGCAATTCAAAATCCACTTGAAAAGTTCTCGGGTTGGATATAGCGGCTTGAGGAATAACATTAACTACCGATAAACTTTGTCCTAGAGAATTAGTAAAATTATAGGTAACGTTACCACTTGTGCTACCTGATACAGTTCGAATTCGGAATTTTAAAATATCACCACAAGTTCCTGAATTCAAATCAGTGGTCTTATCAATTTGTAAAATTGTAGTAGATACAATTGTCATATTATTCAACCCGTTAGGCACAACTATCGTTCTATCTGCGCTGTTTCCTCCACAAGAATCAATTATATCTATAACATAAGTTCCTCCTGACAATCCAGTTAGAGTGTAAGTGCTAGAATTAGGTGGAATCGGAAAATTTCGAGCACCCCCTGGTCCGCTTATTATGCGCACCTGATACTCTTGATTGGTAAAATCCTGAGTTCCCATTGTACTTGAAATGTTAGCCAAACGTATTTCACCGTCAGTACCATTCAAACATCGTGGAGACCATAAAGTGTAAGTAAAATTGTCGGCTGGTCGTACAGACCCATCAACACACTGTGAAAAAATCGGAGTGCTTAAAAACACCAAGAAAAAGAAAAGGAAGCCTTTTGCAACTTCGTACCATTTTATGTAAAATTTCTTGTTCATAACTCTTTATTTTAGGGAATAATCATCATTTGAACTGGTACAAATTTGTGGCAACCTTTTTTCATACCCTATGCAGAAGTAATAACTGTTAGGGTTTTATTAATAACTGTTATGACCATCAGAACAGCTATAAAAAACTATGAAACAAATACTTAGATTTTAATAAAATCAAGCGTTAATTACAATTAAGGATGTTTTTTGTATTACTTTTTTTGTATTTTTACATAACCCAAATACCATAATAAGAACCTCTCTTTTTCTCTTTTATCGCCAAACTTATTATGCTAGAAAAAAACAACCACGAAACAGAAATAATTGACCAAACAGAATCAGTAGCCAAAACAGGAAGCTGGCAATTAAACCTGGTTTCCAATGAATTGTATTGGTCAAAAGGCGTCTATAGAATTCTTGAGATGGAACCTTCCAATGAAAAACTAAACACCAATAAAGGTTTAGAAGTAATTCATCCAGAAGACAGAGAAATGGCTCTCGAAAAAATGACACAAGCCATAAATCTTGGAATTGAATACCGAATCAAAAAAAGATTTATAACCGCCAATAACAAAATCAAACACGTCATCTCCTCAGGAAAAGTCATCAAAGACGAAAATAACAATCCCATCAAATTAGTAGGCATCTTTCAAGACATCACAGAGTTCGTAGAAACAAACGAAAAAATGGAACTACTCAATAAAATCACAAAAGATGTGATTTACGATTGGGACATACAAGACGACATTTTCAATTGAGGAGAAAGCTTCACCAGAATCTTTGGATATGAAGTAAACGACAAACCCTTCCGATTAGAAAATTGGGTACAACTAATGCATCCAATAGATAACGAACGCCTGAAAGAAGAATGGGAAGTTTTTTTAAAAGACACGAATGCCAATCAATGGAACAAAGAATTTCGATTCAGAAAAAGTGACAATTCCTATGCTTACGTAGAGGAAACAGCAATTATCATAAGAGATAGTCATGGAATCCCCATAAAAATGATTGGACTTTTAAAAGACACCTCAGCAAAAAAGATTATTAGCATTCAAAAAAAAGTGCAAAACCAAATTTCTTTAATTTTTAAAGAAGACAAAAAAACAGAAGATATTTTAGAAGACATCCTAGCATATCTTACCAAATATGACGATTTTCTAGCTACCGAATTATGGCTATTAAATTCCTGTAAAACGAGCATCACTTTAAAAAAATGGGCAACTAAAAACGATAGCATTAAAAAAAGTTACGAAAATGCTTTTAATTTCTCAAAATTTTCAGAAAATCAGGGTCTTCCGGGAATTATTTGGAAAGAAAAAAAGCATCAACTTTGGAAAGATAAAGAAATCCATGAATATTTTATTAGAAAAGATTTAGTAAAAGAAATCGGAGTGAAATCCATTCTTGGAGTACCTCTTTTCAATAACAACAACGATTTTATTGGAGCATTACTCCTATTCTCTAAAGAAGATCTTACACTTGACCAATTAAAAATCGAACCGTATATTTCCCTGAGTCAATATCTAGGTGCCGAGATCAAACGCAAAATGAATGAGGAAATGAACGAACTTATGTTTGAAAGTGCCCCAGACATTATAGCAATAGCGAATTCATATGGTCATTTCACCAAAGTCAATAACGCCTTTTGTGACTTATTAGGCTATTCCGAAGAAGAATTAACTTCAAAACCCTACACCTATTTTCTGCATCCAGATGACGTAAAAAAAACGGAAGTAGAATATGTTGAGACGATTTCAGGAAGTAGAAAAGCAAATAATTTCACAAACCGATACAGAACAAAAAATGGGGATTACAAATGGATTGCTTGGAGTTCCTCAGAAGTTTTTGGTGAAGAAAATAATTCTTTCGCATATGGTAGAAACATTACAGAAATCACGGAACTGCAACACCTTTTCCAAGAAACGGCTAAATTAGCCGAAATAGGGAGCTGGGAATACCATACAGAGTACGAAAGTCCAAATTTTTATTTATCAGGCGTAGTAAATGAAATTTTAGAATTAGAGAAAAACGAAAAAATCGATTTGGAAACCTTACTCAATTTTACTTTTGATAAAGACCGAAAAAAAACAGAAAAAGCCTTTTATAAATTAATCAAAAAGGGCAAAAAATTTGATATCGAATTCCAAATCAAAACCAAAAACGAAAATTTAAAATGGGTACGATGTATCGGAAAACCCGAATACAACTTTGAAAACAAAATGACCAAAATTTTGGGAAGTATTCAAAATATAACCCATCAAAAAGTGAACGAGCTCGACTTAGCGCAAAAAAACATCTTTCTTTCCTCAATTACAAGTGTCATTTCAGAATTAATTCACGGGGATAATTGGTACGAATCATTAAACAAAGTTTTCCAAATCACAGGAAACACGATCGACGTAGACAGAATTTACTATTTTGAAATGGACGAAGCGAATAATGACGAACCCAAAACATGCAGTCAAAAACTAGAATGGACAAAAAAGGATATTGACCCGCAGATAGAGAATCCAGAATTACAAAAGGTACCAATTGAAGCTTTCACAGATTTATTTGAACCTTTAATGGAAGGAAAACTAGTTTCTGCAATTACGTCACAATTACCAGAAGGAAATTTAAAAGAAAATGTAGCAAGTCAAAACATCAAATCATTTATAGTTTTACCACTTTTTATCAACAATGTCTTCCATGGCTTTATTGGATTTGATGATTGCAGGGAAGAACGAAATTGGTCAATAAGCGAATTAAGTTTTCTCTCAAATATTTTGTTCAACTTGGCTACAACCATTCAAAGAATTAAAACCAATATCGAACTTCAAAAATCATTAGAAGAAAAAAATGATATTTTAGAAAGCGTTGGCGATGCTTTTATTTCTCTAGATAAAAATTGGAACATTACCTACTGGAACAACAAAACGGAAAAAATTATTGGGTTGTATAGAGAACAGGTGTTGGGTAAAAATTTATGGGAATTATTTCCTCAGATTAAAAAAACCATTCACGAAATAAAATACAAAGAAGCCTTATCAAATCAACGAACCGTTTCCTTTCAAACTTTTTTACAAGAACTCAACTTATGGCTAGAGGTTAGTGTATATCCTTCAAAAGCCGGCTTATCTATTTACTATAAAGACATAACAAGTACAAAAGCTTATGAAGATGCTTTAAAAGCGTCAAACGATCGTTTTGAAAAATCTACTGCAGCAACAAATGATGCCATTTGGGATTGGGATATTGAAAAAAACTCCTTGTACAGAGGAGAAGGTTTTACCAAATCGTTTGGATATAAATTTCCAAGTTTCATTTATGACACCAACATCTTAGATTTAATTAAATCAAGAGTAAGACCAGATCAAGCAGACGAAGTTATAAATTCATTAAAAGAAGCCATCAACAATCCAAAAACAGAAAATTGGAAAAAAGAATATTGGTACAAAAAAGCTAATAATGAATACGCTTTCATCATTAATAACGGCGTAATCATTAGAGATAAAAAAGGAAAAGCTATGCGTATAGTAGGCGCATTACAAGACATTACATCGCTTAAAGAGCAAGAAGATTCACTTCGAGTTTTAAACAAAAAACTAGAAAAACAAGCAAAAGCCTTACTAAGCTCTAACCAAGAATTAGAACAATTTGCATACATAGCATCTCATGACATGCAAGAACCTTTAAGAATGGTAACGAGTTTCCTAACCCATTTAGAAAAAAAATATTCTGATGTTTTAGATGACAAAGGAAAACAGTATATTTACTTTGCCGTTGATGGAGCGAATCGAATGAGAAGCATCATTTTAGATATTTTAGAATATTCTAGAATTGGCAAGGTAAAGGAACAAAACGAAGTAATTGATGTAAACAAACTAGTAGGAGAAATTTGTAAAATGAACAGCCAAAAAATAACAGAAACAAACGCCAAAATCAACTATAGTAATTTACCAAACATAACAGGATTCAAAACACCTTTAACACAAATCTTTCATAACCTCATAGGAAACGCCCTAAAATATCAAAAACCCCATGAAAATGCTTTAATTAATATTAAAGCATGGGAAGAAGACAAAAATTGGCATTTTACAATTCAAGACAACGGAATCGGAATTGACAAAGAATTTCACAACAAAATTTTTGTAATTTTCCAAAGGTTACACACCAAACAAGAATTTAGCGGCTCAGGTATGGGGCTTGCTATAGTAAAAAAAATAATTGAAAACCTAAATGGAACCATCTGGGTCGAGTCAGAAATTGGCAAAGGCGCTACGTTTCATTTTACATTACCAAAAAAATGATCCTACTAAAAAAAATTAATAAAAGCTTAGATTATTGGCCTAACCAACTGGCCATAATATCGTTTTTTATTCTTCTAATTATCAGTATATTTCTAACCTACAGAATATATAATAACGAATATGGAAACGAACTTATTAAAGTAAAAGAGGAATCTTTTAAAATAAAAAACCAACTGGAAAGCACAATTAATTACAGTTCAAATGTAGTTAAAGTAATAAGCTTTATTGCGGAAAAAAATCTTGAAGACCAAGAGTTTGAACCAGTAGCTAAGAATTTAGTAGAAAAAAACAAATATGTAGATGGAATCCAACTTGTAAAAGGCTTTCAAATAATCAAAACCTACCCATTTATTGGCAATGAAGCTACAATTGGTTATGATCTTAGCAAAGACAAATTCCACAATAAAGCAGCAAAAGAAGCCATTGCCCAAATTGAAGTTGCAGCGAGTGAAAAAGAAGTGGCGCTCATTTTTCGTCATCTTGAGCCACTTTCAGAGAGTGACCAGCAAACTTTAATTTCCTTTTGTCAAACAGAAGGCTTTTCGCTGTATTTGCAACCGGGTAACAATCAAACGGTGCATAAAGTTTGGCCTCAAGATAATAATCCCTATTTGACTTATACGCTGCCTGCGCAAGATCTCACTTTTGCATTTCATCCCATGGATTTTACCCAAGTGAATGCAGTCATGAATCAAAAAATGATTAGTCAGGCGCTCGCGTTGCTGGATCCAAAACCAGAAGATACCATTTTGGATTTATTTTGCGGATTGGGTAATTTTAGCTTACCTTTTGCCAAGTATGCCAAACAGGTGGTCGGTGTAGAAGGGAGTGAGCAAGCGGTCAGCCGTGCTAAAGAAAATGCCGTACGGAATGGTTTGATGAATACTGAATTTTATGCATGCAACTTAGAAGAAGACTGCAAACAGCAGCCGTTTGCCAAAGGATCCTATCACAAAATTATTCTCGATCCCCCACGTAGCGGGGCTCAAAAAATAGTCGAAGAAATGGCTTATTTTGCACCGAAACAAATCCTGTACGTTTCTTGTAATAGTGCAACCTTTGTCAGAGACGCTGCTATACTGGTTCATCAGCATGGTTATAAACTCGCCAAGCTTGGGGTTATGGATATGTTTCCGCAAACTGCCCACGTCGAAACCATGGGATTGTTTGTCGCTGGAAAATAGGTGGAATGGACGACGATGGTTAAGTTAAGAGATGATCTGCC
>JAANMV010002444.1_pt1 | contig 18034 bp, 10 predicted proteins | sample 7279661 | NCBI WGS metagenome assembly JAANMV01 (sample SAMN14094540, study PRJNA606508) | bioreactor metagenome | isolation source: A lab-scale SPAN reactor treating ammonium-rich wastewater day 121 | place: Ireland: Galway | collected 2017-05-16 | reverse complement strand
GGCACCGGCAGCGGGCCTTTGTTCTGCTCGCCGATCGTGTCGAGGTCGAGCATCAGCTTGCGCAGCGTCGCGCCCAGATACGAGGCGTACACCGCGCGCATCCGGCCCGGGCAGGTCAGCACGACCACGGTCGGACGTTCGACGATCAGCGCGGCGTCAAAATCCGACGTCGACGTATTGGCGCGGACTTCGGCGGACGCCCAGCCGGTCAGCGCGGTTGCCAGCGTGGCGATGATGTTGGCCGCGACCTTGCCGTCCGTCCCGACCGACGCGGCGAAGCCGTTGGCCAGCAGCGCCGCATCATCCTTCCGCGACGTCAGCGTCTTCGCCAGCGCCTTGACGTCCCGCATCGCGCTGTAGATCGCGCCCAGTGTGTTGAATCGGATCAGGCAGGCGGCCAGCAGGGCGGCCGCGCTGTCGGTCCAGAACCGGTTGTCGCCCAGCACGGTCGGCACCAGCACGTCCGAGATCGACCTCGCATCGGAGACGTTGTCGATGCCTTCGGCGAGGTTGTACCGCGGGCCGGACGCACTGGTCGGATCGTGGACGACCACGAGGTGGCGCGTGACGGCGGCGTACCTGAGAATGTGCGCCTTCAGCTCGCCCTGCGGATCGGCGATCACCAGCGAGTGGCCGGCCAGCATGCGGTCGGCAATGGCGGGCAGGATGATGCCCTGCGTCTTGCCGGATCCCGGTCCGCCGAGCGTAAGCAGTCCGCGCGCGATGTCTTCGCCACCCAAACACAAACGCCCCGTCCCAGCGTCCAGCCGCCGCTTTTGCTCGCCCCAGAACGCGCCGAGCAGCGTCAGTCCTTCGCCGTCCGGACGGCGGAAGCGGCGATACTGGCGCATCGTGCAGAAGCGCGCCGATCCGAGCGCGCCGCGCCTGACACGCGGCGTCCGCAGCCGGTCGATGCGCTCGCGCATCCAGCCGCCGTCACGCAGCAAGCTGTGCACACCGATCCCTGTGGACAGCAGGGTGAACACAAGCAGCGCGGCAAACAGGAAGAGACGCGCGCTGTTGATGCCGCCCGGGGCACCGACGATGGACGTGACGAGGCTGTTGGCATTCGATGCACCACGGCGGACTGCCTGATCGCCGAGCAGAATCAAAAACAGCGCCGCGACCGTCAGCAGTGTGACGCCATAAACGAGAAAGAGCAGTACACGTGCCATGGCGGATCGCCGTGCGTGGTCGTCGCTGCTCCGCCGGATGCCTGCGCCAAGTCCGGACGCCGCGATGACAAATAGGACCGGCGTCAGGCACAGCAGCGGCCAGAGCAGTCCGGATACGACGTCGCGCCCGCCGGTGAACAGCCAGTAGATCACGCTGGCCGCCTACCGTGACACGGCGCTGTCGACGTCGATGGATTCGTCACGGGATTGCTCTTCGCGCAGCCGCCGCCACTCGGGTCCGATCCGCACGTCGAGCGCATCGGCGAAATGGCGCGTCGCGATCTCGCGGAAAAGGCGGTCATGCCCGCGCGTCGCGTTGTTGTAGACCGGCAGCCGATCCGCCGTGGACGGAGCAGTACCGGGCAGGATCACGTGCGTATGCAGGTGGTCGCGCGACGGCTGGCCGTCCTTCGCCTTGGTCTTCGCGCAGTGCATGACATAGCTGTATTCCGGCACGTCGAGGCCGCGCTCAGTGTAGTAGTCCTCCACCACGCGGTCGGTCAGGTCGTACATCAGGTCGCGGCGTTGGCTTTCCGGCACCAGCTCCATCAGGTCCGGCGCAGGCGAGATCACCCACGTCCATGCCAAGACGTGCTGGCTTTGCAGCGCGTCGCACTGCTTGAAGATCTCACCGAAATTGATCCCCAGGCCGCGATCCTGCCAGCGTTCGTAGCCGGTACGTTGCGCCAGGTGGTTGTTCCGTGTGTCGCGATACTGGAGGTACTTGAGCGTTGCCTTCAGGCCCTTTGGCCCGGTGCCGCGGCCGATCCGTTTCGGCCCTTTGTAGGCGAAGTCGGCGATGATGATCGCCTTGCTCATGGCTCGTCCTTCAGGTCACGCACGGCGTCGATGCGCGCGAGCAGCCGCTGGCGATCCCGGCGTGCGGCGATGATCGCCTCGTCGATCGCGTGGCCCGGTTCACCGGCGTGGAGCGTCGCGAGCTGGTGAATGATGACGTGGAGGTGAAACGTGAGCGCGGCTTCCAATCGCTCGAGCTGTGCCTGCAACGACTTCTGGAAATGCCGGCGGCTGCCGACAAGGTCCGCTTGCTGGTCCAGATACAGCCGAATCGCGTCGCGGATCAGGTCGGCTTCGGTGATGTCGCGCCCCTGTTTGGCGGCGATCTGCGCCAGCATGTCGCGCATCTCTGGTGTGATGTTGATGCTGCGCCGCACCGTTTTGGTGGCCATTGGCTCGTCGACTCCGGATAGTAATCCGTCTTGATTGTCGCAGAGCGCGCGATCCGAACTTGGCGAGGATTGCAGCTACCGGTTGGCAGAATTGCATGGCTGGCACGTATCAGGCGAAGGCGCAGGTCCCCAGGTGCGTTCAGAGGGTGGCGATGCCGGCCTCCGTATGTGAGAACACCGCGTCAGAATGCGAGACGACAACGTTGCAGATGCGTTGGTCGTGATACCGATCACCCTGAACGGAAAACTACTGGAAAATACGTGCGCACGAATTTGCGCACGTTTGTGTGACTGGCGCATCTGTTTCGGGTCTAGGATGGCTTAAGGTCAGTCACGTTCCATCGTGCGTTAAGTATGTCTTCAGTAGGTCGCTGACAAACGGAGCGTGCTTAGCTTGCGATCCAAGACAATCCAGTGCTGACCACAGTTCGCACAAGCACTAAGGAGCAATCAACATGTCCAGTTTCTCGACTTACGATGAAGGCCCGTTCGGCAGCGGAAACTACGCGGAAAGGACCATTCCACTGCTGGCGCCCACCGGATCGCTTGCGAATACGGTGACCTCCGTGACGTTCACAGCCTGGGTGACCGCCAATGGCGGTACCGCCCAGGTTCAGGTCCCAGACACGGCAGCTGCGAGCAAGTCGTTCACGCTGTCGACCGTTCAGCAGGTCTTTACCGCGACGTATTCCGGAATCGAGGCGTTGTTCGCGCAAAGCGTCGTCCTCACGGCATCCGGCATCAACGTCAAGATCTCCGGCATTACTGTCAACTACACGCGGACCAACCAGGTTTCGGCGCACACGTCGCATGTCGGCGTTGCCAACCAGAATGGTTCAGCCGACTCAGGCCAGGGCGCCTGTCCGGTCAGCCTGCAGCACGGCGAGAAGCGCGAGACGGTGGTCGACATCGCCATGGACACCGCCTACCGGCCGCTGACGTTGACACGCTACTATCGCCAGTTCTTCCAGGATCGCCTCAACTACATGGGACTGGGCTGGTCGCACAACCACAACGTCAAGCTGACGACGCCGAGCTCCGGCGTGGTTCAGATTCAATTCGGGGACGGCGGCGTCATCACGCTGCGTGAGACGTCGCCAGGCGGCCAACACTTTCGAGCCGATCCGGGCGTTCAAGCGGAAATGTTCTGGAACTACCCGCCCATCAACGGCGTCTCTCACATCTTGACGCATGTCGACGGGTCGAAGTACGACTTCGACATCGGCGGCAATCTGATGCGGATCGCCTTCCCGGATGGGACCGAATGGACGTACACCTACCAGACCGATTCCAATCAACATGACTTCGGCCTGCTGCGGAAGGTCGTCGAACGGACTGACGGCGAAGACCGCAAATCGCTCAGTTTCCGCTACTACGACAACTCCGGGAACTTCAAGCACAAAAAGCTGTGGCGCGTCGGCGACCACGGATCCAGCGGTCTGGCCGGCACGTCACCGACCGGCCGCTATGTCGAGTTCAGCTACACCAAGCAGTCGGTGACCGACAAGCCGCTGCTGACCTCGGTGCGCGACCTCAATGGGGAGACGTGGACCTACGAGTATTCGGCCAACGTCGACTACAAGGGCACGACGCTGTCGCCGCTGTTCAAGGCGGAATCGCCACATATCGCGGCGAGCAGCACCGGGTACGACTCGACTAAGGGTATTGTCATCAAGCGACTCGAGTACGGCTGGACCGGGAGCGGCAGCAACAAGCGGATTGCGTCGGTCAATCAGAAGCTCGGCAAGGAAGGCAACAGCGAGAACTACCAGCGCGAAGAGCAGTACACGTTCAACAACGACGGGCTGTACTACGACACGTACGTCTCGGTGGCCGGGAAGACAACCCAGCACAAGTATGAGCTGGGCGCATATATCGGCGCGTTCGACGCCAACGGCAAGTCGGTCAAGCAGACGCTGGACGGCCACTACCGGCCGATCTCGGTGTCGGACGGCAACGACAACGTCACGTCGCTGTCGTGGACGTCGAGCGGGGACTTCCTCGCCAACGTGCAGGACGCCGAGAACGCCATCACCGATTACGAGTACGAGAACGGCAACTCGGTCACCGGGCGGCTGACCAAGACGACCGATGCGGTCGGGCGAGAGACGATCTACGTCTACGACCCGTCGAACAGCTCGCGTCTGCCGAACATCATCCGGCGCAAGCAGAACGGCACGATCTTCAGCGAGATCCACCGCATCTACCATACCAATTTCGACAAGGTTGAGCACGAACTCGAGTTCGACCCTGCCGCCGCGCCGGTAGCGTGGCAGTCGGATGTGAACAGCTACACGTCTGCGACGCCCATCCGGCGGGTGGATTACACGTATGTAACCAGCGGCTACAACACGCAGATGCTTGCGAGCGTCAGGAACTACGACTACGTCGACCTGGACCACCAAACGACATCCTACACGTATGACGACTACGGTCGCGTCATCAAGACGGTGCGGTCGAGCCTGTTCGGGTCCTGCCGGATCTCGCAGTCGTACTATGACGACGCCGGCAACGTAATCGCGACAATCTGCGGACACGACTCGGTCGATCCGACGATGGTGACCTACGCTCAGCTCGACAGCGTTTACGACCCGAACGACCCGGACAAGCACCGGGTGACGAAGTACGCGTACGATCCGCTCGGGCGGCGCATCGAGGAGCGCACTGACGTCGGCTCGCCGTTCGAACAGAAGCACTACACGGCCTACGACGCGCTCGACCGCGTGACACGGACCATCCGCAACGTCAAGCCGAGCACGACTCCCTGGCTGGATGCCGCCCAGTGGATTTGGGACGCGACCCAGAGCCGCTGGGAAACGGCGACGGGCACAGCCATCAGCCACGGCGCGCGCAGCGACGAGAACCTCGTCGAGGACTACGAGTACAACGAACTCGGGCAAATCCGGCTGAAGCGCGACACGCTCGGCAACCTGACCCTCTATGGATATGACAACGTCGGCCGGGTCGACAAGGTGGTCGAGAGCGCGAGCAGGACGACGTTCTTCGACTGCGGCAATATGATTCCAACCGACAATCAACCCGAACCTCCGTGCACCACACCTCCCCTCCAGGAACGCCTGACCTTGTCGTCCTATGTGGAAAGCGCCGATGCGGACAAGGACATCATCACCAAGCTGAAGTACGATGGCGCTGGCAACCGGACCCGGCTGCGGCGCTTCCCCAACGTTGCCGCGCTGGACACCGCCATCGAGTCCACCTATGACAAGATGAATCGCGTCCTGAGCGAGACGGTCAACCTCGAAGAAGACTCGTCTTCGGCCCTGCCGGACCGGCAGGTGCGCACGCGCTACAAGTACGACGCGGTCGGCCGCAAGATCCGGCAGGAGCAGTTGATCGACAACCGTCCGTACAGCGCGAGCGAGAACAACAACGTGTGGCGCACCAGCCTGTTTGGCTACAACAGCCGCAATGAAAACGTGCGCACGTACAGCAGCGCCAGCGACCGCGACTACATCGACCAGATGGGGACCGACCCGACGCTGCAAGGTTATACTCAGAGCGGTTTGCCCGATCAGGACCTGCTCACACGGCGTTGGTACGAGGAACACAGCTGGGTGCGCGCCGAGGAGGACGCCATCGGCAACCGGACGTGGTACCGCTACGACGGGCTCGGGCGGGTGATCAAGAAGATCGTCAACGCGGTTGGCACGGCAACCGACATGAGCGCCTACGACCCGCGCAGCGACAGCTACGTCCCGAGCAGCGCGCCGGACCAGGACATCATCACCCGCACGTATTACAACGCGGACGGACGGCCGCAGCGCGTCCAGCAGCTGCTGGACACCGCCAACCCGAATGCCCACTGGACGCTCTACGACTACGACGCCGGCGGGCGCGTCAAGCGCGTGATCAAGAACGCCAGCCGCGCCGACTACTACGGCACCGACGCGTGGTCGGACCTGAGCGGATATACACCGGCGACGTTCTCCGCCGACAGCGACAAGGACCTCGCCACCACCTACACCTACGATGGCAAAGGCCGGCTGGTTCAGGTGCTGGACGAGCGCTCGGACAACGTGACGTACACGGTTTACGACCAGCTGGACCGGACGGTCATGACGGTGCAGAACTACGTCGCGTCCGGGTCGACCACGCCCGACGCGTGGGTGTGGAGCGCGGCCAACAGCCGTTGGGAGAATGGGAGCGGCGTCGCCATCGACCACGGCACGCGCAAGGACCAGAACCTGATCGCGCAGACGGCCTACGACCGGCTGGGGCGGGTGACGTCGGTGCGCGACGCGACCGGCGCACTGCGGGTCCACGAACTGGATCGGCTCGGCCGGACGGTCAAGGTGATCGAGAACTACGTCGACGGCGTGTACAGCAGCGGCCAGCCGGACGAGGACCGTATCACGCTGAACGTGTACGACAAGGCCGGCAACCTGCTGAACGTGACCGATCCGCGCGGCGTAGTGACGAAGTACGAATACGACAAGCTGGGCCGGGCGGTCCAGACGATCGCCGGGTACGGGAGCGGGTTCGCGACCACCACCTACACGTGCTACAACAAGGCCGGCGAGGTGCTGCGGACGCTCGCCAACTACGTGCCGGGCAGCCAGTTCGTCGAACAATGGGCGAGCCAGGGCGTGTGGCTGTTCAATCCGACCGACCACGGCACGGACAACGACGTCAACCTGATCACGGCGTTCGGCTACGACCGCGCCGGGCGGCAGACGTCGGGCGTCAACCCGGCCGGGGACGCGGTTCAATACGCCTACGACAAGGCCGGGCGGATGCTGACCGAGACCGATCCATTGGGGGCGGAGAAGGCGCTGCGTTACGACGCGCTCGGCCGGCCGCGGATCGTGGTCGAGAACATCACGCCGGTGGGCAATGAAGAGCCCGACCCGCAGCCGTGGATCTGGAGCAGCGCCAACAGCCGCTGGGAGGACGGATCCGGCAACGCCATCGTGCACGGGACGGCGTTCGACGCCAACGTGATCGGCGCGATGACCTACGACAAGGCGGGCAACCTGCTTTCGCGCCGCGACCCGCGCGGCAACCTGACGACCTACGAATACGACCGGCTCAACCGCCGGACGAAGGCGACCGACCCGGCCGGCGAGCAGTGGACGACGGCGTACGGCCTGCCGTCCGGATCGACCGGCATCACGGCGGTGGTCAACGCCTACCCCGGCCTGAACGCGGCCAACACCGCCTACAGCGTGACGCGCGAGACCGACCGCAGCGGCCGGCTGATCGGGATCGACTACGGCGATCCGTCCAGCACGCCGAAGGTCGAGCTGGCGTACAACCTGGCCGGACGGCGTACGTCGGTGATTGAACGGACTAGCGGCGGGACGATCCTGCGCAAAACCGACTATACTTATGACAAGGCGCAGCGGTTGAAGACGGCCGTGTTCGACATCAACGACGACGGCACGCCTGACACCACGGTGACCTATGTGTACGACGGAGGCGGGTACCTGACCCAGATGCTGCCGGGGATCGTGAGCGGTTCGATCGACTACAGCTACGACCTGAAGGGGCGGTTGCAGCACGTCTATGACGTCGATGACCAGATGTCGACGTTGTACTACACCAATGCCGACCGCATCAAGAAGGTGGACTGGAAGCGCGATCCGATGCCGTCCATCCACGAACTGTTCAGCACCGAGATGGCCTACGACACGGCAGGGCGCGTGACGACGATCCACCACTATGACGGGTCCGGAACCCTCGCCCGCTTCGACTACACCGTGGACGCGCGCGGCAACCGAACGCAGGCGGTCGAGCAGCGCCAGCCCAGCGGTGGCGGAGCGCTCCAGCCGCAGACCCACGTCTACACCTACGACGGCGTCGAGCGCGTGACCGGCGCGACCACCTATCCGAACGCCACCCCGACCGGCACGCCGATCCGCACGTTTGCCTACGCCTACGATCTGGCTGGCAACCGGACCAGCGCGGCGCTCAACGGCACGCCGACGAGCTACACGTACAACACCCGCAACCAGCTCACAAGCGACGGGACGCACACCTTCGGCTACGACAAGAACGGCAACCGGATCAGCGACGGCACCCTCAGCACGGTGTGGGACCGCGCCGGCCGGATGCTGTCGCACGACGGGCACAGCTACGCCTACGACGGCGAGGGGCGACGCATCGCGCAGACGGCCGGCGGATCGACGACGCGCTACGTGCTGGACGTGCAGCGCGGGCTGCCGGCAGTGATCGGGGCGAAGGCAGGGTCGGACATCACCCACTACATGCACGGTCCGCTGGGGATGTTCGCCCAGCGCAACCCGGACGCCTCGTGGGATTGGATGCTGCACGACGGACTGGGGAGTGTGCGCGGCGTGTTCGACGGGACGTTGCAGAGCGCCGCGGAGTACGATCCGTTCGGTGAGCCGATTGTAGCGCCCGTCGGGACCGCCTACGGCTTCACCGGCGAGCTGACCGACGGCAACGGGCTGGTGTACCTGCGCGCAAGGTATCTGGCGCCGGGGCTGGGGACGTTTGCCAGTCGCGATCCGTGGCGGGGGAGCGCGTCCGCGCCGCGGACGTGGAACGGCTACGCGTGGGTCGAGGGGAATGTCGTCAACCGGGTTGATCCGGGTGGGATGCAGTCCATTACGTCGACTCCGACGCCGACACCCACTGTAGCGTGTCCGCCAACACCGCAGCCACAACCGGTAGCCACACCGCCGCCGCCGCTGATGTCAACGCCGACCACGCCGTATGATCCGACGGTGTATGCTGCGAACGTCAGCGGGCCAACAGCAATATCGGTACCAACTCCGCGAGTCGTCGGTACGCCGGGTCTTGCGGATCCGAATTGGACCGATCTAGTCGCGTACTACGCGCGAAAATGGAATCGGATCAATCCCGCCGACTGTGACAGCACCACGCAACAATGTGCAACCTTGTCAGACGCTGAGTTTGCCGCAGCCTTGCAGGCGATCATCACGCACGAACTACCCGGTGGTCACGCCGGAGAAGCATTCTACGAATGGCTGGGTGAAACGGCCTTCCGACTTGGACTTGACGACGACACGTCACTTGGAGCAGCCAATTTGACGCCAAGCGTAGTTGAGGAAATGTTCCAGGGCAAGTTGGGTAGTGAGGAAGGGCTAAGACCGTTCGATCCCACACGACTGCAAAGTCTCAGAGAAGAATGGGAGAAAGTAAGGAATGACCGCAATGCCTTCGCAGACTTCATGTGGCGACCGGATGTGTTTGTCGATCTGGCAGCTGCGAACCTTTATCGGGGCGTTCTGCGCATGAATCAGGAAGGACAAACGCCATCGATCTTCAGCCTGAGCATGTGGCACAACGAAGGCATGTACGCGGCTGCGATTCCGCGAGCGCCAAGCAGTTCTATTGACAAGGCCACTGGGTACGCGAACGCCGTTCTGAACCTAATCTTGCAAGAACGTTCTCCGTGGTCAAGTCAATTCGGCACGATTGGCGACTTGTCAGCGTTCTATGTTCCTGCGGAAGCCCGCTATGTTCACCCGGACCTTCGACTCAAACTGCTGTGGAGTAATCTTCCATGAGATACAGTGCGCGGGAACTCGTGACCCTCATCGTTGTCTTCCTTACCATAGGTATCGGTCGCCCCAAGCAAGCTTTGGTCGGGCAGTGGATCATTTTTGTCTGTGATCTTCCTCTCGGCTCACAAGCAATCTATAAGGTCCGGCCAGATGGATCAGAAGTCGGATTGGTCTTCGAATCCTACAGCCACCGAATGCATTCGTCGGGATACGTCGTAAGTCCAGATGGAACAGCACTTGTGTTCATTGACAACTATCAGCTGATGGCAGTGTCTTTGACGTCTGGAAGTGTGCGCCAACTGCTTCGTTCGCCTTCCGGGATGGGATTTGACTCCGACTTTGTGTACGATCAGGGAATCGATGAATTCGTTGTAGACACGTCGAAAAGCCTCAGTGACGACGTGAGTGGATCACACTACCTGTTCAATAGTATCAAGCTTCCGACTTTGAACATGGCATTGTCCGACCTTGAGAGTATGAGCCTTGGATCGTTAGCAGGAGCGATGTTGACGGGCACAACCCGCGATACGATCCTTCAGGTGAATCTCGACACGTACGACGTCGACCAATATTCGATCATTCCCGATGACTACGATGGACTTCGGCTCGGTCGGACACAGACTTCGCCCAATGGAGAATTCACGTTGTTTGAGATCGAACAGCGGCGTCAGTCTCCCGAATTTGTCGCGCCGCGTACAATCGTTCCGGCTTCGGACTTCTCTCCGACGTTTCGATATGATCTCTATCGAATGGATAGCAGCACCGGAGAGATCAACCATATTGCACCGGGCATACAAAGCCGTGCCCTCATCTCACCTGACGGGGAACGGATCGCGTATGCGCAATACAACGATGAAGATAAGGAATATCATCTGATTGTTAGCCGTCCCGACGGCGGCGATCCGACCGTGGTACTGCGTCATCCATGTATACGTTCGCTTGGATCGTGGAGCCTTACCCCACGTCCGCAGCGAGCCGGACAGCAGTTCACCCAGCCCGCAATACCGCTAATACAGCCACCTGCACCGCCCCCACCGGCGAGCTGACCGACGGCAACTGGCTGGTGTACCTGCGCGCGCGGTATCTGGCGCCTTCGCTTGGCACGTTCGCCTCGCGCGATCCGTGGCGGGGGAGCGCGTCCGCGCCGCGCACGTGGAACGGCTACGCGTGGGTCGAGGGGAATGTCGTCAATCGGGTCGATCCGAGTGGGATGCAGTCAATCGGATTCGCACCCTACTCAGGCTCCAAGCCGGATGTCGTGTATACCGTGAATGCGGCATCAGGCGGATCGAGCTGCGGCAATCAGTCGAGTGTGCCGGTGCGGACCAAGGAGTCGAAGCTGGCCGAGCGAGTGTCGCAGGGATTTGCGCGTACGCGTGGCACATTCGAGCCATATCAGAGTCCCGGCAAACTGCCTTCGCCCGAACAGTGTCTCATGTCCGTGCTTTACTCGTACGGCCCCTGCAAAGACTTTGGCGTTTTCGACTTGGTCGGCGGCGGTTCGGTGACCGGTGGCTTTCTCGATGACGTGATAAGCGATGTCATCACTGTGATCCGTTTTGCGATCGGAGTGTCTGAGGCGTCCAATGCATCTGTCGAGCAGGACGATAGTGAAACTCTAGAAGCCGCGGCTGAAGTTGCGCACGCAGAGCCGGTGACAACCACCCGAGGTCGGTGTTCTCAAGAGGAGTATCTCCCGCTCTGGTTGGCCAAGAAATCGTTCTGTGATAGCCCGCGGCGCTGTACTCTTGCGATGAGCTGCGATGAGCTAAGTCTGCGAATAGCTCTATCGGCCGAGTGTTACAGGGCGAGACGAAACATAACGGAGAAGTGCTTTGAGCCTGTTGGTATGGTGGACGACAGGCACCCTGAACAACTCGAATTGGTGACTGAAACGGCGAGCCGCTGCCGAGACGTGTGGGTAAGGAAGGGTTGCTTTGGTCCGCAGCCCCTGATGCCATGGGAGAACTAGGGATGTCAATCACGGACTTCAAATATCTGAAGGCTCAGATCGCGCGGGAATATCCGACATCTCCGTTCCCAGAGAACAATCAGTACACAGATTATGATGACGATCCACGTATGGCTGGGTTTGCCCAAGATGTGCGGCTGGTCTTTGCGGGCCGTAGCTGGATGGAAATCGCACCAGAGGTGCTAGGGATCAACAGTGACGAGTATTTCATGTTGGTACCGAAGGCAGCAGCATACTTCCTGCCAGCACTCCTGACTGCAGTTCTGAGTGTGGCTGAAAGTACGCCATATGACTTCGACGCGATGCTTGCAGTCCAGACCCTTCCAAGACCGAGAAACTCAACTCAACTCACGGATTATCAAGCACGTCTCCAGGGTTTGTTGTCTGACAATCAGCGCGCTCTCGTGTTGTTGACCCTGCTTGCTTCCTACGCCAGACAGTTTGTAGACGAAGTACACAATGAGGCCGATCTACGAGCAATCATGAAGTTCTGGGGGGATTGAGCAGGCTGCTACTTGAAGCAAGGCGCGCACCATGCTTCATTGTCGGCTATAGTAGCTTGTCGACGGGACGCTGCAGAGCACAGCGGAGTACGATCCGTTTGGCGAACCGATTGTGGCGCCTGTGGGGACCCCCTACGGCTTCACCGGCGAAATGACCGACGGCAACGGGATGGTGTACCTGCGGGCGCGGTATCTGGCGCCGGGGCTGGGCACGTTCGCCAGTCGCGATCCGTGGCGGGGGAGCGCGTCCGCGCCGCGGACGTGGAACGGCTACGCGTGGGTCGAGGGGAATGTCATTAACCGGGTGGATCCGGGTGGGATGCAGTCCATTACGTCGAGTCCGACGCCGACACCCACTGTATCGTGTCCGCAAACGCCGCAACCCGTGCTCGTGTCTACGCCGCCTGTGGCAACATCCACGCCGGACCCGACGCTGGTTACTGCTGCAGTACTCCAGCAGACCGCAACGCCCACTGCACCTAATGGCCTCACGTCGCGCCAGCCCGAAATGGTTCCTACGCCGGCAGGAGACTACCTCGAGGAGTATTGGGCGCGGGAGAAGCTGCGGGGAAATCCTGACGTTGTTGGCTTTCTCGCTGCGCTCACAGGCGGCCTGATACTTACCGGTGCAGCGATCGTCGCATGGCCCGTGGTAGGGCCAGCGCTTGCAGCAGCAGCACGGTTTGTTGTGACAAATCCTATTGCGCAGGGTGCAACAGCCGCAGGTGGCGCCGAATTGCTATTGCAGGTTGCAAGTGGAAAGGAAGTCGATCTTGTCGACGTAGCCCTAAGCACGATCAGTGGTGCCGTGCTAGGCTTCATCCCGGTGTCTGGCCTGCTTCGGCCAATTGAGCCGGTAGTTGCACGAGAAATTGTCCGGCTAAACCTGGTGGTGGCGGTCGTGACTGCAAATGAAGAACTCCAAGGCGATTACGATGCAATAACACCGATCGTGCCTGGAATCTCATACCTGCAACAGTTCCTGCCGGACAACTTCGGTCTCAGTTTCTTGCTAGAGGTTCTGTCGGGGGCGACCAATTTGGAGATCAATCAAGAATGAGAGGGTGCAATTGACTGAGGTCATAGCGATCTTCGTAATCCTGTTTACGGCGTTCGATGCCGATATCGGGTGGCAGCTTGTGCAGCTCCGGCTCATACAAAAAGGGGTGCGACCCGGCTCGGTCGAGGAGACTCTGTCCTGTCTGATGCCACCTTATCGCCGCATTTATCGCGCGCTACGCCTACCCCTCCGTGATAGATCCGACACGCCGCGGATACTCTTGCGACTACTCGGCTTGGGAGTGCTCAGGATCCTCTTTGTGAACTCGCTGTACATCCGGTTCTATCTGGACGTACGGCGAGAAACCACAGTTGTCGAACATGGGCTACTCATCTGGTCTTTCGCCTCATTCGTTTTCTTCGTTTCTGCGGGTTATCTACGAAACTGTGAGGCTCCAATAAATGAACGGACGGACGTTAACGACCGTTATCGATGAGTGACGACTCAACCATGCGCGGCGTGTTCGACGGGACGCTGCAGAGCGCGGCGGAGTACGATCCGTTCGGCGAGCCGATTGTCACGCCAGTGGGAACGCCCTACGGCTTCACCGGCGAGCTGACCGACGGCAGCGGGCTGGTGTATCTGCGCGCGCGGTATCTGGCGCCCGCACTCGGCACGTTCGCCAGCCGCGATCCGTGGCGAGGGAGCGCCTCCGCGCCGCGCACGGGGAACGGCTACGCTTGGGTCGAGGGGAACGTGGTCAACCGGGTCGATCCGGGCGGGATGACGGCCGGCATCGCGGCGTGTGAAAGCTCTGCGCCGCTGATCGAAGCCCTCAAAACCACAGCGCGCTCTTCTACAGAATACGACGGAGTGTCCCACTACACGCGGGGCATCGGACTGAGCGCGACGATGCCTTTCCCTTACTCTTACGACGATGACGACAATGCCCCGCTGACCGACGAAGAACGGAAGAAGAAGGCAGATCAGGAACTGTGTTCAAAGTGGGCCGAGGGCATCAAAAAGCAGCTTGATCTGCTCGTTTCGAGAATCCGCGAACTACGCCTCGATCGGCACAACCTGTGGGACATAAGACTCCTGCCAGGTAGTGACAACCGTAGAATCATTGGCGACGAGGACAAAGGATCCTGGCGGACACACCAAGTTCAAGCCAATGAGACAAAGGCTGGTCTCAAGGACCGCGTTGGGAAGTTCAAGAGGGGACCCAATCACGGTGAACCATGTCCTGACCCGGACAATCTTGTGTCATCCACTGAGTCGGTGTTGGCTGTCGTTATCGACGATATTGTTCCTGATCGGGTTGCACAGCAGGAGCAAAGCGGCCAACCTCAGACGCCACCTGACCCGGCCAATATTGACATCTATCCCCCGAGCGCGCCTCACGCTCAGTGCGATCTAATATGCCAGCTACTTCTGCTACTAGCGGGAAAAGCAGCGACAGACGGCGTATTTGCACCTGGTGGACTCAGTGGAGGCTTCAGTCGAGGCGGAAGTCAGCCGCTCGTGTTCTTTTGAGCAGACCAAGCATAGCGGTTTAGGTGCACAAGGAGGCCTAAATGCAGGACGAAAGACTCGGATGGAGTGCTCTGCTTTTACTCACCGGCGCCACCATACCTGGACTTCGGAGTCTCTACGAACTTACCGTAGACGAGCCAAGACCGGCCAACCTCGATTTTGAGGCCGACTGGATCGTTGACACTGTTCAAGATGTGATGGCGCGTATCGAAGCTGCGTACTCTCGTGGTGAGAAGTTCTTCCTAACACTAGATCTGATCTCTGAGCTGTTCGCACGGAGTTCAGGGAAGAACAGTCTGGAAGCGGCCTCGATTGTCGAGTGGCTCGGTAATGCTGTGAACTCAATCCAACACAGTCAGAGTCAGGCCATTGACACGCTCAGGTCTGGAGCGAGGAGCCACCATATCGCTAGTCGAAGGGGAATGGTTGCTGTACACGAGTTCCCTGACGAAGCTACAGGTGCACTCGTGGCTGCATTCGACAACTTAGGAACCCAGTTGTTGCTCGTCAGCGACACTGCGGACCTCACCGAGTCGTTTGTCGAGTCGCTGGTTCGCTTGGGTTTGTTCGAGGGGATAGTCCGCCAATTGGAGCGACTAAATCCTTGGACGATTGGGGGTGGTCTTGATGACCTTCGAATATCGGTGCAAATCGCAGTAAATGCCTGGATCGAAGCACATACGATACATCGTTGGATACGGCACATCGCCGAAGTCATGTCGAAGGACGAGTTGGCAATAGGTTTCCGTGCGTTGTTCAGCATTGAGGAGGCAGACGAGGTGGTGAGATACATAAGCGAGCATCGAGCAGCTTCTTGAAACAACACGACAACCAGTGGCATAGGCTGATCAACTGACAGCCTATGCCCGTATCAAGGCGACCCGCGTGGCTGGTAAAGGACACGAACGAAGGCGATGAGCGACCATTTGCAGAATCTAGCCGAATCGGAGACAAACTGGTGGGAAGCAGTCGTGCTCATTGGCGGCGGGATGATCCTTCCGTTGGTTTCAATTTATGCGCAGATCAAAAGGCTTTCCGTACCCATAACTTGGCTTCCAGAAACTGCTGCAACGGCACTCAGTACCCTTGAGACCGAGCTCGCGCTTGATGGTGTTGCATCAGTACCACTTTCCCATGTGTTCGATGTTCTTGCGTCGGGAGAGTATTGGTATTATGCCAAGGACTTTGTAGCATGGATTGAATCGTGGCAGAGCTTTGGACGATCAGGTCGCGTGATTGAACTTGCGCGTAACGCCATGGACTACGTGAGCCGACCTGATGCTTATCCGGCGATGGACGCGTTTGAGACCGATGCGCTGCGAAGGACGGTGAATCTGGTCCGCGGGCTTGGAGAACACCTCCGTATGGGCCGCCAAGTACTGGCCGCTTTAGAGACGTTGTTCAAGGTTGGGGTATTCGATCGTCAGATCCAGCAGATGGGCCGGATACAAGAACGTGCCCAGTTGTCGCATCATCCGCCGTTTGAGACGACGTTACTCCAAGTGACCACCGCCATGCTCGAAGATCATATCATTCGAATCTGGGTACATCAGACAGCCAAGACAGTTCAAGCGAACGTAATCGAAAACGGTTTCCGCAGTCTGTTCGGTGATGCTGGCGCCGCTCAAATGCGCGGAGAATTCGATCGTTTGCTCAACGAAGGAATCCCGTGATCAGCGACGGGACCCTTACGACCATCTGGGACCGCGCCGGCCGGATTCTCTCGTACGACGGGCACAGCTGCGCCTACGACGGCGAGGGGCGACGCATTGCGCAGACGGCCGGCGGATCGACGACGCGCTACGTGCTGGACGTGCAGCGCAGGCTGCCGGCGGTGATCGGGGCGAAGGCGGGGTCGGACATCACGCACTACATGCACGGTCCACTGGGGATGTTCGCTCAGCGCAACCCGGACGCCTCGTGGGACTGGATGCTGCACGACGGGTTGGGGAGCGTGCGCGGGGTGTTCGACGGGACGCTGCAGAGCGCGGCCGAGTACGATCCGTTTGGCGAGCCGATTGTAGCGCCTATCGGGACCGCCTACGGCTTCACCGGCGAGCTGACCGACGGCAACGGGCTGGTGTATCTGCGCGCACGGTATCTGGCGGCTTCGCTCGGCACGTTCGCCAGTCGCGATCCGTGGCGGGGGAGCGCGTCCGCGCCGCGGACGTGGAACGGCTACGCCTGGGTCGAGGGGAATGTGGTCAATCGGGTGGACGGGAGTGGGATGTGCGCTGGCAATCCGTTTGATTTGCGCGATCCATCGCGTGATCATGCCTGCTGGCAGCGTGCGTTTGAACTATATCGCGACTACGGCATCTTCGTAGACACCGCGCTTGGTGATGTTGTCTCAGTATCCGAACTCGACTCCCTTGTGGACTACTCTCGCCGGGCCAGCGCGACGCTCGCTGGCGGTACCTTCTATCAGCGTTTTACTCCGACGAAGTGGCTAACTGATGCGGATCTGGAGCTGGGTCAGGCGCGCTTCAGAGCAAATCTAGTACCGTCGCAGGGAATAACCATACGCTACACTCAACCAAATGCGTCAAGCTACGTCCTTCCGAATGAACCGGACGTCATTGTGCTGTCTCGCGGACAACGAGCGTTTCTGCATGAACTGGGGCATACCCTCACGCTAAGTGGTAAGGCCCCGATCTGGGAGTATATGGATGCGATTGGTGCCCGCTGTCCATCCTACGATCCGGCGGCTGCATCACCAACGCCAACGGCACCGGGAGACGGCCGATTCTCGTACACACAGTGCAACAAAGACAACTACGATGGCGGCGGCGCGGACGAACTGCTTGAGTTCGCACGCAGCGATGTCCACCCTGTTGGCGGACCACTTGAAGATTTCGCAGATGCCTTCAATTACGCAATCCTGCGTTTCAAGTACACGTATACCTACGGGTATTCCGGACCATTGCCTGCCTAGGTCGATCGCGCACGAATGCCTACCGGATCTCTCTTCGAACAGCCAATGCTCAACAGCGATCGGTTCGACTTCTTGCGAGACATCTTCACGACATGGACGGACACCAAGGACCCTGTCAGGGGTAGGTTTTTAATAGAGGGATGAATTCAAGGAGTGGGGAAGGGGGCAAAGCGGGAAAGTACAAAGCGGGAATAGGAAGCGAAGCGTGT
>JAANMV010002441.1_pt1 | contig 18052 bp, 20 predicted proteins | sample 7279661 | NCBI WGS metagenome assembly JAANMV01 (sample SAMN14094540, study PRJNA606508) | bioreactor metagenome | isolation source: A lab-scale SPAN reactor treating ammonium-rich wastewater day 121 | place: Ireland: Galway | collected 2017-05-16 | reverse complement strand
TCGTCTGAAGGTCTTTCAGGCCATGGCGACCGATGTGGTCTCCATCGCCCCGCACGAGACCATGCGCGCCGCGCAGCTCCACATGCGCTCGAAGCGCGTCTCCGGCATGCCTGTGACCGCTGGCGAGCAGATGATCGGGATCGTCACCATCGAGGACATCATCAAGGCTCTCGATCTGGGGCACATCGACGAGCCGGTCGAGCGCTGGATGACTCGCGACGTGGTCACCGTCGACCGCCGCTGGCCGCTCTCACGGGCCATGTCGATCCTCGACCGGACGCAGTTCGGCCGGCTCCCGGTGCTCGATGAGAACGACAAGCTGTGCGGCGTGATCACCCCTGAGAGCATCCTCCGGGCGCTCTTGATCGAGCTCAACCGGTTGCTCGCCCAGGACGAGGAGCGCGAGGCCGCCAAGGTCTCGGCCGACGGCGAATCGGAGCGTTTCGAGTTCGACGTGGAAGCCCAGGATTACGACCGCGCCGGGCTGGCCAGCGTCCGGCTGAAGCGCGAGCTGACCGCGCGCGGGTTCGAGCCGAACCTCTGCCGGCGGGTGGCCATCGCCACCCACGAGGCCGAAACCAACCTGATTATCCACACCCTCCACGGCGGGCAGATCATCGCCGACATCGAGCCGCACTGCATCCGGCTCAACGTCCGCGACGACGGGCCGGGGATCGACGACATCGAGCAGGCCATGGTCCCCGGCTACTCGACCGCCAGCGAGTTCGTGCGGGACCTGGGGTTCGGCGCCGGGCTGGGCCTGCCGAACATCCAACGCTGCTCGGATCATTTCGAGATCCGCAGCGCGCCGGGGTATGGCACCCGGCTCAATCTGCGCTTCGACGTGCCCGACGAGGCCGAACAGGCGGCCTCCGGCTCTCCGGAGACGGGCGCGGAAGACTCGGCCGGCGGGGCTGGCGGCATCCTCCCGCGGGCCGCTGCCGAGCCGCCCACGGCGGAGGAGGCGACCGACCCATGACCGTTCCGGAGGTCGCGCAGCAGCTCGGTCTGCGCGCGGTAACTACGTTGCACGACCACCTCATCGAAGGCGTGATCGTCTCGGACCTGCTCAGCAACGTGCTGGCCAACGCCGCGCCCGGATACATCTGGGTGACCATCCAGGTGCACCGGAACGTGGCCATGGTGGCGTCGGCGCAAAACCTGGCCGCGGTGATCGTCTGCGGCGGGCGCGAGCCGGCAGCCGAGTTGGTCGAGCTGGCGGCCGACGAGCACGTCGTGATCCTTGTCAGCGACGACATGGCGTACGAGGTGTGTGGCCGGCTCTACGAGCTGGGGGTACGGTAGGTGCGGACCGTTACGGTCGACCTGCACATCCATTCGGTGCTGTCTCCCTGTGGAGACTTGAGGATGTCCCCTCGGCGGATCGTGGCCGAAGCCCGGCGGCTCGGGCTGGAGGTGGTGGGTCTGGCCGATCACAACTCGGCGCGCAACGCCCCGGCGCTGCGAGACGTTTCCGGAGGGGGAAACGCTGTCACGGCCCTGTACGGGCTCGAGGTGCGGTCGAGCGAGGAAGTCGATCTGCTGTGCGTGTTCGACGCGGTGGACGACGCCCTCGCCTTCGGCGAGTGGGTCTATGCCCGGCTGCCCGAGGTGGCCTGTGACGCGAAGGTGTTCGGCGATCAGGTGGTGGTCGACGGCGACGAGGAGATCCTCGGGTTCGAAGACCGGCTGCTGATCAACGGCATCGCCGCGTCACTGGGCGAGGTGGCCGACGAGGCCCGCGCGCGCGGCGCGCTGGTGATCCCGGCGCACGTGGACCGGGCGACCGACAGCGTGATCAGCCAGCTCGGCTGGCTGCCCGACGACCTGGTGGTCGACGCGGTGGAGGTCACCCGGTTCGGGGACGAGGAGGCCCTGGCCCGGGCGCACAGGTGGCTGGAGCGGGTGCCGGTGGTGCGGTTCTCGGATGCGCATCGGCCGGAGGACATCGGCTACCAGACGACGGCGTTTCATCTGGCCGAGGTGACGGTGGCGGAGCTGCGAGCGGCGCTCGCGGGTGCAGGTGGGCGGTGGCATCGGCCGATCCGGGCCGCCCGTGCTGGAGAAGGAGAAGTTGGATGAGCCAGACTCCGATGTTGGTCCAGAAGTTCGGGGCCGAGGAGGTGGTGTTCAAGGCGCTGGATGACTTCATCGCCTCGCGCGAGTACTCCCCGGACTCTCTGATCGAGGTCCTGCACCGCGCGCAGGAGATGTTCGGCTATCTGCGCAACGACGTGCTCGAGCATGTCGCCGACCGTCTCAAGATTCCCCTCGCCAGGGTGTTCGGGGTGGCCACCTTCTATCACCTGTTCCACCTCAAGCCGAAGGGCAAGTACGAGATCCACGTGTGCACCGGCACCGCCTGCTACGTGCGCGGCGCGGACCGGTTGATCAACGCCCTGGTCAAGGAGTTGGGGGTCAAGCTCGACGAGACCACCACCGACGGGCTGTTCACTCTGTGCAACGCGCGCTGCATCGGCTCCTGCGGCCTCGCCCCGGCGATGATGATCGGCGAGGACGTCTACGGCCGGGTCGAGCCGAAGAACGTCAGACGGGTGCTGCGCAAGTACCGCTAGCGATGGACGAGCTGATGCTGCACGTGCTCGATGTGGCCATGAACGCCGTCAGCGCCGGCGCCCGGACCATCCGGATCGGGGTCTTCGAGGCCCCGGCCGAAGACCGTCTGTGTCTCTACGTGGCGGACGACGGGCCGGGAATGTCGGCCGAGCTGGTCGAACGGGTGCTGACCGAGTTCGCCACCACCAAGCAGAAGCGCGCCGGCTGGGTCGGGTTCGGCCTGGCGCTGCTGCGGAGCACGGTGGACCTGACCGACGGCAGCTTCACCCTGCGGTCGCGTCCGGGGCAGGGCACGCTGGTCACCGCCCGGATGGCGTACGGGCACGTCGATCGGCCGCCGCTCGGTGACGTGAGCAAGACGCTGCGGGCCCTGCTGGTGGGCTGTCACAGCGTCGACGTCTGCTTCACCCACCGACTGGGCGACCGCGGCTACCGGATCGATACCAGGCCGGTGCGGCGCGCCGTGGGCGAGGCCTACGACAGTCACACCGTGCAGCAGTGGTTGTTGGACCAGGTCCGCGAGGGCGAGGCAGCCCTGGCGGATGGGAGAGCCGGAGATGAACCTCGAGGAACTTAGGCGTTTGCGCGAGCGCGCGGTCAGGGACCTGGCCCTGCGTAGCGAGCACGGCCGCTTCCGGATCGTGGTGTGCATGGGCACCAGCGGCCTGGCCAAGGGCAGTCGTGACACGATGGACACGCTGATCAGCGAGATCGAGCGGCTCGGCCTCCGCGACGTGGAGGTGGTCGCCGTCGGCTCCAGCGGCGTGGAGGATCTCGAGCCCATCCTGACGGTCGAGGAGAAGGGCTGCGATCCGGTGGTCTACGGCGAGGTCGACACCCGCGTCGCCAAGCGCATCATCAACGAGCACCTCGTGGACGGCAAAAAGGTTGCCAGCCACGTGATCGCCAGGCAGCTTCCGAAAGAGGTGAGGTGATGGCGGAGTTCAAGCGCCTGCACTGCTTCCTCTGCACCGGCCAGGCCTGTATCAGCTCCGGCGCCCGCGAAGTGCGACAGAAACTCGATGAAGAGCTGGCCCGGTACGGCCTGGCGGACGACGTGCAGATCATCGAGACCGGCTGCGCCGGGCCCTGCGACCACGGCCCGCTGCTCAGCGTCTGGCCCGACGAGACCTTCTACCACCAGGTCCACGCCAAGGACGTGCCGGCCCTGGTCGAGGAGCACTTCGTCAAGGGCCGGCCGTACGAGCCGTGCATGGTCACCGCTGAGGCCGGCGAGTTGGTCGCCACCCAGCGCGACTTCGCCTTCCTCAACCAGCAGACCAAGATCGTTCTGGAGAACTCCGGCCTGATCGATCCCGAGAAGATCGACGAATACATCGCTCAGGAGGGGTACCTGGCGCTGGGCACGGTGGTCACCTCATGGACCCCGCAGCAGGTGATCGACGAGGTCAAAAAGTCCGGTCTCCGCGGTCGCGGCGGCGCGGGCTTCCCCACCGGCGTCAAGTGGCAGCTCCTGCACAACTCGCCGGGCGCCCAGAAGTACGTCATCTGCAACGCCGACGAGGGCGACCCCGGCGCGTTCATGGACCGCAGCGTGCTGGAGGGCGACCCGCACCGGGTGATCGAGGCGATGGCCATCAAGGGCTACGCCACCGGGGCGAGCAAGGGCTACGTCTACTGCCGGGCGGAGTACCCGCTGGCCATCCGCCGCCTGCGACTGGCGCTGCAGGAGGCCCGGGCCTACGGGCTGCTGGGCGACCGGCTGTTCGAAACGGACTTCAGCTTCGACATCGATCTCCGGGTCGGCGCCGGGGCCTTCGTGTGCGGCGAGGAAACCGCCCTGATGCAGTCCATCGAGGGCCGCCGCGGGCAGCCCACGCCGCGCCCGCCGTTCCCCACGGAACGCGGCTTGTGGGGCTGCCCGACCAGCATCAACAATGTCGAAACGTACGCCAGCGTGCCGTGGATTATCCGACACGGTGCCGAGGCTTTCGCGGCCATCGGGACCGAGACCAGCAAGGGGACCAAGGTCTTCGCCCTGGCCGGCAACGTGCAGAACACCGGGCTGGTCGAGGTGCCCATGGGCACCACCCTGCGGCAGATCGTCTTCAACATCGGCGGCGGGATCATCGATGACCGGGCGTTCAAGGCGGCCCAGACCGGCGGCCCGTCGGGCGGCTGCATCCCGGCCAAGCACCTCGACACGCCGGTCGATTACGAATCCCTGGCCGAGCTCGGCGCCATCGTCGGGTCGGGCGGGCTGATCATCCTCGACGAGACCTCGTGCATGGTCGACGTGGCCCGGTACTTCATGGAGTTCTGCGTCGACGAGAGCTGTGGCAAGTGCATCCCGTGCCGCGCCGGAACCCGGCAGGTGTACGAGATCCTGACTCAGATCTGCGAGGGCGAGGCGAGCATGGACGACCTCGACCGCCTCGAGAAGCTGTGCCTGATGATGAAGGAGATGAGCCTCTGCGGGCTGGGTCAGACGGCGCCCAATCCGGTGCTGTCGACCATCCGCCACTTCCGCGAGGAGTACGAGGCGCACATCCTCCACAAGACCTGCCCGTCGGGTGTCTGCCGCAAGCTGCTGACCTTCTCCATCAGCCAGGAGGCCTGCACCGGCTGCGGCGTCTGCGCGCGCAACTGCCCGGTCGACACCATCTTCAAGATGGACACCGAGCGGAAGTACTACATCGTCCAGGACGCCTGCATCAAGTGCGGGACCTGTTTCGACGTGTGCAACTTCAGCGCCGTCGTCAAGGAGTAGCCACATGGGCGAGCCGATCACCATCACCATCGACGGCACCCCGTGCCGGGGTGAGAAGGGGATGACCATCCTCGAGGTCGCCAAGGCCAACGAGGTCGACATCCCGACCCTCTGCCACCATCCCTGGCTGACCAATCACGGCGCCTGCCGGATGTGCGTGGTGGAGGTCGAAGGACAGCGCAAGCTGGTCACCGCCTGCGCCGCGCCGGCCACCGACGGGATGGTGGTCACCGCGCACAACGACCGGCTGCACATGCTCCGGCAGATGACCCTGGAACTGCTCTTCGCCGAACGGAACCACATCTGCCCTTACTGCCCCATGACCGGAGTGTGCGAGCTGCAGAACCGGGCGTACCAGCATGGCATCACCCACACTCGGTACGACTACATCTTCCCGGTGCTCAACCCGGACACGACCAACCCGCACTTCGTCCAGGACCACAACCGCTGCATCCTCTGCGGCCGGTGCGTGCGCGCCTGTTACGAGCTGGTCGGGGTGGGGACCCTGGCCTTCGGCCACCGCGGCTCGCGGGAGGTGATCGTCGCCGACCTGGGCGTGCCGCTGGGCGAAAGCACCTGCATCTCCTGCGGCACCTGCGTCGACGTCTGTCCCACCGGGGCGCTGTTCGACAAGCGGGCGCCGTATTTCGCCAAGGGCGAGGGACTCGATCGGCGCCGGTCCATCTGCCCGGACGACGACCTGGGCTGCGTCATGAACGTGGTCCTGCGGTCCGGCATGGTGGCCCGCAACGAGGGCTGCGAAGACGCCCCCGTCAACGGTCCGCTGCTGTCCCACAAGTCGCGCTACGAGCTGCTCCACGAGCCGCACCCGCGGGTCCTGCGGCCGATGATGCGGGACGACAGCGGGCGGGTCACCGAGTGCGACTGGGAGACCGCCCTGAACGCGGCGGCGGCGGCCCTGGCGCCGCCGGCGCAGGCCAACTTCGACACCAGCGGTCGGGTCGGCCTGGCCTCCGAGCGGCTGCCCCTGGAGACCCTCGAGGCCTTCTTCAAGTTCATGACCGAGGCCAGCGGCAGCGGCAACGTGGACACCCTCCGCGGGGAGCAGCGTCAGACCATCCGCGCCGCGCACGACATCTACGGGACGCATGAGGAGTGCAGCCTGGAGGCCGTGCATGAGGCCGACATGGTGCTCCTGGTCGGGCTCGACCCGCCCTCGACCCACCCGGTTCTGGGCGCCTGGCTGTCGCGCAAGGTCCACCACGAGCAGTGCCCGGTGGTGTGCATCAGCCCGCGCAGCACGAAGATCGCCGAGTTGGCCACGGTCAACCTCAAGCCGCGGCGCGGCGGCGAGCAGGCGGTGCTCTACGGCCTGCTCGGGCTGCTCCTGGACCTCAAGGGGCTGGACCGGCGGGTCGACCGCGAGACGGCCGAGAAATGGCGGGCGCACCCGCCCAGCCGGGCCGTGTTCGAGGCCGGCGTCGACGCCGACGACCTGGTCCGCATCGCCCACCTTTATGCCAAGGCGCAGCGGCCGGTGATCCTCTACGGGCCGGACGTCACCGGCGGCGGCAACCCGACCCTGATCGGGCGGCTGTGGGAGATGGCCAAGCTCTGCGACCACCACGAGGCGAGCGGCGCGATCCGCGTGCGCGGGCTGACCACCGGGGCCAACTCGGCCGCGGCCGAGGCGGTCGGCTACCGTGGCGCCGACCTGCGCGAGGCGGAGGCCATCGTCATCTTGCAGGGCGACGACCCGGTAGACCTCATGCCGCAGCTCCGCCAAGACCTGCGCGACGCCCGGACGGTCATCCTGATGGCCAGCCACCAGGGCCCGTTGACCGAGTTCGCGGACATCATCCTGCCGTCGCTGAAGTGGTCCGAGCGCGGCGGGACCTGGCTCAACGTGACCGGCTTGCGGCAGGAGTTTGCGGCCTGCGCGGAGCCGCCCAAGGGGATCCGGAGCGATGAGTGGGTCCTGAATGCCCTGGCCGAGCGGATGAGCGTGACGGCCGAGGAGGCCACCCATGAGTGAGAGCAAGAAGCCGGTCATCGCGTCCGTCTGGCTGGCCGGCTGCTCCGGCTGCCACATGTCGCTGCTCGACATCGACGAGCGGCTCCTGGCGGTGCTCGAGAAGGCGGACATCGCCGCCACGCCCATCACCGACTTCAAGCTGGGGAGCTTCCCCCGCTGCGATGTCGGGCTGGTCGAGGGCGCGGTGACCAACACCGACAACATCGAGTTCCTGCACGAGCTGCGCGAGAAGGCGGGTTACCTGGTCAGCGTCGGCGACTGCGCCGGGTGGGGCTGCGTGCCGTTCATGCGCAACTTCTTCCCGCTTCACGAGGTGCTCGAGCACGGATACATCTGGAGCAGCAGCACGGTCGATGGGCACATCCCCGACGATCCCGAGGTGCCCCGGTTCCTCGACCGGGTGCAGCCGATCCGGAAGTTCGTGAAGGTGGACTTCCACATCCCCGGCTGCCCGCCGTCGGCGGATACCATCTTCTACGTCATCAACGAGCTGCTGGAGGGCCGGGCGCCGACCGGCATCCCGCAGCCGCTGCTCCACTTCGACTGATTCGGAGGGTCTGATGGCAACCAAGTACACCGTCGAACCGGTCACCCGCATCGAGGGTCACGCCAAGATCACCTGCCTCGTCGACGACGACGGTCAGGTCGAGCGGGCGCGCTTCCACGTGGTCGAGTTCCGCGGCTTCGAGAAGTTCTGCGAGGGCCGGCACTTCACCGAGATGCCGACTCTGACCGAGCGGATCTGCGGCATCTGTCCGATCAGTCACCACCTGGCCAGCGCCAAGGCCATCGACCGGCTGGCCGGCGTGCAGCCGACCCGGACCGCGGCGCTGCTGCGCGAGCTGATGCACATGGGACAGATGACCCAGTCCCACGCCTTGAGCTTCTTCCACCTCTCCTCGCCCGACCTGCTGCTCGGCCCGGACGCCGATCCGGCCATCCGCAACGTGGTCGGCGTGGTGCGGGCTTTCCCCGAGGTCGGTCTGGCCGCCATCAAGCTGCGCAAGTGGGGGCAGGAGATCATCGCCGCCATCGGCGGACGGAAGATCCACCCCAACTGCGCCGTGCCGGGAGGCATCGCCGCCCGCATCAGCCGCGAACGGGCGCAGGAGCTGCTGGCCGAGCTGCCGGCCCAGATGGACACGGTCCGGACCGGGATCGACCTCCTCCTGGGCTGGGTCACCGAGCACCTGGACATCGTCCAGCGCTTCGCCGTCTTTCCCAGCTACTACGGCGGGCTGGTCTCGCCGTCAGGCCAGCTCGAGCTGTACGACGGCAACTTCCGGATCACCGATCCGCGGGGGCAGGTGGCCGAGGACCAGTTCGACACCCAGGACTACCTGGACATCGTCGGCGAGGCGGTGGAATCGTGGACCACGCTCAAGTTCCCGTTCTACCGCGAGGCCGGGTACCCCGCCGGCTGTTACCGGGTCGGCCCGCTGGGGCGGCTCAACAACTGCGACGGCATCCCCACGCCGAAGGCCCAGGCGGAATACGAGAAGTGGCTGTCGATGGCCAATGAGCACGGCGTGCAGGAGGCGACGCTGTTCTTCCACTACGCCAGGCTGATCGAGACCATCTACGCCATCGAGCGGGTCGAGGAGATCATCAACGACGAAGAGCTTTACGGCCCGGACCTCATGGCGCCGACCACCGGCCGTCTCAACGAGCGCGGCGTGGGCGTGATCGAGGCCCCGCGCGGGACCCTTTGGCACGACTACACCATCGACGAGAACGGCGCCCTGACCAACGTCAACCTGATCGTCAGCACCGGCCAGAACAATCCGGCCATGTGCAAGTCGGTGGAGTTGGTGGCGCAGGAGTTCGTCGACGGGAGCAACGTTACCGAAGGGATGCTCAACCGCCTGGAAATGGCCATCCGCGCCCATGACCCGTGCCTGAGCTGCTCGACCCACGCGCTCGGGCAGATGCCGCTGCTGGTCGAGTTCATCGACCGGCGCGGCGAGGTGGTGCGGCGGATCGCCAGGCATTGACGCGCCGGGGTGCCCGCGGGCACCCCGCGCCGCCGGGCGGGGGAACGCCATGCGGTACCTGATCGTCGGCTACGGGAACCCGAGCCGTCAAGACGACGGCGTCGGGCACTACGTCGTCAACCGGCTCAACCAGGGGTTGGGCCTGCCGGCGGTCGACCTGCTTGGCGAGCCGTCCGGGGACGGTTCGGACACGGTCCGGGTCGGGCCGCACGAGGTCCGCACCATCTGGCTGCAGCAGCTCGATGTCGGCCTGGCCGAAGAGTTCGCGGCGGCCGACAAGGTGATCCTGATCGATGCCCACGTCGACGGGCCGCCGACGGTGGCGGTCGAGATCGGCGCCGACTGGCACGTCGGGGTGACCTCGCACGTGGCCAGCCCCGAGACTCTGGTCGCCCTGGCCGAAAGCGCCTACGGACGGCGGCCCGGGGCCATTCGGTACTCGGTCCGGGGCCTCCGCTTCGACTTCGCCACCGGCCTCTCGCCCGAAGTGGCCGAGCTGGCCGACGGCGTGGCCGAGAGCATCGCGGCGGAGCTGCGCGGGGGCGAGGCGGCCCGGACCGAGGTGCGCCATGCATGAGCTGTCGCTGGCCGAGCAGATGCTGGGGCCCATCCTGGCCGTGGCCGAGGAGCACAACGCGGTCAGGGTGATCGGCGTGACGGTCGAGGCAGGAGCGTTGCAACAAGTCGTTCCGGAGAGTCTTCGGACCGCCTTCGAGGTGGTCAGCGAGGGCACTCTCGCGGAGGGAGCAACGCTCACGGTGGTGACGGCGCCGGTCGTCGCCCTATGTCGCCGCTGTGGGCTCGAGTTCGCGGTTGAGGAGTTCGTCTTCGTCTGCCCCGAGTGCGGCGTCGCCGACGTCGAGACGGTGCGCGGGCGGGACCTGACCATCCTCAGCCTGGAGCTGACGCCATGCGAGTCGACGTCGTCCATAACGTAGCCAAACTGAACGATATGATGGCCGCGCAGATCCGGGCCGAGCTGCACCGGCGCGGCATCTTCACCCTCAACCTGATCAGCAGCCCCGGCTCGGGCAAGACCACGCTGCTGCAAAAGACTCTGGAAATGCTCCGCGACGAGGTCCGGCAAGCGGTCATCGTCGGCGATCTGGCCACCTCGCTGGATGCCTGCCGGATGGCCGACCTGGCGCCCGCGGTGCAGATCAACACCGACGGCGGCTGCCACCTCGACGCGGCCATGGTCCGCAACGCGCTCGACACCCTCGACCTCGACGGGGTCGAGCTGCTGTATATCGAGAACGTCGGCAACCTGGTCTGTCCGGTGGGCTTCGACCTGGGTCAGGACGTCAAGGTCGGCCTGTTGAGCGTGCCCGAGGGCGAGGACAAGGTGGCCAAATACCCCCGTCTGTGGCGTGAGGCGGACGTGGTGCTGCTGAACAAGATCGACCTGCTGCCGTTCGCTTACTTCAACCGTGCGAAGTTCTTCGCCGATCTGAGTCAGGTCAACGCGATGCTGCCGGTGATCGAGGTCTCGGCGACCCGGGGCGATGGGCTCGAGAAGTGGTGCGAGTGGCTGCTGCGGGCGCGGACCGAGGCGATGGCGTCGGTCTAGGCGGTGGTCGACGTCTCGGACTTGTCGGCTACCGGGGCCTCCATCCGGCGCTGCGTCTCAACCGGGGCGGCTTCCTCTTCCATCGCTTCCTTGGTGGCCTTCTTGAACTCACGCAGCGATTCGCCGGCGGCCTTGGCGAATTCCGGAAGTTTGCGCGCGCCGAACAGCAGGAAGAAGATCAACGCGATCCAGATCAGCTCAGACCCACCAAGCATGGGGATCTCCGCCGCCGCTTCGCCGCGGCGGTCCGACCCAAGTATAGCGCCCGGCAGGGGGGTGTCAACGGAGGCTTCAGTGGGCGGTGGGCAGTGGGGCCACCTGGCCGCTCCGCTGGACGGCAGCCGGCTCTCGTACTACTATCCCGAAGGCGGCGGGGTGAGATCGTTCCGCCGGAAACCGAGTGAGAGATGTCCGAAGTGCCTGTCCAGGCCGGGCTGAGCGCCACCGGCCTGTATGCCTGTTTCACCGTCGACGACGTGGCCGCCGGGGATGGCCACCGCATCCATTACCTGCTCGACTGGCTCGACGAGCTCGACCTCCGCGCGACCTTCTTCGTCATCCCCTTCAGCTATGCCAACCAGGCCACCCTGGATGAGGACCTGGAGCTGGTCGCCGCGCTGCGTCAGGCGGCCGAGCGCGGGCACGAGTTCCAGCCGCACGGCTACGACCACGAGCTGTTCGAGTGCGGCCTGCCCGACCTCATGTGCATCGGCGACGATCACATGCTGAGCCGCGTCGCCCGGACCCTCTCCCGCGAGGAGTTCCAGCTCCGCCACAGCCACACCCGCGGCATGATCGGCGCGCGGATCGCGCGCTCGCTGCGCGTCCTGCAGACCGTCTTCGGCGAGGGGCAGCGGTTCGGTTTCCGCTCCGGCTACCACGAGTTCTGTCGCGAGTTGTACTTTGCCCTGGAGACCTGCCGCGTGCAGTACAGCTCGTCGCGCACGGCCACGCCGGCCGCCTGGCGCCGGCAGGTGATTGAGGACGCCGACGAGGTGGTCCCGTGGGTCGGGCTGCTGCCCTACTGGGTCGGCGACATCCTCGAAGTGCCGCACCTGGCCGACTACGGCAGTCACATCCCGCACCGCGACATCGACGACTGGGTCTATCTGGCCGAGCGCCACCTGGCCGCTTGCGAAGAGGCGCGGGCGCCGTTCGTGTCGGTCTCCCACCAGCCCGGCCTGGCCTGCTTCGGCGACGCGCCGGAGTGGAAGAACGCCGGCTACGAATCCCACGCGCGGGTGATCGATATGGCCCGCCGCGACTTCGGCGCCGAGTACCTGACCCTGGGCGAGGTGGTCGAGCGGGCCCTGGCCACGCCGCACTACTGGGCCCAGCGCGACGAGTACCGCCGGTGATGACGGACCACGGCCCGAGTACGCTGGGCAAGCTCCGCCGGCTGGCGGCCCTGGCCGACTATGACGGTCGGTTCCAGGTGCTGTCCGCCGACCGGGCCCCAGGCGAGCTCGACGCCGTGGTCCGCGCGGCGGTCCTGGACCGGGTCGTCGGCGGCCTCTCCGGCCAGGCCAGCGGCGTGGTCCTCGACCCCTCCCGAGACTTGGGCGCGGTGCTGCTCTCGGCCGACCGCGGCGCCGGGCTGCTGGCCACCCTCGACCAGCCCGAGGCCGGCCCGTTGACGCTCCTGCCCGGCTGGTCCGTGGCCAAGGCGGTCCGCTGCGGGGCCGCCGGGGTGGTCGTCCGGCTCGACTGGCCGGCCGAGGACCAACGCGCGCCGGTGCGCGATCTGCTGACCATGGTCGGCGACGAGTGCGCCAAGCACGAGGTGCCCCTGCTGGCCGAGGTCCGGCTGCCGGATTCCGGGGAGCAGCCGGTGGCCGACCGGGCGCGACTGGTGGCCGCGGTCGCGGCCGAGCTGTCGGCCGAGGAGCTGCAGGTAGACCTGCTCGTCCTGCCGCTGCCGGGCCGTCTTGTCCAGGTGGCGGAGTACGCCGCCGGGACGCTGGACGGAGTGGTTCGCGAGCCGGTGCAGACCCGGGCCGAGCTGGCGGCCGCGCTGGACGCGGTCGACCAGGCCTGCCGCCTCCCCTGGCTGCTCCGCGGCGAGGGCGGGTTCGCCGAGCTCGCGGCCGCGGTCGAGCTGGCCGCCGAGCACGGCGCGAGCGGCTTCGTCTGCGGCGGGGCGAGCTGGCACGAGGCGATCGGCGAGGAGCTGGGGGAGCTGGACGGCTGGCTGGCGCGCCACGGCCTGCGGCGCTGGCGGCGGCTGGTCCTGGCCACGGCCACGGCCCGGCCGTGGTTCGAGCATCCGCGCCACGCCGCGACCGAGCCTCCGGCACCGAACGCCGACTGGCACCGCGGCTACTGACCGCGTTCAGTCCAGTCCCAGGGCCGTATCCACGGCGGTGAGCATCTCGTCGCGCCGGAACGGTTTGGCGATGGTCACCGTCGCGCCCAGCTTGTCAGCCGTGCTGAGATAGCCGAATCCGCCGGTGGCGCCGCCGCCCGAGATGGCGATGATGGGCAGCTCGGGCTGGTCCCGGCGCAGGCACATGATGATTTCCAGGCCCTCTTTGTTGGGCATCAGGATATCGGTGATGATCAGGTCGGCCGGCTCGGCGGCGTGGACCTTGAGTCCGGCCTCGCCGTCCTCGGCGACGACCACCTCGTGCCCGGCCAATTCCAGCATCCGGCGCAGCATGTCGCGCACCTGCGCATCGTCGTCGATCACCAGTATGCGCGGCATCGGCAGGTACTTCCTTCCAGCCACGGGGCAGCCGATCGCTTGACTTCGAGACGCCACAACCCGACTGGTTATACCACCTTCCAGCGTTCCTCGCCAGGATCCTCGTGCCCGCGGCCGACCATCAGCCCACCGCGGCGGTGGTCAGCGGCTCCGCCTGCCCCATCCTCGGCCGCAGCCCGCGCACCATCACGCCCGGACGGCCCAGCGACTGGCCGCCGAGCTGCTCGTTGTCCGGGTGACGGTACCCGACTCGGACCAGGCGCCGGACCCGGTCGGTGCTGTTGAGGTAGCTGCCGTGGACGGTGTAGATGCTGAAACAGACCACGTCCCCGCGGCGCGCAGGGACCGGCACGCTGTCGGCCAGTCGGTAGCGGTCGGTGGGAAGGTGCGGTGAGCAGCCGCCGTCGGCGGTCTGGGTGATGTGCTCCAGGTGTCCGAGTCGGTGGGACCCTGGCAGGAAGCGGATCTCGCCGTTGGCGTGGCTGGTGTCGTCGAGGTGCACCAGGACGTCGATGAAGCGGCCGTCGCGGTGCTGGTAGAAGGGGCTGTCCTGGTGCATCGGGAAGGGGTGCCCGGCCGACGGCGGCTTGGCGTGGAGCGTGGTGTGGTGCAGCTCGACCGGCCCGTCCAGCAGCTCGGCCATGGCCTCGGCCAGGGCCGGCTTGGTGACGGCGCGGAGCCAGGCTTCCGAGTAGAACTGGAGATCGTGCAGGTGGACCAGAGTCGAGCGGCGCTCGGTCTCGTCGTCCATGTAGACCTGCCGCCACGGGCCGGACCAGCCCATGCTCTCGACCGCCCAGTGATCGATCAGTGCGGTCAGGTCGCGGTCCAACTCTTCCATCTCCGCGGCGGTGAAGACCTGCGGCAGGTGCAGGTAGCCGTTGGCGGACCAGAACGACACCTGCTCGGGTGTCAACATGAGCGTTCCTCCCGGCGCCGAATCGCCGGCGTTCCCTCCGGCCACGCTAAGACGCGCTTCCGGCGCCGTCAAGGGCGGGTTGCCGGGCGCGCCGGACACGGGCCGCGGACGGCTCTAGAATCCCTTTTGTCTTGACGATTGAGTGGCGCTCTGCTAGACTGCACGTCCTGTGAGCGTCGGGTCCACTCGGCGCCACTCAGGTTGGGTCCCACTGAGGGCACTGGTCGAACCGCTGCGATGGGCGCAGCAGGCGAGCAGTCAGCAATCGCTCTCGGACGGTGCGTCTCCGGTGGGCTGGCAGAGGAGCCACGGAGAGGCACGCACGCCGAACCTCCCCCTTGGCCGGTCGCTTGGCGACCCTGGCCGCTCCTTGCTGGTCCCGGGACGACCACGGCGTCGAGCAGGCCAGGAAGAGTTCATGCCGACCATCAACCAATTGGTGCGGAAGGGCCGGAACCGGCAGCGTCGGAAGAGCAAGGCGCCGGCCCTGCAGACGGGTTTCAACGTCCTGAAGCGGAAGAACTACGCGATCAAGGGCGGCTCCCCGCAGAAGCGCGGGGTGTGTACCAAGGTCTACACGGACACGCCCAAGAAGCCGAACTCGGCGCTGCGCAAGCTGGCCCGGGTGCGGCTCACCAACCGCCGCGAGGTGCTCGCCTACATTCCCGGCATCGGCCACAACCTGCAGGAGCACAGCGTGGTGCTGATCCGCGGCGGCCGGGTCAAGGACATGCCGGGCGTGCGCTACCACATCATCCGCGGGACGCTGGACACCTCGGGTGTCGACAACCGCCGTCAGGGGCGCAGCAAGTACGGCGCCAAGACGCCGCGCTAGGCAGGAGAGCGGACATGTCGCGCAAGCAGACCATCCACCACCGCGAGATCCCGCCCGATCCGGTGCTCGGCAGCACCGTCTGCGAGCGGTTCATCCGCTACCTGATGGGCGGCGGCAAGCGGACCCGCGCCGAGCACGTCTTCTACGGCGCGCTGGAGCGCATCGCCGAGCGGACCGGACGCAATCCGCTCGAAGTCCTCGAGGAGGCGTTCGTCAACGTTCGCCCGCGGGTCGAGGTCCAGAGCCGTCGCGTCGGCGGCTCGACCTACCAGATCCCCGCGGAAGTCAGGCCGACCCGGTCGGTGGCGCTGACCATCCGTTGGCTCACCCAGGCGGCGCGCAATCGCTCGGAAAAGGGGATGATCGAGCGGCTCGCCGGCGAGCTGATCGACGCCTCCGGCAAACAGGGCGGCGCGTACGACAAGCGCGAGCAAGTCTACCGTATGGCGGAAGCCAACAAGGCCTATGCGCACTACCGCGTCTGAGCTCGAGCGCCGGCCGCAGGCCGTCAAGGGTAAGTCAGTGGCGTCGCACTTCCCGCTAGCCAAGGTCAGGAACATCGGCATCGCCGCGCACATCGACGCGGGGAAGACGACCCTGACCGAGCGGATCCTGTTCTATACCGGCCGCATCCACCGCATGGGCGAGGTCCATGAGGGTGCCGCCACCATGGACTACATGGCAGAGGAGCAGGAGCGCGGGATCACCATCACCGCCGCCGCCACGAGCTGCCGCTGGGACGACTGCGTGGTCAACATCATCGACACCCCGGGCCACGTCGACTTCACCGTCGAGGTCGAGCGCTCGCTGCGCGTGTTGGACGGCATGGTCGCCGTGTTCTGCGCGGTGGCCGGCGTGCAGCCGCAGTCCGAGACCGTCTGGCGGCAGGCCGACAAGTACCAGGTCCCGCGACTGGCCTTCGTCAACAAGATGGATCGCGTCGGGGCCGACTTCCTCAACGTCGTGGCCAGCATGCGCGAGCGGCTGGGCGCCCACGCGGTGCCGATCCAGTTCCCGCTTGGGGCCGAGTCCGAGCTCCACGGGATCGTCGACCTGATTGCCATGAGGGCCACCTGGTACCTCGACGAGCTGGGCACCGAGACCGAGGAGGGGGACATCCCCGAGGAGTCCCTGGCCCTGGCCCGACAGCTCCGCGGCGAGCTGATCGAGGCCGTGGCCGAGGTGGACGACCACCTGCTCGAGAAGTACCTGGCCGACGAGCCGATCGACAACGACGAGCTCAAGGCCGCCGTTCGGCAGGCCACCGTGACCAACAAGATGGTCCCAGTCTGCGCCGGGTCGGCCTTCCGCAATCTTGGGGTGCAGTTGCTGCTGGACTGCATCGTGGCCTACCTCCCCTCGCCGCTGGACGTGGGCTCGGCGGTCGGGATCAATCCCAAGACGGACGAGCCCGAGAGCCGCGAGGCGAGCGACGAGGCGCCGTTCGCCGCGCTGGCCTTCAAGGTTCAGAACGACCCGCGGATGAACCAGAAGCTGACCTACGTGCGGGTCTACTCCGGCGTGGTCGACAAGGGCAGCAGCGTTCTCTGCCCGTCCAAGGGCCGGAACTACCGGGTCGGTCGTTTGTTGCGGATGCACGCCAACCGGGCCGAGGAGCTGACCGTTGCCCGGACCGGCGACATCGTCGCCGTGATTGGCCTCAACGACGTGGCCACCGGTGACAGTCTGTGCGACGCCAAGCGGCCGTTGACCTTCGAGGCCATCACCTTCCCCGAGCCGGTGATCTGGATGTCGGTCGAGCCGCGCACCCGGGCCGACGAGGAGAAGCTCACCGCGGCCCTCGGCCGGCTGCGCGACGAGGATCCCACCTTCCATGTCCGGTACGACGAGGAGACCGGTCAGACGGTCATCTCCGGCATGGGCGAGCTGCACCTGGAGATCATCATCAACCGGCTGCTGCGCGAGTTCCGGGTCGACGCCCGGGTCGGCACGCCGCAGGTCTCCTACCGCGAATCGCTGGCCGGGACGGCGCAAGCCGAAGGCAAGTTCGTCCGCCAGACCGGCGGCCGCGGGCAGTACGGTCACGTGGTCCTCGAGGTTGCGCCGCTCGAAGGCGAGACCGGGTTCCTGTTCGAGGACAAGACCGTCGGCGGGGTGATCCCGCGGGAGTACATGTCCGCGGTCCAGGCCGGCGTGGTCGAAGCGGCCGAGAGCGGGACCCTGGCCGGGTACCCGCTGGTCGATTTCCGAGCGGCGGTGATCGACGGCAGCACCCACGAGGTGGACTCCTCGGAGATCGCCTTCAAGATGGCCGGCGCGATGGCCCTGCGAACGGCTTGCCAGAAGGCCGGCGTAAAGCTTATGGAGCCGATCATGGAGGTCGAGGTGGTGACCCCTCGTGACTACCTCGGCGACGTGATCGGCGATCTGAACCAACGGCGGGCCCGGATCGGCGCGATGAAGCCGTCGCCGGGCGACACGGAGACCATCACGGCCTTCGTCCCGTTGGCCGAGATGTTCGGTTATGCCACGGCGCTCCGGTCGTCCAGTCAGGGGCGCGCCACCTACACCATGGAGCCGGCCCGGTACCAGGAAGTGCCGGAGTCCATCCGAGCGGAGTTGATCGCGGGCCGCTGAGGCCGCGGGAGGTTTAGGTCATCATGGCCAGAGCGAAGTACGAGCGGAAGAAGCCGCACGTGAACGTGGGCACGATCGGTCACGTCGACCACGGCAAGACCACCTTGACGGCGGCCATCACCAAGCAT
>JAANMV010002434.1_pt1 | contig 18072 bp, 20 predicted proteins | sample 7279661 | NCBI WGS metagenome assembly JAANMV01 (sample SAMN14094540, study PRJNA606508) | bioreactor metagenome | isolation source: A lab-scale SPAN reactor treating ammonium-rich wastewater day 121 | place: Ireland: Galway | collected 2017-05-16 | reverse complement strand
CAGAAGCGGGGCCTGCCGACGAGCAGCAACCTGAAACTCACCCCGGAGTCCTCCCATGACCGCTGATCTGCCCGCCCTGCTCCAGCGGGCCGCCCAGGCGTTACCCGGCCGCGTGGCGTTCGTCGGCCCCCGCTGCGCCGCCGTGCAACTCGCGGGTGAGGAACGCCGGGTGTACTACGGCCTGCCCACCTCGCACATCTGGCTGGAAGCCGCCTGCCGTGAGGAGATGAACGTTCGAGGCTGGACGGAGAGCCTCACGAACTGGCGCACGCACTACGCGGCGGTCGTGCGTGGCACCCACGACCGGGTGATCGGGCACGCCGAGGCCCCCGCCCCCTCGGAAGCCCTGCTGCGCGCGGTCCTGATGGGCCTGCACGCCCGGGATGACGTGTGACCGGACGCCCCTTCACGGACGCGGAGCGCGCCGCCATCCAGGCCGCGTGCGACGCCTTCGCCCGGGAGCACGGCGTGCAGGTTGGTCACCGATACACTCAGCCAGATGACGTGTGGTTGTGGATCAGTCACGGTGGGCGCACGGCCGCGTCCGGGGTGTACACCGCCCTGATCGACCGGCCTCCGTTCGCCCTGCCGGCCGGGTACGCCGTGATGCTCACCCTGGAACGCATGTGGAGCCCCCGCCCCTGACCCCCTGCCCCCGCCTCAGCCGCGGGGGTGTTCACTGCCGATTTACACGGCAGAAAGGGAGTTATCCACAGGCGGGGTGTGGATAACCGGGGCGGAAGAGTGGGGTTGTTAAATAACAGGGAGGCTGGTGCTGCTGTTTGACCTGATCCGCCCGGCCCTGCCGGTGGACGGGAACATCGAGCGGACCCTCAAGCGCCTGGAGTTCGTGCCGCCGAACTGGAGCGCGGAACGCACGGAACGCTGGTTCGACCGGGTCGTGCCGCGCGAGTGGGCGCTGCGGGCGGCGCTGCACGTGGCGGGTGTCCGGCATGGGCGGCACACCTGCCTGCCCCGGAATCCGCGCTGCCCGGCGTGCCCGCTGCTGGACCTGTGCCCGTCCGCGCCGCTGCTCTCACCGGAGGTGACGGCGGGCACGCCCGGCCGCCCGGTATGCTCGGGGGGATGACGTCTGACGGTCCCGGCCCCGCGGCCCTGAACAGTGAACTGGCCGTGGCCGTGCGCCTGGCCCGAGCCGCCGGGGACGTGCTGCGCCGGCACCTGAGCGCGGGCCTGACCGTGGACTACAAGACCTCGGCGGACGACCCGGTCACGGCCGCGGACCGCGAGGCGTCCGCGCTGATCGTCGCGGGCCTGCACGCCGCGTTCCCCGGCGACGGCCTGCTCAGCGAGGAGGAAACCGACAGCCCGGAGCGCCTCACGCGGGAGCGGGTGTGGATCATCGACCCCATCGACGGCACCCGCGAGTTCACGCAGGGCGAACCCGGGTTCGCGGTGAGCATCGGCCTGTGCGTGGGCGGCGCGCCGGTGCTGGGCGTGGTGTACGCGCCCGCCACCGACGAACTGTTCACGGGTGTGGTGGGCCGGGGCGTGTGGAAGGCCGGCGTGCCCGTGCAGCTCACGGTGACGCCCCCCTACCGGATCAGCGTGTCCAGCACCGAGCACCGCCGGGAACTGCACCGCAGCGCCCTGCCCGGCATGCACCCCAGCGGCAGCATCGCCCTGAAACTCGCGCGGATCGCAGCGGGCGAACTGCACGCCACCTTCACCATGTCCCCCCGCAGCGAGTGGGACCTCGCCGCCGGGCACGCCCTGCTGCGCGCCGGTGGGGGAGACCTGCGCTGCCGCGACGGGCGGCCCGTCACGTACAACCGCCCCCGGCCGCACATCGAGCAGGGCCTGATTGCCGGGCACCCGGACGCCGTGGCGTGGCTGGACGAGGCACTTCGCCGCCACAACCTGCCGAACGCGCACCTGGGCGTCACGCCCGCCGACCCCGCCTGGGCGCTGCTGCCCGAGACGGACCGGGCCGCGCTGGCCGGCCACCCGGCCGTGTCCCTGCGCGCCGCGGGTGGGCGCGTGCTGGCCCTGCTGGTCGTGGACCCCCGCACCGGTGACGTGCAGCGCGCCGAGGGGGACGCCTTTCACCTCGAACGCCTCAGCCGGGACGTGACCCGCGCCCTGGGCACCTTCGCCCCCCCGGCGGCGCCCGCATGACCCCGGACGACGTGGTCTCCCGCTGGGAGCGCGTGGCCCTGAAACCCGTCACGGCCTTCACGCCGGCCGAGTGGCGCACCCTGCACGGCTTCTTCCGCGACCGGGAGCTCGCCGACTGGAACGACGCCCGGCCCATCCGCCTGCCGGAGTGGCTGTTCCGGCGCGTCATGCAGGACGAGGAGAAAAGCGGGGAACGCGCCGGGTTCGGCATCCTGAACGAACGCGGGCAGCTGATCGGCAGCGCCGAACTGTACGACCTGCGGCCCGCCCCGCCCGCCCGGCCCACCCGCGCCACGCTGGGCGTGATGATCGGCCTGAAGGACCTGTGGGGCCACGGCTACGGCCGCGAGGCGGTGCACGCCCTGCTGCAGTGGGCCTTTCGTGTGCGCGAGGAACCGCTGGAACGCGTGCGGCTCACCACCTTCGGCCACAACCGCCGCGCGCAGCGGGCCTTCCTGGCCTGCGGGTTCCGCGAGGTGGGCCGCTACGAGCAGCTGCACCGCACGGACGTGCACATGGAGATCCTTCGGGCAGAATGGCTGAATGCACGTCCTTCTGCCGGACATTCCTGACTTCCGCGCCCTGGCCGACGAGGGCGTGCCCGGCGCCACCTTCGGGTTCTACACCCGCGAGCACGTCCCGGACGGCCCCGCCGACGGCGCCGTGCTGTGGTTCGTGCCCCCGCCCGTGCGGGAGCAGCTGGCCGCCCGCCCTGGCCTGTCCTGGCTGCTCACGCTGACCGCCGGGATCGACCACGTGCAGGGGCAGCTGCCGCCCGGCGTGGCCCTGTTCAACGCCAGCCGCCTGCACGACCGCGCGGTCGCGGTGCACGCCGTCAGCCTGATGCTCTCCGCCAGCCGCCGCCTGCACGCGTACCGCGACGCGCAGCACGCCCGCACCTGGGCCGCGCCCACCCCGGTCACCCGGCTGCCGGACAGCGGCCTGACCACCCTGGACGGCCGGCAGGTGGTCCTGTGGGGCTACGGGCACATCGGCCGGGAACTGGACGGCCTGCTCCGCCCGTTCGGCGCGGACGTGCACACCATCCGCAGCGCCACCCCCCGCGAGGACCGCGACCGCCTGCTGGCCCTGGCCGACTGGGTGATCCTGCTGCTGCCCAGCACGCCCGACACGCAGCACATCGTGAACGCCGACACCCTGGCCCTCCTGAAACCCGGCGCGTGGCTGTGCAACGTCGGCCGCGGCACCCTGATCGACCAGGACGCCCTGCTCGCCGCGCTGGACGGCGGGCACCTGGGCGGCGCGTCCCTGGACGTCACCGACCCGGAACCCCTGCCCGCGGATCACCCGCTGTGGACCCGCGAGAACGTGATCCTCACGCCGCACATCGCCAGCAGCACCGGCGACCTGCTGCGCCGCGGCGCCCGCCTTACCCGCGACTTCATCCTGGACCTTGACCAGGGCCACGAACCCCCGGGCCGCGTGGACCCGGGCCGTACGTACTGACCCGGCCGCTCAGGGCCGGTCCACGTCCGCCTGGAAGTCCGTGACCTCCGCCAGCGGCTCGGGTGCCGGGCCGTGCAGCACCTCCCCGGACGGCGCGAACCGCGACCCGTGGCACGGACAGTCCCAGCTGCGCTCCGACGAGTTCCAGTGCACCACGCACCCCAGGTGCGTGCACACCGCGCTCCTGGGGTGCAGCGTTCCCGCCTCGTCCCGGTACACGGCGATCTTCTGCAGGCCGCGGCGCACCACCACGCCCTCGCCCGGCCCGAGATCCGCCAGGTCCTCCCCGGGCGTCAGCCACTCCCGCAGGTGCGACATGGCGCTCAGGCCCTCGCGCAGCCACGCTCCCCGGTTCCCGCGCGGCAGCCGCTCCGGGTCGTACACCTCCGCCCAGGCGTTCTCCCGCCCGGCGATCAGGTCCCGGACCAGCATCGCCCCGATGGTGCCGTACGTCAGGCCGTTGCCGTTGTCCCCGGTGATCACGTACCCGGCCCCCACCCGGCCCAGGTAGGCGACGCCGTCCGGGGTGTTCTCCACCTGCCCGGACCACGCCTCGCGCCGCGCCCCCACCGGAAAGCGCTCCCGTGCCCAGGCCTCCAGCCGGTCGTAGCGGGCGTCCGCGTCGTCCGCGCGGCCCACCACGTGATCCTCCCCGCCCACCATCAGCACGTCCCCGTCCGGCCGCACGTAGTGGTAGGGGTCCAGCGTGTCCCACCAGTGCGCCTCCTCGACCGGCCCGGTCAGCTCCAGCGTCAGCGCGTACGTCCGGTACGGCTGCAGCCGCGCCGCGAACCTCACGCGGTCCGCCACCGGCACGTTCGTCGCCAGGACCACCTGCTCGCTGCGCACCCGCGGCCCCCGCTCCGTGGTCACGCCCTCCTCGCCGTACTCCGTCACGAACGACCCCGTGTGAATCCGCACGCCCAGGCCCACCGCCAGCCGCGCCAGCCCGACCAGGTACCGCGCAGGGTGAAAGGCCGCCTGGGCCTCCAGCCGCAGGCACGGCCCCAGGTTCCGGGTGCCGGGCGACGGGGCCGTCATCCGCACGTCCAGCCCGGCGGCCCGCATCGCCTCCAGCTCCCGGTCCAGCTCGGCCTCCTGCCCGGCCGGAGCGAACAGGTACCCCGGCACCCGCCGGAACCCGCACTCGATGCCCCCCTCCTGCACCAGCCGCTCGATCTGCCCGATGGCCTCGGTGTGGCTCCGCGCGATCAGCGCCGTCCGCTCCGGCCCGTGCAGATCGGCCAGTTCGTAATAGCGGGTGTCCAGGCTGGCCGTGAGCTGCGCGGACGTGCGGGTCGTCTCCCCGCTGCCCAGCTCGTCCCGTTCCAGCAGCACCACCGACCGGCCCGCCTGCGCCAGCAGGACGGCCGTGGTCAGCCCGGCCACCCCGCCGCCCACCACCACTACGTCCGCCTGCACGTCGCGGTCCAGCGGCTCGAAGGTCGGCATCGGCAGCGCCCAGTGGGAGGTCGTCATACGCCACGGTATGAAGGAGTTCGGCGCGCCTGCAAGAGCCCGCCACGCACTCCTGACGAACCATAAAGAAGAGGAAATGTGCCAGGAAGCCGGGATCAGGAAACGGTGCCCTGCCCGGCCGCTCCCGATCCAACGGGTGACGGCCGGCTCACGGCGTGCCGTGCCCGGTCAGCTGAGGGTGACGGCCGGCCGTTTCTTCGACGGGGCCTTCAGAGCCGGCAACTCGCGGGCGTGATCCATGATCAGCCCGCCGCCCAGCAGCCGCGGCCCAGCGTACAGCACGGCGCTCTGGCCGGGCGCCACCGCGAACTGCGGCTCCGCGAACTCCAGCTCGAAGCCGTGCTCGTCGGCGTGCACCACGCGGGCCTTCACGGGCGCCGTACGGTACCGCACCTGCACCTCCAGCTCGCCCGGCAACTCCGCGAGGTCCAGCAGGTAGTTCGCACCCGCGGCCTTCAGTCCGGTCCAGAGGCAGTCGTCGTGATCGCCCACCCAGACGGTGTTCGACCCGGGATCCAGGTGCACCACGTGCCGGACCCGGTGCGACTGGTACAGGCCCAGGCCCTTCTTCTGACCCAGCGTGTAGAACTGCGTGCCCAGGTGCTCCCCGACCACCTCGCCCGTCGCGATCTCGCGGATGTACCCCTGCATCTGGGGCAGGTGCTCGGCGACGAAGTCCTGCACCTTGCCGGGCACGAAACAGATGTTCTGGCTCTCCGGCTTGCGCGCCGTGAGCAGGCCGCGTTCCTCCGCGATCTCCCGCACGCGGGGTTTTTCCAGTTCCCCGACCGGGAACAGGATGAACGGCAGCGCGTCTTTCGGCGTGCCCCACAGGAAGTACGTCTGGTCCTTGCGGGGATCGTCGCCCCGGTGGAACTCCACCTCGCCGCGGGCGTTCTCCACGCGCTTCACGTAATGCCCGGTCGCCACGTACCGGCACCCCAGCATCTTCGCCTTCTTCACCAACTCGTCGAACTTCACCTTCGTGTTGCAGCTCACGCACGGATTCGGCGTGCGGCCCCGGCTGTACTCGTCCAGGAACGGGCCCACGATGTGCCGCTGGAACTGCTCGCGGTAATCCAGCAGGTAAAACGGCACACCCACCTGCTCCGCCACGCGCCGCGCCTCGTACGCCGCGTCCGGCGAGCAGCACGTGTCGAAGGTGTCCACCCGCTTGTCGTCCGGCCAGAAGCGCATCATCGCGCCGATCACCTGATACCCCTGGTCCTTGAGCAGCGCGGCCGTCACGCTGGAATCCACCCCGCCCGACATGGCACACAGCACCCGTTCCCCCTGCACCGCTTCAGGCGCGGCGGGGAAGGCGGAGGTCACGGGGGCGGGCGGGGCCGTCGTCATACAGCCGCGCAGCTTAACACCCTCTGCCAATGCGGGCAGTGGTGCGGACGTCAATTGGTCCGGTCCCTGCAAGCGGGCCCGCCGGGTCCCGCCCCTGCCCTTCGCGCTACGCTGAACAGGTGAGCGCCACCGAGATCGTCGTGTTCGACCTGGAAACCACCGGCCTGTCCCCGGAAAAGGACGCCGTGGTGGAAATCGGCGCGGTGCGCGTCGTGAACGGCGCCGTGGCCGAGCACCTGAAGTACGAGACCCTGGTCCGCCCCACCACGCCGGACGGCGCCCCCATGAGCATCCCCTGGCACGCCCAGCGCGTGCACGGCATCACCGACGAGATGGTCCGCGACGCCCCCACCATCGGCGAGGTCCTCCCGGACTTCCTGGACTGGGTGGGCGGCCGCGCCGTCGTCGCGCACAACATCGGCTTCGACGGCGGCTTCATGCGCGCCAACGCCCGCCGCCTGGGCCTCGAATGGAACCCCGCGGCGGAACTCTGCACCGTGAAACTCTCCCGCCGCGCCTTCCCGAAAGAACGCGCCCACAACCTCACCGTGCTCGCCGAACGCCTGGGCCTGACCTTCGCGCCCGGCGGCCGGCACCGCAGCTTCGGGGACGTGCAGGTCACCGCGCAGGCCTACCTGCAACTCATGGAACTTCTCGCCGTGCAGGCCTGACCGGACTGGACCCCGCCGGGCTGCGGTTTGTCGCCTTCGCCGAGATCAGCGTCCTGCTCGCCCTGTCCACGTCGGCCTGACGCCCCGCCCTCGCCCGGTTATTTCCGCGCGACGCTGTCTTTTGCGCTGTCTCTGGGGACGAACACGATGGCGTTGGCGACGGGGCGGCTCCAGACGGTGTTCAGGTACCCGCCGAGGTTCAGGTACCCGCCGGAGAGGTACGCGGTGGCGCTGCTGCCGCTGTCCAGCCGCACCGCGTCGCGGAAGCCGGCGCCGGCCAGGGCTGCGGCGAAGGCTTCGGGGGTGCCGTGTTCGAAGTACGCGATGGTCGGCTGGCCGGACAGCAGCCCGAACGCCACCTGCCGCGTGGGCCGCCACACGCCTTCCAGGGTGTTGAAGTCCTCGCGGCGCGGGTCGATCACGACCTTCCCGGCCTGAACCATCATCGGGCCGGCGCTCAGGGCGTCCACGGCCGTTTCCCAGGGCTGGTCGTGCGCCTGGTAGTTCAGGCTGACGGTCAGGGGCTGCCCGGCCGCGCGGGGCAGCTGCGGGTACCGGGCCGGGTCGAAGGTGAAGGCCAGCACGCCGGCGGGTGGGGTGACCACGCCCGTGAAGGCCCGCTGGACGCTGGTGGCGCCGGGCTGCACGTACAGCGTGGTGAGGGTGTCGGCGCCCACGCTGGTGCGGCCGTCCCCGACGAACGCGGTGAGCAGGCCCGGGTTGGGGGAGGCGCGCACGGCGTTCACCATCACCTGCCCGAACGGGCCTTGAAGGAAGTAGCGGGGGCGGGGGTAGCCGAACAGCGCGTCGCCCTGCGAGGTGAAGGCCAGCGTGCCGCGTTTTTCCAGGCTGCCGGCGGTCATCAGGCCGCCCACGGCCACGAAGTCCACCGGGAGGGCGCTGCCGGGGTCGAAGTAGCCGCCGTTCACGCCGGCCACGCCGCCCACGCTTTTCACGAGTTGCGCGACGTCCGTGAGTTTGCCCTGCGGGGCGGTCACGACCCGGGGCTGGAATTTCTGCGGGTCGAAGCTCAGCAGGTGCAGCCGCCCGGTCTGCCGGTAGGTGACGCCGGCGGGGATGGCGTCGGGGTTCACGGGGGGCGGGACGCGGGTGTCGGTGTAGGTGGTGGTGTCGATCACCACGCGGTGCGGGTCGTCCAGGGTGAAGATCTCGCTGCGGCCGCCGCCGGTGCCGAGCGTGACGCGGGCGCCCTGCGCGCCGGCGGTGACGCTCAGCGTGTCGCCGGACGGCAGGGTCTGGCTGCTGCTGCCCGCGCTGACGCCCGGCAGGGTGATGCTCAGGCCGTTCTGCTCGCGGGTGACGGTGTGCGCGGCCGGGCCGCTGAGTTCCAGCACGACGCGCTGCACCTCCACGGTGCGGTACAGCGTGCGGCTGACGCGCACGACCGTCAGGGCGGGTCCGGTGGGGGCCGTGGGGGTCACCGGAGCCGGCGTGGGCGTGACGGGTGCCGGGGTGGGCACGGGCGTGGGTGCAGGCGCAGGGACTGTGGCCTTGGGCGGGGCGGTCGGCGTGCCCGCCACGGGCGCGAGGTCCGCGGAGGGCGGCAGGGTGTCGCCCTGGGCGGTCGGCGCGGCGAAATCCAGCAGGGTGGGCGTGTCCGCGATCACGCGCACGCCCAGGATCCGCAGGGCGTCCAGGGGTACGTGCAGGCTGCCGTTCAGGATCTGCGGGGCGGGCAGGGCGTTCAGGGGCGTGCCCAGCGGCGCGAAACCCAGCGCCTGCCAGCCGGTGCCGGGCCGCCAGCGCAGTTCGCGCCCCGGGAGTTGCAGGCGCAGGTCACTGGCGTCGTTGCGCACACTGACGCCCAGACGCGGCAGGGTCCACACCGCCAGCAGCTCGGCGGCGCCATTCATGCGGGAGGCCACCCCGGCGCTCTGCACCACACCACCGATGGCCACGGTGCGGGCCGACGCGGCCGCCAGCGCCGAGCCGACGAGCAGCGCGCCCAAGACCCAGGCCCGGCGCCAGGCCACCCGGCGGGGGGCGGGGTGGCCTGGGGTGGGAGTGGTGCTCTGAGGGATGCGCGTGTTCCTGCCCTTCACGCGGGCGAGTGTACCGTCCGTCCTGCCGTGCGGGCGTGAGCAGCCGCACACCACGCCCTCAGAAAGGGCGGCCTGCCCGGGCTGGGTCAGGGCGCCGCGGGGCGCGTCATAACCCTGTATGAAAGGCTTCCTATACTGGCAGGCGACATGATCGAACCTTCACTGGCACTTTACGGCGAGGCCTACGACCGCGTGGATCAGCACATTCAGGAACTGCTGGATGTCACGGGCGTTCGTTACGGCCTGCTGGTCGACCGCAAAGGCTTCGTCCTCTCGCACAAGGAAGCCCTCTGGGCGCCGCGCCCCCCGGCCCTGGACAGCGTCGCCACGCTGGTCGCCAGCAACGCCGCCGCGACCGCCGCCCTGGCGAACATGCTGGGCGAGACGACCTTCAGTGAACAGATCCACCAGGGCGAGAACGGCACGCTGTACGTCGAGTCCGTCGGCAGCGAGGCCCTGCTCACCCTGATCTTCGACGCGTCCGTGCCGCTCGGCAAGGTGAAGGTGTACGCCAAGAAGACCGTCGCCCAGGTCGCCAGCATCCTGGACGAACTCAAGGACCTGCCCCCCGTGAACCTGGGTGACGACTTCAGCCAGGGCGCCACGTCCCTGCTCGACGACCTGCTCGGCTGAGGGCCCCGCGCCCCCGGCCCACCCCGCACACCCCGAGGCCCACGACCTGCAGGCTGCCCCCCGCGCAGACTGCACCGGACCTGCACCGACGACGCAGGACGCATCAGGAGTCACGCATGAGCACCATCAACTTCGCAGCGCGCGAAATCAACTGCAAGATCGTCTACTACGGTCCCGGCATGAGCGGCAAGACCACCAACCTCAAGCACGTCTTTTCCAAGGTGCCCGGTCACCTGCGCGGCGAGATGGTGTCCCTGGCGACCGAGGACGAACGCACCCTGTTCTTCGACTTCCTCCCGCTGGACCTGGGCACCGTGAAGGGCTTCAAGACCCGCTTTCACCTGTACACCGTGCCCGGGCAGGTGTTCTACAACGCCAGCCGCAAACTGATCCTGCGCGGCGTGGACGGCATCGTGTTCGTGGCGGACAGCAGCCCCGACCGCCTGCGCGCCAACGCCGAGAGCATGCGCAACCTGCGTGAGAACCTCGCCGAGCACGGCATCGACGTGAAGGACGTGCCGATCGTGCTGCAGATCAACAAGCGCGACCTGCCCGGCGCGCTGCCCACCGAGATGATCCGCGCCGTGGTGGACCCCAAGAAGGAACTCACCATCTTCGAATCCACCGCGCACAACGGCGTGGGCGTGTTCGAGACGCTCAAGACCGTCAGCCGGCTGGTGCTGGAGAAACTCAGCAAGTCCTGAGCGTGCGACTGCTCCGCCCGCCGGGAGAGCGGGCGGTGTTTTCTTGCCCCCCAAATAGAAAGAGCCACTCCGGGATGGAGTGACTCTCTTCTGCCTTTGGATTACACGTCGCGGCGGTCGAAGGCGTACACGGTCATGGCGGCGAACCCCACGGTGTAGATCAGCAGCAGGATCAGGCTGGCGCCCAGACCCATGCGGGTGGCGGGATCCTGGCCGTACCAGGTGTAGAGGTTCAGGTAGTTGGTGAGCAGCACCTTCTGGATGCTTTCCGGGAACACGACCAGCAGGCGCATGATGCTGAGGAACGCGACGGTGGCGAGCGCGGCGGCGGCGGTGTTGAGGTACAGCACCCCGAACAGCAGCGCGAGGGCCGCGACGGGCAGCAGCATGGCCATGGCGAGCAGCGTGGCGCGCAGCACCTGCGCGAACGCGGCGCCGCTGCTGAGCTCCCCGACGCCCTGGAACATGCCGGGGCCCAGGCCGGTGCCGCCGGTGAAGTTCCCGTACCCGAAGGGAATGCCGGCGATCAGGGAGCCGATGAGGGTGGCGAGGATCAGCAGGACGGGGTAGGTAAGGGCCGCGCCGAGTTTCGCGAGGATGATCTTCACGCGGTCCACGGGGCGCAGCAGCAGGGGCGCGAGGGTGCCCTGCGTGACTTCCGAGCCGATCAGTTCTGCGACCGTGACGGCGATGAACAGCGGAATCAGGGTCTGGATGGCGATGCCGTAACTGACGGCGGGGAGGTGCCAGCCGCTGGTCATGGGCACGCCCATCACGGCGCTCAGGCGCGGCGCGACCGCCCACACGATGGGCAGCAGCAGGGACACGAGGAGGCCCAGGCGGGCGCTGCGGAAGCCGAGCAGCTTGCGGAATTCCAGGGGGAGCAGGGTCAGCATGTCAGGCGTTCTCCACGCGGTCGCGGTAGTACTCGTACAGGTCGAAGTGGTCGGGGGCGGCCTCGAAGACCTTCACGCCGGCCGCCTGCAGGGCCGAGAGGGCCTCGGGCACGCGGGCCTCGGCGCCCAGGGACGCGATCACCATGGGCGCGCGCGCCACGGCCTTCTGCACGAACGGCAGCCCCTGCAATGCCGTGACGGCGCGGTTCGGGTCGTCCACCCGGAAGCGGTACGCGGCCTGCCGGGCGCGCAGGTCCACGGTGTCCACCAGTCGCCCGCCGGACAGAATTCCGACGGTGTGGGCGTACGTGGCGATCTCGCGCAGGTGGTGCGTGCTGAGGATCACCGCGCAGCCGCTGGTGGCGAGGCCGGTGACGATCCGGTGGATGAGTTCGATGCCGACCGGGTCCAGGCCGCTGGTGGGTTCGTCCAGGATCAGGACCTTCGGGTCGGCGAGCATGGCGCTGGCCACGCCCAGGCGCTGGCGCTGCCCGAGGGAGAATTCGGCGACCTTGCGGTCGGCCATGCGGGTGAGTTCCAGCTGCGCGAGCACGTCGCGGATGCGGTCGCGGGTGACCTTCACGCCGCCGGGGCCCATGCCGGCCAGGTTCGCCTGGATCTGCAGGTTCTGCGTGCCGGTGAACTGCGGGTAGAACTTCGCGGGGGCTTCCACCACGGCGCCCAGGTACGCGCGGGCGCGGTTGCCTTCGGTGTGCACGTTGCGGTTCAGGAGGGTGATGGTGCCGGCGGTGGGGAAGGCCAGGCCGGTCATGGTGCGGATCAGGGTGGTTTTCCCGGAGCCGTTCGGGCCGGTCAGGGCGTACACCTCGCCCGGGCGGACGGTGAGGTTCACGCCCTCCAGGACCGTGTGCGGACCGTACCTTTTGGTCAGCTCGCGGACCTCGATGGATGGCGGGGCGGAGGTGGCGGAGGTCGTCACCCGCCCAGCGTAACGCAGGGCCCCGTCAGAAATGACGGGAGTTTTTCTCTTTTTTCATGCTCCTCATTCACGCCGGAGGGGGTGGTCAGGGCGCGCTGACGAACAGGGGGAGGCCGCTCGCCGGCACGGCGCCCACCGCCACGGCCCGCTGGTGCAGTTCCCGCACGGCCCGCTCGCCTTCCTCGCCCACGTCCAGACTGAAGCGGTTGACGTACAGGTCGATGTGCGCCTGCATCACCTCGTCCGACAGTTCCGCCGCGTGTTGCCGCACGTACTCCTTGGACGCGTCGGGGTGCGCGTACGCGTAATCCAGGCTCTCGCGCACCGCGCCGTTCAGGGCCCACTGCATCTGGGCGGGCAGGTCCCGGCGCACCAGGATCGCGCCCAGCGGCAGCGGCAGGCCCGTCTCGCCCTCCCACCACGCGCCGAGGTCCAGGTGCCTGAGCAGCCCGAACGAGGGGTACGTGAACCGCGACTCGTGAATGATCAGGCCCGCCGCCAGGGGCGCCCCGCCGTACTCGCCGCGCTGCACGGCCGGCATGACCTCGTCGTAGCGCATGCGGACCACCTCGACCTGCGGGTACACCATCCGCAGCAGCAGTTCCGCGGTCGTCAGGGCACCCGGGGAGGCCACCCGCACGCCGTTCAGGTCGCCCAGCGCCTCCCGCGTCACGATCAGCGGGCCCACGCCGCGCCCCAGCGCGCCCCCGGCCCGCAGCGCCACGTACTGGTCCATCACGCCGAAGTACGCCCGGTAGCTGATCTTCGTCATGGGCAGGCGTCCCGCGACCGCCCAGTCGTTCAGGGTCTGCACGTCCTCCAGCACCTCCCGCACCGGCAGCGGCGACGGCGTCAGGCCGGCGTGCAGCGCGTGAAAGATGAACGTGTCGTTCGGGCACAGGGAGTAGCCCAGGTCCAGCACGGCGGGCAGGGTGGAGGTCGGCTCGGTCATCCCTGCAGGCTACGCCACGGGCCGCCGGCCGCTCCGGTTCGGGCGCACGGTTCCCGGCCCCGCCGCGTCAGGAGAGCGCCGCCACGATCCGCGCCCAGTCCGCCCGGACGGCCCGCAGCGCCCACCAGCCACCCAGCGTGGCCCGCGCCCGCCCTGCCCGGAACCGCTCCTCCACGGGCGTGAGGTCGAACGCCTGCCACACCCCCGCCACGCTCAGCAGGTTCGGGCCGAGGACCGGCGCCACCTCCCGGCGCAGGACCACTTCCAGCTGCGCCACGCTCAGGCCCGTAGCCGCCAGGGCGCGGACGATGCCGTCCAGGTCCGGTTCAGTGTCCAGGAACAGCTCGGACAGGGCCGCCCACGCCGCGCGGCGGGCCCTCAGGTCCAGGTCGGCCGGCACGGGCCCCGCGTTCAGGCGTCGCTGAGGGCCGTCTGGGCGGCCGCGGCGTCCCGGCTCAGCTGCGCTTTCAGTTCGTCCAGGCCGCTGAACTTCTGCTCGCCGCGCAGGTGCGTGAAGAACTTGACGTGCAGTTCCTGCCCGTACAGGTCCTGCTGCACGCCGAACAGGTGCACCTCGAAGCGGCGTTCGGTGCCGTTCACGGTGGGCCGCATGCCGACGTTCGCCATGCCGTGCCAGCGTTCCCCGCGCGGCCCCAGCACCACCACCGCGAACACCCCGAGCGGCAGCGCCTTGCCTTCCGGCACGCGGATGTTCGCGGTGGGCCACCCGATCGTGCGGCCCAGCTGGTCGCCCTGCACCACCACGCCCTGCGCGTCGTAATGCCGGCCCAGCAGCCGCCGGGCGCCGGCCACGTCCCCCTCGCGCAGGTACTCGCGGATACGGGTGCTCTTGATGTCCTCGCCGCTCAGGCCGTGAATGGGCACCACCTCCACCGGCGCGACCGCCCGCAGGTCCTCCACGCCCCCGGCGCGGCCCCGCCCGAAGTGGAAGTCCTCCCCGACCACGATCACGTGCGGGCGCAGCAGGCGCAGGTCGTTCAGAAACTCGTCCTTCGGCCGGGACGCGAATTCCGCTGTGAAGGGCACTGCGACCGTCTCGTCCACGCCGTAACGCTGCAGGAGTTCCAGTTTCTCCGGCAGGGTGCACAGGAACTCCACGCCCTGCGTGAGCACCCGCGTGGGCGGGTCGAAGGTGTACACCACGCTCGGCACCCGGTGAATGCGGGACCGGGCCTTCAGCTGCGCGATCAGGGCCTGGTGGCCCAGGTGCACGCCGTCGAAGGACCCGATGGCGACCACGGTGCCCGTGTCGGGCCGCTGGGCGGGGGACACGAAGGTCTTCATAGCATTCATGACGGCGCGTGCTCCTGCGCGGCCCCCAGGGCCTCCAGCTGCGCGAACTGCGCCGCGACGACCGTGGTGGCGCTCCCCACCAGCGTCCCGTCCCGCAGGCCGGCCAGGACCGCCTCCGGCGTCATCCACAGCGTCTCGATGTCCTCGTCGTCGTCCATCGGCAGGCGCGACTCGCGCAGGTTCCGCGCCCGGAAGATGAACAGCTGCTCGTCGCAGAAGCCGGGACTGGCGTAAAAGCGCGTCAGGAGCGTCACGTCGCCGTCCAGCCCGGCTTCCTCCTGCAGTTCGCGGCGCGCGGCCTGCTCGGGCATCTCTCCGTCGTCGATCAGGCCGGCGGGCGCCTCCACCGTCACGGTGCCCAGCGCCCGGCGGGTCTGCCTGACCAGCAGCATCTCGCCGTGCTCGTTCAGGACGAGCACGGACACCGCATCCCGGTGCCGCACGACCTCCCACTTGCCGTCCAGCAGTTCCAGGCGGACGATGTGCCCGTCGTACACCACCTGCGTTTCTGCGCCGCCATGCCCGCTCGTCATGACGTGACTGTAAAGCACCGCCGGGCAGAGACGCCGGGGCCTGCGTGCCACACTGACCCCATGAGCACGCGCGAAGCGGGAAGCGGGGCACGGGTCACGGCCCTCGTCACGCGCCAGGACCTCGAAGCCCGCGAGGCCGACACCCTCGCCCCGTACGCCACCCTCAGCCGTGACCACGCCGGCCGCGAACACCCGGAACCCGAAAGTGCGGGCCGCACCGCCTTCCAGAAAGACCGCGACCGGGTGCTGCACACCCCCGCCTTCCGCCGCCTGGAAGCCAAGACGCAGGTGTTCCTGAACTTCTCGCAGGCAGCCAGCGCCGACCACTACCGCACCCGCCTCACCCACACCCTGGAAGTGCAGCAGGTCGCCCGCAGCGTCGCCGTGAACCTCGGCCTGAACGAGACGCTGGCCGAGGCCGTCGCCCTGGCCCACGACCTCGGCCACCCCCCCTTCGGGCACGCCGGGGAGCGCCTGCTGGACAGCCTCCTCGCCGCAGACGGGGGCTTCAACCACAACACCCAGGCCCGCCGGATCGTCACGGAACTCGAACGGCACTCCCGGCACTTCCCCGGCCTGAACCTGACCCGCGACACCCTGGACGGCCTGAACAAACACCACCGCGACGGCCTAGGCCAGCCCAGCCTGGAAGCGCAACTCGTGGACGCCGCCGACGCCCTGGCCTACACCGCGCACGACCTGGACGACGGCCTGCGCAGCGGCCTGCTCACCCCCGACCAGCTGATGGACCTGCCACTCTGGCAGGACCTCCTGGCCCGCACCGGCGTGAACGCCCCGCCCCTGACGTCCCTGGACCGCCGCATGCTGCACCGCGAACTGCTGGGCTGGCTGATCACCGACCTCACCGAAGCCAGCGCCCGCAGCATTCAGGACAGCGGCGTGCAGAGCGCGGCGCAGGCCCGCGCGTGGCCGCACCGCCTCATCACGTACAGCGACCCCATGCGCGCCCTGCTGCGCGACACCGGCACGTTCCTGCGCGAGCGACTGTACCGCCACTGGCGCGTGGAAATGCAGGTGGAGCAGGCGCAGCGCACGCTGCACACCCTGTTCCACGCCTACCTGAACCGCCCGGGCATGCTGCCCCCCCAGGCCCGTGTCAACGCCGAACGCCATGGCCTGCCGCGCGCCATCTGCGACCAGATCGCTGGGATGACCGACCGCTACGCCCTGGAAACCCACGCCGCCCTGACCCCGCCTGCCGCCACCCCCAGCTGGCCCCACTGAACTGTCCGTGCAGGAAAAGGAAGGGCAGGATGCCTGTACGCCTGCCACGAAACCCGCACGCAGGGCGCCCGGAGCCGGGGCTCAAGTGCAGGCGTTGACACCTTCACGCTTCGCTGATACATTGACTGCCGCTTGCCCAACCGGGCAGACGACACACCACCTGCGGGTGTAGCTCAGCTGGTTAGAGCGCACGCCTGATAAGCGTGAGGTCCCCAGTTCAAGTCTGGGCATCCGCACCAAGAATGGAAACCCTGTCTACGACGGGGTTTCTTTCGTTTAAGCGCTTATCAGGCTTTGGGGTTTGACACCAACGATTCTCGTTGTTGTGCGCTCTCCACCAGCCTCACAAACACTGTCGAAAGGAGCACCCCATGCTGATTTCGACGCTGTACGACCACTTCGCCTACCACCTGCGGATCAAGCGCAGAAGCCCCCATACCATCGGCTTCTACGACGTGTCCAAACGCACGCTGTTGAGGTACCTGGCCGAGACTGCTCATGCTGCCGATACGGACTCTGTAACGGTCATGGAGCTACGCGGATTTTTGATGTGGCTGGAAGGTCAGGGGCTAGGAGTGGGCGGCATTCATGCCCATGCCAGAGCCGTTAAGGCGGTGTTCAACTGGGCCTACCGGGAAGAGATGCTGGAGAAGAATCCGGCAAAGCGTCTAGAGCTTCCTACACTCCCTAGAGAGCGTCAGCCGACCGTCACCGTTGAGACTGTGCAGAAGTTGCTCAAGGCTTGCAAAGACGTCGAGCAACCGCTTCGGGATAAGGCCATGGTGCTCATGCTGTTCGACACTGGCTTGAGGGTTCACGAGCTTCTAGGGCTGACCTTGGATCAGCTCCACTTTGAGCGAGGGCTTGTGCAGGTGATGGGGAAGGGACAGAAGGAACGGTTTGTTCCCATTGGCTCCAAGACCATGAGCGCAGTCCATGCCTATATCCGGCGTGAGCGACGGCAGAAGCATGCAGGGATCAGAGCCTTGTTCCTCAATCGGTGTGGTGAGGGGCTTACCCGAGCAGGGGTTGGTATCCGGCTTTTCAAGCTGGCTCAAGCAAGCGGCATCAAGCGGGGAGCTTGTGCGCCTCACGCCTTCCGCAGAGGCTTCGCTGTGGAGTTCCTTCGGAATGGAGGAGACGTGTTCACATTGCAGCAGATCATGGGCCATAGTTCGCTGGACATGACCCGGCGATATGTGACGTTCCTTGACGATGACCTCAAGGCGGCACACTTGCGATTCTCGCCTGTGGACCGACTTTAGATTTACATAATTCAATTGCCTAATTCTGTCTATAGCAGAAATCGCGACAAATAGTTGAGGGACCTACCATGTCCCTTTTTTTTCCCTCTCTGAGAAAACTAGCCCCCGGGGGTTCAACTCAGGACAGGCTCTTAGGAGGGTTTCAGACCGCTGATGGTTCATCCTGCCTACCCGTGCCACAGTCGCCGCCGCCGCTCCGCCCCGGCCCCTCCCGGCCCTACGGGCCCGGCAAGGAATTTTAACTTCTTCAACTCCGTAGGTTCAAATGCTGCTCTAAATACCACGGTTTTGTCAAGAGGGGAGGCTCTGACTACTCTTCAAAACGTGGCATGAGGGTCAGCAGGGTGCGCCAAGACGACGGGGACGGGTGGAGCAGGAGATCCTGGAGATGGTCCAGGCCGAGTCGGAACACGGA
>JAANMV010002433.1_pt1 | contig 18073 bp, 11 predicted proteins | sample 7279661 | NCBI WGS metagenome assembly JAANMV01 (sample SAMN14094540, study PRJNA606508) | bioreactor metagenome | isolation source: A lab-scale SPAN reactor treating ammonium-rich wastewater day 121 | place: Ireland: Galway | collected 2017-05-16 | reverse complement strand
GAGCACATCCATGATCCCGTCGCGGAGGACCAGGTTCTCGCGGCGGGCCGGGTCGGCGAAGAGGACCTCGGTGGCACGCATGGGGTTCTGGGCGAAGGGGTCTTCGCCTCCGATGGACTCCTCCCAGATGCCGACCGGGTTCGCGAGGACGAGCTTCATGACGCGGTCGGGACGGATGGCCGCGATCTCGGCGGCGATCCATGCGCCGATGGAGTGGCCGAGCACGTGGACCTGTTCGAGACCGAGGTGGTCGAGGAAGTCGATGTAGTGCAAGACGAAGTCGAGACCGTCGTCTACTTCGTCGATGCCCTCGGAAGGCCCCCAGCCGGGATGGTATGGGGCGATGACATCGAAGCGGGTGGCGAGTTCGGCAATCGCCGGTTCCCAGCCCTGGAGACCCGCGATGTGGTGCAGATAGAGAAGAGGGGCGCCCGCACCGCCGCGGAAGTAGTGCACCGGTGACTTTTCAGGATGAATGACTGCGGACAGCTGATCCATGGTGGTAGTCCTCAGGCCCTCACTGCGGGGCGGATGGGCCGCGGCGATGCGATCAGGCCGGCATCAAGCGGTCTTGGCGACCAGAGGTCTTCGTACCCATCCCAGAGGTGCCGGAGCTTCGGCATCACGTGGTCGGCGAAGAGGCGGGTGCTTTTTTCGCACTTGTCCCGCGGCATATCGCCGATGTGCATGAGGCAGAAGACGTGGCCTACTTTGAGCGACGTGATGAGGTGCTCCATCTGCTCGGTGACCTGTTTCGGATCGCCGGAGACGAGGAAACCCTCGTCGACGCACTGGCGGTAGGACTTGCCGACGGCGCCGCCGGAGCTGACACCGCCGACCTGCGACTTGAGACCGGCGCGAATCGTGGCCTCGGTGCGGTAGCCCGGAGCGTCAGCAAAACCTGGGTAGACGTGGAGACAGCGTTCGAAGAAGTAGCGGGCGTGCTGGAAGTAGCTTTCCTCGGCCTCGGCGTCGCTGTCGGCGACGATGATCTGCTGGGCGAAGGAGCCCTGGTAGGGGTTGAAGGGCTTGCCGAGAGCATCGAGGCGGTCCCAGAAGCCGGTCATGAGCTGGGCGCCGCGCTTGAAGCCGCTGAAGCTCAGGTAGCTGTAGTTGTATTCCTTCTCGGCGCAGAAGTCCCACGTTTCGACGGAACCGCCGCCGGGGATCCAGATGGGCGGGTGGGGTTTCTGGATGGGGCGCGGCCAAACGTTCACATAGCGGAGCTTGTTGAACTTGCCATTCCAGGCGAAGACGTCCGGGTCGGTCCAGGCGCGGATGATGAGGTCGTGGTTCTCGGCGTAGCGTTCACGGAGGGTGGCCGGGTTCGAACCGAAAGCGTAGTTCGTGTCCATGGAGGTGCCCACCGGGAAGCCAGCAATGAGCCGGCCTCCGGAGATGACGTCGAGCATGGCCATCTCTTCGGCGACGCGCGTCGGCGGGTTGTAGAGGGCGATGGACTGGCCGAGGAGGACGATACTGACGTCCCTGGTACGGCGGGCAAGGGTAGCGGCCATGATGGCCGGCGAGGGCATGAGCCCGTAGGCGTTGGCGTGGTGCTCGTTGACCCCGACTCCGTCGAACCCGAGTTCCGCGGCGAACTCCAGCAGGTCGAGGTAGTCGTTGTAGATTTGGTGGCCCTTCACGGGATCGTAGAGGCGGGAATCGACATCGACCCAGACGCTGCGGTGCTTCTGGCGGAAGTCCTCGGGGAGGTAGGGATAGGGCATGAGGTTGAACCAGTGGAACTTCACTCGGGCCTCCGGGGACGGTCTTTCGCGTGGCGCTGAATGATTGCACAGCCGTGTGGGACTGGGAATACACCTCGATGATGGCCCGATTGGCCGTGGCCCGAACGGCTATGCGCCAGCTGCTTCGGAGCCGGGTTCCGGTTCGTACCCAGGGCCGGCCCGGAAGGCACAGGTGGGCGCGCCACCGACGCGGGAGCCCACCGTCTGAACGGTGCCTTGCGCGACAGCGATCCCGATGACCCGCCTTTCGATCTCGCAGAACTCCGGATGCTCCCTCGCGACGCGGATGAAGGGGCAGTGGCGCAGGGTCACCTTCCAGTCGCTCTCACTGGTCACTTCCCAGAGGGGGAAGAAGCCCTGGCGCTCCTGCAGGCCGGCAAGCTGCTCGATGCGGCCTTCGAACGTCACTGCCGAGACACCAGCAAGTACCTGGCTCTGCTGTGCCTGCTCCAGCGCCTCGAAGACCTGGCCCTTGCACTCTGGATGGCTGTCGATGGCGGCCAACAGCGCCAGGGCGATGGCGGCGTAACCCTGGGGAAACAACTCTTCACCCGTGGGCGTCAGGTGAAACAGGTGTGTCGGACGCCCCGGGCCGTGGCGGCGGCGCGTGTGTTTCACGAAGCCATCGGATTCGAGTGAGTAGAGGTGCATGCGGACGGCCGCGATGGAAAGGTAGCTCGCGCGGGCGAGTTGCTCCGCCGTTGCCTCGCCACGTTCCTTGATGCCCAGGAGCAGGAGGCGGCGAGTCGAGGGCAAAAGATCCAGAGCCATGGGCGACGGCATGGTCCTCCTTCGGGTTCCCCCAGGGCACTTCGCACGGCCCGAGGGATCGGCCGCCACATCTTGGTGTGCAGGGCGTAACACGCGAGCCGACGGCGCCTGCGTACGGTGCCAGGCGCCATTCGCTGCCAGCGGCCCGCCGTGGGCACAACAACGTTCCCGGACCCAGCGGGCTGGCACGAGGCGGCCAAACCGTTGGGAAGAGCTCGCGGCTTCTCAGGCCGCGCGGCCACCCGTGAACGTTTCGCCTGCTGAGTTGTGGGCAAGGACGCCGAAGCGGGCGATGAACTCGGAGAGCTCCGAGGTGCTTGCGGCGAGCGTGCTGGCCTCTCGTGAGATCTCGGACATCCGGCCGGCCACCTCCTCGACACTGGCTGAGACCTGCTGGCTGGCTGCGGCGGTCTGTTCGACGAGGGCACTCGAATCGACCACGGAGTTGCGGACGCGGCCGATGGACTCATTCATGGCGCCCGCGAGGCGGGCGGACTCACCCGCCAGCTCGGCAACGCGCTCGACGATGCCGCCCAGGCGCCCGGCCGACTCCCCGGCGCCGGTTGCCGCGGCGGTGATCTCGTTGATCTCGCCGGTCACGAGGCCAACGCTTTCGACGATGCGGCCCAGCGCCTCGCCCGCCGCCGCGGCGCGCTCTGCGCCAACCTCGACCTCGCCAATGCTGTGTTCCATTGCCTGGACGGCACGTGTGGTGCCGCTCTGCACCCCGGCGATGAGTTTGGCGATCTCCCGGGTTGCGACGGCGGTACGCTCGGCGAGCGAGCGGACATTCTCGGCGACCACGGCGAAGCCGCGGCCCTGCTCGCCGGCGCGGGCGGCTTCGATGGCTGCGTTGAGAGCGAGCAGGTTGGTCTGGGCGGCGATCTCGTCAATCACCTGGACGATGGCGCCGATCTGGGAGCCGCTCTGGCCGAGCTGTTCGACCTCGGTCGCGGTCTGGAGGACAGTCGTGCGGATGACGCCCATGGCGTCGATGGTGTGCTGGACGGCGTCAGTGCCTTCGCGGGCCTGGCCGGCCGCGGCTTCTCCACGTTCGGTCGCCGTGCGTGAGGCAAGGCCGACCCGGTCGAGGGCGCGGCTCACCTCGCTGGTGGCGCCAACGGCCGCTTCCATCGCCGCGAGCTGTTCGGCGGCCGCATGGGCGACTTCGCCACTGGCTGAGCCCAACTCCTCCATCTCGGAGCTGAAGTTGGCCATCGTTGCGGTCTGGACGGTCGAGCCGCGGGCCATCTCGGAGGCGGAGCTGGCGATTTCGCGGGTGGCCGAATCGACATGGGAGACGCCGGCTCCCAGGTTCTGGAGCGGTTCGCCCAGCGTGTCGTGGATGTCGACGAGGCGTTCGAGGAGGCCTTCGCTGATGAACGTCTCGATGGCGAGCGAGATATCGAGGAGGAAGACCTTGGTGAAGGCGGCGATGGTCTGGGCGAGCTTATCGCCCTTGAGATGGCGAGCGAGGAGCGGGAAGAGGAGGGCGGCCCAGACGCCATAGGCGCCGACGTTCCAGCGCGGCTCGATGTGGAGCCTGGCGTGCGTTGCACCTACCTGGAGGCGGTGGTTGAAGTAGTCCTCACTGAAGTCGGCGTCGAAGATATCGACTAGGTACGCAGTCCAGGCGGGGGCCAGGCGGGAGCGGTTGGAGCCGACAGATTCGATCTTCCGGGTCCATTCGCCGAAGGTGGCGCAGTGTTCGTAGAAGCTGGCGATGATGCCCTCAGCCTCGGGACGGACTTTGGCCCCGGCTTCGCGGATGAGCCGGATGTCTTCCGCGGTAATGCCGATCCACTTCAGGCGGAGCGCCTGATCGCGGTGGTCAACCTTGAGCCGTTCGGTGAGTTTCGATTCCACTGTACTTCCCCCCAAGGGTGCAAGAGCGGGCCGGGCCGGGGCAGGACAACGGCGAGGCGGCTCCCGCTTATTCCGCTCACAAACGAGGCCGGGCGGGAGTGTGGACCGGACAGTGGCACGCGGTCAGTCGCGGCAACGTCTTCGGGTTCATCCTTTGCCCGCGGGGGGCGCAGGGATATCGGGGGACTCCCCACATTGTTGCAATCCTAAAATCTAGTGTGGTGGGGGCACCGGGGACCAGGGGTGCATACGCACGCATGTTCTGGTAGCCTCTCGCCCAGATGGTGCGCTTCCTCCACACGTCAGACTGGCAACTCGGGATGACCCGGCATTTCCTGCGGCCGGAAGCACAGGCGCGATTTGGCGCGGCGCGGATAGACGCGATCCGGGCGATTGGACGCGTCGCGGCGGAGTACGAGTGCCGCTTCGTCGTAGTCGCCGGCGACGTATTCGAGTCGAACATGGTCGACCGCAGTGTCGTGTTGCGAGCCCTCGAGGCGATGCGGGAAGCGAAGGTCGACTTCTACCTGCTGCCGGGGAATCACGACCCGCTGGATGCCGGTTCGGTGTATGCGTCGCGGGTGTTTCGCGAGAACCGTCCGCCCAACGTATACGTGCTGGACGAAGAGCCGGTGCAGGTGGAGCCGGGCGTGACCGTCATCGGAGCGCCGTGGCTTTCGAAGCGCGTGACGGCCGACCCGGTGGGCGTTGCGCTCCAGCGGGCGCGCGAACTCCAGGGGACGCGAATCGTCGTGGGGCACGGGGCGGCGAACACACTGGTGCCCGACATGGAGACCGGGACGCTCATCGACGTCGCGCAAGCCGAAGCCGCGATCGGAGCTGGCATGGTCCAGTACATCGCGCTGGGCGACCGGCATTCGCGCACGGCGGCCGGGAGCAGCGGACGAATCTGGTATTCGAGTGCCCCCGAGCCGACCGACTACGACGAGGATGACCCGGGCTGGGTGCTGGTGGTCGACGCGGGTGAGTCATCCTGCGACGTGCAGGCTGTGAGAACTTCCACGTGGAGGTTCGTGCGCCAACCGTTCGAGCTCGCGGGGCGGAGCGACATCGCGCGGGTGCGGACGTGGCTCGACGGGTTGCTCAACAAGGAGCGCACCATTCTGAAGCTCTCATTCGTTGGGACGCTGAACCTGGCGGGGCGGGCCGAACTGGACGACGTGCTGGCCCACCACGCGGAGATGTTCGCGGCCATTGAACAGTGGGAACGCCACACAGACCTGGTATTGCTGGCGGAAGAAACGGACTTCTCGGACCTCGGCCTGGCGGGCTTCGCGGAGTCGGCGGCGGAGGAGCTGGCGGCCGCGGCCAGCGGCGAGGGCGAGCACGCCGTCGGAGCGCGCGATGCGCTGGCATTGCTCTACCGGCTTTCGCGGGGTGCCGCATGAGGATCCACCGGCTGGTGCTGCGCAACTACCGGGCGATCCGCGAGTACCGCCTGGATCTCCCGGCCAGCGGAGTCGTCGTGATCGAGGGCGAGAACGAAATCGGGAAATCGAGCATCGCGGAGGCCCTGTGGCTCGTGTTCGAAGTCCCGGATTCATCGGATAGCGAACGGGTGCGGAGCATCAAGCCGGTGGACCGGGACGCGGCGACGGAAGTCGAAATCGACGTCAGCAGCGGACCGTACCGGTTCACGTACGCGAAGCGGTTTCACCGGGCTCCCCGGACCGAACTGCGGGTGGAGGAGCCCCGGCCAGAACACGTCACCGGCCGGGAAGCGCATGACAGGGCAACCGCAATCCTGAAGGAGACAACCGACACCGCGCTCTGGGCGGCTCTGCGGCTGCTCCAGGGCGAGGCGCTCAACGACGTGGCGCTCAGCGGGCATCTCTCGTTGGCGGCAGCCCTCGACGAGGCGGCATCGGCCAGGCTGGGGGGCGACCACGAACAGACGCTCATGGAGCGGGCCCATCGGGAGTACCGCCTGTACTTCACCGAGACGGGCAAAGAGAACAAGGACTTCGCCCTCCTGCGGTCGGCGGCAGACACTGCCCGAGCGAACGCCGAGCGGCTCTCCGGGAACATTACCGGCCTCGAAGGACTGGCCGAGCGCTGTGTGGTGCTCGAAGTCGAAGTTGCGCGCCACACCGCCGAACGTTCCGCAGCCGAGGCCGAGACGGAACGGCTGCGCCGGGGAGCGGAGGAGCGGCAGAAGCTTGAGGGGCTCGTCACGAGCCTGGAGGCGCAGGCAAGTCTCGCGCGGTCGCAGCGGGATGCCGCGCAGGCGGAAGCAGCGCAGCGCCAGCGCCTGGTGTCGGAATTGGACCGATCCCGGGAGCAGATCGCGGCGCTGGAGCCGCAGCGAGCAGGGACACTGGCCGAACTGCACGAGGCGGCTGCTGCTCTTAAGAGCGCCCGGGCCGCGGAGACGGCGGCCGAAACGGAGCACGACGCGCGGGCCGGCGCGGCAAAGGTCGCCGGGGACGACTTCAGCTACTTCCAGGAGCGGCTCCAGGTAGAACTGATGGCCGAGCGCGTGGAGCGGGTTGCCCGGAACCAGGGCGAACTGCGGGCGCTGGCGGAGCGGCTGAATTCCATCCAGGTCAACGGACGGGTGCTGGAGGAGCTGGAAGCCCTGGAGCGCGAGCACCAACGGGCAGAACTTCGGCTGGAAGCGGAGGGGACGGCGATTGAAGTCACCGCCCCGGATCCAATCAATATCCGCCTCAATGGCGAGGATGCGCGCATCGTGCCGGGAGCGCCGTTCCAGGCACACGTGACGGGAGAAGCGGCGCTGGAGCTGCCGGGTGGGGTGGAAGTCCGGCTGCGCGCGGGGCAGGGAGCCTCGGGGTTGGCGGCACGCGCCACCGAAGCGAAGGTCCGGCTGGAATCGCGCCTGGACAAGGTAGGGGTGGGTTCGATTGTGGCGGCGCGGGAACTGGAAACGGAGCGCCGATCGGCGCTGGAGCGCAGGGGGGGGTTGCAGGGGCAGATCGAAGCGGACCTCCGGGATCAGACCGCTGAGAGCCTGGCGGCGAAGCTCGAACGCACCCGGGAACGGGTGCGCCAGTACGAAGCCGGGCGGCCTTCCGCAGTGCCCCTGCCACCCTCGCTCGAAGCGGCTCGCGAGGCACGGGACCGCGCCGAGGAGGTCGCGGCCCAGGCGGAAGCGGCGAAGCGGGTGGCCCGGGAAAGGGCGAGAGAAGCGGCAGACCGGCACACGCTATCGAAGGACGGCCTCGACCGGCTGGAGCGCCAGCATGAGGCGTGCGTCCGGGACGCCGCGGAAGTCGCGAGGAACCTGCAGGAGGCTCGCGAGGCCCGGGCGGACGCGGCGCTCGCGAGTGACCTTGCCGGGGCCAGCGAAGCGGCGAGCCGTCTCGAACGGGAGATCGCTGAAACACGGGCCTTGCTCCTCGCGTGCCCCGACACAACGGCGGCCCTGACCGAGGCGCGGACGCGATCTCGACAGGCAGAAGAGGCCCTGCGACGGGTGGAAACGGAACGTTCGGAGGCTCGTGGCGCACTGCAGAACGCGGGCGAAAGTGGCCTCCATCAGCAACTGCAGGACGCCGCAACGGCGCTCGAGGCAGCACAGGCGGAACTCGCGTCGTTCGAGGCGCGGGCGACCGCGGCCCGGCTCCTGTTCGACACGCTCCGGCGGCACCGCGAAGCTGCGCGCAGCGCATACGCGCTGCCTCTGCAAGAGAAGGTGCAGGAGCTCGGGCGGACCGTCTTCGGTCCATCGTTCGCGGTCGAGCTGGACCAGGAACTCCGCATTGCCCGGCGGACGCTCGACGGAGTGACGCTGGAGTTCGGGCGGCTCTCCGTGGGCGCGCGCGAACAGCTCGGCATCCTGCTCAGGCTGGCGTGCGCTTCGCTCGTGAGCAAGACAGGCGGCGTGCCGCTGGTGCTCGATGACGTGCTCGGGTGGTCGGACCCGAAGCGGCTCGGCCGGATCGGCGAAGTGCTGGCTCTGGCGGCCCGGGAGACGCAGGTGCTTGTGCTGACCTGCACCCCGGAGCGATTTGCGAATGTTCGGCCGGCAACGATCATCTCGCTCCCTTCCGGAGCAGTGCGACGACAGGATGCCGACTCTGCCAGCGCCTCGGTGCCTCCGGCCCTGGCGGCACCGCGCCGGGTGGCACCGAACCGGCCGCCGACCGAACAGGCCGCCCTGGACCTTTTTGGCGAAGCGCCCGCACCCACGAGGAACTGATCGGCGCTTGTCATCCTTTCTGAGACTCAGTATCATGAGCGCGAATTGATACCGACTCTCAGGATTTCTTCACGATGAGCATTCGTTCCATCGACTCACGGTCGCACCGGCGCCAGCACCAAGCGCTTTTGCTGCTGCTCGCCCTCCTGGCACTCTGGGTGACGGCCGCATGTGGCGGGGGGGATGACGACGGGGGGGCTACAACCGGCACCGGCGTGGAGGTGGTGGCGACGACCACCCAGATCGGGGCGCTGACGCGCGAGGTCGCGGGCGGCGAAGTCGAGCTGACCGTGCTGCTGTCGGCAGGGGCGGACGCACACGACTATGAACCGAGCCCCAAAGCCGTCGCGCAAATCAAGGATGCTCGGGTCGTGCTGGTGAACGGCATCGGGCTGGATGCGTGGCTGGATAACGTGATCAGCGGGGCCGGGGCGGAGCGGGTGGTAGTGGTTACGGATGGGATCGCGATCCGTGGGGCAGATGCGGGGCAGGGCGGTGGCGTGGGCGACCCACACGTCTGGCACGACCCGGAGAACGTGAAGGTGATGGTGGACAACATCGCGGCGGCACTTTCCGGGGCGGACCCGGAAAAGGCCGCAACCTTCCAGGCGAACGGCGATGCCTACAAGGCGAAGCTGGACGCGGTCGATGGCGAGGTCCGGGCACTCATCGATTCGATCCCGGCGGAGAACCGCAAGATCGTGACGAACCACGACTCGTTCGGCTACTTCTTCGACCGTTACGGGATCGAATATGCCGGCGCGATCATCCCAGGGACTTCGAAGGATGCTCAGCCTTCGGCGAAGGAGCTGGCCATCCTGACCGACCTGATCAAGCGGGAGGGCGTGAAGGCGATCTTTGCGGAGGAAGAAGTCGACCCGAAGGTCGCGAGGCAGCTTGCCGCGGATACCGGAGTGGCTATTGTGACGGGGCTGTATGCTGACTCGCTCGGGGCGCCGGGCAGCGGGGCCGAAACGGTTGACGGGATGCTGCTTTCGAACGCCACGAAGATTGCGGAGGCCTTGCGATAACCACACCGGCGGGGCACAGCGCGCCTGCGCGGGCAGGATCGGCGGAGGGGCTCACGCTCGAGGTCCGGGGGCTGCAGGTCGCCTATGGTGCGAACCTGGCGGTGGCCGGAGTCGACGCGCGGGTGGCGCCGGGCGCCATCGTCGGGGTGATCGGCCCAAACGGCAGCGGGAAGTCCACTTTGCTGAAGGCGATCGCGGGGGTGTTACGACCCCACAGCGGCGAAATCATGCTGGGCGGGGCGCCGATCCGCCAGGAGGCAACCCGGATTGCCTTCGTTCCGCAGCGCGAGGAGGTGAACTGGGACTTCCCGGTGACCGCCCGCGATGTGGTGATGATGGGCCGATACCGGGCGCTCGGCTGGCTGCGCTGGCCGGGAAAAGCCGACCGGGAGCGGGCGGATGCCGCGCTCGAACGACTTGGGCTCGGGGGGCTGGGCCACCGGCACATCAGCCAGTTCTCGGGGGGCCAGCAGCAGCGCATTTTCCTCGCACGGGCGCTCGTGCAGGAGCCGCGCCTCGTGCTGCTCGACGAGCCGTTCACCGGGATCGACGTGCACAACCGGGCGATCGTCCACGAGCTCATCCGGGCCTTCGCGGATGATGGAGTGACCGTGCTGGTGGCGACACACGACCTGGATGAGGTGCGTGCGACCACCACCCACGTGCTCTGCCTGAACCGGGACATGGTCGCGTTCGGCCCGACGCCCACGACATTCACCCCGGCGAACCTGCGGGCAACGTTCGGCGGCCAGATGGCCATGTTCGAGCAGGTGCCAATCTTCGAGCGCGCCCCATGAGCTGGCTCACCGAACCGCTCCAGTACGGCTTCATGCAACGGGCAATGATGGAAGTCGTCATCATCGGGGCCCTGTGCGGGCTGGTGGGGTGCTTCGTGGTGCTGCGGGGGCTCGCGTTCATCGGCGATGCGCTCGCGCACGCGGTCTTCCCGGGCGTTGTGCTCTCGTACATCGCGGGCCAGAGCATCATGATCGGCGCGTTTGTGTTCGGCGGAATGACCGCGCTGGGGATCGGGATCCTCTCGCGCAGCCGCCGCGTGAGCGAGGACTCGGCAATCGGCGTGGTGTTCGCGGCGTTCTTCGCGCTTGGTGTGGTGATCCTCAGCCGCCAGGGAGGGTTCAACCGCGACCTCGGGTCACTGCTCTTCGGCAACATCCTTGGGGTATCGATGAACGACGTATGGATCACGGCGGTGATCGGGGTGGTCGTCGCGGGGATCCTGCTCGCACTGCTGAAGGAATTCACCCTGCTGGCGTTCGATCCGACGATGGCGCGGGCGGCCGGGTATCCGGTGTTCGCACTGGACGTGCTGTTGTTGCTGCTCGTGTCGGCGACCATCGTAGTGAGCCTCCAGACGGTCGGGAACATCCTCATCCTTGCACTGATCGTCACGCCACCGGCGACCGCACGGCTTCTGACCGACCGGCTGGGCCGCATGATGGCGGCGAGCGTGCTGATCGCGGCGAGCTGCGGCGTGATGGGGCTCTACCTTTCCTATCACGCCGGGACCGCGGCCGGAGCGACGATTGTGCTGACCGCCACCGCCGTGTTCCTCCTCGCGGTCGTGTTCGCGCCGACCCACGGACTACTGGGCGGATACCTGCAGCGGCGGCGCGGACACCACCATGCGCACCACTTCCATGCGGCCGGCGAGGAAGTCGAGCTCTCGTAAGGCCGGTGGCCCATAGGTGTGTGGCAGGCGGTCAAGCGACGCGGTAGAGTGAACCCCCGCCGAATTCCCCCAGGAGGGATACACGCATGACCGCTCCAAACCAGACTCACGGTCCGGATCGCAAGCTGACCGAAGAGGAGATCGCTGAGCTCCGCGAGAGGGTGAAGGCCTTCATGACGGAGCACATCTACCCGAACGAGCCGTTCTTCCACGAGCACCATCCCCGCCGGAGCGCCGAGGGCACGGCCAAGCTGAAGGAGCTGCAGGCAAAGACCAAGGCCATGGGGATGTGGGCGCCACACCTGCCGTCAGCAGCGGGCGGCATGGGAATCGGCTTCATGCCCTACGTTTACATGAACGAAATCCTGGGGCGCAGCACGGTCGCGCCGATGGCGTTCGGCTCGCAAGCGCCCGATTCGGGTAATGCCGAGATCCTCTGGCAGTTCGGCACGAAGGAACTGCAGGACAAGTTCATGAAGCCGCTCGTGAACGGCGACATCTACTCGTGCTTCTCGATGACCGAACCGGAGGTATCCGGGGCCGACCCGACGGGTTTGCAGACGACCGCCCGGCGCGACGGCGACGAGTGGGTGATCAACGGCCACAAGTGGTTCAGCAGCCAGGGCGAGGGCGCCGCGTTCGCGATAGTGATGTGCGCGAGCGAACTCGACCAGCCACCCCACCGGCGGATGACGCAAATTGTGGTGCCGTCCGATACGCCCGGCTTCAACCTGGTCCGGGCAGTGCCGGTGATGGGCGAGACGGACGGATCGCATGCGGAGATACGCTACAACGACGTACGCGTGCCGATCACCAACACGCTGGGTGAACCCGGCAGCGGCTTCCGGATCGCGCAGAAGCGGCTTGGGCCGGGGCGCATCCACCACTGCATGCGCTGGCTGGGCCAGATGCAGCGCGCCTTCGAGATGATGTGCGAGTACTCCCTGCGCCGTGAGGTGTACGGCTCGACGCTCTCGGAGAAGCAGACGGTTCAGAACTGGATCGCCGACTCGTACGTCGAGATCCAGGCGTCGCGCGCGCTGACGTTGAGTGCCGCGAAAAAGATCGACCAGGGCGACGAGGCCCGGGTTGAGATCTCGGCGATCAAGTTCTTCGGGGCGAAGGTCCTGCACGACGTCATCGACCGGGCCATCCAGGTGCACGGAGCCCTGGGCGTTTCCGGCGATACGCCGCTCGAGGGGATGTACCGCGGCGCGCGAGCCGCGCGCATCTACGACGGCCCGGACGAGACACACCGGATGGTCGTGTCGCGCCGCATCCTGCAGAGCTTCAAGGCCGGGAACGGCTGGGACTTCGGAGTCCAGTAGGCCGGGAGTCCCGGGCAGGGCATGGAACGGAGCGCGGCAAGGGTTCGCTACAACTCCCCGCGCGCTTGATGGGAGGAGGACCATGGAACTGGATGAACTCCGCGAGCGGCTGGAGCCGTTCATGCGGTCGCACCTGGACGACCCCGGCGCGACCATCTCCTCGGTCGAGAAAGGCCCGGGGCACGCGGGCTTTTCATACTTCTTCGAGGTCGTTTCCGAGGGGCTGCGGACGAGCTACTTCTTGCGCCTGCCGCCTCCCGGCGTGAAGTGGGAGGGCACCGCCGACCTGACGCGGCAGGTCGCCGCCGTCACGGCGATTAAAGACACGGACGTCCCGCACGCGCCGATCCTCTGGTCCGGGACGGACGAGCGATGGTTCGGCTCGCCGTACTTCGTCCAGCCGCGGCTTGAGGGCGACACCCTGAAGGACAGCTACCCGTCGCGCTTCAGCGACGCTCAACTCCGGGACATGGCCCGCCAGGCGATGGTGGCGCTCACGGGCATTCACCGGGTGGACCCGGGAAAGGCGCCGTACCTGGGCGAGTACTGGGGGTATGAATTCGACGTGAACCGCTGGGACCGTTTCTACGAACGGGCGGCCGAACCTGAGCTGCTGGCCCTGCAGCCACGGGTGAAGGAACTGCTCCTTGAGAAAATCCCACACGAATCGCGCATCGCCATCTACCATGGCGACTTCCAGTGGACGAACCTCCTCTACTCTCCCGCGGGCAAGCTCTCGGCGGTGATCGACTGGGAACTCTGCGGCATCGGCCCGGTGCTCAATGACCTTGGCTGGATCTGCGTCTTCAGCGACCCGGCGGCGTGGGCGCACGAGCAGAATATCCGCATGCCCCACGGCGACGAACTGGAAGCCTGGTACCGGGAGTCATGCGGTTCGGACCCGGGCGATATCCGTTGGTTCAAAGCACTGGCCGTGTACAAGTTTGCGATCATCAGCGGGTTCAACCTGATGCTCCACCGGCGCGGAAAGCGCGATGACCCGCACTGGGAAGAGATCAAGCCCTCGATGAAGGCGAACATGGAATACGCTATGGCGATGCTGACGGGCTGACCGTCCACGAAAGTCGACACTTCCTGTCGCGCGGATGGAGTGAGCTGAACGGGCGGGGTGTGCCATCCAGGCGTAGGATCGGCCTCCTGTGCGGATGGTGATGGCGGATGACTGACCTTGTTCCCTACGGGCGGCCGGCCCGCGAAGCCCTTGCAGCGGCTATCGTGGCTGCGAAAAGCGGCGGCGCGCTGGCGCCAGTGACCGTGATTGTCCCCACGAACTATGCGGGGCTCGGCCTGCGCCGGGCGCTTGCGGCGCAAACGCCGCTGGTCAATGTGCGATTCCAGGTCGCGGGGCGGGCAGCAGAACTCCTGGGTGGCGCTGCGCTGGCCGCCGAGCGGCGCACGCCATTGGTCCCGTGGGTGCGGATGGAGGCCGTACGGGCAGCGCTCCGGGAAGACGCGGGAATCTTCGCTCCGGTGGTGGCACACCCGGCGACGGCGAAGCAGTTGGCGCGCGCGTTCGACGACCTGCGCGACGCCACCAGCGAGACCCTCCACCGGCTCGCTGCGTTGAGCCCCCGCACGGCGGACGTGGTGCGGCTGCTGCGCCGGACGAAGGAACTGACGGCCGCGTACTACGATGAATCCGACCTGTTCCGTGCCGCCGCCGGAGCGGTGATGAGCGGCGCCCCGGGGGCGCGCGAAGCAGGCGCGCTCATCCTCTACCTCCCGCGGCGGCTCCCGGACGCGCTCGCGCGCTTGCTCGAGGCAGTGGCGGCCACGGTGGGCGCCGGGGCGGTCATCGGGCTGACCGGGGATGGCCAGGTGGACGCGCTTGCTCGCCAGATGGCGGCACGCCTCTCCGGGCTCGGCCCCGTGCGGGAGGGTGCGGAAGCCGCGGTGCCGGCCGGCTCGATGGTCGCGTCCTTGCCCGATCCCGAGGAGGAAGTCCGGCATGCCGTTCGCAAGGCGGTCGCACTCGCCCACCAGGGCGTCCCGCTGTACCGGATGGCCATCCTGTTCCAGCGGCCGGAGCAGTACGCGTTGCTGGCGCACGAGGTGCTGGACTCGGCAGGGATCCCGCACAACGGTCCCCCGGTCCGGAGACTGGCGCAGTCTCTCGCGGGACGGGCGGTGCTGGGGGCGTACCGAATGGCGGCGAGCGGATTCCGGCGCGAAGTCGTCATGGACTGGCTGACATCCGCGCCGATTCCTGGTGAGGATGGGGCACCGGCGCCTTCCCATCGCTGGGACGCGATCTCGCGGGAGGCGGGGGTGGTGAAGGGTGTGGACCAATGGACCGCACGGCTGGCCGGGTGGGCGGATGCCAGGGAAGCCCGTAGCACCGCGACTCCGGAGGCCGCTGCATACAACCGGCGACAGGCAGGGCAGGCGAGGACCCTGGCGGGATTCATGAGCGCCCTGGCGGAAGAGCTGGCAAGCCCGGTCCAGGCACCACCCGCGGGGCACGCTCGAAAGGCGATCGAACTGCTGGAGCGGTACCTTCCACTGGCAACGGTCGAGCACCCCGGGGACGGACTCGCAGAGGCCGAAGCCGCGGCCTGGGAGGAGGTCCAGGGGCTGCTCTCGTCGATCGCCAATCTCGAAGGCCAACTGCCCGCCGCGTTCGAAGTTCCGATCTCGCGGGGCGAGTTCGCGACGGCGCTGGAAGACGTGCTCGACGCGCCATCGGGGAGGGTGGGTTCGCTCGGGGACGGGATGTTTGTTGGGCCCATCTCCGCGGCGGCCGAACTCGAGTTCGATACCGTCTTCGTGGCCGGTCTTGTGGAGGGGAACTCCGGAGGGGGCGAAGACCCGATCATCACCGAACAAGAACGCGACCAGGCTGGCGATGAGGTTCCCTCCCGGCGTCTGGGGCTGCTCCAGCAGCGGCGGGCGTACCTGGCTGCGCTGGCCGGGGCGGACACACGCGCCCTCTCGTATCCCCGGGCCGACCTCCGGGGCCAGCGTACGACCACCCCATCCCGCTGGTTGCTCGAATCCGCGACCTCACAGGCGGGCACGGCGTTGTATGCCAGCGACCTCGCGGAGATGTTGAAATCGCCGCCGTACCCGGAATGGTTCGAGGCGGTGCATTCGTTTCAGTCGGTCCTCTCGAATGACGGCGAACGGGCGTCGCTGCAGGAGCGCGACCTTGCTTCGCTGCTTGGGGCTCGCAGCGCTCCCGAACGCCACTACCTGGCGAGCCGAATCGATGGCCTGGGTGATGGCATGGCCGCCCGGCGGAGCCGTGCACGCAAGCGCCGGACCGCCGGCCCAGGAACGGCAGAGCTCGATGGCTGGAACGGCAGGGTGCCGGGTGGCTCGGTTGCAGCCGCGGGCACCGGGGAGCCGGTCTCGCCGACCGCACTGGAGACCTTCGCCCAGTGCCCCTTCCGCTACTTCCTGGGGCACGTGCTGAAGGTCGGGGACATCGAACGGCCCGAGGAGATCGAGACCATCACCGCTGCTGATGCCGGCAACGTAATGCACGGGGCGCTCGAGGAGTTCTTCAACGAGACTCACCCGAGAGGGGACGCGCTGGCGCCGTGGAGCGCGAAGGAACGCACGAGGCTGCGGGAGATCGCCGAGCGGCATTGTGCCGAAGCCGAGCGGCGGGGGCTCACCGGCAAGCCGCTAGCCTGGGCGGCAGACCGCGCGCGCATCCTGCGCGACCTGGAGTTGTTCCTCGACGCAGATCAGAAATACCGGGCCAGTACCGGGTTCGTCTTCGAGCGGGCGGAGGTAGCGTTCGGGGCGAGCCGCGACGGAAGCCCCCCGCCGCCCCCGGCCAGGTACACGCTTCCGGACGGTACGGGGATCGCCTTCCGCGGGTACATCGACCGGGTAGACAGCGGGCCGAACGGCGAACTGATGGTGACCGACTACAAGACGGGACGGGCGGAGAAGTTCAAGGTAGTTGGCAAGCCCGACCCGCTGGTCCGGCTCGATGGCGGGAAGCGGTTGCAGTTGCCGGTGTACGCGCTGGCGCTTGAGAACGAAGGCGGCGGACAGCCAATCAGCGCCCGGTACTGGTTCATCACCGAACGGGAGAACTATGAGCAGGCCATCCTGCCGCTCGATGGGCCAACCCGGGAGGCGTTCGGCGACGTGGTCCAGGTGCTGGCGAACACGATGCGCCAGGGATACTTCCCCGCTGTCCCCGGCGAGGAGGATGGCCGTAACAGCTCGTACACGAATTGCCTGTACTGCCCGTACGACCGGATCTGTGCGCCGAGCCAGCGGTTGGAGATCTGGAAGCAGTGGAAGGGCGGGCCCGTCGTCCGGGACTTCGCCGCGTTGAGCGAGGGCACCCTCCCTGGCGTGGAGGCGACCGATGAGTGACGTACTCACAGACCAGGCGGCGCGAGACCGCATCAAGCACGGCCTCGACGCGACGCTGTTCGTGGAGGCGGGCGCGGGGACCGGCAAGACCACGGAACTCGTCGGCCGCATTGTTGCCCTGATCCGGAGCGGGGTGCCGGTCGAACGGATTGCCGCGATCACGTTCACCGAGAAGGCTGCGGCGGAGCTTTCGGAGCGCGTGCGCAAGCACCTGGAACTCGCGGCGGCCGGCAAGAAGGGCTATGAGTCGCTTGCCGACCATGAGCGGGCCCTCTGCCGAGAGGCGCTCCCGGACCTCGACCGGGCGGCTATCCAGACGCTGCACTCGTTCGCGCAGCGCATCATTTCGCTCTACCCGCTCGAGACCGGCCTGCCACCACAACTGCAAATCGTCGATGAAGTCGCGGGAGACATCGCGTTCCGGGACCGGTGGAAGCGATTCGTGGACGACTTGCTGGACGATCCTGCGATGCAGCGTCCGCTGCTGCGGGCGTTCACGATGGGGCTGCGGCTGAAGGACCTCGAACGCGTGGCAAAGGCGTTCCACGACAACTGGGAGCGGCTGGAAGGGGTCGAGTTCGAGCTTTCCCCGGAGCCCGACCTGGCGCATCCCCCGCTCGGGCCGGCCATCGAGGATGCGAAGGCGGGCCTGGGCAAGCTGACGGCCGCAGCGGTCGAGCATCTCGCGGAACTCGGGCCGCATTTGGCCAACTTCGAAGCGGCAGCGGACCGCGTACGGACTGCGCGGGACCCTGGCGAGCGGGACATAGCCGAAGTCGACCTCCTGCGGCTCGGCTGCGCGTTTCCCAGGATCAGAAGCGTGGGCAAAAGAGGTGTTCTTGCGGTCGCACAAGCCGCACACGCGGGGTGGATCGACGCTGCCCGCCGGGCATATCTCACCGCAGTGCTGCCGAAGATCGGGCAGTTCGCGCGGGAGTACGCCGCCGAGCGACGGACGGCAGGGCGTCTCGGCTTCCAGGACCTGCTGGTGCTGGCGGTCGAACTCCTGCGGGCGAACGCACACGTCCGCCAGGCACTGCACGAGCGCTACCAGCGGGTGTTGATCGACGAATTCCAGGACACGGATCCACTGC
>JAANMV010002429.1_pt1 | contig 18106 bp, 16 predicted proteins | sample 7279661 | NCBI WGS metagenome assembly JAANMV01 (sample SAMN14094540, study PRJNA606508) | bioreactor metagenome | isolation source: A lab-scale SPAN reactor treating ammonium-rich wastewater day 121 | place: Ireland: Galway | collected 2017-05-16 | reverse complement strand
GCGTGGCCGACCCACCGGGGGCCATCAGCTTGAACGATTTGACGACTTCTTTCTTGGCCATCGGACTCCACCTCCCACCGGCCCCGGGCAAAGCCCGGCTCAGACCCACCCCGGCCAGGGGTGCGGGCAGGCTCGGTGGTGCAACCGGCACCGATTTGTCGGCACGGACCCACCGTCCGTGCAGGGCCTGAACAATAGCCGCGCGGGAGGGGCGGGCAAGACGAACGGTCACCCTCGACCGGGGAACCCCACTTGCGCCGAGAGTCGGTCGTAGACCTCCGACTCCAGGCCCGACTCGCGGGCGCGTTCGAGCACGCGGCGGGCGGCGGCGGCCCGGCCGTCGGCGTGCAGCAGCACCGTCGCCGCGAGCCACCCGGAGGCCGAGTTTGCCCGCGCGGCGTACTGCATTGAGCGGTCGATCATGCTCCGCGCCCGGCCCGGCCGGCCCGCGAAGAGGTCGAGGTCCGCGGGGTTGCCGGCGAGCGTCGGATCGGTGCGGTAGGCGAGGGCGAGCACGGCCGCGCCTTGGGCCGGATCGCCGGACTCGATCAGCGCAAGGCCGAGCAGACGCATGGCAGTCGCATCCTCCGGGTCGTCGCGCAGGTGCTCGCGCAGGGCCGCGACGGCCTCCTGCGACTGCTCGAAACGCAGCAGCACGCGCGCCCGCTCGATGGGCGTGAGCGGCTCGGGCTGCGCGGCCGGCTGAGCGGGCTGCGTGACGTACACGATCTGCGGCGGCGCAGTCAGCGTGCCGTCGATTGGGTAGCGCGGGTAGTAGCCGCCCCATCGGTCGTAGGTTCTGGTGTACGGATAGCGCGGATAGACGTAGCGGTAGCCCGGGACGGTGACCCACCGGCCGTCGATGAGTTGCACGGGGTCGGAGCCGAGGCGGGCGTCGATCGACCAGCGGTCGCCGGAGTACGAGGCGTTCAGCCGGAAGCCGGACTCCTGCACAAAGACACGCCGGCCGGTCGTGAAGATCACGGGCGAGCCGACCACGGCGGGCACGGTCACGGAACGGATGGGCGTCGCGTCCGAGCCGCGTTCCATCGGGAGCGAGCGGTTGAAGCCGTAGACGTTCGGCAGCGTGATGCGCACGCCGCCGGTCGTGGGCTGGGTGTGCTGAGCAAAGGCCGGCGCGACGGCGATCGCGCACAGAAGTGCGGCCGTGCGGATTGTGGTTGACCGGAACATTGCGGCCTCCTTGCGTGGGGAACCGCTCCCTCACGGTCGCGGCTCGTTTCGTGGGAACCGCGCATGTGCCGTGACAAGTTTACCGACGAGGGGCGGTCAAAGCGGCAGCGAGCCGGGCCGCGAGGTCGGCATCCAGGCCCGCCTGCTCGCCCTTGCGGATCAGTTCGAGCGCACGCCCGGTGTTGCCCATGGCATGAACGGAGAACGCCGCGGCCAAGTACGCCTCGCCTGTGCGAGCGCGCTCGGCGTAGGGCACGAGGGCCTGAGTCAGTTTGCGACGGTCAGCCGTGCGAGGCAGCAGCGTGTCAAGCAGATCCGTTCGTCCCGCGATTTCGCCGTCGATCCAGAGGGCTTCCGTGATCGACGCGACGCCGCCCGGCGCGTCGCCCGCGAGCACGGCCGCAACTCCGAGTGCGAATGCGGCCTCGGCATCCTCGGGGTCGTCGGAGAGGTGGTCCCGCAGTGCGGCCCGCGCGTGGGCCGCACGCCCTTCGGCGAGCATCGCAAGCCCCCGCTCGCGCGCGGCCGGCGGCTGGATGCGAGGCGCCTCCTCACGCGGCGGCGTGTAGTACGGCTGAAGGGTCATGTCCGGCATGGCGTGGATACCGCCATCGAACGGGCCGTAGTCGATGGAGTTGTCCAACGCGCGGCGATCCGGCACGCCCATCCGCGAGAGGCCTCTCGAAGTCGAAACCGGCACCGGCCGACCATCCCGGAGCGCGTCGATCGCGCCCGCGATCTCACGCTCGCTGAAGGCGCCGGGCGTATGCATCGGCGCGTTGGTCGGCGTGGCGTCGCCGTCGCCCCTGCCGGGCGAGGGCAGGTCCGGCGCAAACGGATTGGCGAAGCGCGTCGGCATGGGCGGGGAGAGGCGGCCGTTGTGGTTCTCGCCGCCGATCGGCGCATACCGACGGGGTCGAAGCTCGAATCGATGCGGGATGGCGATGGCCTTGCGCGTCGGCATCCGCACGATTCCGGTTTCCATGAGCGGCGCTCGCTCCGGCAGCCGCACGCCGCCTGTGGTCGGGTAGCGAGTCGACTTCCTCGGCTCGTCCTGCTGGGCGGACGCCGTGCCGACGGTGACCAACACACCCGCGAGCGCCCCGATCAGTCCGGCTGGTCTCATGGCTCGGCTCCGCGGCTGACGGGCAGCCGCCGACCCCCGCCCCTCGCGTTCCCATCCGTCCGAAACACCCTTCCGGTTGCCCCGAGGCGATCCGTAGGGCACTCCGGTCCCCCCAAGACGGTATCGTCTTCATTCTATGACCCGATTGACCACGAAGTTCGGCCCCGGCACCGTGTGGGTATTGGTGCTCGCGGGAGTTCTGCTCGCGGGGCTGATCGCCGGGTGCGGTGGTCGCACAGTCCTCGGCGGCGGGTCCGTTCGCGTCGAGTCCATCGACGAGGGGACGGCGCTGCGCCCCGCCCTGCGCCTGCGGGCCTACCAGGCTCAGGACAAGAACACCGCCGACATCTACCTCACCGACCTGACGCCGGAGCAACTCGACCCGACCGCCGATCCGACGACGCTCGCCGGCAGCATCATCCACATCCACATGTTCATCCGGCCCAGGCCCGGCCGCACGCCGATCGAGGGCACAGCCTCGACGGCCGCCATCCGCCACGTTGTGCTCGCCAAGGGCGAGGTCGGCGTCTACAGCGGGGGGGGGTTCCTGCTTCCGTCGGGCAACGTGGGCGACTCCCGTTTCGGCGGTCGCATCTCGCGCGCCTCGCTCAAACTCACCCGCGCAACCGACGGCTTCAACGACCTGCTCGGGGCGGCCGAGCTCTCGGGCACCGTCTCCGCCCCGCTCGACGGCGCCACTGCGGCAAGGATCGAGGCTCTGCTCGAAGAGGCCGCCGCACAGACGAGGCCGCGGTGAACTCATCTCGCGTATCGTGGTTCGAGCAGTGCGACCGCCGCGTCGCGATACAGCGTGCGAAGCATCCCCGCGCCCAACGCCAGCCCGCGCAGCGTCGGCGCGCTCATCGCGTCGTGGCGTGTCGGGTCTTCCAGCGCGAGGTCCGGGTCCGCGATCGGACTTTCGCCCTGGTAGTCCGTCTCGAACATTGTGCGCAGCGACCAGTACCGGCTCGCGTACAGGTCGAACGCCTCTTCCGTGCTGCTCGCCTGATCGGCCTTGATGCTCGGCGCGCCGGACTTGTCTGGCGTCAGGTGCGAGTCCATCGTCACGATGTCCGAGCCGAAGAGCACACGCCCGCGCCACCTCGACAGGAACGCCCGCACACGCTCGGGTTCGTGCCGGCCCAGAGCGCGCACGACCCACTTCGTTGCCGACGTATCCAGGTACAGGTTCGCGTGGCGACCGAGCAGCCCGTCGAGGAACCCGAGGTCTTCGGGCCATCCTCCCATGTGGGCGGCGATCACCGGCCCGCCGAATCGGGCCAGCAGGCGTTCGAGCGACTCGTACTGCTGTCGCTTTGTGCCGTAGCGGGACGCATCGGCGTAGCGCGTGCGGAACCAGACGTCGGGGTCGGCGACGTGGACCATGAGCATCATGCCCAATCGCTCCGCCGCCTCGACCGCGCGCAGCCGCCAGGGGCTGTCGAACGCGACCACGTCGTCCGGATCGCCCTCGACATAGTCACGCAGGGCGGGCGCTCCCCAGAGCTTCACCATCCTCGCGCCGAACCGCTCATGCCATTCGTGGATATGCTCGACGAACCGCTCGCGGTGCACGGCCGCGCGGTCCGGGTGTCCCCACTCGGGGAACGCGATGAACCGCACGCGATCGCCGAGTGCGGTGCGCACGGCCTCGGCATCGCTCAGCCTGCTCTGCGAGTAGACCGCCGCGATGCCGAAAAGGTCGCAGATCTCGCCGAAGAGGGCGGCGGCACGCGCCCCGTTTACGTGGCAGTGCGCGTCGATGATCGGAACGGGCGGCCGTCCCAGTCGCTCCGCTTCGCGCCGATAATCCAGGCACAATCGGTTGGCCGGCGTCGGCGTGCGACGCGGGTCACGGATCAGGTCGCTCACGCGCAGGCTCCCCGGCACGCGCCATGATAGACGCCCGCTCGAACCCGACAGCACGCACGCGCGTCCTCCTCGCCCACGACTGGCTCTGCGGGCGGCGCGGCGGGGAGGCCGTCCTCGAACGCATCGCGGCTGTCCTCCGCGAACGGTACGAGGTCGTCGCCGTGTTCACGATGTTCGATGACGGGTCGAGCATCGGCCCGGCGGTCGATGCGTTGCCGCGCGTCGTCTGGCCCGGCGGGCGTGTGCCGGGGGCGCGGGTGCTGCGCCGGTGGATGCTCCCGCTCTACCCCGAGGCCGTGCGCTGGCTCTCCGCCCGCCTGGCGCGTCTGCACGACGATCGGCCGATCGACCTCGTGGTGTCGAGCAGTTCCGCAGCGGTCAAGGGCCTGCGTCCGCCGCGCGGTGTGCCGCACGTCTGCTACTGCCACGCCCCGGCCCGCTACGTCTGGTCGGTGGAGGAGGAGTACGCCGTGGGCCGCTCGCCCGGCGACGCTCTGCGCACGCTCGGGCTGCGGGCGATCGGGCCGCTCTACCGCTCGTGGGACCGGCGAACGGCCGCAAATGTCACGCGCTTCCTGGCGAACTCTTCGCACACGGCCGCGGAGATCGCGCGCTGCTACGGTCGCGAAGCGGCTGTGGTGCACCCGCCGGTCCGCACGGGGTTCTTCACGCCCGACCCGGGCGTGCCGCGGCAGCCCTTCTGGCTCTTCGCGGGCGCGCTGGAGCCGTACAAGCGCGCGGACTTGGCGGTGGAGGCCGCGCGGTGGGCAGGCGTGCGGCTGGTCATGGCGGGGGGGGGGTCGATGGAGCGTGCGCTGCGCGCGCGAGCACGACGGCTGCCGGAGGGCACGGTCGAGATCGCGGGACGCGTGAGCGACGAGCGGCTGCGAGAACTGTACCGGCGCGCCCGCCTGCTCCTCTTTCCCCAGGTCGAGGACTTCGGCATCACGGCGGTCGAGGCCCAGGCGTGCGGTTGCCCGGTCGTCGCCCGCCGCGCCGGCGGCGCGCTGGATACGGTGATCGAAGGACGAACCGGTGCGTTCTTCGACCGCCCCGAGCCGGCTGCGATCGCCGAGGCCGCGGGACGATGCCCGCTCGGCGCGGACATTGTGTGCCGGAGGAACGCGGAGCGGTTCGGGGAGACCGCGTTCGACGAGTCGCTGCTTCGGCACGTTTCCTCGGCTGTCGAGAGCGAATGATGCGGGACAGCCGCCGTCCATCGATCAGGAGGCCCGCCCATGCGCATCGCCCTCTTCAGCGCCAAGCCATTTGACCGTGAGTTCTTCGATCGCGCCAACGCTCGGCACGGGCACGAGATCGTCTACTTCGAGCCGGGCCTCGACGCGACGACGGCCGGGCTGGCGGCCGGTTTCGCGTGCGTCTGCCCGTTCGTGAACGACCGCCTCGACCGACCCGCGATCAAGGCGCTCGCCGCCGGCGGGACGAGGCTGCTTGCGCTGCGCAGCGCGGGGTTCAACCACGTCGATCTCGCCGCGGCGACGGAGCGCGGCATCACCGTCGCACGCGTGCCCGCGTACTCGCCACATGCCGTCGCCGAGCACGCCGTCGGGCTGCTGCTGACCGTGAACCGCAAACTACACCGCGCCGCCGCCCGCGTGCGCGAGCACAACTTCGCCCTCGACGGGCTGATGGGGTTCGATCTGCACGGCAAGACCGTCGGCCTCGTGGGGACGGGGCGCATCGGCGAGGCTTTCGCGCGCATCATGCACGGCTTCGGGTGTGCCGTCATCGCCGCGGACCCGAAACCGGACCCGGAACTCGCCCGGCTTGGCGTGCGCTACGTCGGCCTCGACGAACTCCTCGAACGCAGCGACGTGGTCTCCCTCCACTGTCCGCTCACGCCCGAGACGCACCACCTCATCAGCGACGACGCGCTCGCACGCATGAAGCCCGGCGTCGTCATCCTGAACACCAGCCGCGGCGCGGTGCTCGACACCAGGGCGGTGATCCGCGCACTGAAGGCCGGGCGGCTCGGCGGGCTGGGCATCGACGTCTACGAGGAAGAGGGAGATCTCTTCTTCCGCGACCTGTCGGACCGTGCCCTTCAGGATGATGTCCTGGCCCGGCTCCTGACCTTCCCGAATGTGGTCGTAACCGCCCACCAGGGCTTCTTCACCCGGGAGGCGATGGAGGCCATCGCTGAGACCACGCTTTCCAACGCCACGGAGTTTGCCCGCGGGGGTGTTCCGGCGGCGAACTTGGTTACGCCTCAGGCGCATGTCGCCGAGTCTCGTTGAAAATCAGGATGAACGCAGGGCATTGACCCATCCAAAAACCGAATATCAGTCCGCTCTTAAAGTTTCCGAGAAACTTTCTTGAAACCGAGGTCGGTTTCCCCTACTACATATCCAAGAGACCACGAGGCGACTTCCCCTCCTCCGGAAGTCCCGGGAACGCACACAGCAAGGGCGGCCAACCCGCCCGAAGGAGAATCGGGATGAACAGCAGACTCGTTCGTGTGGGCGCGTGCCTCGCGGCCGTTGCCCTCGCCGGTGCAGCCTCTGCCCAAGTCATCGACTCGCAGGACTTCGAGGGCGACTGGCAGAGCGGTTTCGGCGGCTGGACCGTGAACGGTGAACAAATGATCTTCGGCGGGGGCAACCCCGGACAGTACATGGGCGTGCCCTACCTGGACTTCTGGGGTGTGACGCTCGGGAACGAGAACCCCGCCAACCCCGTCAACGGCGACTACACCAAGTTCGGGCCGACGAAGTTCTCCGTCGACGTCCGAGTCTTCGCCCTCGACAACTTCTGGGGCGATCCGCTCAACCCCGACTGGTTTCCCCTCGTGCTCCAACTCCACGATTACGGCGACCCCAACGACTGGGACGACAACGTGAGCGTCTGGTTCCTCGGCAAGGGGCTGCCACAGATCGAGGACGGCTGGGTTCGCTACGAGTTTCTCCTCCCCGATCCGACGCAGGATGCGCTGCCGCCGGGCTGGGGGGGCACCGGCGCGGAGAACGAGTGGGGCGAGCCGATCCTCCCCCCCGATCGCACGTGGAGCAGTGTGCTTTCCAGTGTTGACGCGGTCTCGTTCACGACGTTCGTGCCGGGTTACTTCTACGGCGCGAACTGGTGGGAGGTCGGTTTCGACAACGTGCTCGTGGAGGTTGTTCCCGCGCCGGGTTCGCTTGCGCTGCTCGGGGTCGCCGGCCTGCTCTCCTCGCGCCGTCGCCGCTGACGCGGTCGAGCGCGAAACGCATCGGGGTCCCCCACCCCATGAGTCCGGGGCGGTCCTTCGGGATCGCTCCGGTTTTTTTTCCCGTCGCTACGCCCCTGCCGCCATTTGTTCCTGTCGCGCGCACTCGGCCGCGGACATCAGGGGGAGCGATGCGCGATTGGTTGCGATCGCGAGCCGGACGTAGGGCAGACAAAGCCCGCACGACTCGCCGCAACCCGTGCGTTCGATCAGTTCGTCGATCGACAGGCGCTCGGTCCGGCCCAGCCGGATCAACTCGGCGAACGTTACGCCCCTGCAGACGCAGCGATCGACTTCCATGCGGCTCCCATCTTGCGCCGGCGCGCTCGCCCGGGATGATACCTCTACGGTCCCGGCTCGTAATCAAACAGCACGTTGCTGTCCGATTCACCGGGCCATCCGAGTCCCACTCTGCCGGCTTCGGGCTGGTACAGGCCGCTGGACCAGGTGAAGGTGCGCGGGGCGGACGACGCGTGCCCGTCGAGCCACGCGACGTTGGCTCTTCCAGCACGCGCCCCGGCGTGCCGAAAGTGCATGGAGGGGTCCGCGCGAGCATCGCTCCCCCAATCGGGGTGGAACCGCGGCTCAGCGAAACTGTACTCGACGACACCGCCGACGCCGTTCGACCCGGCGAACGCAGCATCGGCGAAGGCGATCGTCGCGCCAGGCGTGGCGAAGCGTTCGCGCGACGAACCGGCAAGGTCGGTGACCAGCGGGCGCGTGCCGTCGGTCGCGCGCGTGCGCACCACGCCGGCGAAGGCGTTGTTGTATCCGTACCCGCCCGCCGACCGCTCGAACCCCGCGCCGGACTCGGCAAGGGCGCGCAGCGTGTCCGCGAAGGTCGGGCACTCGCGTACAAGCGTCGCGCCGAGGTGCTCGCTGAGCGTGCCGCCACGGGGACGGAACGGCTCGGAAGGCTTCTCGCGTGAGCCGTGCCAGCGGGTGAGGTTGCGGAGCATGTCCGGCGCGCCCGGTGCGAGCGACCCACCGTTGTCGTTCGCGTACAGGTCGTTGGCTGTCTGGACCTGCCGCAGGTTCGAGAGGCAGGCGGCTGATCGGCCCGCCTCGCGCGCCCTCGCCAGCCCAGGCGCGAGCAGCCCCACGAGCAGCGCGACGATCGCCACCACGACGAGCAACTCGATGAGGGTGAACCCGCGATGTCCGCGCGCATGGATCATGGCCACCGCCTCGAGCTGTGCGGTGCGGCGGGAGCGGATGCGCCGCCATTCGCCGCGGGCCGCACGATGGCTACGCCTCCGATCTCGGCCGACGACTCACCGAACGGCGGGCGCACGACGTTGCAGGCCGTCGTGATGCGGATGAAGTCGAACCCCGGCAGCATCGCGGGCGCCCCCGTTGCGGGATCGACCGCCCACGTGATGTCGAAGGCGTCGCCCCCCCCTGAGCCTGGCGTGACGCCCACCTCGAAGGGGTCGTCCGGCACGGTGTAGAACCGGTCCGGTGTCATCGCCGGGTCATCGACCGCGTTGTCGCCGTTCATGTCGCCCAGCGCCAGCGTCGGCGAAAGGTCCGCGTAGCCCCACACGCCCTCGACGCTTGCCCACGGCCCGTTCGGGTTGTCCAGCACCGGCGACTGCGCTTCGAACACCGCGGACGGAGGACGGTATGCCCAGGTCGTCCACGTTCCCGACGCGCCGAAGGGCAGCCACGAGGCGTGATGCGGCGGCCACGTCGGGTCCGCGATGTCGTCGTCCCACGTCTGCCAGTCAAGATGCACCACCGGCGGCAGGGCGAGGTGCGATCCCGGGATTACGTACCACGGGTCGTCGGGGATGCCGTTGCCGTTCGCGTCGAGGCTGATCTCGATGATCGCAGGCTCGGCCCATCGGCGGTTCGGGTTGCCGCCGACCCAGAAGGCGTTGCCGAAGACGATGAAGTCGAGTCCCATCGGATTCCTCGGGTCGTCGATCACGCGGCGGTCGAAGCCGAGCGTGATGGAGCCGCCGAAGCCGCCGAGCGTGACGACCTTGGTGTCGTCGCCGTCGAGCGTGCCGCCGCCGATGGGAGGGCCGAGGGCGCGAGCAGGGTCGCTGAGCGCCGGGTGCCGCACGAACTGGCCCGGCGCGGGGGAGTAGTCGAGGACGCGCGCGGCGAACCAGGACGCCTCCTGCGCGGCCGCGGGCGCCGACGCGGAGTTCACGACCCAGACACAGAGAGCACAGATCGGGACATGGATGCGGGAAACGAGCCGCCACATCGCGGTACGTCGCTGACTGCGCCAGTTCCTCCGCGCTGTCTCACGCATGGCGTCGCCTCCTCATGCCCAGTGCGGCCAGGCCGAGCAGCGAGAGCGACGCGGGCGCGGGGACGGTTGCAAACCATTCGCCGCCGTCGAAGGCGTACAGCTCGCCCGTCGCCGCGTTGTACGACGCGGAGAAGAATGCGAACCCGTTCGTGGGCGGGAAAAGCGGGCGCATCTGGAGCGGGTCGTTGCGGTCGATGGGTCCGAGGCCAGCCAGCGCGTCGGCGATCGCGCCGGCGGCGATCACGCCGAGGTAGCCGGAGTCGCCCTCCAGGAAGTCCCCCCCCCCAACGGCGAGATTGCCGAAGGCGTCGAACGTGAGCGAGACGCCGCTGAGCACGTCGCCGATGAGCGTGCCATGGGCCTCGAAGTCCGCCGGCCCGTGCTGCCATGCCGTCGGCTCGAAGGCCTTGATCCAGCCGGTGTCGGACCAGCCGCCGGAGCCGAAACCGTTGGCGGTGTAGAGCCGCCCGGCCGCGTCGAAGGCGACGCCCGCCGACGCCCCGGCGATGTTCTCAACGATGGTGACGTTCACGGGCGAGTTGGGGTCGCTCAGCACGTCGAGCAGCGTGACGCGGGCCGGCGAGCCGAAGTCGCCCGCCGTGAGCGCGAGCCGTCCGTCGGGCGTCCATGCGCCGTGGTAGTGGGGGACGTCGAAGTAGTTCGCCACGCCGGGGGTGAGCGTTGTCGGTGCGCCCGGGGCGCCCAGCGCACCGACGTCGAAGACGACGACCGGCCGCCCGAACCCCGTGCCCACGGCGATCCTGCCCGTCGGCCCGACGGTCACGAACGCCGGGTCGCTCCCCCCCCCCGTCTTGCCCGCATCGAAGACGGCGACCTCGTCGAACGCGCCCGTGCCCGCGCCGCTCTCGAGGAAGACGCTGTTGCCGGTGACGGCGAGCATGCGCCCGTCCGGCAGCGCGCCGCCCAGCACCTGGTAGCTCTGCGGCCCGATCGGCGGCGGCGACACCGTCCGCCACGACTGCCCGTAGCGCCCGAAGGCGTCGGCTTTCACGGCCGGGGCGACGAAGGAGACTCCCAGCGCGGCCGCGGCCGCGCACGACACAACCACCGTTCTCATCTCGATCACTCCGCATTCGCCCCGATCCGCGCGGGACGGTTCCCGACCTTGCTCAGGCCGCCGCGGGGCATGACTCGGCAGTGGGGGGCGCGCCGGGAACGAGCGCGGTGCCGCCGCCGAAGCCCCTGAACGCGGGGGCCGACCGGACCGATCGGAGGCTGGGCCGTGCGCCGCGCGCACGACCTCGACTCCGGCCATCGGCAGGTCTTCCGGCTCCGGGCCTTCGCGGGTCCGCCTTCCCGGCCTCGGGCGCGCTCCGACGCGCCCCCGGCCAGTGGCTTTCATGAACCCGCGGCATACGCCCGTCACGGCGGCGCGTCCGCGGTGGAATCGGTCCGCCCGCAGGCGAGACCTCACCACACTTCCCTCTTCACCCCGACAGCCGCACACGCGGCCGAACGGGGCACCGATGACGGACACAGCCTACCGCGCCGCACTGCCGTGTCAAGTCGGCCCGTGCGATGCGGGGGAGCGTGGTGCATGGTTCCTCGAGCGACAACGTTCGCGCCATCGAGGTCGGACTTGCGACCTCGGCGTGCTGTGCGCACGACGGGCACGCAACGCGCCGACTTTGGCTTAGAACGGCCGAATGAGATGGCACGCGGCGTGAGAAGATCATTCCGCATGTTCTCGCGGGACGCTCGCTTGCGCTTCGTTTTCTGTTTCGTTCCGCTTGCCGTTTCGCTTCGGACTCTGCTTTGATTACTTACGCGATTGTCATCGCCGGCGGGTCCAGCGGCAGGCTGCGGGCGAGGTTCATGTAGTTGCGGAACGCCGCGTCCAGTTCCGTCATTGAGTCCGCCGGGAACTTGTCCAGCAAAGCGCGGGCGATCTCGAAGGCCACGACGTTCTCCATCACGACGCTCGCCGCGCTCACGGCGCAGATGTCCGAGCGTTCGTACTGGCTCTGCTCCGGCTGTTTCGTGTTCAGGTTCACGCTCGGCAGGCCGCGCAGCAGCGTCGAGATCGGCTTCATGGTTCCCCGCACCACCACGGGCTGCCCGTTGGTCATGCCGCCCTCGGTCCCGCCGGCGTTGTTCGTCGGCCGCTCGAAGCCGAGCGTGTTCGTCCCGACCTTCGCGGCATCAAAGTGGATCGGGTCGTGGACCTGGGAGCCTGTTCGGCGAGCGCACTCGCGCCCCAGCCCGATCTCGACGGCCTTGAACGCCTGGATGCCCATGACGGCGCAGGCGACGCGGGCGTCGAGCTTGTCGCGCCAGTCCATGCACGAGCCGAGGCCGGGGGGGCAGCCGAAGACGTGCGTTTCCACGACGCCGCCGACCGTGTCCTTGTCGATCTTCGCCTGCCGGATGATCTCGCACTGGCGTTCGGTGGCGGCCGGATCGGGGCAGTAGGTCTCGCTCGCGTCGCGCGCCGCCACCAGCGATCGCCAGTTCTGGGGTGCAACTTGCACGGCGGTCTCCGCGTCAAGGATGGCGCGCACGAAGCCGAAGGCCTCGACGCCGTACTCGCGGAGCAGGCATCGCGCCACCGCTCCCGCCGCGACTCGGGCAGCCGTCTCACGCGCGCTCGCGCGCTCGAGGGTCTCCCGGCAGTCGGTCGTCAGCCACTTGACGCTCCCGGCCAGGTCCGCGTGCCCGGGCCGCGGGCGATGCACCGGCGGCGTCCTCTGGGGGTCGTCAAGGCGTGAGTCCTTGTTGCGGACGATCATCGTCAGCGGCGAGCCGATGGTGTGGCCCTGTCGCACCCCCGAGAGGAACTCGACGCGGTCTGTCTCGATGCGTTGTCGGCCGCCGCGCCCGTAGCCGCCCTGCCGTCGGGCGAGTTCGGAGTTGATGAAATCCACGTCGAGCGTGAGTCCGGCGGGCAGGCCGGTCACGGTGCAGAGGACCGCGGGTCCGTGCGATTCCCCGGCGGTCTGGTAGTCAAGGCGTGGCATGGCGGAAGCATACCGCTACAGCCAGCGGAGGATGCGCAGGATGTCGGCGTGGTTGTCCGTCCAGACCGGAAAGCCGGGCGGTGGTGTGAGCGGGATCCAGCGAGTGTCCGACTCGATCCGGCGGAGTGTCTCGCGGGAAGGTGAGAGCACGATCCATGTGCACCCGAATCGGCCCGAGCCGCGTCCTTCGCCCTCTTCGTCCTGCCGGATCAGCCCGTGCAGCGAGGCGTCGGAGGCGAGCGCGGCCACCACGGGGGGCAGGTTGAGGTTGCGGTTCGAGACATGCAGCGCGATCACCCCGCCGGGCGAGAGTTTCGCCGTGTAGACCTCGAATGCCTCGCGTGTCATCAGGTGGATCGGGATCGAGTCTGAGCTGAAAGCGTCGAGGATGAGCATGTCATACCGGCCGTCCGGCTCCTCGCGCAGGGTGAGCCGTCCGTCGCCGAGGACGTAGCGGATTTCGGCCTTCGAGTTCTGCACGAAGGTGAAGTGGCCGGAGTCGCGGGCGATCCAGACGACGTGCGGGTCGATCTCGAAGTAGTCGAAGCGTTGGCCGGGCCGGCCGTACGCCGCGAGCGAGCCGGAGCCAAGCCCGACCAGTCCGACGCGCTGCGCCGTCGCGCCGAAGGCGCCCATGATCGCCCCCGTCGGGCCGTCGGGGTGGTAGTAGGCGAGCGGCATGCCGGCGATCTGCGGCGCGCGGCTCTCCAGCCCGTGGATGGTCGTGCCGTGCAGCAGCGTGACGGTGCGACCCGACTCGGAGAGCGTGATGGTGTGCACGCCGAAGAAGGTGCGGTCCTTGTGCAGCACGCGCACGTTCTGGGTCGCGCCGACGGTTCCCGCGCCCATGAGTACCGCGAGGGAGAGCGCGAACGCGAGCGGTTTGCCCGAGGCGAGATACGCCGCGAACGCGGGAAGGCCGACCAGCAGCGCCTGCTGGTTGATGTCCGGCGCCCCGCCGTGGTTCGTCCTGATCCATGCCCGCATGAGCACGATCCACAGGACGAGACCGACAGGGAACAGCACGGGTGCGGCGAAGTCGAAGGCCTCTCGCCACGTCGGACCTGCTTCGCGCTGCCCCTTCGCGGCCGGTGAGCGCTTCTTCGACACGGGAGGCAACGCGGGCTTCGGCGTCCGAGGGATGGCCAGGCACGCCAGCGCGATGACCAGGGGATACTCGAGCACGTCATTGAAGATGACCGGGGCAATGAGCGCGTTGAACACGCCGCCCAGCGCGCCGCCGACAGAGATCAGGAGGTAGAACTCCGTCAGCCGCGCCGGCTCGGGGCGCAGCGCGGCGAGCCGGCCGTGACAGAGCAAGCCGCCCGCGAAAAGCGCGGCCAGGTGCAGCACGACCAGCGCGGCGATCGGGTTGTGCGCCTGCATCAGGAACGCCAGCGCGACGCCTACCGCAAGCACCTTCCACGTCTTTGTCACGCGGCTGGCGTGCGACGGACCGGACGACGCCAGCGACCTGCGCGAGAACGCGAGTATGAACGTGAGCAGGTACACCCCCAGCGGCAGCACCCACAGCAGGGGGATCGCGGCAACGTCCGTCGTGATGTACTGCGTCACGCCGAGCATCAGGCTCGAAGGCAGGAACGCCAGCGCAACCCACGCGAGCCGCGGAGGGACCGAAAGTCGCGCGCCGAACACGGAGAACGACAGCGTCTGGCTGGGTCGCTCGACCTTGTCGTCCGGCGACTCGCCGCCAGCGGCGGGGTCGGCTGTCTTGCGTCCGGCGCGCATTGCCGCGACCGCGCACGCAGCCGCCAGCAGCGCGAAGGCCGCGTAGCCGATCGTCCACGCGACGCCCTGCGCCTTCAGCCCCAACGCAGGCCCGAGCGCGAACGGGTACGCGAGCAGGCCGAGCAGACTCCCCGCGTTGCTCGCGGCGTACAGAAAGTACGGGTCGCCCGCCCCCCTGTGCGGCGTCAGGCTGTACCACCGTTGCAGCAACGGCCCGGCGCTCGACACCGCGAAGTAGGGCAACCCGACCGCGATCCCGAGCAGCGCGAGCAGCGCGAGCGAGGGCGGCGCGCCCGACGCAAGCCCCAGCCGCGACTCCGGCAGCGCGATCGGCAGCGCGACGAACGCCGCCAGCAGGACGATGCCATGCACCACGCCCTGCCACCGCGCCGCGATGCGCGTCGTGAGCAGGTGGGCGTAGAAGTAGCCGCCGAGCAGCGCGGTCTGGAAAAACAACATGGCCGTGTTCCAGACCGCGGGCGTACCGCCGAACACCGGCAGGAAGAGCTTGGCTGCCAGCGGCTGCACGATGAACAGCAGCGCTGCCGCGACGAAGATGGCGATGGCGAAGACGATCGGCATGGAACAACCCTCGGAATGGGCCGAGCATACCACGCCAACGCCGATGGCATCGACCACAAGTGGAGCCGCTAGCCCCCGTGGTCCCAGCCCATCTCGCCCGCGTCGTGCTCTCGCCCGTAGGCGTCCACGATCGTCGCCCCCGGGGCTTCGCGCTCGCGGCAGGCGCGGACCAAGCCGATCGGGCCGATCAGCGGCGGCTGCGCATCGAACGGCGGACGCCCCGAGCGGACGTCGCCCGCAGCGACGCACATGAGGAGTTCGTAGTCCTCGCCTTCGCGCACGGCCTGCCGCCAGTCGCGGCAGCGGTGGCTGACGGGGATCTTCGCGGCGTCGATCACGAGACGCACACCGGACGCCGCGCCGATCCGACCCGCGTCGCGCCCGAGTCCGTCCGAGAGGTCGATCATCGCGTGGACCAGCCCGGATCGCGCCGCGGCGCGCCCCGCCTCCAGGCGCGGCTCAAACCGGAGGTGCCACCCGGACTCGAACGAACCGCCGACCTGGCCTGTGAGCCAGAGTTCATCGCCTGGCAGCGAGCCGGAGCGCGGCACCGGCTTCACACCGTCCATGCGGCCGACGACGGTCACGGTCATCGTGAGCGGTCCCGGTCCCGACGCGATGTCGCCGCCCACGATCGGGCAGCGCCAGTGCATTCCCCACCTGTGCAGGGCGTCGCACAGGTCGCGCCCGTGCTCGTACTTCTCCGGCAGCACGCCCGCGGCAAGCCCCCACGCGGGCACACCGCCCATCGCCGCGAGATCGGAGATCGATCGCGCGACCGCCTTGCGGGCGATCAGGTCAACGGGTGTTCCCGGCTCGAAGTGCCTTCCCTCGACGACCTGGTCCACCGTGAGGAGCAGTTCATCGCCGCCCGGCGCGCGCACGACCGCGCAGTCGTCGCCCGGGCCGACGAGAACCCCCGCCGCGGCGGCATCGGCTCCCGCCGCGATGGTGTAGACGTGGGCGAGCAGGTCTGATTCGCGCATGGGTGATTGTTGCACAGGCGGGGATTCGGCAGCGATGCGGCAAGAACGGCGTGAGTCGTGGCTCGGGGCTGCGTTTGGAGAGACAGAACGGAGCGCGTGATCATCCGGGGCGGGTTGCCCCGGGCGCGCTGGCCGTGCACCAACGGTTTGCAGGAGTATCAGACATGAAGGCTTCCCGGTTTCGGTTGACGGCGGCGTCGCTTGCGCTCGCTGCCGCGGGGGTCGTGGCGTTGCCGTGCGGCTTGGCGCACGCGCAGGATACGAAGAACTTCAGGATCAGGAACCAGTCGAAAGAGAACGTGCGGACGCTCTCCGACCTGTACGCGTTCGACGGCGCGAACAACACGGGCAAGAGGACCGAGATTCTCAAGAAGGGCGACGCGACCGACGACGTCAACATCGCGGCGGGTGGCGTCAAGAACATCGCGGTCCCCAAGGATTCGATGAGCTACACGGTCTCGTGGATGAAGGACGGCAAGGAGATCGAGCACGACCTGAACGAGCCCTTCATCACGTTCGCGTACGCCACCTTCGATGCGCCCGGCTTCGCGGGTCTGATGGCCGTCGCGTTCGACGACGTGCAGGGAGCGCTCCCGCCCGAGGGGTACATGGGCCTGGTGATGGGCGGCAAGTACGCTGAACCGCAGTACCAGTGGTTCACCTTCTACGACGCCACGGCGTCCGACGGCTTCATCGCACGCGACCCCAACGGTGTCCCGATCAGCCCGCTCCTGAGCGGCTACTCCGTCGAGACGGCGTTCCACTGGTCGGTGATCCCGGCACCCTCCACACTCGCGGTCCTGGGCGGACTCGGCATGGCTGCCATCCGCCGCCGGCGGCGATAGCGGACTCGCCGCACGATCACGACCCCGCCCGCCGGGAAGCCGGTGGCGGGGTTCTTGTGCACGAACGGTTGACACGCGCAAACGTCGGCTCCAGGGAGCCTGGCACGGTCATCTCGCCCTTCTTCCTTCCAGGCCCCGCTGCAGCAGCACGAATCCCAGCAGCAGCCCGCCCACGGCAATGCGGAACCACCACGAGTTCGTCACGCCCGCGCGCGGCATCGCCTCCTGGATCAGTCCGAAGATCAGCACGCCGGCCACCGTCCCGACGATCGAACCAGCGCCGCCCGCGAGGGGCGTGCCGCCGATGACCACGGCAGCGATCGCGTCGAGTTCCGCGAGGTGTCCGGTCGTGGCGTTGCCCGCGCCTGTCGCCAGCGTCATAGCCACGCCGGCGAGCGCGGCGCACAGCCCACTGATCGCGTAGACGCGCATCCTCACGCTTGCGACGCGGACACCCATCAGCCGGGCGGACTCCTCGCCCCCGCCGAGGGCGTACACGTCGCGCCCGAAGCGTGTCCACCGCGCGAGCACAAAGCCCGCCGCGGCGATCATAATGAACACCACGACCGCCGGCGGGACCGGGCCTGAACCCCATTCTGCGAGCGTGCGGTGGAAGGGGTGGCGGATGGTGATGGATCGCTCGCTGACCATCAGCGCGCCGCCGCGGTAGAGGAACATGCCCGCGAGCGTGACGAGGAACGGCGGCAATGCGAAGCGGTGGATGAGCGTTCCCATCGCTGCCCCACCCGCCGTGCCGGTCGCGAGCGAGACGCCGAACGCCGGCAGCGGGTGCCAGCCGTGCTGCACGAGCAAGGCGATGAGGATGCTGGAGAAGCCGATCGCCGCGCCGACGGAGAGGTCGATGCCGCCGGAGATGATGACGAAGGTCATGCCGATGCAGACCAGCCCGAGGACGGCGTTGCCGACGAGCAGGTTGCGGGCCACGCCGGGCGACAGGAACCCCGGAAAGGCGATGGCGCACGCCGTGAAGAGAGCGATCAGCACGCCGACCGTCGCGGCGAGCGGCACGTCTTGCGGAGAGAGCAGAGCGTGAACGCGAAGGCCACGAAGAGCGCGAAAGAGCAGGCGTCTGGCGGGCTGCTGGTTCATCGTTCTCCCCGCCACCTCGTCGTCCATGCCCTTGCCCGCTCCGAGACCGCCAGGCATACCGCCAGCACTGCGGTTGCCTTCAGGGCCAGCGTCGCGTTCGGGCCGACGTCGTGCAGGTAGAGCGTCGTCGTCATTCCCTGGATGAACAGCGCGCCGAGCGCGGCCCCGACGAGCG
>JAANMV010002425.1_pt1 | contig 18136 bp, 14 predicted proteins | sample 7279661 | NCBI WGS metagenome assembly JAANMV01 (sample SAMN14094540, study PRJNA606508) | bioreactor metagenome | isolation source: A lab-scale SPAN reactor treating ammonium-rich wastewater day 121 | place: Ireland: Galway | collected 2017-05-16 | reverse complement strand
GTCGGCCGAGGTGGCGCATGTCGAGGGCCATTTTGCCGGGCTGCTGTGCCGCTCCATCGACCTCGACAGCGTGACGCACCTGCGTCGCCTGATCGAACTACAGCTGGGCGCCCCCTCCCTGCTCGAGCGCGATCTGGCCGAACTCACCGCGTCGGTGTCACTACCACCCGTGCACTGAATGCGCGCGCTTCACGCGCTCCGCCAGCAGCGAGGCCACTGAGCAGCAGACACATCGAGCACCCGTCGGCGCATTCCCCAAGCCCCGTTTGCCCGGCATAGGCACGAGCCGGTGTTGATTCAGCCGGGATTTTCAGCGTCCTGCAGCAGCCGCCACATCACCTTGCCGCTGCCGCTCTTGGGCAAAGTGTCGACAAACTGCACCTTTCGCGGCACCTTGTACACCGCCATGTTCTCGCGGCACCAGTCGATGATCTCCTGCTCGGTGGTGTGCTTGTGGCTGGCACGCAGCACCACCACGGCCTTGACACTCTCACCCCGATAGTCATCGCGCATGGAAATGATGCAGGCCTCCTGAATGGCCGGATGGCGGAACATCAAGGCCTCCACCTCGGCGGGCCACACCTTGAAGCCCGAGGCATTGATCATGCGTTTGAGGCGGTCGGTGAGGAAAAAATAGCCATCACTGTCCACATGACCCAGGTCGCCCGAACGGAAAAACCGCTTGCCTTCGAAATCGACAAAAGCAGCCTCCGTGGCTGCAGGTCTCTTCCAGTAGCCGTCGAACACTTCGGGGCCGTGGATGATGATCTCACCCTGCTCGCCCTCGGGCATTTCCTGCAGGGTATCGGGGTCTACTACGCGCGCATCGGTGCTCATGAAGGGAATGCCCAGGCATTGCTGCTTGGGGCGGTCTGGCGGATTGGTGTGCGAGGGCGCTGCGGTTTCCGTCAGGCCATAGCCTTCGGCATAGCGCAAGCCGTACTGTTCCAGCAGTCGTTGCGCCACGGCCTGTGGCATGGCGGCGCCGCCGCCGCCGATGTAGTTCAGGCTGGAGAGGTCGTACTGGGCAAAGTTCGGGCTGGCCAGCAGGTCGATGACCATGGTGGGGATGTTGGTCCAGGCCGTGACCTTCCAGCGCGAAATCAGTCGCCCGGCCAGGTCACGGTCCCAGCGCGGCATGATCACCAGCGTGGCGCCGGTGTAGATGGTGGCATGCATCACGCTCACCATGCCCGTGATGTGGAACATAGGCACGACCGCCAGGGTGATGTTCTCGGCGGAGGCGTTGCCCCACAGGCTGCTGGCCACGGCGTTGTGCATGATGCTGCGGTGCAGGTGCATGCACCCTTTGGGCAGGCCGGTTGTGCCGCTGGTATAGGGCAGCACGGCCAGATCGGTCGGCCCCGCCACATGCGCAGGCGGTGCATCGGCGCAAGCCAGCATGTCGCTCCAGGAGTGCACCTGGCCGCCTTCAAGTGACGGCAGCGGATGGGCGGTGCAGAGCCAGTCGTGCCAGGCTGCGGGGGGTGCATCCTCGCCCGCTATCGGGGCGTCAAAGGCATCCGTGAACTGTGTGGCCACCAGGTGCCTCAGCCCCTGCCCTGCAGGCAAGGCATTGCTCGCCTTGGCCAACTCTGGGGCCAGATCGGCCGTGGTGATGGCCACGCGGGCGTCCGGGTCGGTGATGTAGTGCTTGAGTTCTTCGGCCCGGTTCATCGGGTTCACGGGCACCACCACGGCGTTGGCACGCAGGATGGCGAAATGCGCGAGCACCAGCTGCGGGCAGTTCTGCATGCACAGCACCACCCGGTCGCCGCGCTGCACCCCGAGCGCATGCAGTTGCGCGGCCAGCCGCTCCGCCCCTTGCGCCAGTTCACGGTAGCTGAGCGTGCGGCCAAAGAACACCAGCGCCGGCTTGTCAGGATAGCGCAGCGCGCTGATAGCCAGGTTGTGCCACAGCGAGGTGGCCGGCGGCGTGATGGAATGGGGCAGACGAGAGGGCCAGAAAGCGTGGTGGGCGTGCATGGTGAATCCTTTGCGCTTCAGTCTAGGACCCGGACTGCGGCGAGACGTTTCGGGTTTCTCCCACCCCCGTGTCACCTGCGGGTCACCCGCTGGAGACGCCGATCTGCCGTGCACGCACCCGGGGCTCAGCGCCCCGGGTGGCGGTGCTGTGGGTCAACGCATCTCGAAGGCTTCCTGGTGAAACCGGGGCCGGCCCCCCATGGCGCGGAGGCCATCACGCAAGGTATCGGCCAATCCGCTGGGGCCGCAGAACCAGATTTCTGCATGCTTCGCCTCGCCCAGCGATCGCGCGGTCAAGGTGCCTCCCTGGCGTGCACCGTGGATGTGGAGTTGAACACCCGGAAGTGTTGCGCAAAGCGCTTGCAGCCGAGGGACAAAGACATCGGAGGCTTGGTCGCGGGTGCAGTAGTGCAAATCGGCGGTGGGCGCCGTTTCCGGATGGGCCTGCAATGACTCCAGCCAGGCCAGAAAGGGCGTGACACCGATGCCCCCCGCAATCCAGATCTGTCGGGCCCGGCGATTGATGCGCGCCATGTCGAACCGGCCGTACGGCCCCTCCACCCGCACCGTTTGCCCCACCTGCAGACGACGGCCTAGCTGCCCGGTATAGTCACCCAGCGCCTTGATCTGGAAGCTGATGGTCTGGTCGCCCTGATCCGCACTGGCGATGGTGAACGGGTGCGCGCCCTCTTTGTCGTCAAACGTCACAAAGGCAAATTGCCCTGGTCGGTGCCCGTGCCAGCCCTGGCTGAGGCGGCACCGCACCGTGGTGACATCCTGCGCGGGCTGCTCGATCGCGACGATTTCGCCGTGCACCTTGCGAGATCTTCCGATGCGGTTGAGCAGCGAATGCAGCGCACCATAGACACCCACAGCCAGGAACACGGCCATGAGTGCTCCCACAGGCTGGGTCCAGTAATCCGCCGGCGCCAGCAACGCGGCATGGAAGGCCAGCATCAGATACAGCACGGGCATGGCCCGGTGCAGGATGCTCCAGGTGCGGTAGGGGAATTTTTTCCAGAGCGTGATCACAAGCATCAACAGCAAGGCATAGAGGGCCCATTCCCCCATGTCTTCTGCCAGGTCGCGCAGAACCTCCAGAAATCCCACGAATTTTTCCTTTGGCAGGCGGCCTTCACGGCCAATCGTGGCCTTGAGGATATCGCTCGACATTTCGATCAGCCAATGCAGCGCAGCAAAGGAGACGGCCAGAATGCCGGCCCACTTGTGCGTGCGATAGATGCGGTCCATGCCCCCGAGAGGGACTTCGAGCCAGGCGGGCCGGGTGGCCAGGTACATGGCCAGCGACATCATGGCAATCGACAGCAGACCGCTGAGGTACATTGTTTCCTGGCGTGCAATCCACAAGGCGTGGGCGCCTGCTGCCGGGGGAGCGCTGGAGAAATCCAGGCCCCAGGCAAGGGCCACCAGCGCCATCAGGCTACCGAGCAGTGTTTTCATGGTGAGGAACTCCGGTGAGTTATATGCCTGCGGTCAGAACGACTGCAGGCAAAGTGCCCTAACGTGCTGCAGACGCCGGGCTGACGGGCTGCGCCGGCAAGTCGTCCCGGCAACGGCGCTTGGTGCAGTCGGCCGACGATCGCTTGCTGTCGGCATCCGCACCATGGCGCCTGCCTTCGCCACGCTGGTTCACGATTTCGCCAGTCTGCGGATTGACGTAGAGCTTGACCCGGTCGCCTTGGCGGTCGGTCGCGCGTGCCTCATAGCCACCCCGTTCACGCTCGATTTTTTCAACATTGCGATAGCCCGCGGCCTCCAGTTTTTCATGCACCTGGGGGATGGAGAGCCACTGGCGCTCGGCCGCCGACATGGGCCGGTTTTCTCCCGCAATGGACGGTGCCAGCAGTACGCCCCCGACAGCGAGGGCGCTGCCCAGCGCCAGGGAAGTGAGAAGGGTTGCGATTTTCATGGTGCAAATCTCCGTTGAATCAATGGGTTGTCTGGCTTCAGTCGTTGAAATAGCCTTGCTCGGCGTCGGCGTGGCACGCCACACAGTTGGCTTTAGTTCGGACATCCTTGTGCTTCCACTCCCATGCCGGCACTTTGCGGTGCTCGCTCGTCCACTTGGGCAATTCGGTGATGCGCAAGGGCGCCTGGCTGGCCGTGACACCGCGCATCAGCTTCTCGCTGTAGCGGCGACCGCCCGCATCGGCGGCGTTGGCGACGAGGTACTGCGTGACCTGCCGGGCCAGTTCCGGGTCGATGCTGGCGTCATCGCCGAAGTGGTTTTTCAGGTCGGCCATCATGCGTGTCCAGGAACTGGCAGGCAGCATCGACGCAGGGAAGGCGAGGTGGCAACTGCCGCACTCCTCCTTGACCACCACATTGCTGACCGGCGGATAAAAATGACTGCCTCCAGCCTGCGCACGATTGAGCACAACAGCAGAGAAACCAAGAACCAGAAGGCCCAGGGCCAGCGGACGGTAGGGAATGTGCATGGTCAACTCCTGAAGAGGGATGGTTTTTATTGGCTCAGCATGAACGCCAGCCAGTCGCCCTTTTCCCGTGCATTGCACGGGCGGCCCAGCACTTCGGTGCAATTGCGTTTGAACCACTTTTCCACCTTGGCGGGATCGGTGTAGCGCATGGGGGTTGCCGACACGGCCACCGGATCAATCGGTTTGCCGGCCAGGGTGCGACCGGCTGCGCGTGTGTCTTTGCCGTGGCAGGTGGTGCAGCTGGGCGTGTCGGGCTTGCCACCTGTGAAGGTCTGTGTATGCAGTGCCCTGCCCCGCTCTGCCGAGAACCCCGAGAATGCCGGATCAGCCGTTTTGGCGGCCACGGCCCACTGATCGAGCTGGCTTTCTCGCGGACCGGCGATGCCTGGGCCTGACAAGCCCAGTACCAGGGCTGCGGCAAGCAGGGGGATGGTTCGGTTGGGATGCATGGAAACTCCTCGGTGAATGTGTGCTGGGAGTTACTATGCGCAAGGTCGCCTGAACAGAACGTGAATCGGCTGTTCATCCTGCATTCATGTGAGCACGTCTATAAATCGGGCTACAGGATCCAGAAAGGGGGCCTTCGCGATGCGCTACCGAATTTCCAATCACCTTCTGGCCATGCTGCGTGTGCTGCTCGGCACCCTTCTTGGGGTGTGCGTCAGCACCGCCAGCCTGGCCGACGAGGACCACGACCGCGCGCGCAAGGCGCTGGAGGCCGGCGAGGTTCTGCCACTTCGAGCCATTCTTGAACGGGTGGAGCGCGATCACCCTGGACAGGTCATTGACGTGGACCTGGAAAAAGAACACAAGGGTGAGATCCAGCGCTGGATCTATGAGATCAAACTGGTGCGCCCAGGCGGCGCACTGGTCAAACTCAAGATCAATGCCCGCGATGGCTCGCTGCTCAGTGAAAAGACCCGACAGCCGACCGTCAAACCGGGGGATCGCCACTGATGCGAGTTCTGCTTGTGGAAGACGACCCCACGCTGCTGGCCCAGCTGGCCGATGGCGTGCGCAGCGCCGGATATGCCGTTGACCTGGCCCGCAACGGCGTCGATGCCCACTTCATGGGCGATACCGAGCCCTACGATGCCGTGGTGCTCGACCTGGGCCTGCCGCAGCTCGATGGCCTCTCCGTGCTGCGCAAATGGCGAAGCGCCTCGCGCAACATGCCCGTGCTGATTCTGACCGCGCGCGATGGCTGGCATGAAAAAGTGGCCGGCATCGACGCCGGGGCCGACGACTACCTGACCAAGCCGTTCCACATGGAGGAGTTGCTGGCAAGGCTGCGCGCGCTGATCCGCCGTGCGCATGGCCACGCCAGCGCGGAACTGGTGTGCGGCCCGGTCACGCTCGACACCCGCAACCACCGCGCCACCGTGGCCGGTCAGGCGCTGACGCTCACCAGCCACGAATACCGCGTGCTGGCCTACCTGATGCACCACCCTGACCAGATCATTTCTCGCAACGATCTGGTCGAACATCTCTACGCCCAGGATTTCGACCGCGATTCCAACACCGTTGAAGTGTTTATCGGTCGCCTGCGCAAGAAATTGCCTCCCGGCCTGATCGAAACCGTGCGCGGCCTCGGGTACCGCCTCACCTCCCCGCCATGACACTCTCCGGTCTGCGCAAGTCGCTGCGCATTCGTTTGCTGGCAGGCACCCTGTTCTGGATTGCAGCCTCCATTGCCCTCGCTGGCTGGGGCCTGAGCAACATGTTCCGCCAGCATGTGGCAAGCCAGTTTCACGCTGAACTGCGCACCCACCTGGATCAACTGACCGCCCACATCATCCTGGATGCGCAGGGGCGCCCCGTGCTCACCCAGCCCATGAGTGATCCCCGCCTGGGCCGCCCCTACTCAGGCTACTACTGGCAAATTGATCTGGTGGAAACCTCCGGCGGAGCAGCCGAAGCGCCCACCCAAGGACAATTGCGCTCGCGTTCGCTATGGGACCACGTATTGCAGGTGCCACCCGATGCACCGAAAGATGGAGAGATTCACCAGCACCGTGTGATGGGCCCGGAAAACAAGATGCTCAGCATGGTGGAACGCAGCGTGGTTCTTGGTGACACCAGCGGTGAGACAACCGGCAAATTGCGTCTGATTGCCGCAGCCAGTGAAAGCTTCATGGAAGAACCCGTGGCACGCCTGAACAGCACCCTGTGGCTGGCGCTGGGAGTCCTCGGCGCAGGGCTGGTGCTGGCAGCACTGGTGCAGGTGGTGGTGGGGCTGGCGCCGCTGCGCAGCCTGCGCACCGCTCTGGCCAGGGTCCGGAACGGCGAATCGCAACGGCTTGAAGGCGATTTCCCGGGTGAAATCACGCCTCTGATCGACGAATTCAACACTGTGCTGGGCCACAACGCGGAAGTCGTGCAACGCGCCCGCACACACGCGGGAAACCTCGCGCATGCGCTCAAGACGCCCTTGAGTGTGCTGTCCAATGCAGCCCATGCCTCCGGCATGAATCCTGAAACGGCCGAACTGGCACGGCTGGTGAAAGAACAGGTCGGCGTGGCCCGCAAGCATGTCGACTACCACCTGGGCCGCGCGCAGACGGCTGCCACCCAGCGCATTCCGGGCAGCAGAACGCCGCTGCAGCCCATTTTGGACGGGCTTGTTCGCGTGATGCACCGCATTCACGCCGATCGGGACCTCCAATTCAATACCGAGCCCATCCCAGCCTCGCTGGACTTTCGCGGTGAAGCGCAGGATCTGCAGGAAATGCTGGGCAACCTGCTGGACAACGCATGCAAATGGGCCTCCCGGACGATCAGCGTGAGCATCCGCATCGCACCCGGCACCTTCACCATCCTGATCGACGATGACGGCCCAGGGCTGACACGGGAACAGCGCACTTCAGTGGTGCAACGGGGGGTGCGTGCCGATGAAAAAACCCCCGGCTCAGGGCTTGGCCTGTCGATCGTGGATGATCTCGCCCGTCTGTATGGTGGGGGGGTGGAGCTGGACGATTCCCCTCTGGGCGGTTTGCGCACTGCACTGACGCTGCCAGCCCATACGAGAACCTAGCAAACTGCCAGGCTTGGAGCGGCAAAAGCGCAAGTCGAAGCTTGCGCCCATTTCGGCCCCGGCAAGAACGGTATTTGTCGGATTTGCAGCCATAGCCCAGCCATGGGCAAAAGGACCGCGCTCTCGACGAGCAGCGAAACCAGAAAGCCCCCTGCGGGCTCCATGCCACACGCTGATCCCGTGGACCCACACACCGGCTTGGGGGTTCACCATAAAAAATCCCCACACAGCTTGACGCTGGTGGGGATTCGACAGACCCATCTCTTCACAGCCCCGCTAGCGAGGCCATGGAGATCAAAAGGTTCTATCAGTTGGCGCGGGTGCCGACCACTTCGATTTCCACGCGACGGTTCTTGGCGCGGCCTTCCTTGGTCTTGTTGTCAGCCACGGGTTGCTTTTCGCCCTTGCCTTCGGTGTAGACGCGGTTCTTCTCGATGCCCTTGGACACCAGGTAAGCCTTCACGGCTTCGGAACGACGCACAGACAGCTTCTGGTTGTAGGCATCAGAACCCACGGAGTCGGTGTGACCCACGGCGATGATGACTTCCAGGTTGATGCCCTTGACCTTGGAAACCAGGTCATCCAGCTTGGCCTTGCCTTCGGGCTTCAGAACAGCCTTGTCGAAGTCAAAGAAAGCGTCAGCAGCGTAGGTCACCTTGGTGGCCACTGCGGGAGCGGGAGCGGGCTTGGCAGCGGGGGCAGCAGCAGCAGGCGCAGCAGCCGGAGCAGGAGCAGCGGCAGGTGCGGCAGCAGGTGCTGCCAGAGCGCCGTCGCAGCCAGCGGCTGCCGTGGCGGGCGTCCAGTAGGCATTGCGCCAGCACAGTTCGTTGGTGCCGTTCTTCCAGACCAGCTCGTTGGTGCCGTTCTTCCAGTTGTCAACGGTTTGTGCGCCAGCGGCGGTTGCAAGCGCTGCGGAAGCAATCAGCATTGCTACTTTGTTCAGTTTCTTCATTGGTTCTCCTCAGGGGAAAAAGCCGCAGCCGCGCTGCGAAATCATGACGTCGCCGGTGACCATCACCAAAAACGTTGAAATTGATTGTGCCATACGTAACCGGGGCGTGTTGCCCCGTGCGCTGCCCTTGCCGTAGGACAAATGCGCAATTGCCCGAATGTGTTGCGCAACGGCTACAGGCGCTTGCGCCTAAAATGGCCGTCCTTGCTGTCATTCCGCCTGTCCCATGACCCAGTTCGCCAAAGAAACCCTGCCCATCAGCCTTGAAGAGGAGATGCGCCGCAGTTACCTGGATTACGCCATGAGCGTGATCGTGGGCCGGGCCTTGCCGGACGCGCGCGATGGCCTCAAGCCGGTGCACCGGCGCGTGCTGTTCGCCATGCACGAACTGAACAACGACTGGAACCGGCCGTACAAGAAGTCTGCCCGTATCGTCGGCGATGTGATCGGCAAGTACCACCCGCATGGTGACAGCGCGGTGTACGACACCATTGTGCGCATGGCCCAGGACTTCTCCTTGCGCCACATGCTGGTGGACGGCCAGGGCAACTTCGGCTCGGTGGACGGCGACAACGCCGCCGCCATGCGCTACACCGAAATCCGGCTGGCCAAAATAGCCCACGAGATGCTGGCCGACATCGACAAGGAAACAGTCGATTTCGGGCCCAACTACGACGGCAGCGAAAAGGAACCGCTGGTACTGCCGAGCAAGCTGCCCAACCTGCTGGTCAATGGCTCGTCGGGCATCGCCGTGGGCATGGCCACCAATATTCCACCGCATAACCTCAATGAGGTGGTGGATGCCTGCCTGCACATGCTGCGCAACCCCGAATCGTCGATCGACGATTTGATGGAAATCATTCCCGCGCCCGATTTCCCGACAGCGGGCATCATCTACGGCATCAACGGCGTCAAGGACGGTTACCGCACCGGTCGCGGCAAGGTGGTGATGCGCGCGCGCTGCCACTTCGAAGATATCGATCGGGGCCAGCGCCAGGCCATCATCGTGGATGAGCTGCCCTACCAGGTCAACAAGAAGACGCTGCAGGAGCGCATGGCCGAACTGGTGCACGAGAAGAAGATTGAGGGCATCAGCCACATCCAGGACGAGTCCGACAAGTCGGGCATGCGTCTGGTCATCGAACTCAAGCGTGGCGAAGTGCCCGAGGTGGTGCTCAACAACCTGTACAAGCAGACGCAGCTGCAGGACACCTTTGGCATGAACATGGTGGCGCTGATCGACGGCCAGCCCCGCCTGTGCAACCTTAAGGACCTGATCAGCGTCTTCCTGCAGCACCGCCGCGAAGTGGTCACGCGCCGCACGGTGTTCGAGCTGCGCAAGGCCCGCGAACGCGGCCATGTGCTGGAGGGCCTGGCCGTGGCGCTGGCCAACATCGACGACTTCATTGCCATCATCCGCAACGCCCCCACCCCGCCGGTGGCCAAGGCCGAGCTGATGACCCGCGCCTGGGACAGCAAGCTGGTGCGCGAAATGCTCACGCGCACGCGCGCCGATGGCGGCGTGGTCAATGCCGACGACTACCGGCCCGACGGTCTGGAAAAGGAACTCGGCATGGGCCAGGACGGCCTGTACCGCCTGTCGGAAACGCAGGCCCAGGAAATCCTGCAGATGCGCCTGCAACGCCTCACAGGCCTGGAGCAGGACAAGATCGTTGCCGAATACAAGGACGTGATGGCGGTCATCGAAGACCTGCTGGACATTCTGGCCACCCCCGAGCGGGTTTCGACCATCATTGGCGACGAACTCACCGCCATCAAGCAGGAGTTCGGCCAGCACAAGCTCGGCGCACGCCGCAGCCTGGTGGAATACAGCGCGCAGGACCTCTCCACCGAAGACCTGATCACCCCCACCGACATGGTGGTCACGCTCAGCCACACCGGCTACATCAAGAGCCAGCCCTTGAGCGAATACCGCGCGCAAAAGCGTGGCGGGCGCGGCAAGCAGGCCACAGCGACCAAGGAAGACGACTGGATCGACCAGCTCTTCATCGCCAACACGCACGACTACATCCTGTGCTTCTCCAACCGCGGCCGCCTGTACTGGCTCAAGGTGTGGGAAGTACCCGCAGGCTCGCGCGGCTCGCGCGGTCGGCCCATCGTCAACATGTTCCCGCTGCAGGACGGCGAAAAAATCAATGTGGTGCTGCCGCTCACCGGCGACATGCGCACCTTCCCGGCCGATCGCTACGTGTTCATGGCCACCAGCATGGGTACCGTGAAGAAGACGGCACTCGACGAATTCAGCAACCCGCGCAAGGGCGGCATCATCGCCGTCAACCTGGACGAGGGCGACTACCTGATCGGGGCCGCCCTCACCGACGGCCAGCACGACGTGATGCTGTTCAGCGACGGCGGCAAGGCCGTGCGCTTCGACGAGAACGACGTGCGCCCCCTGGGCCGCCAGGCACGCGGTGTGCGCGGCATGATGCTCGAAGACGGCCAGAGCGTGATCGCCATGCTGGTGGCCGAGGACGAAACCCAGAGCGTGCTCACCGCCACCGAGAACGGCTACGGCAAGCGCACCAGCATCACCGAATACACCCGCCACGGTCGTGGCACCAAGGGGATGATTGCCATCCAGCAGAGCGAGCGCAACGGCAAGGTCGTCGCCGCCACGCTGGTGCATGCCGACGACGAGATCATGCTGATCACCGACAAGGGTGTGCTGGTACGCACCCGCGTCTCCGAAATCCGTGAACTCGGCCGTGCCACGCAGGGCGTGACGCTGATCGCGCTGGACGAAGGCTCCCAGCTCAGCGGCCTGCAGCGCATCGTCGAAAACGATGCCAACGCAGTCGATGACGCGGATGCCGCCGAAGACACCCCTCCTGCCACCGATGATTGATGCAGGTCAGCCCCCAACCGGGCTGACTTGAAAGCTATATTATTAATAGCTGGCAGCGCTTGATGGATAAGCGCTGGAGCCACTTTTAACCATAAATCATGCAACGCCCTTACAACTTCTCCGCCGGTCCTGCAGCCATTCCTGCCGAGGTTCTGGAGCAGGCTGCTGCCGAAATGCTCGACTGGCATGGCAGTGGCATGGGCGTGATGGAGATGAGCCACCGTGGCAAGGAATTCATCTCGATCTATGAGCAGGCCGAAGCCGACCTGCGCGAGCTGCTGGCCGTGCCCCCGCAGTTCAAGATCCTGTTCATGCAGGGCGGCGGTCTGGCCGAGAACGCCATCGTGCCACTCAACCTCTCGCGCGCCGCTACGGTGGACTTCGTCGTCACCGGCAGCTGGAGCCAGAAGTCGCAAAAAGAGGCGCGGAAATACGCATCGGAAGTGAATGTGATTGCGTCGGGCGAGGACAGCAGCTTCACCACCCTGCCCGACCCTGCACGGTGGCAGCCCAGCAAGGGCGCCAGCTACCTGCATATCTGTAGCAACGAGACCATCAATGGGGTCGAATACCACGAATTGCCTGACCTGCGCGCACTGGGGTGCGATGCACCGCTGGTCATCGATTTTTCGTCCCATGTGGCCTCGCGCCCGGTGGACTGGTCGCGCGTCGGACTGGCCTTCGGCGGCGCCCAGAAGAACCTGGGCCCGGCCGGGCTGACCCTGGTCGTGGTGCGCGAGGACCTGCTCGGCCATGCCCTGTCCATCTGCCCGAGCGCTTTCGATTACAAAATCGTGGCCGAAAACCAGTCCATGTACAACACCCCACCCACCTGGGGCATTTACATCGCCGGCCTGACCTTCCAGTGGCTCAAGCGCCAGCGCGAGGGCTCGGCCAGCGGCATCGCCGCCATGGAGCAGCGCAACATTGCCAAGGCGAACCTGCTCTATGCGGCCATCGACCAATCCCGGCTTTACATCAACAAAGTGGCGCCGAACTGCCGCTCGCGCATGAACATCCCCTTTTTCCTGCGCGACGAAACCCGCAACGACGCTTTCCTGGCCGGCGCGAAACAGCGCGGCCTGCTGCAACTCAAGGGCCACAAGTCCGTAGGCGGCATGCGCGCGAGCCTCTACAACGCCATGCCGCTGTCCGGCGTACAGGCGCTGGTGGACTACATGCGAGAATTTGAGCAGCTGCACGCCTGAGCCTGACCCCACCCCTCCATGAACACACCCCAAGCATCCCCCGAGCTGGCCAGCCTGCGCGTCCAGATCGACAACATCGACCAGCAGCTGCTGACCCTGCTGAACCAGCGCGCGCTGGTGGCAGAGCGCGTCGGCGAAGTCAAGAAGCGCGAGGGCACGCCCTTCTTCCGCCCCGACCGAGTGGCCCAGGTCATCGAGAAAATCACCCGTGCCAACCCCGGCCCCCTCAAGGGTGCGCATGTGGCCGCCATCTGGCGCGAGATCATGTCGGCCTGCCTGGCGCTTGAATCGCCGCAGCGCGTGGCCGTGCTCGGCCCGGCCGGCACCTTCTGCGAACAAGCCGCGATCGAGTACTTCGGTGGTGCGGCCGACATCGTCTATTGCGCCAATTTCGACGAAGTGTTCCACGCCACAGCCTCGGGCAGCGCCCAGTTCGGCGTGGTGGGCGTGGAGAACTCGGTCGAGGGCGTGGTCACGCGCTCGCTCGACCTGTTCCTGCACACGCCCACGCATGTGGTGGGCGAGGTCAGCCTGCTGGTGCGCCACAACCTGCTGCGCACCACCAACACGCTCGAAGGCGTCGAGGCGGTGCTGGCCCATCCCCAGGCCCTGGCACAGTGCCAGGCCTGGCTTTCCAAGCACCTGCCGCATGCGGAGCGCCGCCCGGTTTCCAGCAATGCCGAAGGCGCGCGCCTCGCCGCCACCAACCCGGCCTGGGCGGCGCTGGCCAGCGACCGCGCCGCCACCCAGTTCGGCCTGCACATCGTGGCCCACGCCATCCAGGACGAGGCCTACAACCGCACGCGCTTCGCCATCATCTGCCTGCCACACACGCTGGATACGCCGCCACCTTCGGGGCACGACTGCACCAGTCTCATCGTTTCAGTGCCCAACCAGCCCGGCGCAGTCCACGACCTGCTGGTGCCGCTGAAAAAGCATGGTGTCTCGATGACGCGCTTCGAGTCACGTCCGGCGCGTACGGGCCAGTGGGAATACTATTTTTACATCGACATCGACGGCCACCCGAGCCAGCCCCATGTCACCGCCGCGCTGACCGAACTGCGCAGCCTGTGCGCCTATTACAAGGTGCTGGGCACCTACCCGGTGTCGTCATGACCGCCCCCCACCCCGGCTCCGCCCTGCCCCCGCAGCCCCACCCGGAATTTCACCATGTTTGAACAACTAGGACTCATTGGTTGCGGCCTGATGGGCGGGTCGTTTGCACTGGCGCTCAAGCGCGCGGGCCTGGTGCAACGCGTGGTCGGCTACAGCAAGTCCCCCTCCACGACCGACCGCGCACGCCAGCTCGGCGTGATCGATGTGGAAGCGCCGTCGGCCCTGCTGGCCGTGGCCGGCGCCGACATCGTGCTGATCGCTGTGCCCGTCTCCGCCACCGAGGCGACGCTCAAAGCCATCAAGCACCTCATCACGCCGCAGATGCTCGTCATGGACGTCGGCTCCACCAAGGCCGACGTGGTCATGGCCGCCGAGCGCGCGCTGCGCGACAAGGTGGGCTCCTTCGTGCCCGCACATCCCATCACCGGCCGCGAAGTCTCCGGCGTGGAACACGCCGAGGCCGAACTCTACAGCGGTCGCCAGGTCATCCTGACGCCCACGGAGCGCACACTCACCGCCCAGTTGCAGCGTGCCGAAGAAGTCTGGACCGCTCTGGGCTGCCGCGTCACCAGCATGTCGCCCGAGTCGCACGATGCAGCGTTTGCTGCCGTCAGCCACCTGCCGCACCTGCTGGCGTTCTCGCTGGTCAACAGCATCACTGGCCAGCCGCATGCCGACACCTTCCTGTCGCTGGCCGGGCCGGGCTTTCGTGATTTCACACGCATCGCCGCCAGCGACCCGAAAGTCTGGCGCGACATCCTGCTGGCCAACCGCGAGGAACTGCTGGCACAGTCCAGCCTGTTCCAGCAGACGCTGCACCGCCTGGAGCAGGCCATGCGCGAAGGCAATGCCCAGGCCATCGAGGACATGCTCACCCTGGCCAGCGAGACCCGCGCGCACTGGCGCATGGGCGCGCAGCGCACCTCCCGCCACAAATAAATGTTCACCACGGCCTTTCTCGACCTGCCTCCGCTCGACGCCGCCGCAGGCGATGTGCAACTGCCCGGCTCCAAAAGCATTTCCAACCGCGTTCTGCTGCTGGCAGCGCTGAGCAACGGCACCACCACGGTGCACGACCTGCTGGCCTCCGACGACACCCGCGTCATGCTCGACGCCCTGCGCCAGCTCGGCTGCGGCGTGGAGGAAGACGGTGCCCAGGTGCGCATCACCGGTCTGGGCGAGCGCACGCCCCAATCACCCGCGAAGCTGTTTCTCGGCAATGCCGGCACGGCCATGCGCCCGCTGACGGCTGCGCTGGCCCTGCTGGGTGGCGAATTCGAACTCAGCGGCATCGCCCGCATGCACGAGCGCCCTATCGGCGACCTGGTCGATGCCCTGCGCCAGCTCGGCTGCCAGATCGACTACCTCGGCAACGACGGCTACCCGCCGCTGCGCATCGCCCACGCGGCCGGCGTGCCCGCGCTCTCTCTAGCCGCGCCCATCCGCGTGCGCGGCGACGTCTCCAGCCAGTTCCTCACCGCCCTGCTCATGGCCCTGCCGCTGGCGGCCACGCGACAGGACGTGGTTATCGAGGTGGTGGGCGAGCTGATCTCCAAGCCCTACATCCACATCACGCTGCAGCTGCTCGAACGCTTCGGCATCCGCGTGGCGCACGAGAACTGGCAGCGCTTCACCATTCCGGCTGGCAGCCGCTACCAGTCGCCGGGTGACATCCATGTCGAGGCGGACGCCTCTTCTGCTAGCTATTTCATAGCGCTTGGCGCAATTGCACCGTGCCCTGCAGGCCAAAATGGCATCAAAATTCTGGGCGTGGGACTGGATTCCATCCAGGGCGACATCCGCTTCGTCGAAGCCGCGCGTGCCATGGGCGCGGAGATTACCGGCGGCCCCAACTGGCTGCAGATCGAGCGCGGTGCCTGGCCCCTGAAGGCCATCGACCTGGACTGCAACCACATCCCCGACGCCGCGATGACGCTGGCCGTGATGGCGCTGTACGCTGAAGGCACGACGCGGCTGCGCAACATCGCAAGCTGGCGCGTGAAGGAAACCGACCGCATCGCCGCCATGGCCACCGAGCTGCGCAAGCTCGGTGCCACGGTGGAAGAAGGCGCGGATTGCATTGCCGTGACGCCGCCCGCCACCGTTGGTGATTGGAAATCCGCAAGCATCCACACCTACGACGACCACCGTGTCGCCATGTGCTTCTCGCTGGCCGCCTTCAACCCGGCCGGCTTGGCGGTGCGCATCGAAGACCCCCAATGCGTGGCCAAGACCTTCCCCGATTACTTCGAGGCCCTGTTCTCGGTCGCGCAAACAGCACCCGGGCACATCCCCGTGCTCTGCATCGACGGCCCCACCGCCTCGGGCAAGGGCACTGTGGCCGCGCTGGTGGCCCAGCGCCTGGGCTACGCTTTCCTCGATTCGGGGGCGATGTACCGCATCACGGCCCTGGCCGCCACGCGCGCGGGCCTGGCCATCGAAATGGAACACGAACAGCGCATCGCCGACCTGGCCCGCCAGCTCCCGGTGCGCTTCGAGGGCGGCAGGATCTGGCTCGGCAGCGATGACGTGACCGAGGCCATCCGCACCGAAGAGGCCGGCATGAACGCCTCGCGCGTCTCCGCGCTGCCCGCCGTGCGCCAGGCGCTCGTGGACCTGCAACATAGCTTTCGTCGCCTGCCCGGCCTGGTGGCCGACGGCCGCGACATGGGCACGGTGATCTTCCCCGGCGCCCCGCTCAAGGTCTACCTGACGGCCAGCGCCGCCTGCCGGGCCGAGCGGCGTTACAAGCAGTTGATTTCAAAGGGATTAACGGCTAGAATCGACGACCTTCGCGCAGACCTTGAGGCGCGCGACGCACGGGACATGTCCCGCAGCGTTGCCCCCTTGAAGCCCGCGCAGGACGCTCTGGTGCTGGACAGCTCCGAACTCACGGTCGAACAGGCCGTCAGCCAGGTGCTCGACTGGTGGCAGGAGCGGCAGCCCTTCACGCCCGGCGCGCAGGGCTGATACCGGGCCCACACCGCCCCTTTCGCGCGCCAGCGCACAGGCGGTGTGGTTCTTTTCAACCAAACCGCGGCTATCCGCCGCACTGCAAACCACCACGGGCAGCCTTTGAAACTGCGGCAATCGTGTCGCCGTAAACCTGCTTGTGGCAAGGAAATACATGTCTGAATCTTTTGCCGCCCTTTTTGAAGAATCCCTGCAACGCACCGAAATGCGCCCGGGCGAAGTCATCACCGCCGAAGTCGTGCGCGTGGAACACAACTTCGTCGTGGTCAACGCCGGCCTCAAGTCCGAAGCCTACGTGCCGCTGGAAGAATTCAAGAACGACAAGGGCGAAGTCGAAGTCCAGGTGGGTGACTTCGTATCGGTGGCCATCGGCTCCATCGAAAACGGTTACGGCGACACCATCCTGTCGCGTGACACCGCCAAGCGCCTGGCTTCGTGGATGAGCCTGGAAAAGGCCCTGGAATCCGGCGAATTCGTCACCGGCACCACCAGCGGCAAGGTCAAGGGCGGCCTGACCGTGCTGGTCAACGGCATCCGCGCATTCCTGCCCGGCTCGCTGATCGATACGCGTCCGATCAAGGATCTGACGCCGTACGAAAACAAGACCATGGAATTCAAGGTCATCAAGCTGGACCGCAAGCGCAACAACGTGGTGCTGAGCCGCCGCGCCGTGGTCGAAGCCTCGATGGGCGAAGAGCGCGCCAAGCTGATGGAAACCCTGAAAGAAGGCTCCATCGTCCAGGGCGTGGTCAAGAACATCACCGAATACGGTGCGTTCGTGGATCTGGGTGGCATCGACGGCCTGCTGCATATCACCGACATGGCATGGCGCCGTGTCCGCCACCCGAGCGAAGTCGTTCAGGCCGGCCAGGAAATCACCGCCAAGATCCTCAAGTTCGACACCGAGAAGAACCGTGTCTCGCTGGGCCTCAAGCAGATGGGTGATGACCCCTGGATGGGCGTTTCGCGTCGCTATCCCCAGAGCACCCGCCTGTTCGGCAAGATCACGAACATTGCCGACTACGGCGCGTTCGTCGAACTCGAACCCGGCATCGAAGGCCTGGTGCACGTTTCCGAAATGGACTGGACCAACAAGAACATCGCTCCCGCCAAGCTGGTTTCGCTGGGCGACGAAGTCGAAGTCATGGTCCTGGAAATCGACGAAGACAAGCGCCGCATCAGCCTGGGCATGAAGCAGTGCAAGGCCAACCCCTGGCAGGAATTCGCGCAGAACACCAAGCGCGGCGACCGCGTCAAGGGCCCGATCAAGTCGATCACCGACTTCGGCGTGTTCGTGGGTCTGGCTGCCGGCATCGACGGCCTGGTGCACCTGTCCGACCTGTCCTGGAATGAAACCGGCGAAGCCGCCGTGCGCAACTACAAGAAGGGCCAGGAAGTCGAAGCCATCGTGCTGGCCGTGGACGTGGACCGTGAGCGCATCTCCCTGGGCATCAAGCAGCTCGACGGCGACCCGTTCACCACCTTCGTGACCGTGAACGACAAGGGCCAGACGGTGACCGGCAAGGTCAAGACCGTGGACGC
>JAANMV010002422.1_pt1 | contig 18178 bp, 20 predicted proteins | sample 7279661 | NCBI WGS metagenome assembly JAANMV01 (sample SAMN14094540, study PRJNA606508) | bioreactor metagenome | isolation source: A lab-scale SPAN reactor treating ammonium-rich wastewater day 121 | place: Ireland: Galway | collected 2017-05-16 | reverse complement strand
CTGCCGCTGAGGGTGCGGTGGCTGATCGAGGGGGAGGAGGAGGTGGGCAGCCCCAGCCTGGACCGCGTGGTCCGGGAACAGGCCGAGCACCTCCACGCCGACGGCTGCTGGTGGGAGTTCGGGGCCATCGACCCGGAGGGCCGGCCGGTGCTGTCCCTCGGCCTCAAGGGCGTCATGTGCCTGGAGTTGAGGTGCCGGGTGGCGGCGAGCGACCTGCACAGCAGTCTGGGGGCGGTGGTGGACAACCCCCTCTACCGCCTCGCCCGCGCGGTCGCCAGCATCCGCGACGAGGTGGGTCGCGTCACCATCCCCGGCTTCCATGACGGCCTGCACGCCCCCAGCGACGCGGACCTGGACGCCATCCGCCGCGTGCCCGGGCACGGCGAGAGCACCTACGGCACGTACGCCGTCACCCGGCCGCTGGGCACCCCGCCCGAGTACCACCACCGCCTGAACCTGATGCCGGTCGTGAACGTGAACGGCTGGGGCGGCGGGTACCAGGGCGCGGGCAGCAAGACCGTGCTGCCCGCCGAGGGCTTCGTGAAACTGGACTTCCGGCTGGTGCCTGGCCAGGATCCCGCCCGCGTCGTGGAGCTGCTGCGCGCCCACCTGAACGCCCAGGGCCTGGACGACATCCAGATCGTGGAACTGGAAACGCACCAGCATCCTGCCCGCGCCGACGCCGGCCACCCCTTCGTGCGGGCCTGCCTGGCCGCCGCGCGCGAGGCGTCCGGGCATGACCCCATCGTGAACCCCAGCAGCGGCGGCAGCGGCCCCATGTTCCCCTTCATGGACGCGCTGGGCGGCCTGCCGTGCGTCGCCATGGGCATCGGGAACAGCGGCGGCCGGGCGCACGCCCCGAACGAGAACGTCCGCCGCGCCGACTTCGAGTACGGCGTGCACCTCGGGGTGGACCTGCTGGAACGCCTCGCCCGGGGCGGCTGAGCCCCGCGGGTCAGGCGACCTGCTGCCCGCGCCCTGCCCGGCCCGGCGTGCCCCGCCCCGGTTCCTCGCCCGCGCCGGGGTCCAGGGCCGCGTTCGCGTCCAGCACCACCCACGGATGCCGCGGGTGCAGGGGCCGCTCGATCAGCCGCGCGCCGTGCCGCGTGTAATACGACCGGGCCCGCGCCTCCTGCCCGGCGTGCAGTTCCCCCGCCAGCCCGGTGCGGCGCGCGGCCGCCTGCACCCGCGCCTGCCGCAGCAGCCACGTGCCCAGGCCCAGGTTGCGGAACTCGTGTACCACCCGCAGGCGGCAGCGGGCGTACCCGAAGCCCACCTCCTGGTTCAGCACGTCGTCGCCGTTCACCGCGCCCACCGACATGCGCGCCACCTCCACGCCCGGCGCGGGGCGCAGCAGGTCGCGGGTCAGGACCTCCACCAGGGAACGGGGCGGCGCCGCCCGGTACAGGATCAGGTCAAAGCCCTGCAACCCGTGGTCCTGCACGAGGTACTGGTAACGCTGGTCGCGGATGCTGACGGATTCACGGGTCATGAGGGGCCTCGGGGAAAGGGAAGGGGCGGCGCGGACACCGGGGCACAGCGCAGACGAAACGGGATGCCCCAAGCTTGGGGAGTCTGCCACGCCCTGTCTGCCAAGAACCTTGCATTGCGGCCCCCTCCCCCCACGCCCGCACCTACGCGGCCGGGTTCTCGATCAGGGCCGCGATGCCCTGCCCTCCGCCCACGCACAGGGTCGCCACGCCCCAGCGCAGGCCCCGCGCCCGCAGCTCCTCCGCAAGCGTGTAGAGCACCCGCGTGCCGCTCATGCCGACCGGGTGTCCCAGCGCGACCGCGCCGCCGTTCACGTTCACCCGCTCCGGGTCCAGGCGCAGGTCCTGCATCACGCCCAGGGCCTGCGCGGCGAACGCCTCGTTCAGCTCCCACAGGTCGATGTCGCCCGCCCCCATTCCGGCCCGGTCCAGCAGCAGGGGCACGGCCACGCTGGGGCCCAGGCCCATCACGTCCGGCTGCACGCCCGCCGACGCGAACGCCCGCACCCGCGCCAGCACCGGCAGGCCGCGCCGCTGCGCCTCCGCGCCGGTCGCCAGCACCACCATGCACGCCCCGTCGTTGATGCCGCTGGCGTTCCCGGCCGTGACCGTCCCGTCCTTCCTGAACGCCGGCCTCAGTTGCGCCAGGGCCTCCAAGGTCGTTTCCGCCGGCCGCTCGTCCGTGTCCACCACGCCCTTTCTCGTCTCCACCGGCACGATCTCCCGCGCAAAGCGGCCCGAGGCCTGCGCCGCCACCGCCCGGCGATTGCTTTCCAGCGCGAACGCGTCCTGCGCCTCCCGCGAAATGCCGTACCGCTGCGCGATGTTCTCCGCCGTGATCCCCATCGGCGTGTCCGTCACGCCGCAGGTGAGCGCCCGGGTCAGGCCGTCCACCAGATCCAGGTGCCCCAGCCGCTTCCCGAACCGCGCCTCCGGCAACAGGTACGGCGCCCGGCTCATGTTCTCCACCCCGCCCGCCCCGACCAGCGCAGACTCGCCCAGCGTCAGCGCCTGCCACGCCGCCTGCACTGCCCGCAACCCCGACCCGCACAGCTGATTCACGGCATGCTGCGGCGTCTCCACCCGCATGCCCACGTTCAGGCCCACCCGGCGCGCGTTGTACGCCGCCTCGCCCGCCACGATCACCTGCCCCAGCACCAGCGTCTCCAGGTCCGCCGCTCCCACGCCCGCCCGGTCCAGCGCGCCCCGCAGCGCCACCTCCGCCAGCACGTGGTCCGGCGTGTCCCGGAAAGCACCGCCCATCGCCCCCATCGCCGTGCGCGCCCCAGCCACCAGAACCACGTCATTCATGCACCCAGTCTAAAAGAAGGGCATGACGCCCCGATCACGCCCGGGTTTTGAGTGCCGGGTCGCTGTTCCCCGGCCGGGCGTGGCGAAGAATGCGGCATGACCGACCCGGACCCCCACGAGAAGCGGCGCCTGGACCGCCGGGCGTTCATCCGGAACGCCACGCTGTTCACCGCCACCGCCGCCGGGCTGGGCGCCGGGCTGGAACTGCTGACCCGCCGGCCCGGCGCGGACGCCCAGACGCTGCCGGAGCCGGTCGCGCAGGTGCGCCGCCCCCGCCCGCTCGGGCCGTACGACACGAAGGAAGCGGTGACGCCGTACCGTTCGGTCACCACGTACAACAACTTCTACGAATTCGGCCTGGACAAGGGCGATCCCGCCCGGAACGCCGGGAGTCTGCGCACCCGCCCGTGGACCGTCACCATCGACGGCGAGGTGAAAGCCCCCCGCACCGTGGACCTGGACACGCTGCAGTCCTGGTTCCCGCTGGAGGACCGCGTGTACCGCATGCGCTGCGTGGAAGGCTGGAGCATGGTGATTCCCTGGATGGGGTTCCCCCTGGCGGCCCTGATCCGCCGCGCGGACCCCACGGGTGCGGCGCGGTACGTGAAGTTCACGGCGCTGCACGACCCGGAGCAGATGCCGGGGCAGCGCCGCCCGGTCCTGGACTGGCCGTACGTGGAGGGCCTGCGCCTGGACGAGGCCCTGCACCCCCTGGCGTTCATGGCGGTGGGCATCGAGGGCCGCGTCCTGCCGAATCAGAACGGCGCGCCGCTGCGGCTGGTGGTGCCGTGGAAGTACGGGTTCAAGAGCATCAAGTCGGTGGTGCGCATCACCCTGACCCGGGAGATGCCCCGCACCACCTGGGCGCTGGCCGCGCCGTCCGAGTACGGCTTCTACGCGAACGTGAACCCGCAGGTGCCCCACCCCCGCTGGAGTCAGGCGACCGAACGCCGCATCGGGGAGGGCGGGCGGCGCCCCACGCTGCTGTTCAACGGGTACACGCAGGTCGCGGACCTGTACCGCGGCCTGGACCTCCGGCGGAACTTCTGACCCGCACGGAGAACAGCCAGGTGAACCGGGCGGATGAGGTGAGGCGACCCGGAAGGTCGGCCCCCCTGTCCTGGCTGGTGCCGGCCGTGTGGACCGGCGGGGCGCTGCCGGCCGTGATCCTGGTCTGGGACGCGCTGACCGGGGCGCTGGGGGCCAATCCGGTGCAGCGCGCCACGTTGCAGTCAGGCCTGCTGACGCTGGCGCTGCTGCTGTTGTCCCTGGCGTGCACGCCCCTGCGGCTCCTGACCGGCTGGACGTGGCCGGCCCGGATCCGCCGGGCGCTGGGCCTGCTGGCGTTCGGGTACGGCACGCTGCACTTCCTGATCTACCTGTACGACCACGGGTTCACGCTGGGGGTGATGCGGGAGGACGTGCTGGAGCGCCCGTTTGTGACCGCCGGGTTCCTGGCGCTGCTGCTGCTGCTGCCACTGGCGCTGACCAGCACGCCGGCCAGCGTGCGCCGCTTGGGCTTCCGCACCTGGACGCGGCTTCACCGCCTCGCGTACGCCGCCGCGGCGCTGGGCGCGCTGCATTACTTCTGGGGCGTGAAACAGGACCGCACGGCCCCACTGGTGTGGGCGGCGGTCCTGCTGGGGCTGCTGCTGCTGCGCTGGTACCGGCCATCCAGGCCAATGTCTTGAGAAAGGGAGGTGAATGGCGCCTATGCTGCTCAATGTATGATTCGCCGCTCTGCCTTCCTGGTCCTTCTCCTCAGCTCCTGCGCGGGGAACCCCAGCGGCCTTCCGGAGGTGGCCCGCGTCGTTCAGCCGGGTGCGGCCGCCACACGTCAGGGACCACTTCACGTCGGCGAAGTGCGGAAAGAGGACAGTTTCCTGAAAGGACCGGTGGCAACCATGTCCGTGAGGCGGATGGGTATTCAGTCTGACTCAGGGAAAGGGGAGGCGGAGGTTGTCCTTGGCACCAGCCGCTATGACGTGACTGGGAGACTACTTGCGAGGGATTCTGATGACCCCGACAGCGTGCAGGAGCGGTACGTGTATGAGGACGGAAGGCTGACTCGCGCAGTGCTTGAGGGGGTCAGCGAGGAGAATTTCTCCTACGATTCCGCCACTGGAAACCTGACCGAGAGCGTGATGTTCTTGCCCTTCCCAGGCGCCACGATCAGAACCGTGTATACCCCCACGCCGAATGGTTTCATTGCCGATGCCAAGGCGGACGTCGAAGGTCACTCAGGGCGGACATATTGTCTGCAGGACCGAGCGGGCCGATCCGTTCAATGCGCGGTGATGATCAGTGCCATCACCCGGAAGTCCGAGTTTGTTTATTCGGGGGAAGCTGTCGAAGCGTCGTCCTATGAAGACGAGGAGATGACGGTCACGGTCAAGAACACGAAGGCAGGACGTGAGGAAATCACTTACAACCGTGCACAGTCTCCTGTTCTCGTGTCTCGCCGGACCTTCGCATACCAAAACCTGGATCACTATGGGAACCCGAAGGTGGTTCTGGAAACCCTGGAGGAATCAAGTCAAGAAAGTGCAGGTCTCCGAACCACGCGCTTTCGCGAGGAACGTACCTACACTTATCACCGCTTGAAATGAGTGAATCCGTTACACGTCGGGGTAGACGCGCAGTTCGGTGACGTGGGCCCGGTCGGGGCGGGTGAGGGCGTGGGCGACGCTCTTGGCGAGGCCGCGGGCGTCGATCATGCTGTCCCAGGCGAGGCCGGCGTCGCGGTTTTCGGGCGTGTCGATGGCGCCCATGGGGTACAGGGTGATGCCGCGCACACCCTTGGTTTTCAGTTCGTCGTGCAGGCTCTGGATGTACGCGGCGACGGCGGCCTTGCTGGCGTTGTACAGCGCGGACCGGGGGGTGGGGCCGGCGCTGACGCCCATGATCAGGCCGTCCTTGTGCTTGAGCATGCCGGGCAGCACGCCCTGCACCGCGTGGAAGAGGGTGAGCATGTTCGTGTCGAACATGGCGTGCAGGTCCTCGTCGGTGGCCTTGTGGGCGTCCTGGCGGGCGTAATCGCCGACGGTGTGGATCAGGGTGTCCACTTTCTTCACCTTGCGCAGCGCCTCGATGCTGGTGGGGTCGGTGAGGTCCAGGTCGAGGACCTCGGTGGCGGGGAAGCGGTCGCAGGCGCGTTGCAGGGCCTCGCCGCGGCCGACGAGGACCATCTGTGCGCCGGCGTCATCCAGTTCCTGGGCGATGGCGGTGGCCAGGGCGCCGCCGGCGCCGGTGAGCATGACTGTGGAGGAGCCGAGGTTCGCCATGTGCCCAGGGTAACGTCTGGACGGGCCTTGCGCCCTGAAGAAGGCATGAAGGAACGCCGGTCTGGACCCGGTTCGGGCTTTCACGACAGGTCCCGGGCGGGCTGATCCCGGCCTGACCCCAGGTTCCCGTCACACGCCGGGCGCCTGACCGGGGCGTGACGGGCGGCGCACAGCCGCCTGACCCGGGCGCGGCAGCTTTGTGACGTATGAAACATTGTTTTGCTGTCCTCACGGCCGCCCTCACGCTGGGATTCGGGGCCCAGGCCGCCACGCTCGTCGGGTACGCCGAGATGGCCGCCGACACCTTCAGCACCGGGCCCGCCACCGGCGCCTGGGCGAACGGCCTGCGCGGCCCGGCCCGCTTCCCGGCGCCGCCCGTGCAGGGGTTCTCCGGCGTGCAGTTCGGCCCGGGCGGCGCGTACTGGTTCCTGAGTGACAACGGCTTCGGCGCGAAGAACAACAGCGCCGACTACGCCCTGCGCCTGTACAGCGTGGCCCTCACCGCGAAGAAGGCGGCCGCGGAGAAGGGCGCGGTGAAGGTCGGGAACTTCATCAGTCTGCGCGACCCGGACGGCCGGGTGCCGTTCCCCATCGTGAACGAGGGCACCCGGGAGCGCCTGCTGACCGGCGCGGACTTCGACCCGGAGGGTTTCGCGTTCGCGCCGGACGGCACCCTGTGGGTCGGGGACGAGTTCGGCCCTTACCTGCTGCACTTCAGCGCCGACGGCAGGCTGCTGGAAGCGCCCATCGGCACGCCCAACCTGCCGGGCCTGCCCACCCTGAAGGGGCAGGCGCCCTTGGTGATCGGGCACCGCGGCAGCAGCGGCACCCGCCCGGAGCACACCCTGGAAGCGTACCGGGTCGCCATCGAGGCCGGCGCGGACTTCATCGAGCCGGACCTGGTCGTCACGAAAGACGGCGTGCTGGTCGCCCGGCACGAGCCGGTGATCGCCGTGCTGGACCAGGCCGGCAAGGTGGTGGAGGCCACCGCGGACGTCGCCACCCGCCCGGAATTCCGGGACCGGGTGCGCACCAAGGCGCTGGACGGCGTGCAGGTCACCGGGTACTTCGCCGAGGACTTCACCCTGGCCGAACTCAAGACCCTGCGGGCCGTGGAACGCCTCCCGGCGCTGCGCGGCAAGGCCTTCGACGGCCGGTTCGAGATTCCCACGCTGGCCGAGGTGATCGCCCTGGTCCGCGAGGTGGAGGCGAACACCGGGCGCAAGGTCGGGATCTACCCCGAGACGAAACACCCCACGTACATGCAGAAGGTTGCCGGGCACGACATCTCCCGCCTGCTGATCGACACGCTGGTCCGGGAGAAGTTCACGGACCCCGCCCGGGTGTTCATCCAGTCCTTCGAGGTGGGGAACCTGAAGGCCCTGAAGGCGACCGTGATGCCCGCCGCCGGCGTGAACCTGCCGCTGGTGCAGCTGGTCAGCAGCGCCGACGAGGCCCCGTACGACTGGACGGCGGCCGGCGACGCCCGCAGGTACGACGCCCTGACCACCGACGCCGGCCTGAAGGACATCGCCACGTACGCCAGCGGCGTGGGCGCGTACAAGCGCTGGATCATCGACGCGCAGGGCCGCACCACCGACTTCGTGCCGCGGGCGCACGGCGCGGGCCTGCTGGTCCACACCTGGACGATGCGCAACGAACCCACCTACCTGCTGCCCGGGTATGCCAACGACCCCGAAGCCGAGCTGCGCCAGGCATTGTGGGCCGGGGTGGACGGCTTCTTCACTGATTTCCCTGCGACCGGCGCGCGCGTCGCGGCGCAGTACACCACGCCCGAAGTCCGCAGTCCGCAGCACCCGGCGTTCGCGCTGGGCGGCAGCAGCGCCGCCGCGAACCTGCCCGCCAGCGGCGGCTTCGAGGGCCTGAACGTCACGCCCGACGGGAAGGCCGTGTACGCCCTGCTGGAAAAGACCGTGACCGGCGACCCGGCCGGGCAGCTGCGCCTGATGCGTTACGACCTGGGCACCCGCACCTGGACCCTGGCGGGCCGCTACGCGCTGGAGCAGGGCGGCGAGGCGATCGGCGACCTGACGCCCGTGAACGGCACGCAGTGGCTGGTCATCGAACGGGACAACAAGCAGGGGGCCGAGGCGGCCTTCAAACGCGTGTACCTGCTGGACACCGCCGTGAAGAACGCGGACGGCACCCTGAAAAAGACCCTGGTGGCCGACCTGCTGGCGATCCGCGACCCGCAGAACCTGGGCGGCACGGCCGTGAACGGCGTGATGCGCTTCCCGTACGTCACCATCGAGAACGTCCTGGTGCTGGACGCCAGCACGGTCCTGATCGTGAACGACAACAACTTCCCCGCCACCGGCGGGCGCGGCGCGGCCGTGCAGGACCGCACCGAGTTCCTGTGGCTGAAGCTGGACGCGCCCCTGACCCTGGCGCCCGGGGTCGGCCGCCGCTGAGGCCCACCCGGGGGCCCTGTAAGAATGCTGTAAGTCCACTGTCAGAATTCCCCGGAAACAATGCCTCCATGAGGCCGGCCTGCCTGACCGCACGCGGCGCGCTCCCCGGCGGGGCGCGCCAGGGGGCAGGGCCGGCATGACCACCCCCGGCAGCGGGCCCGCCGGGGCGCCCCCTCCCACCCGGACGCCCGGCGTGCTCGAAATGCGCGGGGCGTACGTGGTGTTCGCCCTGCTGGCCGCGCTGGACGTGCTGGTGCTGCTGCGCGCCGCGCGGCACTGGCAGGGCGACGCGGGTGCGCTCTCCCCGGACACGCTGCTGCTGGCGTCCGTGCTGGCCGCCCTGCTGCTGGCGGTGCAGGGCCTGCTGGCGTGGCTGTTCGTCCGCCTGCGGCGCGTGATCCGGTACTACCGCCTGCTCAAGGAATCCTACGAGGAGGAACTGCTGTTCTCGCGGCAGCTGATGGACGGCAGCGGGCAGGGCATGGCGATCCTGGACGAGCACGGCCGCTTCACGTATACCAACCGCCGGGTCTCGGACCTGCTGGGCCGCCCCGAAGGGGACCTGCTGGGCCACACCCTGCTGGAGTACACCCTGCCCGAAGACCAGGCGATCCTGCGCGCGCAGCACGAGGTCCGCTGGCAGGGCGAGGCCAGCCGGTACGTGCTGCGCGTCCGGGACGCCAGCGGCACGCCGCGCACCCTGAGCGTGTACGGCAGTCCCCGCTGGTTCCGGGGCCGGATCGTGGGCACGCTCCTGGCGGTCTCCACGCACGCTGGCCCCGACGCCTGAACGGTTACCGGTCGGTGCGCAGCCGGGCGTACATCACGAGGTCCTCGAACTTTCCCTCTTTGCGGGCGTAGCCGCGCAGCAGGCCCTCCCGCCGGAAGCCTGACTTTTCCAGCACGCGCGCCGAGGCGGCGTTGCGCGGAAAGACCGTGGCGTGAATGCGGTGCAGGCCGAGGGAACCGAACCCGAACGCCAGCACGGCCGCCACCGCTTCCGTCGCGTGGCCTTGCCCCCAGAACGGCACGCCGATCCAGTACCCGAGTTCCGCGCGGCCCTGCCCCGGGTCGGGACTGAGCGTCACGCTGCCCAGCAACGCTGCCCCGTCCTGCGGCGTGATGGCCCAGGAGTACGCGCGGCCCTCCTCGGCCGCGGCGGGCCGGGACCGGATCCAGGTGACGGCCAGGCCTGCCGGGTAAGGGGAGGGGATCGAAAGCATGCCGGCCGCGACGCCCGGGTGGCTGAGCAGTGTATGGACATCCGCCGCGTCGGCTTCCCTGAAGGGCCGGAGGCGCAGGCGGCGGGTCACCAGTTCGGGGAGAACCGGGGTCATGGGGCAGTGTACGGGGCTGCACGGAAGGGGGCTCCGCTCCGGCGGATGCCAGGATGCAAGCAAGCACTTGCTTTCGTGGACAGCCAGATCTACGCTGTGCGCATGACGACCCCCGGTGGTCCGCCCGACGATCCGCTCCTGACGGCCGCGCTGCAGGTGCTGGCCGAACGCGGCCTGAAAGGCGCCACCACGCGCGCCATCGCCGAGCGCGCCGGCGTGAACGAGGTCACGCTGTTCCGCCGCCACGGTACCAAGCTGGCGCTCCTGCGCGCCGCCGTCCTGAGCCGCACCACCGTCCTGGCGGGGCGCGGCGTGCACTACACCGGGAACCTGGAAGCGGACCTGATCCACCTCACCCGCGAGTACGGGGAGGCGCTGCACACGGTCGGGCCGGTGATCCGGGTGCTGGTCACCGAATTTCCCCGGCATCCGGAACTGCAGGGCGTGCTGGACGGCCCCCGAGAGCTGTTCGTGCAGGTCGCGGCGCTGCTGGGCCGCTACCAGCAGGAAGGCCAGCTGCGCCCCGAGCCGCTGGGGTCGCTGCTGCCCGCCCTGATCGGCCCGCTGGTGCTGCCGCACCTGATGCTCGACCTGTTCCGCACGCTGCTGCCCCTGTCGCCGGGCACGCCGCCCGACCCGGAAGCCCACGTCCGCGCCTTCCTGCACGGCCGCGTCACCCGCCCGGAGGAGACCCCATGACGCCCGAGCCCGCCATCGAAACCTGGGACCTCAGCAAACGCTACGGGCCGGTGCAGGTCGTCGCGCCGCTCAGCCTCACGGTGCCGCCCGGCATCGTGTTCGGGTACCTGGGCCCGAACGGAGCGGGGAAGACCACCACGCTGCGCATGCTCAGCGGTGTGCTCACGCCCACCGGCGGCACCGGGCGGGTGGCCGGCGCGCCCCTCACCGACCCGGACGGCGTGAAGGCCCGCATCGGGTACGCGAACCAGGCGGCCAGCGTGTACACGGACCTGACCGTGGAGGAGAACCTGCGCTTCAAGGCGGCGCTGTACCTGCCGCCCCGGGCGGTGCCCGCCGCGGTGGACCGCACCCTGGACCGCCTGGGGCTCAGGCCGTGGAGGGGGCATCTGGCCCGGGCGCTGTCGGGCGGGTGGCGGCAGCGGCTGAGCATCGGCACGGCCATCGTGCACGGCCCGCAGGTGCTGTTCCTGGACGAACCCACCGCGGGCCTGGACCCGGTCGCCCGGCGGGGCCTGTGGGACGCCATCTACGCCCTGACGGGGGAGGGCACGACCGTGTTCGTGACCACGCACTACATGGACGAGGCCGAACGCTGCCAGCAGGTCGCGCTGATCGCGTCGGGGCGCATCCTGGCGCAGGGCCCGCCCGAACAGCTGCGCGCGGGCCTGCCCGGCGTGCGCTACGCGCTGCGGGCCCTGAACCTGAACGCTGCGCTGCACGCCGCCCGCGCCACACCGGGGGTGCAGGGCGCCTGGATCATCGGGGACGAGGTGCGCGTCACCGCCGCCGACCCCGGCCCGGAAACGGCCCTGGCCGCCCTGGGGGACCTGCGGCGCGTGCCGACCAGCCTGGAGGACGTGTTCGTGGCGTACGCCAGCGCAGCGGGGGTGGGCGCATGACCGCCACCTCCCGCCCGCTGGACCGCATTCTGGGCATCGCCCGCAAGGAGTTCCTGCACGTCCGCCGGGACGCGGTGCTGCCGCGGCTGATCGTGCTGCTGCCGGTGGTGATGCTGCTGCTGTTCGGATACGCGCTGAACACCAATGTGAAGGACATCCGCCTGGGCGTCGTGGACCTCGCCCGCGACCGGGTCAGCGACCGCATCCTGCGCAACTACGCCGCCGAGGACCGCTTCGAGCTGAGCCCCTACCCCACCCGCGAGGCGGCGCTGGAGGCCGCCCGGGCCGGCACGGTCCGCGCCATCCTGGAGATCCCGGCCGGCGCCCTGGAGGCCGCCCGCGCGCAGCAGCCCGTGCCGTACACGGTGTTCGTGGACGGCTCGGACCCCACCTTCGCCGCGCAGGTCCGCGCCGCGTCGGCCGCCGCCACGCAGGACACCCTGGCGGCGCTGGGCGCCGTGCGGGCCGCCACCGGCACGCTGTCCGTGCCCGTCCGGCCCACCCTGGAAACGCTGTACAACCCCGACAACCGCAGCGCCGTGTACATGGTCCCGGGCCTGTCCGGCCTGATCCTCACCTTGATCTGCGTGATGCTCACCGCCCTGGCGATCGTGCGGGAACGCGAGACCGGCACCATCGAGGCCCTGATCGCCACGCCGGTCCGGCCGCACGAGGTGATCCTGGGCAAGCTGCTGCCGTACTTCGCGTTCGGGGCGCTGGACGCCGCGCTGGTCCTCACCATCGGGCACTGGCTCTTCGGCGTGCCGCTGGCCGGCAGCGTGGGCCTGCTCACCCTGGCGGCGCTGCTGTTCGTGCTGGGCAACCTGGGCCTGGGCATCCTGATCTCCACGGTGGCCGGCACGCAGCCGCAGGCGATGTTCGCCACCATCGCCATCATCGTGCCCAGCATCTTCCTCAGCGGCTTCCTGCTGCCGCTGGAGGGCCTCAACCGCTTCTTCGCGGGGCTGTCGTACGGCGTGCCGCTGCGCTACTACCTGCAGGCCGTGCGGGGCATCATGCTGCGCGGCACCGACGCCCAGCAGCTTCAGCTGCCCCTGACCGGACTGGCGGTGTTCGCCGTCATCACCCTCACGCTCGCCAGCCTGCGCTTCCGCAAGACGCTGTGAAGGGCCCGTCCCCTACACTGACCCGTATGCCCAGCGCGGAGATCCAGGCCCTCATCTTCGATTTCGACGGCACCATCTTCGACACGGAAACCCCGGAATTCACCCACTGGCAGGCGCTGTACACCGAGCACGGCCGGGAGCTGCACCTCGAAGACTGGCAGCGCGGCATCGGCACCTGGGGCGCCTTCGACCCCTGGGCGGGCCTGCCGGGCCACGTGCAGGCCCAGCGGGACACCCTGCAAGTCGCCCTGCGGGACCGCGTGCACGCCGAACTGCAGGACGCCGACCTGCGCCGCGGCGTGCGCGGCGTGCTGGAAGCCGTCGCCCCCGCCGGCCTGAAACTGGGCCTGGCGAGCAGCAGCGACCGCGCCTGGATCGACCGCTGGCTGACCCACCACGGCCTGCGGGACCTGTTCGCCACCACGGCCACGCAGGACGACGTCGCCCGGGTGAAACCCGACCCGGAACTGTATCTGCTGGCCGCCCGCACCCTCGGCGTGCGCCCCGAACACTGCCTGGCCGTGGAGGACAGCCTGAACGGCGCCACCGCTGCCGTCGCCGCCGGCATGAACGTGATCGTGGTCCCGCACGACATCACCCGCACGCAGCCCTTCCCGCCCACCTGGCCGCGCCTGGACCAGGGCTTTTCCACCCTGGACGACCTGCTGCGGGTGGCCGGCGTGCACGCGCCCGCCCGCCCCGCCTGAGCGCCGCGCCGTCCGGAGGCGCGCGCCGGCGCTTATCCTGAAGGCCATGACGGCTTCCTCCCTTTCCGTGCCGCCGCGCCCCCTGGCCGGGCAGGTCATCGCCGTGTCCGGCGCCGACCAGGGGTACGGCCGCCTGACCGCCGCCGCCCTGGCCCGCGCGGGCGCGAGCGTGGCCCTGATCGGCCAGAGCACCGAGACGCTCTCCAGCCTCGCCAGCCGGCTCGAACAGCAGGGCGGCACCGCCTTTCCCATCCAGGCGGACGTGACGGTCGTGATGGACTGGCTCAGCGCGCAGGAACGCATCCTGGAGCTGTTCGGGCAGCTGGGCGGCGTCGTGCACGTCGCCGACCGCCGCACCCAGACGCACTTCACCGCCCTGAGCGAGGGCGAGTGGATGGAACTGTTCAACGCCAACCTGAAAAGCAGCGTGGCGATCGCTCAGATTATCGCGCGCCGCCTGACCGGCACCTGGCTCACATTGATCGGCCCGCACCTGGACGACACGGACGTGCAGGTCTGGCCGCAGCGCGGCGCACTGGAAGGGCTGGTGCGCCACGCGTGGCGCGGCGGCGTGCGCGCCAACCTGATCCTGCCCGCCCGCGCCAGCAGCGGCGACGAGACGCTGGACGCCCCGGTCACTGACACCGTCGTGGCCCTGGCCGCGCCCGGCCTGGCGCACCTGAGCGGCACCGTGCTGGACGTCCCGCTGCCGGACGTGCCGAAACTGCGCGTGCCGGAGATGCCCTACCTGTGAAGTGCCCGTACTGCTCCGCGCCCGACAGCCGCGTGGTGAACTCCCGCCCCAGCGACGACGGCGCCAGTATCCGCCGCCGCCGCGAGTGCCCCACCTGCGCGCGGCGCTTCACCACCTACGAACGCGCGCAGCTTGAACCGCTCATGGTCGTCAAGCGCAGCGGCCCGCGCGAGGCCTTCAACCCGGACAAGCTGCTGCGCGGCCTGACGCTCGCCACCGAGAAACGCCCGGTGGACCCCGCCCTGCTGCGCGCCTTCGCGTACGGGTTCGAGGACGATTTCGGTCTCAGTGAGATTCCCAGCGAGGAGATCGGCCGCCGCGCCATGACCTTCCTGCGGCCCCTGGACGACGTCGCCTACATCCGCTTTGCCAGCGTGTACCGCGAGTTCGACAGCCTGGAGCGCTTCATCGAGGAGATCCGCGGCCTGAAGGACCAGGACCCGGACGCCCCCGGCGACCCGCCCGAAGCGGAGTGAACAGCGCAGCGGCCCGGGAGGCAGATCCCCCGGGCCGCTGCGTGCTCTGACTTACCCGCCGGTTTTCGCCGGGTCCGCGGGGCGGGGCACGATCGGGCCGAAATCGGCCGGGGTGTGCGCCTTCACGCCGCGCATCAGCTCGCGGATCGCGGCGAAGTCCGCCTCGATGTCCCCGGTGGGCTGCACGTACCCGACCACGCCCACCCGCCGGCGACCCCAGTCGAGGACCGTCACCGCGATGGGCGTGCCGGCCTCCAGGGCCATGTAGTAAAAGCCGGTCTTCCAGTGCTCGGTGCGGTCGCGGGTGCCTTCGGGCGCGACCACCAGCATGATCTCCTTCTGCGCGGCGATCATGTCCACCACGGCGTCCACGAAGTTTCCGCCGGCGCGGCGGCGGTCCAGCGGCACGCCGCCCACCGCGCGCATGAACACCCCGGCCGGGAAGCGGAACAGGCTGTGTTTCGCCACGAACTTCACGGGGCTGCGCGTGGCCCACACCCAGAAGATGCCGGGCCAGAAATCCCAGTTGCTGGTGTGCGGCGCCACGCACGCCACCAGTTTCCGCGCGGGGGGCGGCGCGAGCACGGGCGTCCAGCCGATCAGGCGCAGCGCCCGGGTGCCCAGGCGGGACATCAGGGTGGGGGGGTGGTCAGGCCAGGTCACGGGGGGCGGGGTCACGGGCATCCGTGCGGAGTATGCCGCAAGTGCGGCCGGCCGGCCTTCACCCCGGGCCGGTCGCGCGTCACGGGGTCAGGCGCGGCGCAGGCGCCGGGTGCGGGCCGGGAGGCGCTGCATTTTGGGTTTGCGCTGGCGGGAGGCCAGGGCCAGGGAGGCCGCGATGGCCGCGCAGGCGAGCAGGACGGTCATGCCCTACCATGGCATTCTTCATTATTCATTAATGTGATGTGAAACGGGATGAGTGTGGGGAACTTCTCAGGAGTCTCATTCCCCTGCCTCTGCCGAAAGGTCAAGCGCCATGATCAGCAGGTTTCCACGCCGTGCCAGTGGGCGAAACCCCACCTTCTCGTAGGCCCGTACCGCTCGCACGTTCCTCACTTCCGGGTCGATCAGCAGCCGGCGCAGCTTCCCTTGCCGCTCCGCCTGCCACCGCGTCAGGAATGCTCGGATCGCCGCCGGCCCCAGCCCCTGCCCGGTGCATGCCACGTCCCCGATCAGCAGGTCCACGCCCCACGTTTCCCCGGTCGCCGCCGCGAAGGCCGCAAACTCCGCCTCCGGCCCGACCGGGTAGACCTGCAGGAACCCCACCGCCGTGCCCTCCACCCCGAAGAGGAAGCCCGGCGCGTCCCGCTCAGGCGCGAAATAGTGCGCCTCCACCGCCGCCTCGTCCCGCTCGCCGTCGTCCCAGAAGGCGCGCACGTGCGGCGCCTGCAGCCACGCGGTCAGCAGGGGCACGTCCGCCCGCGACAGCGGCGAGAACAGGATGCTCACGGGTTCAGGCGGTTCAGGTCCTCCAGGCTCAGGCCCGCCGCGTCCAGCACCGCCCAGAACTGCTCGTCCGTCGCCGGCAGCACGCTCAGGCGCGTGCCCCTGCGCGTCAGCGCCGAGTCCGCCCACTCCGGCAGCGTCCGCAGCACGTCCAGCGGCACCACGCCCGGAAAGGCCACCAGGGGCTCCACGTCCACCATGCTCCAGCGCGGGTTGTCCGGCGAGGACTTCGGATCGAAGTACCGGCTCCGCGCGTCGAACTGCAGGTCGTCCGGGTACGCGCCCGCCGCCACGCGCGCCACGCCCGCCACGCCCGCCGGCCGCGCGTTCGAATGGTAGAAGAGGCACAGGTCCCCGGGCCGCATCTCCCGCAGGAAATTCCGCGCCTGGTAGTTGCGCACCCCGTTCCACGGCTCGCGCCCCACCCGCACCAGATCCGCGAACCCGAACACGTCCGGCTCCGACTTCAACACCCAAAACCGCATGAAGCACAGCGTACGGGACCGGCGCCCCACCCGTGCCTTCGCCCACCGTCGCCCCTGCGCGCGGACCGTACACTGCCGGGGTGAGGCGGAAACGAGCAGCGGGTCACCCGGCAGGGCCGAACCTGAATTCAGGGACGCGTCCGCCGGCCGCGGGCCGCGCGGGGTGGGCGCGATGAGGTCCGGGCCCTGGCTGCCCGTGCTGCTGCTGCTCGCCCTGGGCGCCTACCTGTTCCCGCAGACCGGCCCGGCGCCGGCCGTGCCCATCCCGGAAACCCGCACCCTGCCCAACCAGCTGCCGGCCGAGACGAAAACCCTGTTCGAGCAGGCCCGCCCGGCGGTCGTGCGGGTGGAGAGCCTGGACCCCGCCACGCGCGAGGCGGGCATCGGGACGGGCTTTTTCATCACGGACACCGGGCAGGTCCTCACCGCGTACCACGTGGTGTCCACCGGCACGCTGTTCCGCGTGAACACGCTGTCCGGGAGGACGTACTCGGCCCGCGTGACCGCCTTCGACGCTGCGTCCGACGTGGCCATCCTCAGCGTCCTGAACGGCGGGCCCTTCCCGTACCTGAAGGTCACCACCCGCGCCCCCCGTCCCGGCGAGACGGTCCTGGCCATCGGGAACAGCGACGGCGACTACCTGCAACCCCGCCGCGGGCAGCTGCTGCGGCTGGGCGCGCAGGCCGGCCGGGCCGACTTCCCGCAGGGCACCCTGGAAATGACCGCGCCGCTCGCGCCCGGCGACAGCGGCGGGCCCGTGCTGGACGGCAACGGGCAGGCGATCGGGGTGGTGAGCTACATCCTGGTGGACGACAACGACATCACCCAGCGCAGCTACGCCGTGCCCGTCCAGGAAGGCGGCGAGCTGCTCGCGGCCCTCCGTCGCGGCGAGCGGCGGGACGTGCCGGTGGTGGGCATGGTGTTCGACCCGGTGCACAGCGGCGCGGCCGGCGGGGGCGTGCTCTCCCGCGTGGCGCGCGGCAGCCCCGCCGAACGGGCCGGGCTGCGCGGCAGCGAGTGCGACCGCAGCGGGAACCTCACGCAGCTGGGCGACATCATCACGAGCGTGAACGGCGCGGCCACCCCGGACGCCGACGCGGTCATCACCGCCGTGCGCCGCGCGAAGGTCGGCGACACCATCTACCTGGAGTACCGGCGGGACGGCCGGGCCTTCCAGACGCAGGTCACGCTGGTCGGCAAGGCCACCGTGCGCGACCTGCGCGACCAGCCCACCTCCTGCGGTCCCTGACGCGAAGCGGCGGACGCTAAGCTCTGCGGATGACCGCGCCCGGCCGCCCGCCCTCCCTTCGCGTGCTGTTCGTCACCGACGCCCCGGCCGTGGGCGGCAGCGAGGTGTACATGCGGGAACTCATCCCGCCCATGCGCGAGCACGGCATTCACGCCGAGGTCGCCCTGCCCGCCGCTGCCGGCACCGCCGACTTCCGCGCGCAACTGCAGGACCGCGGCATTCCCGTGCACGCCTACCGGTCCCTGCAGGAGGTGGCGGCCGTGCAGCAGGCCGGCGCCTTCGACCTGACCCTGCTGAGCAGCTGGAACGCCCGCGGGTACCGCAAGTACTACCGCACCTTGCGGGGCCCCTTCGTGTCCCTGGTGCACGACCAGCTGATGCTGCACATCCCGCTGCTGCCGCAGGGCATCTACCGCGCGTTCTACGAGGCGCTGCAGGCCGGTGACATCCGCGGCGCGCACCACGTCGTCACCGTGTCC
>JAANMV010002421.1_pt1 | contig 18180 bp, 10 predicted proteins | sample 7279661 | NCBI WGS metagenome assembly JAANMV01 (sample SAMN14094540, study PRJNA606508) | bioreactor metagenome | isolation source: A lab-scale SPAN reactor treating ammonium-rich wastewater day 121 | place: Ireland: Galway | collected 2017-05-16 | reverse complement strand
AACGCCGACACGGTTTCAACAACCAGCTGTCACCGGTAGAGTTTGAGAAGCGACATTTACTGAGCCTGGAAAGTGTCTAAGAAATCCGGGGCGATTCAGTGACTCCCAACGTTGCGACCGAGATGGGCCAACGGCAGTAGGCATCCGAGGCTTTTTTGTCGACCGAAACAGCACCAACGGTGACTGCCCTGAATTGGTTACGTTCGCTCGTAAGGCATTGGCAACCGCGCCTTGAGCGAGCGATGTCAGCCCCATCCATTTTCGCACCTCGCGATTGAAACCTGGAATCACACCAAGCAATCCTGCTCCATGAACCTCGAACCGCAGTCAAGATAAGACCGTAAATTGAGTTGAGGTGATTATGATCGGGTGCCAACGGGAACACCTTAGAAACCCAAGACGCCTCCCTAGATCATTGGTAACTTCAAACTCAGGAGCGTTTGGCTTCAACGCAGCCTAAACCCAACCGACTGCGGACAGCTCTACTCGCCAACGCACGCAAAGCCGCTCTCACAGATAGGTGAATGCCATGCTTGACAAGACTCGAAAGGTTCATATACTCGCGCTCACTGTGAGCAATCCAACAAATCAAGGTTTCTTGCATAATGCGCTGAAGCCTTGATTTGGCCGGGATATTGAAGTTTGGGATTCAAATCCCCCCGGCCCACCAAACACGAAGCCCCGAGAATCTTGAGATTCTCGGGGCTTTTTCTTTGCGCTGTCGAAAGACGGTCGAAGGTTCTCAGCAAACAGTCCTGCGCTTTTACCTCGATACGCGCCTGAATCTCTATTGGCATTGCTCGCGGCTCTGGGCCGCACACTAGTCACGTGAGCGTTGGTCCTCACAGCGCAGGCGTAGTCACTCCTCGGAAAAGTAGTCGCTGTCGATCTGCTTGACCTCATACACCTGCTTAACGCTCACGCCGAGGTTGTGTTCGACCATCAGGCGGGCGAGCTCGATGCCGTCGATCAGCACGACCTTGATTTCCAGACCGAGCGCCGCGTCCTTCGCGCCATTAGAGAAGTCCGAGGTGGTGATGAATACGCCTTTGCGCGCTCGCTTTCGCGTCAGTGCGCCGATGAACTTGTCGATCTCCGGGCGGTGCACGGTGTTGGCCCAGCGCTTGGCTTGCAGGTAGATCACATCCAGCCCGAGCTTGTCTTCCTTGATGATGCCGTCGATACCATCGTCGTTGGTGAGCTGGGTCGCTTTGCCGGCCTCCTTTCGCGAGCCGCCGTAGCCCATGGCAATCATCAGATCGACCACCACCTGCTCGAAGAAGCTCGGCGTAGCAGTCCGCACCTGCGCCAGCAGTTCGTCTGCCAGGGATTGCTGCAATGCCTGATAGGCTTCGGCCAACTGCTCATCCGGCGTGGTTTCGGCCAGATCGCTGCCTACAACGACGGCGGCATCTGGCACCTGAGGTTTAGCCGTATGGAAATCGGCGAATTCCGGAAACTGCTTCAGCCAGCTCACGGTGATTCGCTCCGGACCAGTTGCAAGCGCCTCCCGCCCCCGGTCGGTTATCTGCACCATTCCCTTGCTCGGGATCGTCAGCAGGCCAGCCTTGTTCAGATAGGTTCTGGCCCAGCCCACCCGGTTGTTGATCACGGTCTGATTCCCCGAAGGCAGCCGTTCCTTGCGCTCTTCTTCCGTTAGCTGGAATACAACGGCGATGCGCACACGCAGGGCGCTGAGCGGCAACGGCACGCCGTCGCCAACCGCCTGCAGCACCGGCCGCATGACACTTTGAAAATCCGGAATTGCCATCCTGTGCATTTCTCCTAAGCGCTGTGCAGTTGAAAGGAACTCACAAACCGGCCGACGGACGATCCCCGCCAGCCAGCGCCTTCAGCATTTTGTAGATCACCAGCACAAACGCTCGACTCTTGATCTCGTTATCCAGCACGCCCAACGACATCTTTTCGTTGTCGGTGATGGCATCCAGCACGGTATCGATTACCCGTTTGGGCAGCAGCCCGTGCATCACTTGATCGATCGAGTGGTTGCTCACCTGCGCCATCAAATCATCCTGGCGCGAGAGACGTTCAGTGATGCCCGCAGCAAAATGAAGCTGGTCGTCATCGTGTGTGTCCGCACCGAAAATTTCGTTGAGCGCCTCGATGATCTCTGACAGGCGCTTCTTCTCCGGATCGTGTGGCTTGCCACTGCCCACATCGCTGCCAGGCTTGAGCGTGTAGTCACCGCCCTCCTCGCTTAGGCGCAGCTGGTGCTCGGCGCGCTTGCTGAGACGGTAATGGGTCAGTTGCAGCTCGCCGACATCCACGTCGTCCTGTTGCAGGCGGTCGACGCGTAGCAGCGGGTGCAGGTGCTTGGCGAATACGCAGAGCTGCTCCAGCTCGCGATCCTCGTAGGGGACGATCTGCGAAAGGAATTCATACAGGCGCACAAAGCTCTGCAGGTTCTTGCGGAACAGGTCGAGCTGATCAACCTGCTCGCCGGCCTCCTTCAGCGCATGCTCGGCTTTCTTCAAGCCGGCACTGTCGCCGTTGGCCTCGGCGGTGCGCTTGTAATCCAGCGCCTGCTGGCGCGATTCGACGCTGAAGGCGTAACGCTTGGCGAAGCGTTCCTTGGCCGGCTGGCAGTAGTAGCTGAGCTTGCTGGCGGCGGCCTTCGGGTCGAAGAAGGCAAGGGCGAACGCCTCGACCTCCTGCCAGTGATAGATCCCTTCGGCATCCAGCTTTTTCTGCAGGTCATAGATGATCTGCGGGTCGGTGACATCGCTCAGCTCCGCCTTGGTGTAGTACGGCAGAAAGGCGTCAAGGATGTCCTGCGGCTCGTTGAAGAAGTCGAGGATGAACGTCTGCTTGGCCGGGAAGGTGCGGTTCAGGCGCGACAGCGTTTGCACGCAGTCCACGCCCTGCAGCTTCTTGTCCACGTACATGGCGCACAGCTTCGGCTGGTCGAAGCCGGTCTGGTACTTGTTGGCGGCGATCATCACGTTGAAGTCCTGGGTGTCGAACGCCTCGGCCAGATCGCGTCCATTCAGGCCGGCGTTGAGCAGGCTGCTGCTTTCCGTCACTTCCTCGGGGATTACCTCATCGGGCAACACGCTGCCGGAAAACGCCACCAGCGGATGCACGTCGGCGTAGCCCATCTGCTGCACATACGCCTTGACCGCCAACTGATAGCGCACGGCCTCCTGGCGGCTGCTGGTCACCACCATGGCTTTGGCCTGGCCACCGAGCAGGTGGCGAATGTTGGCGCGGAAGTGCTCGACGATGATCTCGACCTTCTTGTCGATGTTGTACGGATGCAGCCGCACCCAGCGCGCCAGCTTCATGCGCGCCTTCTTCGAGTCGACCTCGTCGTCTTCGCCGTCCGGGTGGGCGATCTTCCAGGCGGTGCTGTAGGTGGTGTAGTTCTGCAGCACATCGAGGATGAAGCCTTCCTCGATGGCTTGGCGCATGGAATACAGATGGAAGGCTTCGGGCTTGTTGCTGGCGCTTGGTGGCAGCGTCGGGTCTGGCACGCGGCCGAACAGTTCCAGTGTCTTGGCCTTGGGCGTGGCGGTGAAGGCGTAATAGCTGATGCGCTCGTTCGGCTGGCGCGCCTGTACGGCGGCGTCCAGCAGGTCTTCGGCGCTGATCTCTTCGGCATCCAGCGCATCGCTGCCAAGAATCTGCTTCAGCTTGCTGGCCGAGGAGCCGGTCTGTGAGGAATGCGCCTCGTCGGCGATTACCGCATAGCGTCCCGAGGCGAGCTTGGGGTACTTCTCCAGCGCATCGAACAACGCCGGGAAGGTCTGGATGGTGACGATGATGATGCGCGTCTGCTCGGCCAGCGCCTCGGCCAGCTGCTCGGACTTGCTCTGGTTGCCGACGTCGCGGGTGATCGGCCGCACCACGCCCTGGGCGTGCTCGAACTGGTAGATGGTGTTCTGCAGCTGGCTATCCAGTACCGTGCGGTCGGTGACCACGATCACCGAACTGAACAGCCGCTGGCCGTCATCGCTGTACATCGAGGCGAGCTGGTGAGCGGTCCAGGCGATGGAGTTGGACTTGCCCGAGCCGGCGCTGTGCTGGATCAGGTAACGCTTGCCCGGCCCTTCGGCGTGGGTGGTTTCGATCAGCTGATTGACCACATCCCACTGGTGGTAACGCGGGAAGATCATCGTTTCCCTGGTGGTCAGCGTGCCGTCGAAGCCCTCGCTGGTCTTCTTGTCCAGGTGCAGGAAACGTCCGAGCACCTTGAGCCAGGCATCCGGCTGGAACAGCTGCTGCCACAGGTAGCCGGTTGCATACTGGCTGTCGTCGGGCGGCGGTGGGTTGCCCGCGCCGCCTTCCGCGCTGCCGAGGTTGAACGGCAGGAAGAAGGTGTCCTTGCCGTCCAGCTTGGTGGTCATCGCCACCTCGTTCTGGCCGACCGCGAAATGCACCAGCGCGCCGCGCTTGAAGGTCAGCAGCGGCTCGGGCTTGCGCGTCAGTGGGTCTTTCACCGGGCGGTCGTAGCGGTACTGGCGCTTGGCGTTTTCCACCGACTGCTTGAACTCGCTTTTCAGCTCCAGCGTGGCGGTGGGGATGCCGTTGACGAACAGCACCAGGTCCAGCCGTGGGTTATAGCTCTGCCCGCTGCTGCCGGCCTCACGCGCATGGGGCGAATAGGACACCTCCGGCACAACGCGCAGGCGGTTGCACCCGTAGCGCTTGAGCGTGTCCGGGTTCATGCCGTGGTCGGGCTTGAAGCTGCACAGCTCCACCTTCACTGCCGGCAGCTTGAAGCCGTGGCGCAGCACATCCAGCGTGCCGCTCTGCTCCAGCTCGCGCACCAGCTTCTGTACCAGCACCTCGTCCGGGTTGTTCGGGTTGGCCTTGGCGAACTTGTCCCAGCGTTCCGGCCAGGCCTCCTTGAAGTAACCGAGAAAGTCCTCGGTATACAGCGCCGTGCGCCGGTCATAGCCGCTGGCCGGGCCGGTAAGCCAGCCCTGGGCGACCATGGCGGTGATGATGTCCTGCTGGAACTGGGCTTCCTTGCTGTCCGCCATTTATACAGCCTCTGCTACTTCTAATTTGGGGGCTTGGGTGCTGGCCGGTGGCTGCCAGCCGCGTACATCGATTTTGCCTGTAACGGCGGCGGAAATTAGGGCGGAGCGGCGTTCATTCAGCAGAGAAACCGAATTCTCAGAGATGCTCACCAAATCCTCAATTAATTTAACCTGAGCATCTATAAACCCAAGTATTAATTCCATTTCCGCATTCCCAGGCATCGGGATTTTATAGTTACCGATATTCTCCTGGGTCATTGTCGGCATCGTGCCACCGGTGTTGCTGTTTTTAGTAAGCGACTTCAGGTAGGTCGATTCAAATAGATAAAAAAGGAATTTACTTTCAAATTTTATCGCCTTGAAAACAGCCAGCTGAGGATTAATTGTTGTCTCGCACGGCAAGTGATCAACAAACGCCACGCGACCATAGGTGGAACCCGTTTTAACCAGTACGACATCACCCTGTCTCAACTGTATCTCGGGAGATTCATGGTACTTGTCCCAGCTAATGTAGGTTGACTTGTCGAAGTTCATAGAGCCACCGATCATGTTGCTTGGGCTCAATGTAAGCGCTCCATCACCTTCATCGACAATATCGTCAGTGGTATATCCACGAAACCCAATTCTGCCGACTACACGCGCTGAATACTTAAGCGGGGCAATTTGCCAATGCTCCGGCACCTCGCCCAGCCACTCCACGCCGGAGTCTTTCATCGGCACCGTGGGATCGAGGCCTTTGGTGACGGCGTGGGAGATCACGGCCTGGCGCTTTTCCTTGAGCAGTTCGATCAGGCGCTGCTGCTCTTCGATCAGCGCGTCGATGCGGGCGGTTTCGTGGTCGAGGAAGCGGGTGACTTGGGCTTGCTCCAACAACGAAGGAAACACCAAAGGTAAATTTCTTACTTTCTCTGCATTAAGGTTGTCTTGAGTATTGCTTGAAGCCATGGTTTTCACCCAGCCTTCAAGCGACACCAGCCACCACTTAATAAAACTTTGCTCCGCCACCTGGCTATCTAACATCAAGCCAAGGATGGCTTGATTAGTTGCAGCATTTAGTCCAAGAACAGCCACCTTGCCAATCGAGGCATAAATTGAATAAAGCAGTCCACCAGCCGGAATAACTCTTAACCCCTTGCTTTTGAGTCCAGCCTCGGTGAGGGACTTAGCTGTGCTATCAACTATCGACCCTCTGGTCATGTCTGAAATTGCCACCCAAGGAATGCCATCCCCATCAGACCAGTAAGCAGAATTGTTACTTTCAGGCGTCCCACCAGACACAAGTTCAACCAGCGCATGCTTCAGATTGCCGACTCTCCAACCCAGTGGCACCTCACCTAGCCAATCGACACCCGAATCCTTGTAAGCCGGATACTTCGGAAACCTACTCGGGCTTTCCCTGCCCTCGCCCTGCGGGCCAACGGCTGCGCCGTTGTTCAAATTTGCTCCCGACAAATTTGTCATGCCGACAGCCCCTCGATCATCTGCTTAATGCGGTCGGTGCAGGCTTTCAGGTCGCGGTCGATCTCTTCCAGCGGGCGCGGCGGCTGGAACACATAGAAGTGCCGGTTAAACGGAATCTCGAAGCCGACGATGCCGACTTCGCCGTCCTGCTCATCGCGCTTGCTCTCGTCGATCCAGGCATCCGGCACATGGGGTTTTACTTCGCGCTCGAAGTAGTCATACACCGATTCGCCCAGCGGCACGTTCTCGTTGTCGCGCAGGCCGGCATCGGCTTCCGGCTGGCCTTTAACCATGCAGATATCCGCTTCGGGGTCGCGCTCGCTCAGGGCGCTGAGGATGGCCTTAAGCTCAGGCGTGCTGGGGGATACATTGTGGGCACCGAGGGTCTTTTTCAGCAGCTTGCTGAACTGCTCGCGGTTGCGGTGCAGCTGGCTTTCGTCCATTGCCTGCAGGGCTTCGATCAGGCGCTGGCGGGCTGGGGCTTCCAGCTTCTCGATGGCTTTTTCTTCCAGCACCTTGGCGATGCGCTCGGCACTGGTCTGGAAGTTCAGGCGCAGCGGGCGCTCTACGGTGATGCGCCGGTAGCCGAAGGCTTCGATGGGGAAGATCTTGCTCTGCGGGGTGGCCTCGAAGCGGCCATAGAGGCGCACCAGCTCGTCGATCTGCTCCTCGGTGATGTACTGGCGTTTGCTGCCGAGGGATTTACGCATCTTGGCGAAATGCTGGCTGCCGTCGATCAGCTGCACCTTGCCCTTGCGCACCTCGGCCTTGTGGTTGGAGAGAATCCACACGTAGGTGGCGATGCCGGTGTTGTAGAACATGTCGGTAGGCAGCGCGACGATGGCTTCGACCAGATCGTTCTGCAGCAGGTAGCGGCGAATCTCGGACTCGCCGGAGCCCGCGCCGCCGGTGAACAGCGGCGAGCCATTGAGGATGATGCCGATGCGCGAGCCGCCGTCGCGCGGGTCACGCATCTTGCTGACCAAGTGCAGCAGGAACAACAGCGAGCCATCGGACACGCGCGGCAGGCCGGGGCCGAAGCGACCGTCGAAGCCCTTGTGGCTGTGCTCGTCGGTGACCTGCTTCTGCACCTTCTTCCACTCCACACCGAACGGCGGGTTGCTGAGCATGAAGTCGAAGTGATGTTCGGGGCCGGCCAGTTGGTCATTGGACAGGGTATTGCCGAGTTTTATGTTCTCGACCTTCTGCCCCTTGATCAGCATGTCCGCCTTGCAGATGGCGTAGGACTCGGGGTTGAGTTCCTGGCCGTGCAGGGACACGGTGACCTTGTCGCTGATGGACTGGATGTATTCGTCGCCCTCCGAGAGGAAGCCGCCGGTGCCCGCGGTCGGGTCATAGATGGTGACGATGCTGTTGGGCGCCAGCTTGCCGTCCTGCCCGGTGATCACCAGCGAGGTGGTCAGGTGCACGATGTCGCGCGGGGTGAAGTGTTCCCCGGCGGTTTCGTTGGAGCTTTCGGCGAACTTGCGGATCAGCTCTTCGAAGATGATGCCCATGCCGAAGTTGCTGATGCGCTCGGGGCTGAGGTCGGTGGCGGCGAAGCGCTGCACCACCTGGTACAGCAGGTTGGCACTGGCCAGCTGCTGGACGAAATCCTCGAAGTGGAAGTGCTCGAAAATCTCGCGGGCGTCCTTGCTGAAGGACTGCACGTAGCTCATCAGGTCGGCGGCGGTCTGGGTGTCGGACAGGGTGCCGAGGGTCAGAGGTGAGGCGTTGAAGAACTGCAATCCACCTGTCGCGCGCAGCAGAATCATTTCGCGCACGGAATCCGGGCGGCCTTCCTGCGCAAAGGTCTGCTTGATCACCTCATCCTTGGTCGGCGCCAGCACACATTCCATCCGCCGCAGCAGGGTGAACGGCAGGATGATGCGGCCGTACTGGGACTGCTTGAAATCACCGCGCAGCAGGTCGGCGATGGACCAGAGAAAGGCGGCCGTCTGGGAATGATTTTCCGTGTTCACGCAACAGCTCCTGGGTAATCGAGCAAAGCCGCTACTTTAACCCGCGAAGCGTCACAGGAAGACCCGAATAGCCGCTATAGCTTGGGAGATAACCGTTTGCTCAGGCGCTCATGTGGACCAGCCGAGTGACTGATCTGACTCGCCATCGCTCTGATAACCAATCTCGCCGATGGCCCGCAGCAGTCGCGTCTCACCGTTGAGGTGAGCGATGGGGGAATCGATTTCGACCCTCAAAGAAATCCTCACGATCGTGAGGACAAGCAGGCAGAACGGGTGCGGCTTTAAAAAATCCTCACGCACGCGAGGATTCTTTGCTGGTCGCGCCACCAGTCTGCCCACCGGGCACGACTGGCACCTCACCCGTAAATCGCCGGCTCCCGATAGTGCCGCGCGCAGGCCTCGCCGTTTTCGCGGAACAGGTGGCACTTGTCGGCCTTCAGGCCGGCGGCGAAGGTCTCGCCTTCGGTGACGCGCAGGTTGCCGTCGACGCAGAGGGTGATCACATCCTGCAGGCGTTCAAGGGTGAGGTAGAGCAGGTTGTACTGGCCCAGACGTTCGGCCACGGTGATCTGGCCGTGGAAGGTGAAGTCGGCCTCTGCCGGCATGACGAAATGTTCGGGGCGGATGCCGAGGGTGAGCGGGTCGCCGGGGCTCACCGCGCTGCCGTCCACCGGCAGGGTCAGTGGGTAGCCGCTGGGCAGCTCGATGGTGACCGACTCGGGGCTGGCGGAAATGGCGCGCACGTCGACGAAGTTCATCTGCGGCGAGCCGAGGAAGCCGGCGACGAAGCGGTTCTTCGGGTAGTGATACAGGTGCAGCGGCTGGCCGACCTGGGCGATTTCGCCGGCGTTGAGCACGACGATCTTGTCGGCCAGGGTCATGGCTTCGACCTGGTCGTGGGTCACGTAGATCATGGTGGAGCGGATGCGCTGGTGCAGGCGGGCGATCTCGATGCGCATCTGCACGCGGAGGAAGGCGTCGAGGTTCGACAGGGGTTCATCGAACAGGAACACCTTCGGTTCGCGGACCATGGTGCGGCCAATGGCGACGCGCTGGCGCTGGCCGCCGGAGAGGTCCTTGGGTTTGCGTTCGAGCAGCTTGTCGAGTTGCAGGATTGCTGCGACCGCCTCCACGCGACGCGCTATTTCGCGCTTGTCGACGCTGGCGAGCTTGAGGCCGAAGGCCATGTTCTCCGCTACCGTCATGTGCGGATAGAGGGCGTAGGACTGGAAGACCATACCCACCGAACGATCCTTGGGCGGCAGGTCGTTGACGCGCTGGTTGCCGATGTACAGATCGCCCGAGGTGATGTCCTCCAGCCCGGCGATCAATCGCAGCAGCGTGGACTTGCCGCAGCCGGATGGACCGACGAAGACGACGAACTCACCGTCCTCGATATCCAGGTCGATATGCCGGGTGATCGGCGTACCGTCGTAACTCTTGCAGATGTCGCGCAGCGTGACACTGGCCATCGTTGTTGTTCTCCGTAGATGTCGCCATGCACTTCGTTCGTTCGCAGCGGCGGCCCCCCGCCGCTGCCGGCTCCCTACCGCGCCAGCCGCACGTAGCCGAAGCCATGGGCCGGCAGCCGCGCCCAATGGTCATCGTACTCGGCGAAACTCGCCGGCACGTCCATCAGCGGCACCGCTTGCGCCGGCAGCTCGTAGCTGCGTGGCAGATCACCGAGGTTGAACAGGCACAACCAGGCTTCTTCGCCCAGCCGGCGCTCGAACACCAGCAAGGCGTCGTCATGGTAGACCATGCGGATATCGCCCTCGATCAGCAGACGCTGCTCGCGCCGCCAGCCTAGGAAGCGCCGGTAGCAGTTGAGCATCGAGTGCGGGTCGGCATCCTGCGCGGCCACCGACAGCGAGCGGTGCGAGTCGTCCACCGGCAGCCACGGCTGGCTGCCGGTGAAGCCGGCGTGATGCGCCTCGCTCTCCCAGGGCATCGGCGTGCGGCAGCCGTCGCGGCCCTTGAATTCCGGCCAGAAGGTGATGCCGTACGGATCGACCAGATCCTCGTAGCGCAGTTCCGCTTCCGGCAGCCCCAACTCCTCGCCCTGATAGAGGCAGACGCTGCCGCGCAGGGACAGCAGCAGCGCCATTAGCAGCCGACCGCGCTCCGGATCGGGCCGACCATTGAGGGCCCAGCGGGTCATCACCCGCACGACGTCGTGGTTGCCCATGGACCAGCACGACCAGCCATCGGCCAGTTCGCGCTCGATGCCTTCCACCGTGCGACGGATATAGGCCGGGCTGCACTGCTCGGTCAGCAGGTCGAACGAATAGGCCATGTGCAGCGTGTCGCCGCCGCTGGTGTAGGCGGCCATGGTGCGCAGCGATTCGTCGCAGCCGATCTCGGCCACCGAGGAGGCACCGGGATAGCGCTGCAGCAAGGCACGCAGACGGCGGAGGAATTCCAGATTTTCCGGCCGCGTCTTGTCGTAGATATGCCGCTGGTAGGCGTAGGGGTTGTCCACCCGTACGCCGATGCTGCCTTCGCGGACCTCCGTGTTCGGCGGGTTGTCGCGCAGTTCGAGGTCGTGGAAGTAGAAGTTGGCGGCGTCCAGGCGGAAGCCGTCCACGCCGAGCTTGAGCCAGAACTCCATGTCATCGAGCAACTGATCCTGCACGGCCGGGCAGTGGAAGTTCAGGTCCGGTTGGCTGGAGAGGAAGTTGTGCAGGTAGTACTGCCGGCGCCGGCTGTCCCAGCTCCAGGCCGGGCCGCCGAATACCGACAGCCAGTTGTTCGGCACGCTGCCGTCCGGCTTGGGGTCGGCCCAGACGTACCAGTCGGCCTTGTCGTTGTCGCGGCTGGAGCGGCTCTCCACGAACCAGGGGTGCTGGTCCGAAGAATGATTGAGCACCTGGTCGATCAGCACGCGCATGCCGCGTTCGTGGCAGGCCTCGACCAGGCGGACGAAGTCGTCCAGCGTGCCGAACAGCGGGTCGACGCCGCGGTAGTCGGCCACGTCGTAGCCGAAATCCTTCATCGGCGAGGTGAAGAAGGGCGACAGCCAGATGGCGTCGACGTTGAGGCTGGCGATGTAGTCCAGCTTGTGCAGCACGCCGGGCAGGTCGCCTACGCCATCGCCGTTGCTGTCGAAGAAGCTGCGCGGGTAGACCTGATAGATCACCCCGCCGCGCCACCAGTTCTGAAGTTGCTCGGACATACCACGTACCTTGAGTGAGCGTGAAGACGGGGTCACTCTAGGTGCGGCAAGCGGTCGCAACATCCTCCGGCGGCGGGCTCTTGCAGGCGTAAGGGCCGGGCGTAGACCGCCCGCTGGCCGAGGGCGTAGACGGCAACAGCGAGCCGGTCAGCGCACCCGCGCCGGGTTGCCGACCACGGTGGCGCCGGCCGGCACGTCGCGGGTGACCACACTGCCGGCGCCGATCACCGCATCGTCGCCCACCGTCACACCCGGGAGGATGATCGCCCCGCCACCGACCCAGACGTTGCGACCGATATGGATCGGCCGACCGAACTCCACACCCGAACGACGCGCCTCGGGGTCACGCGGATGGTCGGCGGTGTAGAGCTGCACCGCCGGCCCGATCTGCGCACCGGCACCGATGTGCACCTCGACCACATCGAGAATCACACAGTTGAAATTGAGAAAGGCGCCTTCGCCCAGATGGATGTTGTAGCCGTAGTCGCAGTGGAACGGCGGACGGATCACCGCGCCGGCACCGACCGAAGCCAGCCGCTCGGCCAGCAGCGCGCGGCGCTCGTCCGGCGAGGCTGCCAGCGCTGCGTTGTAGCGCACCATCCAGGCCTTGGCCGCGGCCTGATCGGCGAGGATTTCCGGGTCGCCGGGGCGGTACAGCTCGCCGGCCAGCATCTTCTGCTTTTCGCTCATCGTCATCGTGCCTCCATCGCAGGAAGCCTCGAAGGTGCCACAGACGGGCGCCGCCCTCCTCCTCCCCGGGCGTCCACTCGCGGGGAGGACGACCGGCGGTCAGCCAAACCAGCTAGTCGCCCTGAATCTTGCTCAGCAGGTCGCGCGCCAGCTGCACCGCTTCGCTGCGGTGGGTGATGTTGAGCTTCTGGTAGAGGCTGCGGATGTGCGTCTTGATGGTGGTCGGCGCGACGTTGAGGTGATCGGCGATCTGCTCGTTGGACTGCCCGGCGTGGATCAGGCTCAGCACCTGCCATTCGCGCCGGGTCAGCGGCGAACGGCGGATCAGCTCGGGCACGTCGGGGCGGTTGATGATGTCCTGAATCACCGCCTCGTCCAGCGTGATGCGAATGGCGCGGCTGAAATCGCGCTGCTGCTGCGCCAGCTGGATCAAGCGCGCGGCGCGCTGGGCCTCGGCTTCATCGAGGGTGCGCTCGTGCAGCAGGCACTTGAGCATGCCGATGATCGGCTTGCCGACGCGCAGGAAGCTGCCGATCGCGCCACTGCCGCTGGCCAGCGTCATGGCCCGCTGCAGGTGGTCCAGTGCCTGCTGGCGCTCCTCGCGCAACCAGTGCAGCTGCGCCAGGAGGATATGGTTGCGGTTGCGGTCCATGATCAGGCCGTGGCGCTCGGCATCGGTCAGCAGCTGACGCAGGATCGGCAGGGCGCGCTCCAGCTGCCCCAGCGCCAGGTGGGCACGGGCGTGATTGCGTGCATTGAGCTGGGCGAAATGGTTGGCGCCGCCGCACACCGGCGGCGCACTGAGCAGCCACTGGCGGATCGCCTCGCGATCCTGGCTGGAGTCCCAGTAGGCGAGCATGATCGCGTGGGCATTGGCCAGCCAGTCGATGTGGTAGCGGTCGTCGGCGAGCATCGTCTGCAACTGGGCGATGTAGTCGGCGCAGGCGTGCTGCTGGCCGCGGGCGTAGGCGACGCCGGCCAGCAGCGCGTAGCTCTGCAGGCGCCAGCGTGGGTCGTCCAGTTCGTCGAGTATCTGGATACCCTGCAGCGCGCACTGCTCGGCAGCGTCCAGCTGGTGCCACTCCAGCAGCACCTGGCCGCGCACCCGGTAGATGAACTCGACGATGGGCGTGGCCTGCAGGTTCTGCTGTTCGATGTACTGGATGGCGCGCTCCTGCAGGGTATAGGCCTTCTGCAGATGCCCCTGGGCGATGGCGATTTCCGACAGCTGCCCGAGACTCCAGACCACCAGGTGCGAGGCATTGATCTCCCGCGCGCGGCGCTCGGCTTCCTCGTACTGTTTCTGCGCCTGCGGCAGTTCGCCCTGGACGAAATGCGCCTCGGCCAGGCCCGACATCGCCGCTACCCGTGAGGTGCGCATGATCAGCGGCTCGCGGGTCAACGCCTCCCGCGCCAGGGCGATGGCGCGCTGCTCGTCGCCCTGGTTCATCGCCACCTGCGCGCGTACGGCATTGAACTCGCAGACGATACGCGCCCAGTCCTGCTCCGAGCAGCTGCGCTGCAGCGCCAGCTCGCCGGCCTTGAACCAGCGCTCGACATGATCGAACTGATAGGAGTTCTGCGACACCCAGGCCTGCAGCAGGGTGAGCAGCGGCGAGCCGGCGATCACCGGTTCCGGCAGGGTTTCCAGGCACTGTTGCAACAACCCGAGACGACCCTGGCGATAGAACGCCCGGCCGTGGCGCTGCAGGATCTCGTCGACCTGCTGCGGGTCGCCGGCCAGCACGGCATGGCGCGCGGCCTCCTCTGGCATGTTCTCCGCCAGCAGCGCCTCGGCCGCACGCAGGTGCAACTGGTTGAGCCGCTGCGGCTGATAGGTGCGCAGCTCGCCCTGGAGGAACACGGCGAACAGCGGGTGATAGCTGTACCAGCGGCGCAGGCTGTCCAGCGGCTGGATGAACAGACCACCACGCTCGAGCCGTTCGAGCATCTCGCGGCCGTGACAGGCTTCGGTCAGGCGATCGGCCAGGGCGGCGTCGAAGCGGTCGAGCAGGCAGGTCGCCTCGAGAAAACCGCGCAGGTCCTCGGGCAGCCCCTCGATCACCTGTTCGCGCATGTAGTCGCGGATGTCCGGGTGGCCGAGCTGCAGGTTCTCCAGGAACAGGTCCATGCCGCGGCTGGTCTGCACTTCCTGCAAGGCCAGCTGCAGCGCGCAGGGCCAGCCACCGATGCGGCGGTTGAGACGCTCGACCTGCTCGCGATTGATGCTCACCGGCACGCCCAGCTCCAGCAGCGCCTGCACTTCATCATCCTCGAAGGCCAGCTGGCGCGCGTCGAGCAGCAGCAGCTGATGCTTGACCCGCAGCTCGGCGACACCCAGTTCGGGCAGGCGTCGGCTGCACACCAGCAGGGTCATCCAGCTCGGCATATGGCGCAGGAAGAAGCGCAGCCCGGCGATCAACTCGGCGTCGTGCAGCACCTCGAACTCGTCGAGCACGATCAGGATCGCCTCGTGCTCGCCCGGCAGTTCGGCCAGCAACTGGGTGAACAACGCATCCAGCGACACCCGCCCCTGCTCGGCCAGCGCCACTGCCAGCGGACAGCCGGCGTCCAGCTGGCGGTCCAGCGCCTGGGTCAGGTAGCGGCCGAACTGCAGCCCCAGGTTGTCGCTGGCATGCAGCTGGAACCAGGCGATGCGGCCGTCGAAGGCCCGCGCCCACTGCGCCGCCAGGGTGGTCTTGCCGAAGCCGCTGGCGGCGTGCAGCACCGCCAGGCGCACCTGCGGCAGGCGCTGCTGCCATTCGTCCAGGCGCGGCCGTTCGAGCAGGCCCGGCGGCAGCATGGGGATCGCCAGCTTGGTGGGGATCAATGGCAGTAGAGGTGGCATCGCGGCATTCATCGACGGTTCCCTGTTCTTGTTCTTGTTCTGTTCTTGTCATGGGGCCTGGCGCACCGGTTCGCACCGCTCCCGCTCCCCGGTCTCGCGCGTCGTTTCAACTCAGGTGTTCAGCCCTTCACCCCGCCGGCAGTCAGGCCACCGACGATCCACTTCTGGCAATAGAGGAACACGGCGGTGATGGGCAGCCCGGAGAGTACCGCGGCGGCGGCGAAGTCACCCCACAGGTAGTTCTGCGGATAGAGGTACTGCTGCGCGCCGACCGAGAGGGTGAGTTTGTCCACGTCCATCAACAGCACCGAGGCGATGGGGTATTCGGTCACGCTGGTGATGAAGGCGAGGATGAACACCACCGCCAGGATCGGCACGCTCATCGGCAGCAGGATATGGAAGAACGCCTGCCAGGTGCTGGCGCCATCGACGATGGCGGCCTCCTCCAGCGAGGCGTCGATGCTCTCGAAGTAGCCCTTGATGGTCCAGATGTGCAGCGCCATGCCGCCCAGCGAAGCGACGATCACCGCACCGTGACTGTTCACCCCGAGCCAGCTGACATGCTGGCCGAGCTGGTCGAACAGCGCGTAGATCGCCACCAGCGAGAGCACCGGCGGGAACATCTGGAAGATCAGCATGCTTTTCAGGATCGGCGCCTTGCCGGCAAAGCGCATGCGCGCGAAGGCGTAGGCGCTGGTGGTCGACAACAGCAGGATCAGCGCCGAGCTGACCAGGGCGATCTTCACCGAATTCCACAGCCACAGCAGCACCGGGAACGGCGGCTGGGTCACGCTGCCATCCGCGTGGGTGTAGGGGATGCCGAGGGCCAGCGACCAGTGTTCCAGCGTCGGGTTCTCCGGGAACAGGCTGCCGGTGGCGAAGTTGCCCTCGCGAAAGGAGATCGACACCACCATCAGCAGCGGAAAGAGGATCGCCGCGACGAAGGCCAGCAGCGCCGCATGGGTCGCCCACAGCCGGTAACGCGCGGATTTCGGTTGCACCATGGCCATGACCGTCTCCTTATACCTTCACTTTCGAGAGTTTGAGGTTCAGCAGCGCCATGGCACCGACGAGGATGAAGATCATCGTGGCGATGGCCGCGGCCAGGGCGAAGTCCTGCCCGGAATCCTGGAAGGCGATGCGGTAGGTGTAGCTGACCAGCAGATCCGTGGTGCCGGCCGGCGTGCTCGCGCCGATGATGTCCGGTCCGCCACGGGTCAGCAGGGTGATCAGCACGAAGTTGTTGAAGTTGAAGGCGAAGCAGGCGATCAGCAGCGGCATCAGCGGCTTGATCAGCTGCGGCAGGGTGATGCGCAGCAGGTTGTCCAGCGGACTGGCGCCATCGATCGCCGACGCCTCGTACTGATCCCGCGGGATGGCCTGCAAGAGACCCATGCACAGCAGCAGCATGTACGGGTAGCCGAGCCAGGTGTTGACGATGAGGATCATCGTGCGCGCCAGGGCCGGGTCGCTGAACCAGTCCGGGCGGATGCCGAACAGCCCTTCGAGCAGCAGGTTGATCTCGCCGAAGTTCTGGTTGAACAGCCCGCGGAACACCAGGATGGAAATGAACCCCGGCACCGCGTACGGCAGGATCAGCATCAGCCGGTAGAACGCCTTGCCGCGCACCAGCTCCCACTGCAGCAGGCTGGCCAGCACCAGCCCCACGGCGAGGGTGAAGACCACGGTGAGGCCGGCGAAGGCGAAGGTCCAGGCGAAGATCTGCACGAACGGCTCGCGGATGCTCGGCTCGCTCAGCACCCGGGTGAAGTTGGCGAAGCCGGCGAACACGGTGAAGCCCGGCGGCACCGCCTTGCCGGTCTCGTCGACGTAGAAGCCGCGCTCCATGTCGGCGGTCAGGCGCGCGCCGCTGCGGGTATCGACCAGCACGCCGGGGCCTTCCTGACGATAAACCGGCTCGACCGCCGCCACCTCGCGCAGACCGTACAGCCGCAGCAGGCTGCCATCGGGCGCCTGCATGACCCACTGCTCCAGCGCCTTGCGCCGCTGAATCACCTCGCGCAACGCCAGCGCATCGCCCAGCCCTTCGACGCTTTCAGCCGGCTGCAGCACCAGCGGCGCTTCCGCGTCCGGTTCGCCGGTGAGCGGCGGGCTGACGAACACGCCCTGCTCGCCCTTGTCGATGCGCAGGCGCTCGCCTTGCGGGCTTGAATGCAGGCTGAAGCGGAAGCGCTCGCCGGCCAGATAGGTCTGGCTCAGGTGATAACGCTCCGCCTGAGACTGGCTCAACAGGTGGCTGCCACTGTAGTTGGTGAAGCCGATGCCCACCGTGTAGAGCAGCGGAAAGATCACGAACACCAGCATCCCCGCCACCGACGGGTAGATGTAGCGCTGGGCGTACATGCGCCGGTTGATGAACAGGTAGCTGGCGATGCCGGTGACCACCAGCCCGAGCAGGGCGAAGGCCATCTGCTTCTGAACGTAGAGCGCGACCACCAGATACAGCGCGAAGGCGTTGAAGGCCAGCCAAAGCAGCCAGCGCACGCTGGTGGTCAGGGAGCGGGGCAAACCCCGGAAGGTCGGACGGGTCATGGCTGGGCTGGGCAACTCGGCACGGGCATTCACGGGAGCAGAACCTTTGAGAACGGAGCGTAGTCCGCCGGCGCGCCCGAGGCGCGGCCGGCGACGGGTTCAACGGACGATGCGCTTGGCGGCATCGTCCAGGGCAGCGTCGACGTCCTGCCGGCCGGAGGAGATGTTGGTCAGTGCGGCTTCCATCGCTGACCAGAACGCCCCCATCTCCGGCACGTTGGGCATCGGCTCGCCCATCTGCGCGTTCTCGAAGGTCGCCTTGATGTGCGGATTGCTGGACAGCTCCTGCATGTAGGCGGTGTTGGCGACGGCACCCAGCGGCACGTCGGCGTTCACCGTCTTCAGGCCCTCGACCTCGAGCAGGTAGTTCTCGAGGAATTCCACGGCCAGGTCCTTGTTCGGGCTGGCCGCGTTGAGCAGCGCGGCGGCGACACCGACGAACGGCTTGCCCGGCTCGCCATCGAT
>JAANMV010002416.1_pt1 | contig 18209 bp, 17 predicted proteins | sample 7279661 | NCBI WGS metagenome assembly JAANMV01 (sample SAMN14094540, study PRJNA606508) | bioreactor metagenome | isolation source: A lab-scale SPAN reactor treating ammonium-rich wastewater day 121 | place: Ireland: Galway | collected 2017-05-16 | reverse complement strand
CGAAATCCGCCTGCCGGGCGCATCGGGCTGATGCTGCTCAGCGCCGTGCGGACGTCTGCACGGCGCCCATGAGCAGCAACACGGGCCATCCCACCACCACGGTGGCGATGGCTCCGCCGCCAAGCGCCATGAGGCGTTCGGACTCCACGTGCAGGCCCAGCAGGGCCAGCACAGCACCAGCGCCCACCAGGGCGATGCACCACACCAAACCGATCATTTCGAGAGCCCTCCATGGCAGATCCCAAGATCAAATACGACATTGAAGCCGCCGTCAAGGGCGAAGCCGATGCCGAACAGCTTGCGAAAGCCTTGCGCAATGTGGGGGATGCGCTCGAAGGCGATCTGCAACAGGGCGCGCAGGAGGCGGCCCAGGCGCTGGAGGCCCTTGCGGCCAAACAGCGGGCGCTGGAAAGCTTCACCACACTGCGCCGCGAGACTGAGCAGCTATCTACTTCCCTCACCACGGCCACCGGCGTGGTTGACCGCCTGGGCGCCGAGTTGCCCCAGGTTGCAGCGCAAACCCAGGCCTTTGCAGCGGCTGAAAGGGCTGCAGGCACAGCCCTGCAGCAAGCCCAGGCCGACTTGGCGCGCAAGCGCGACGCACTCAAGGCACTGAGGGAAGAAAACACCGGCGCCGCGCGCAAGACCGACGATTACAAAGCCGCCGTGGAGGGGCTGAAGAACGGCATCAAGGCGGCCACCGTGGAAGTGAGGGCCCAGCAGGCCGCACAGCGCACTGCAGCCCAGGCAGCAACCCAGGCCCAAGGCGCAGAGGCCGCGCTGCGCAAGGAATACGACGTTGCCATTGGCAGCGCCGCCCGCCTGTCGGGGGAGCTTCGCAACAAGAACACCGTGCTGGTGCAGACGCGCGAAAACATGCAGACGCTGGGCGTCAGCACCACCAACCTGGCCCAGCAGGAGCGCAACCTGAAAGTCGCCGTGGAGCAGGTGCGCCAAAGCGTGGCTGCGATGGCCCCGGCGTACCAACAGGCTGCCGCCGCATCCAGCCAGTCCACCCAGGTGCAGGCGCAAAACCAGCGCACCCTGCGGGAGGGCATGACGTCCATCAGCACACAGTTGCAGCGCATACAGCAAATTGCCACCGTGGCACTGGGTGGCAGCTACGCGGGGGGGCTCATCAAGGACGTGGCTGACACGGCAGACGCCTTCAAGAACCTGGCGGCCCGCATCAAGCTGGCCACTGGCGAAGGCCCGCTGTTTCAGGAGGCGTTCCGGGGCGTGGCTGAGATCTCGCTGCGCACCAACAGTGCGTTGGACGAAACCGGTACCCTGTTTGCCAAGCTGGCAAAGGCCGGGCAAGAGGCCGGCAAGAGCGCGCAGGATGCGCAGCGCGAGGCTCTGGCGCTGACTGAGACCATCAACCAGACCATCCAGCTATCGGGGGGCTCGGCAGATTCCGCCAAGGCGGCGGTGGTGCAGCTCATTCAGGGCCTGCAGTCCGGCGTGCTGCGTGGCGAAGAATTCAACAGCGTCATGGAGCAGGCCCCGCGCCTGGCCCAAGCCATGGCCAACGGCCTGGGCGTGACAACGGGCGAACTGCGCAAGCTGGCCAACCAGGGGGCGCTGACGGCAGAAACCGTCATGGGCGCCCTGCGCGGCCAGGCCGACGTGGTGGCAGGCGAGTTTGCCAAGCTGCCGCCCACCGTGGGCCGTGCCCTGCAAAACCTCAGCTCGCAATGGACGCTGTACGTGGGCGCGTCCGACAGCGGCATGCTCTCCAGCGCGAACGCGGCCAAGGTCGTCAATGCCCTGGCGGCCAACCTCGACACGCTGGTGACCACCCTGCAGACGGCGGGCAAGCTGTGGGCCGCCATCAAGATTGCCGGGCTGGCCAGCGACTTCGGGGCCTGGGCGCTCAAAACCCTCTCTGCCACGGTGGCGGTAGAGGCCAACACTGTGGCCGTGGGTGCCAACACCGTGGCGCAGCGCGGCAACAGCGCGGCCATTGCAGCCAGCGCAGCGGCGCAGGCGGCCAACACCGCCGCAACCGTTGCCAGCACAGCAGCCAAGGCGGCAAACGCTGCATCCTGGGCATCCATTGCCACCTTTGCAGGCCAGGCCGCCAGGGCCACCCAGGCGGCCACTGCGGCCACGACGGCGGGCGCAGCTGCGGTGGCAGCCAAGACGGCCGGCCTGGGCCTGCTGGGCGGGGCGCTGCGCGGCGTCACATCGCTGCTGGGCGGCCCGGTGGGCCTGCTCGCCACCGTGGTGCTGTTCAACGGGGAAATCAAGCGCGGCGCCACTGCGGTGTTTGAGTGGGGCATGTCGTTCACCGAGGCCGGGCAAAAGCTCAAGCAATACGAACAATCGCAGCGCGACGCCGAAACCCGCCAGCGCGCCGCCACCGAAGCCATCAAAGAGCAGCAGGCCGCACTGGAGCGCCAGGCTGCTGCGCAAGAGCAGGCGCGCATCAAGACCTTCGAGCTATCGAAAGAGTCTGTGGGGCTGATCGCCCAGTTCGACAAGCTGCGCAAGGACGGTGACAGCGTCACCGAGGCCATCGGCAAGATTGGCAAGGACTTCGACCTGTCTAACGTGCCGGGCATCAAAAACGCCTCCGCCGTGCTCGACATGCTGCTGGCAGACGGCAAATTGACCGCCGAGCAGTTTCAGGCCGCGTGGTCCAACGCACTCAGCGGAAAAGACCTGGCACAGTTTGAAGTGCAGGCCCGCACCGCGTTCATTGGCGCAGCCCGCGAGGGCGAGCGCATCGGGCAGATGCTTGACGCCACGGTGCGAGAAGCCGTCAAGCGCAGCGGCCTCGATTTTGAGCAACTGCAGGGCAAGATCGGCGCCACATCGCGCAGTGCCTTGAACGATCTGGACGCCATTGTCAGCGGCCTGGGGCGGCTCAGGGACGAGGGAGTTGATACCGGCCGCGTGCTGGTCGCCAGCCTCGCCAAAGCCATCGACACCGCAGACAGCCAGAAGGCCATCGACGATGTGCGTGCCCGTGTGGAGAGCTTGCGCAAGGAGCTTGGCAACAAGGTTGCTGACGGGCTTCTTGACCAGATCAAGGACAAGGCTGACGCGCTCAGTGATGCGCTCGATAAGGCGCTGCCCGGCGTCTCCAGCCTGCGCGAAGCCATGAAGCTCCTGGGCATTGAATCCACCCAGAGCCTACAGAAGACAGCCAGTGAAGCCCAGCAGGCCTATGGCTTGATCGCCAAGGCGGGCGCGCAGGAGGGCGAGTCTTACCTTGCGTGGCAGCGCCGTAAGGAAATCGCCGCCCTGGCCATGATCCAGCGCATGGTCGAGGCCAATCGGGGCATTGTTGACGCGAACATCGCCGCGCGGGCTGCAGCGGAGGGCCTGAAAGTCGAAGTGGATTCCAGCGGGCGCACCATCGTGCGCTCGATGCGGGATGCCAAAAAGGCGACCGACGATGTGCGCGACTCGGCCAGAGGTGCGGCCGGTGGCTACCGCGACATGGGCCGCGCCGCAGAAGAGGCCAACCAGAAGCTGCAGAAGATCTACGACCGGCATCGGCTCATAGACAAAGACCCCGACCGGATCGGCAAGTCTGGAGATTTGCGCGAAGCCGCAGTGATGGAGACGGATGTCAATCAAGAAATAGCCCGCCGCTACGGCGAGGAATTCATTGACAACGACTTGGCAAAAAAAGCCTTCAACCTGCGCCTGCAGCTGGAGAGCTATCAGAAGAACTTCGGCAATAGCCGCAGTCAGCAAAGCTGGGACCAGCAGCGCAACATCGGCGCCGAGCTGGAGCGCGTCGAGCGTCTCATTGAAGCCGAGCGCACCAAGGGCAGTGGCGGTGATGCGCCATCCCGCACGCGCGACACCCGCACCGAGCCCGTGCCTCGCAGTGGCACGCAAACCGGCGTGCCCGCAGGCCCCACCTACATCTCCAACATCACCATCCCCGGCCTGGGTTCTGCCAGCCCCAGATTTGCCGATGCAGACAGCCAGAAGCAGATGGAGGGCCTGCTGCGCGCCCTGGCCTCCGGGAAAGGCACCTACCAATGAGCATCACCCTTGCACGCGGCCTGGAGGTCATCACCCTGCCGCCGGATCTGCTGTGGGAAGACGAGTTCGCATGGTCCCCCGTTTCGCAATCCACAGAGCGCAGCCTCACCGGCGCGCTGCTGGTGGACGTGGGCAGCCGACATGACGGCATGCCCATCACCTTGACCGGCACAGAGAGGCACGCGTGGCAGCAGCGCACCGAGGTGCAGGCCCTGCGCGCGTGGGTTGCGCTGCCGGGGCAGGTGTTCACGCTGTCAATCAACGGCGCCGCGTTCGATGTGCTGTTTGACCACGGCACGGATGAAACCTCGCGCGCATTCGTCGTCGCCCCGCTCGTCGATTACAGCGACCCGCAAGGCCATCACTACTACTGCAGCGTGACGCTGCGGTTCATCACCGTTTGACCCCACCATGACCATCCTATCTAGTGACATTCGCTTGCTCGAATCCGAGCGCATGACCGACACCACCGATGGCGGCGGGCGGCGCACCAACCGCGTCATCCCCGATGGCGTGGCGGGCAACATCTTCCCAAAAGTTTCGCGGGTCGATTCGGTGTATGGCCGGGTCAACCTGCGCAAGATTTACCCGCACATAAACACGGCCAATTTGGATGTGTACGCGGGGGCGCACTTCGTCATCACCGATGCGCCAGACAACGACCGCATTGGCGTGCTGGCGTTCAGCACCGGCAGCGACTTTGACCTGCGCACCGCCGCGCGCGACCGTATCGAGAGCTATGTGATTGCCGGGCCTGAAAGCCGCATGACGCTGTACGGCCGCCAGCTCAAAGAGTCGCAGGCCATCCTGGCGTATCAGAGGGAGGAGGAGCCCCTGCCCGAAATTGGCGACGTGTACGCCATCAGCAATGAGGTGGGCGGGGTGACCACTGCGCAGCAGTTTGTGCGGGTGCAGGACGTGACGCACGAGGTGCGCACGTTTCAGGATGACAGCTCCAACGAATACCGCCGCCGTGTGGTCACGATGAAGATCGGCTCGCGCCTGCGGCACGAGTTTGCGGGCATTCCATCTCCAAGCCGCTTTGCATCGGTGTCGGCCAGCGCTGAGGGCAAGCTGCGCACCACCACTGTGGCCGATGCGTCGCGGTATTACGGCATTCAGCCGCTGTCTGCTGCGGTTTCGTCGGGTGCGCTGGAGCTGTCGGTGGCATCGGTGTACGCCCCCATCGTGCCCACCACGCAGCGCGAGACGCCGCTCAGCCTGGCGAGCGTGGCGGGGGCAGGATTCTTTGTGGATTGCGCCCCGGGCTTGGTGTCGGAACCCCTTGTATCGCACACATTTTCTATCGGGGTTGTGACCTCGTGGCGCACGCTGCGCTCGCCGAAGCCCGGTACTTTGCGCGTTTTGGCCGCCACAGCTGATAACGGCGGCGTGAGCGTGGACGATGGCGCTGGGTCCATTGGTGGCGAGTCAGGCTCTTTTCAATTTTCCGGCGCGGTGGATTATGAGTCTGGCGTGGTGAACATCACGCCAACGTTCGCTGGCGGCGTATCGCTGGTGCTTAGCTACGTGCCGCAGGTTGATGTGTCGCAGGCGGCGCACACGCACGCCATCCCCGTCACCTTGGCGACCCGTGGCACGGTGTACGCCGTACCCCTGTTACCCGTTCCAGCCCCTGGCACGCTGATTGTGGACTTCCGCGCGCTCGGCAAATGGTACCGCCTGCGCGACAACGGCGCTGGCGAGTTGGTGGGGGGTGATGCGCAGTACGGCACGGGCACGGTCGATTACGTTACCGGCGGCGCCACCATCACCCTGGGGGCGTTGCCCGATGTAGGCAGCAGCGTGCTGCTGTCGTGGGGCAGCCCGGTGCACTATGAGATTCTGGTGGCAACGCCATCCAGCGCGTTTGCCATTACCCTGGCGCCCGGGCCTGTCAAGCCCGGCACAGTTGTGCTGACGTGGCTGGAGGGCGCCACCTCCAAGACAGCCAGCGACAACGGCAGCGGCGCCATTACCGGCGACGCCACGGGCGCCATCGTGTACCAGACCGGGGCGCTGTCTCTGACCATGGCCGCGCCCATTGCGGGCACGGTGTCTATTGCCTTCGACCGCGACACGCCCCCCGTGTCGCAGTCAAGCCATGAATTTGGCGGGGCGGTGATCGCCCACAGCGTGCGCGTGACGGGGGCGAGCATGACACTGCCCAACACGCTGCCCTACAACGGGCTGGTGTTGTACGACAACGGGGCCGGGCAGCTTCGCATGATTGGGGCGGGCACCGGTGCGGGGGGCGACACGCTTTCGTTCGGTGACTACTGGGTGACAAGCACGCAGTCATTCGGCACGGTGGACTACGACACCGGCATCGTCACTGTAGTTGCCACGGTGCCCACGCTGCTGCGCGGCCCGTGGAACCCTGCCACAAGCACCTGGGGCGTGGATGTGGCTGGCACCATCACCGTCAGCACCACGGGCGCCACGTTTGCGGCCACCCCCAGCGGCACCACGCCCGCCGTAGTGGCCCAAACGCAAACCGCCACCATTGGCAGCACGGGTGCGGGCCTGTCGCTGAAGCTGGGCACGCCCAAACCCACCACCATCGTGCCCGGCTCGGTGCTGTTCACAGCCTTTGGCAAGCCGCACATTGACCGCAACGGCACCATCTACACCGACCTTGACCCAACCACCGGCAGCGCCATGGCCGTAGGCACCATCAATTACGAAACGGGCAAGATCGAGCTGAACGACTACCCCACGGGGCAGGCGGCCAATTTCGTCATCCGCTCGGCTCTGGGCCGCAAGGGCGACTACACCGCCACCAGCGTGGCATTTCGCACGGCGGGCAGTCCCATTCGCCCGGCCAGCTTGTACGTGCAAGTGACCGCGCTCGATGGCGAGCTGCTGGTGGGCACAGCCGACCAGAACGGCGTCATCACCGGCGGCATGACTGGCGAAGTAGAGCAAACCATGGGTGTGGTGGTTGTGGATTTTGCCAAGCCGGTCATGCCGGGCACCCTGCGCTACAGCGCGGTGGTGCTGAGTAACCTGCCTCTGGATGCTAATCAGCTTGGCCTTGACCCCGTGCGCCTGCCCAGTGACGGGCGCGTGCCCATCTTCCGCCCAGCCGATGTGGCGGTGGTACACCACACCGACATTTACGACGCGGGCACGCCTGCAGCGGGCAGCACCATCAACGTGGGCCGTACTGACCTGTCTGCCCTGTGGCTCGAAGACGCGAACAAAAAGAAGCTGGCCGCAAACATGTACGCCGTGGACTTGGCCGCAGGCACCGCCACCATGGCAGCAGACCTCAGCCTGACAGGCTATGTGCCGCCCATTGCCGCGAAGCACCGCATTGAAGAAATGGGGCTGCTGAGCGATGTGCAGATCAACGGCCAACTGACCTTGACCGCGCCGCTGCTGCGCAGCTTTCCGGCGGGCAGTCAGCTCAGCAGCGCGCTGCTGTATGGCGACCTGCAGGCCCGCGTCACCAACGTGTTCGACCAGCAGACGTGGACGGGCGTATGGCAAAGCACGCGCATCGGGGATGGCGCCACAGCGCAATACAACGATGTGGACTACCCCATAGAGGTGACGAACGACGGCGCCATCACCGAGCGCTGGCGCTTGAACTTCACCAGCACCACCAGTTTTCAGGTGATTGGCGAAAACCTTGGCGTGATCGGCACCGGCACCACGGGCGCAGATCTGCAGCCCATAAACCCGCTGACCGGCCTGCCTTACTTCACCCTGCGCGCCGCAGGCTGGGGTTTGGGCTGGGGCCCTGGCAACCAGTTGCGCAAAGACACCATCGCCGCCGCCCCGCCCACATGGCTGGCGCGCTGCGTGCTGCCCGGCGCGGCCCTCACAGGCGACAGCTTCGACGCGCAACTGCGCGGCGATGTGGATTAACCCGACACAAGGACACCAGCATCATGATTTTGCGACTCATCCCCGCGCTGCGCAGCGCCATTGCCGACCTGTGGATTTCGTACTTTGACGCGGGCACCGGCCCGGCCATCATCGAGTTCTACACCGGCGCTATCCCGACCAACCTGGGCGACGCCCTGACCGACCAGGTGAAGGTGGGCACGCTCACCTGCAGCGACCCTGCCGCCACCCAGGCCGCTGGCGTCATTACCTTTGGCACCATCACACAAGACAACGGTGCCGATGCCAGCGGCACCGCCGCCTGGGCCTACATCAAAGACAGCACGGGCGCCATCGTTTGCGCAATGGATGTGACCGACAACGCGGGCGACGGCCTCATCAAGGTCAACACCACCACGGTGGTGGCGGGCGGCCCCATCGCAATCACATCGCTCACGCTGAACGTGGGCGGGGCGTAAGGGGGCTGCGGCATGGCCAAAGACGCAGATTTCGACAAGGTGAGTCTGCTGCTGCACTGCGACGGGGAGAACGGGTCCACGGCAGTCATCGACAGCAGCCAATACGCGCATGCAGTGACGGTTTTTGGTGGGGCGGCGATAAGCACCGCATCCATGCTTTTCGGCAAGCCGTCGCTGCTGTTTGATGGCGCGGGGGACTACTGCGTTTTGCCGGACACCACGGCGTTGGAACTTGGGTCCGGCGACTTCACGATTGAATTTCAGATCGAGACGATACAGACTTCTGCATATGCGTGCCCCATCGGTAGAGACAACGCGAGTTTTGTTCCGGGGGCCTGGGCTTTTTTGCTTAACGGGCCGGCCAGCGGCGCGGTGGAGCTATGGGCGCAGAACTATGCATCAGGCGCCCCGCTTTTGAGCGCGCCCTCTGCAGGCATCAATAACGGGGCGTGGCGCCACGTCGAGGTTGGGCGAAGCAGCACTACATGGAGACTTTTTGTTGACGGCGTTCAGGCGGCCATCAACACATTCAGTGGCGCTTTTACCGATGCGGACCTGCCTATTAACCTTGGGCGCCAGCCAGGGTATTCCCGCGACTTTGCTGGCAATCTGGCACAGATACGCATCACAAAAGGTCTTGCGCGCCACACTGCGAACTTTACTCCGCCGGCAGCGCCTTTTTTGGGTGCGGGCGATCTATCTGGGGTGGTTGAGGATGCCAGCGGCGCCCCAGCGGCGCGCCTTGTGCGTGCCGTGCGCGAAGACACAGGCGCATTTGTGGGCACGGCCACCAGCGACGCGACGACGGGGATGTACTCCATCCCTGCCACAAGCGAAGGCGCCCACACTCTGATCGCCTACCCGGCAGCCGGTGAAAGCCTGCCCGCCCTGACCCTGCGCGGGGTGGTGCCGGTATGAGCTACACCCCGCCCGCTGGCGACGCCGCGCACTTCTCGTGGGTAGGCGTTGCTCCGTACACGCCGCCGGCGGGCGACGCTGCGCACTTCGCGTGGGTGCCTGCGGGCGTCACGGCCACCGGTGCCGGCACGCTGGCCTTCACCGGCGCAGGCACAGCGGCCCACGGCATCGCTGCCACGGGCGCGGGCACGCTCACATTCACCGGCGCAGGCACTGCAGAGCACACCAGCTCCGGCGTGGAGGCGGTGGGCGCCGGCACGCTCGGCTTTACCGGTGCGGGCATTGCCGCGCATGGCATTGCTGCCGCAGGCGCCGGGGTGCTGGCCTTCACCGGCGCAGGCACAGCAGCCCACGGCATCGCCGCCACTGGCGCGGGCGCCATTGGCTTCAGCGGCGCGGGCGTGGCCCTGCACCCCCGGTATGAGGTGCGCGGCGAGGTGCGCCTGGGCGGCGTGCTGGTCAATCGCCGGGTGCGCTGCTACAAGCGCAGCACGGGCGAGCTGACGGGCCAGGCCGACACCGTGGCCGGGCTGTACCGCGTGCACGCAGGCTTTGACGCTGGCGAGGTGTACACCACCGCCATCCATCTCGATGACGCCGCCACCGACTGGCTGCCGCCCACCGCAAACCGCCTGGTGCCCGTGCTGGCCGAGGACACCGCATGAGCGCCCAGCCCGCCACCGCCGTCATCCTGGCCTATGGCCCGCAGGGCGCGCAGCAGCCGGGCGACGCTGCGCTGCTGTCATACAGCCCGCCGCCCGGCGCCGCCCGCCGCGTGGTGGCCACGTTCGGCGCGCCATGGGGCCAATCTGCCCCCCGGGCCCTTGAGGCGCGCGGGGCCGCAAACCACCCCGACCCGCTCGACACCGCAGCCCGCGCGCCTTGGGGCGAGGGCGCACCGCAGCACAGCGAGGCGCGCACCGCATGGGCGCCGCCCAGCACGCTCGACCGCGAGCGCAGCGCCCCCTGGCAGCAGTTCGCCCGCCGCCTGCAGCCCCAAAGCGCCCAGCCCTGGGGCGTGGCCCGCCCGCAAGACGCCGCCGCCCGGGCCCCGTGGGGCCAGTTCGCAGGCCGGCCCGCGCTGTCTGCCGTGGCTGTGTGGGTGCGCGCGCGGGTGTCAGACCCGCAGGCCACCGCCCCCTGGGGCGAGTACGCCAGCCGCCCCGCGCTGCTGCTGCGCCCCGTGTGGGCCATGGCCCGCCACGCCGATGCCGAGCGCTGGATTCCGTGGACGCGCTACAGCCGCACGCTGCAGCCCGGCTGGGGCGTTGTCACCCCGCCCGGCGGCCCGCCAATTGACGAACACGGCACCGTGCTGGTGCCAGTGCGAAGGGTTTACATGACCACCAACAACCTCACCCTCACGCGCGTGTCAGACGGCGCCACCATCCCCGCCTACAGCTTCGGCATGAGCCTGGATGCCGACTCGTGGACATGGAGCTGGCAGGCCCAGCTACACGCCAGCGCGCTGCCCCTCATCCAGCCCGGGCCCGGCGGCGACCCGGTGGAAGTGCTGGCCGCCGTCAACGGCACGCCTTACCGCCTGTGCGTGGAGCAGTACGGCCGCCAGCGCGTCTTTGAAAACACCCGCATCAGCGTGCGCGGGCGGGGCAGGGCGGCCATCCTCGACGCGCCCTACGCACCTACCCTCAACCACGGCAACACGGCAGCGCGCACGGCCCAGCAGCTCATGGCAGACGTACTGACGATCAACGGCGTGGGCATTGGCTGGGATGTGGACTTTGCCTTGACCGACTGGCTGGTGCCCGGCAACGTGTGGGCGCACCAGGGCAGCTACATCAGCGCCATCCTGGAGATTGCCGCCGCCGCCGGGGGCTACGTGCAACCGCACGACACCGCGCAAACCCTGCGCATCCTGCCGCGCTACCCCGCCGCGCCGTGGCAGTGGCACACCCTCACGCCAGCCTTTGAGCTGCCCAGCGCCGTCGTCAGCGTAGAGGGCACCGAGTGGCAGCGCAAGGCGGCATACAACCGCGTGCACGTCAGCGGCACTACGGCCGGGGTGCTGGGCGAAGTCACCCGGGGCGGCACGGCGGGCGACGTGGTGGCGCCCATGGTCACCGACGCCCTCATCACCCATGCCGACGCCGCCCGCCAGCGCGGCCTGGCCGTGCTGAGCGACACCGGCACCCAGGCCCACATCAGCCTGCGCCTGCCGGTGCTGGAAGAAACGGGCGTCATCCCGCCCGGCGCGCTGGTGCGCTATGTGGATGGCGCCACCACCCACCTGGGCCTGGTGCGCGCCACCAGCCTCGAATGGCAGGCCCCCAAGCTGCGCCAGACCCTGGCCGTTGAAACCCACCCCGCATAAAGGCCGCGCCATGAGCACCCGCAACGTCTACCGCCAGTTTTTGGACTTGATGCCCCAGCGCCCGCTGCAGGTGGCCACCGTCACCGCCACCAGCGGCGACGCCAGCACCGTCACCCTGCCCGGCGGGGGGGTGCTGCAGGTGCGCGGCGCCGCCACGGTGGGCGCGCAGGTGTTTGTGCGCGACGGCGTGATCGAGGCCGTTGCGCCTGCGCTGAGCATTGTGCAGATCGAGATCTAGAGCGAACTACTTTTCCAATGCGCCCGCCCGTGGCAACACAGGCGGGCTTTTTGTTGTCTGCAAACTCTGAAAGGAGACCACCGTGCACATCACAACGCGCGTTTTGCGCGCTATCGGGGCATCGCCCCCCAACGCTTTGCGCTGGCTGGCGCCAATCCAGTCCACCTGCGAGGCGTACGGCATCAATACCCCGGAACGCATGGCCGCATTCCTCGCGCAGATCGGCCACGAATCGGGCGGGTTGCGCCATACAAGCGAGTTGTGGGGACCGACGGCAGCGCAACAGCGATACGAAGGGCGCGAGGATCTGGGAAATGTTCGGCGCGGCGATGGCCTGCGGTACCGTGGGCATGGGCTGATTCAGATCACCGGGCGGGCCAACCACGCCGCAGTGCGAGATCGATTGCGCGAGCGTCTGGGTGACAGCGTGCCGGACTTCGAGGCTTCGCCAGAGCTGCTGGCACAAGCGCCCTGGGCCGCCCTGAGTGCGGGCGACTATTGGGACTCGCGAAACCTCAACTCACTGGCCGACGCGGGTGATTTCGAGGGCATCACGCGCAAGATCAACGGCGGCCTGAATGGCTACGGCGATCGCAAGCAGCGTTGGGGTGCTGTGCGGCGAGAAATGGGGTTGGCGTCATGAAAGTCGTTTTCATTACCGACCCTCGTCTCGTCGCTGTGGGCAACGACAGCGAATGGAAGCTGATCGAGCCGTTTGACGTCGATGTGGAGGAAGACAACGGCACCGTGCACCGCATCACGGTTCCCGCTGGCTTCAGCACCGATCTCGCATCAGTCCCCCGCTTGCCTGGCGCCTACATGCTGTTCGCGAACCGCGCGCGGCGCAGCGCAATCTTGCACGACTACCTGTACGCCCAGCACCGGCCCCGCAAATGGGCCGATGCGGTGTTCTACGCCGCGATGAAAAACGAGGTTTCATTCCTGCCGCGCTTCTTTATGTGGCTCGGCGTACGCATTGGCGGCGGTGCGTACTACGAAGACGTCACCTCCGAACCCCCCATCAACTCTGAAGGAAACGCATCATGAAGCAATCCACCATCACTCTTGTTCTGGCCCTTGCCGCTGCTGTCGCTCTGCCCGGCTGTTCGAGCTTCAAGCTCGGCGCCTTTTGCTATGCGCCCGCATCGGGCGGCCAGTGCGCGGCGACTGCTGTGCCGGCAGAGACGGCGAAGTAGCGAGGCCAAGCGCGCCGCACCCCCTTGCTGCATGCGGGGTGCGGTGGAAATAAAGAACGAGGCGACCGCCAGGGTGCTACGAACACCCAGACGGACACCGAGACCACTGAACGAGCCAGTGAGCCCAGCCAAGGCCCCGCCCACCTGTACAGGCGGGGGCAGTGTATCAACCCCTGGAGCCCATCATGGCAAACCCTATCATCCCGTGGCTCGGCGGCAAGCGCCGTCTGGCCGACATCATCATCCCGCGTTTCCCTGCGCATACCTGTTATGTGGAGGTGTTCGCGGGTGGTGCGGCCCTCTACTTTCTGCGCCCGCGCGCTGAATGCGAGGTGCTCAACGACGTCAACGGCGAGCTGGTCAACCTCTACCGCGTAGTGCAGCGGCACATGGAAGAATTCGTGCGTCAGTTCAAGTGGGCACTCTCCAGCCGCGAAGTGTTCAAGTGGACGCAGGCCACGCCGCCTGAAACGTTGACCGACATACAGCGCGCCGCACGCTTCTACTACCTGCAGCACCAGGCGTTCGGCGGTCGTGTCGAAAGCCAGACGTGGGGCACCGCCACCACGGTGGCTGCGCCCACGGTGAACCTGCTGCGCCTGGAGGAAGACCTGAGCGCCGCACACCTTCGCTTGCATGGAGCCTACATCGAGCGACTGGACTGGCAGGAGTGCATCCGGCGCTACGACCGGCCCCACACGCTGTTCTACCTCGACCCGCCGTACTGGCAGACCGAGGGCTATGGCGTGCCCTTCGAGTGGTCGCAGTACGAAGCCATGGCGCGCTGCATGCGTGAGATTAAGGGCAAGGCTGTGCTCAGCATCAACGACCATCCGGACGTGCGCACCTGCTTCGATGGCTTCCAGATGGACGAAGTGCCCATCACATACCAGGTGGCTGGTGGCGGCAAGGGAGTGGCCCGCACCGAGCTGATTATTTACAGCTGGGACCGTGAGGCCGAGCCCGCCGGGCTGTTCTGACGGCGCGTGTCAGACCACGGCGTGGGGACGCTCGCGCCGTGGTTGACTGCGGCCCGGCACCAGAGCGTTACTGGTGCCACACGAAGGGAAACCGACATGACCACTACCCCCGCCCAAGACCAGCACGCCGAACTGATGGCCGCCGCGCTCGCGCAGATCGAGCACATCAAGACCGTGATCCAGCGCAGTGCGGATCAAATGCGCGCCAATCCTACGAACTGGGGCATCGCTGGCGACATGGGGGCGATATTGGAGCGGCTGAACAACGTCACGGAATAGCGACTGGGCACCCATGATCGAAGTGCCAATGCCATGTCGGTACACTCCCCAATAGGTTTCAGCTTGTATCTGCAAAGGAGTGTGCCGTGTTCCGTGGCTTCCTCGTCGTGTTGACGGCCTTGGCTGCGTGCGGCCCGTCCTGGGCCATCAATAAATGCGCCATGCCCAATGGCAAGGTGTCGTTTCAAGATGCCCCTTGTCCGGGCCAGGGGGAGACCATCGAGGTCAAGCCCGCCAGTGGCCGCGCACCAGCACCGGCTCCGGCCGCGTCGGCGGCAGCAGCGGCGCCCATTTCTCAACCAGCCGCAAAGCCTGGCAAGAAAGAAGGGCCGTTCGGCGAATCCGTGCGCCGCAAGGTGGATCTCGAACAGCACCTCATTGGCAGTGCCCGGGACCAACTCCATGGCCACTTGCAGAGATGTGAGCGGGAGCAGCGAGATCTGGCTGCAAAAAAAGGCTACGCCCGCAACAACCTGGCTGGTGCGACTTGGGAGCAGTCTATTTCGGCAGAGATGCAGGCAGCGGCCATGACCTGCGACACCAAGGCACGGGATCTGCGGGCGCGTCTTGAATCGCTGGAAAAAGAACTGCGCGAACTATCGCGGTAGGTGCTGCGGGGGCTGGGGACATTTGGGGGACTCAGCCCCAAGCCTCAGTGCATGACAGTACAAGATGTGTCGGAACGGACGGCATCTAGTCATATAAAATCAATCACTTACCAGCGGCTGCAAAACTACGAACCAAGGGGTCGTGGGTTCGATTCCTGCCAGCCGCACCAACAGGTAAGCCCTGAAATCGCAAGGTTTCAGGGCTTTTTCCTTTTTGCGCCAATGGTGGCGGATGGGGTCGATCTGTCATGAGCAAAGCCTTTACCAAGGAAACCGAGTCTGACGAGGACGATGATCTGGGTTTGCCGCCGATTCCGGCCGGAGGCAAGAACTACATCACCCCTGAAGGATACGCACGGCTGCGCACAGAGCTGCTGGACCTGATCGACAATGAGCGTCCCAAGGTGGTCGAGATCGTTCATTGGGCGGCCAGCAATGGGGACCGCTCTGAAAATGGGGACTACCTTTACGGTAAAAAGCGCCTGCGCGAAATTGACCGGCGCATCCGGTTCCTGACCAAGCGCCTGGAGATTGCCGAGATCGTGAACCCATCGCTCCATGCAGGCAGCGATCAGGTGTACTTTGGTGCCACGGTGACCTATGTGGATGATCAGGATGTGACCAGGACAGTCACCATCATGGGGATTGACGAGGCCGACAGCAGTCTGGGGCAGGTGAGCTGGATTTCGCCGGTTGCCAGGGCCTTGCTCAAAGCGAGGGTGGGGGATGAAGTGCCGCTGCCGACGCCTTCGGGCGCCAGGACGCTGGAGGTTCTGGAGGTCGTGTACCCCGCTGCCCGCTCGGCCTGAGCCGATCGCTTCACGGGCCTATTGGCCTTGAGGCAATGACCGAATCGCCCGCAGGACGGCGGGGGTGCGCCGCAGGTTGCGCAGTGCGGATTCCAGGTGTGTCTGATCGCGCACGGCAATGATGAACCGCAGGTCGATGGTGTCGAGCGCTGTTTCGTCATCCATATCCACATGGGTGATGTCGGCTTCAGACCGCGCCAGGTCGGCTGCCACACGGGCAAGAACGCCCTTGCCGTTGTTCACCGTCACAATGATGCGTGTCTCGAACATGCGCGTGGGCTCTTCAGCCCAATCCACTGTGATGAAGCGCTCACTGTCCTTGTTCTGCAGGCGATTGGCGATGGCGCATGCAGTGGCATGTACGACCAGCCCTTCTCCCCGACCGAGATAACCCACGATGCTGTCACCAGGAATGGGGCGGCAGCAGTGGGCGTATTTGATGGATGCGCCTTCACTTCCGTCGAGGGTGACTCCGCCCTGCGATACCGTTTCATGGGAGGTGTATCTCTCCCGGGTCATGAGCAGCGCATCGGGCCGGTGTCCATGTTCCGACATCAGCACCATCAATCGCTTGGCCACAATGGTCGCAATGCGCTTGCCCAGTCCGATGTCGGTCATGAGTTCGCTGCGTGAACGGTTGCCTGTAAAGCGCAGCAGCTTTTCCCAGATGGTTTGCGTGGCGTCATCCGACTCCGGGAGCTGCTCCAGGCCTTCAGCGCGCAGCGCCTGCGTCAGCAGTTTTTCGCCCAGGCTTTCGGATTCGGTCTGTGCCAGCGTCTTGAGGTGATGGCGAATCTTCGAGCGCGCACGTCCGGAGCGCACAAACCCCAGCCACGCCGGATTGGGCGTGGCGGTCGGGGTGGTGATGATCTCCACCACGTCACCGTTCTTCAACTCCGTACGTAGTGGAACCTGCTCGTTATTGATCTTGGCACCGGATGTGTGGTTGCCAATGTTGCTGTGAATGGCGTAGGCGAAATCGACCACGGTGGCGCCGCGTGGCAGGGCCATGATCTGGCTCTTGGGGGTGAAAACATAGACCGCGTCGGGGAACAGATCGACCTTGACATGGTCCCAGAACTCGGCGGCGTCACGGGTTTCATTCTGGATGTCGAGCAGCGACTGCAGCCATTTGGTGCCCAGGCGCTCCGCTGTGGCACCGTCGGCATCCTGGGCTTTGTAAAGCCAGTGGGCGGCGACGCCCGCTTCGGCAATCAGATGCATCTCTTCGGTGCGCATCTGGAATTCGATGTTCACGCCCGACGGACCGACCAGCGTGGTGTGCAGCGATTGGTAGCCGTTGAGCTTGGCAATTGCGATGTGGTCCTTGAACTTGCCCGGCACCGGCTTGTACATCTGGTGAAGGATGCCCAGGGCGGTGTAGCAGTCCGTGATGCTCGGCACAATCACGCGGAAGCCATAGATGTCGGTCACCTGGGCAAAGCTCAGGTGCTTGAGCGTCATCTTCTGGTAGATGGCATAAAGGGTTTTTTCACGCCCGGCCAGACGCACCGGCATGCCGATGCGCGCAAAGGCCGCATCCACATCGGCCTGGACTTTCTGCACCAGATCACGGCGACGGTTGCGGGCTTTGCCCACCGCCTTGGCCAGGGTGGCATAACGCCAGGGGTGCAGGTGGCGGAAGGCCAGGTCCTGCAGTTCGCGGTAGGTCTGGTTCAGGCCCAGACGGTGTGCGATGGGCGCGTAGATTTCGAGGGTTTCGGAAGAAATGCGTCCCCATTTGCTGCGCGGCATGTCCGACAGCGTGCGCATGTTGTGCGTGCGGTCCGCCAGCTTGATCAGAATGACCCGCACATCGCGCGCCATGGCCAGCAGCATCTTGCGGAAGGATTCAGCCTGGTTTTCTTCGCGCGTGTCGAACTGCAGCTTGTCGAGCTTGGTAAGGCCATCGACCAGCTCGGCCACCGGTGCGCCAAAGCGGTCTATCAGGTCGGACTTGGTGACGCCACAATCCTCCATGGCATCGTGCAGCAAAGCTGCCATGAGTGCCTGTGCATCGAGCTTCCAGGTGGCGCACTGGGCCGCCACGGCAATGGGGTGCGTGATGTAGGGCTCGCCACTGTTGCGCAACTGGCCCAGGTGCGCTTCATCGGCGAAGCGGTAGGCCTGCCGGACCAGCTCAACGCTGGTGCTGTCGAGGTAGTCCAGGTTGTCCATGAGTGCGGCGAAGCTCGCAGCCGCCGCATTGGCGGCAGCGGCGCTGGCATCCGGCAACGGCGGGCGCTCACCAGGTCGAGGCTCGGCTACAGGAAGATGGTTCGGCACCGCATTCATCCCTTTAATGTAGCGTGACTGTGCAGGGCATTCTTGATCCATAAAAAAAGCACCGCTGTGCGGTGCTTCTTTCTGGGGTCGCTGGCTGGAAGAGCGTCAGCCGGGGACCTTCTTGAGCATTTCCAGACCCACCTTGCCAGCGGCAATCTCGCGCAGGGCGGTCACGGCGGGCTTGTTGCGGCTTTCGATGCGGGGGGCATGCCCGTGGCTGAGCATGCGTGCGCGGTAGGTGG
>JAANMV010002414.1_pt1 | contig 18219 bp, 15 predicted proteins | sample 7279661 | NCBI WGS metagenome assembly JAANMV01 (sample SAMN14094540, study PRJNA606508) | bioreactor metagenome | isolation source: A lab-scale SPAN reactor treating ammonium-rich wastewater day 121 | place: Ireland: Galway | collected 2017-05-16 | reverse complement strand
ACGGAGCTGCGCATTCAGTCAGAAACCGGCGCGACCATCCGCTGCATCCCGCTGGGTGACGGCGAGCCGGGGCAATGCATGGTCACCGGCCAACCGTCGCCTCGCCGGGTGGTCTTCGCCCGGGCGTACTGACGGTGGCGGGTCGGGGAGCGGTAGCGTGAAATGATCCCGAGGGCAGACCGATGGATCTACGAGCCGCGGCCGATGAAGCTACCGCCACCAACAAGGCGGCGGTGGCGGTCGGGGATGATCTCGTCGTCATGCCGCTGGACCAGTGCCAGCGGCTGACCCGGGCGGCGGCGCACCGGCGGCTGGCGGACATCGGCTGACAACTGAAGCTGGACATCGAGGCCACGGCACTGGTCCGGGAGATGCGCGGAGAGCGGTCCGGCGAGCAGGACCGCCGCCACGCGCCGTAGGGATGGGACTACTTGCCGCCCACCATCCACCTCTCCGTAACGCGACCACCGTCGACCCGGATCACGAACCACTTGGCGTCCGTCTCGATCGGCCCGGCCCTGAGCGGCTTGCCCGTCTGGTTGATGCCGGCGTAGAGCACCGCCCCATCGATCTGTCGGGCGCTGATCACCGCTTGGTCGGGCGTGTCCAGTTCGGCCTTGATCCCCGCCGCCATCGGGCCGGCGTCGGCGGTTGGGGTGTGGGGCAGCAGGACGGTCTGGAACGTTCTGGACCCGCCCGCCGGCAGCTCGGCGGTGGCCTGGTACCACAGCCGGCGGCGGAAGTTGTTCATCAGGGGCTGGTTGACGATCATCCGCGTCTCGTCATGGGTCACGTCGTCATCCGCCAGCTTCGCGTCGGGACGGGGAGCGAACCAGAGCAGGAGATCCACGGGTCGGTTGTGCCACTGCATCATGTACTTCTGCTCCCAGATGTAGGCCACCGGGAGGGTCACCTGGCAGGTGTTCACCCAGCTCTCGCCGCGCGGGCTGTAGGTCGCCACCGTCTGCCAGGCCGGGCCGACCAGCCCGGTGTACGGCTCCTTGGCGGTGACCGTGTCGTGGACCCACAAACCGGCGTCGCCGAGGAAGACCAGCCTTCTGTCCAACGTCAGCGGCTGCTGCATGTAGTCGTCGATGCGCACCTGCGCGCAGGCCAGCTTGTCCCTGGTCGCGAACGACTCGACCCGGGTCGCCATCCCGGCGAACTCCTCGGCGCGCCAGCGCCAGCGGTCGGTCGGCCGCGGCAGGCGCTGGGCGACGAAGGCGTTGTGGAAGCTGTGGTCCTTGACCAGATACGGCGTGTCGGAGAGCAGCACGCTGCCCTGTGAGACATAGCTGCCGATGCTCCCGGCGTCGCTGTGACCGTGGCCCATGGGCGGGCACAACTCGACCATGGCGAAGCTGTCGGACGGCTCCCAGCCGGAGCGGAAGATCAGCTTGTTGGGAATGTCCTGGTCGAGCACCTCGGCGTGGCGCAGGGTTTTCTCCCGCACCTCGCGCGGCAACCAGTTGAGCGCCTTGCGCCAAGTCACCAGGCTGCCGACCGGAGGCTTGACCTCGGCGATGGAGTCGTCCGCCGCCAGCCAGGCGTCCATCAGGTCGTCCATGGTGCTGACGTTGATGTTGCCCCATTGCCACATCTCGTCCTCGTGCGGGACGGTGTACTCGAACATGCGGTGCGCGGCCCATTTGAACCGCCCGTCACGGTAGACGGTGGCAAAGCGCTCGAACAAGGCGATCCACCGCCCGGCGTGGTTGTTCCAGCCCGGGTCGTCGCCGTAGAAGGGCATCGGTCCGAGCGGCGTCACCTGCGCCAGCAGGCGCTCGATCAGCGCCTTCACGCCCGGATCCTGATAGAGCGCCTCTTGCCCGGCGCTGTCCAGCCACTCGACCACGTAGGTCAGCCACAGCGCGTTGTACCCGTCCGCGTTCTCGAACGTGTCGCGCCGCGGCCACCAATCGTTCCAGACCTCTTCGGCGTACTTCAGTCGTAGCGCGTTCAGGGGATCTTCGGGGTACAGGACGGTCAACAGCTTGCGCCCGGTGGCCCAGCCCTGGCTGCGGTTCATGGCGCCGTACTCGAACCGCTCGGCTTTTTGCTCGATGGTCCGAAACCAGGTCTGAAAGAAGGCACGGTCGCCGTCGGTCAGGAGCGGGCAGTCACGGAGCCGGTGGTACATCCGGAGCGCGGGCAGCAGAACGTTGAACCCGACGCCCTTGTCCGACCCGGCACCCTCGGTCAGGTAGGCCAGGTCGCCGCGGGCGAACTTGAGCGCCATGCGGGCGCACTCCTCATCCTTCTCGGCGGCCCAGAAGAAGCTGGCTTGGAGGGCATCGACGTACTGCCCCCTGGTCTTCGGGTTCCCCGCCGAGGGCCAGCGGCCGGTGCGCCGGGTCTGGTAGGTGCGTTTAATGAAGGTCAAGTAGTCGTCGCGCGTGGTCTGTCCCGCCACCGGCAGCGGCGCCGGCGCGGCGGTCCAGCGGGTCGCGTCGATGGCGGGCACCTCGGTGCGGAGGTCGTATCCGGGCTGCTCGCCCGCGAGACAGACCAGCAGACAGACCAAGGGCAACATGCCGCGCTCCTGAGGCCGGCTTCGTTGAGACGGCCGGGAGTCCTATGCAGGAGCCCGACCTCCGAAGACCGAATCAGGCGCGGACCTCGCCGGCTGATTGAGGCCGGCACGATGGGGGAAACCGCGGCGGCTGGACCGCCGTCGGGGAAGGTGGAGTCATGCGCAACGTCCTGGGTTCCGTCGCGGTGGTGGTTTGCTGCTGCGCCGCCGGGGCCCTGCCGGTCGAGGTGACCGGCAGCGTGGCCGGGTACGGCCGGTACATGTGGCGCGGCTGGGACGTCGCGCCGGCCGGGCTGTTCGCCGACAGCTATCTCACCGTCGGCCTGACCGACGAGCTGTCCGCCACCGGCTACGTCTGGAACTACACGCGCATCGACCAGGGCTGGCGCACCGGCGAGTTCGACTACGGGCTCGGCCTGGCCTGGTCCCGGGCGCGCTGGAGCGTGGCGGCGACCTGGAACTACTACGATGTCGCGAGTTGGAGCGGGAGCGACTCGCAGGACGTTCAGGTGACCGTCGAGTACGACTCGCCCGGCCAGCCCGGTCTCGATGCCTTCTACGACTTCGACACCGGCGTCGGGCTCTACCTGGCGCTGCACGCCGGGCACACCTGGTCGCTCTCCACGAAGCTGAGCCTCGACGCCAAGGGCACCCTCGGCCTCGATTTCGGTCGCGGCGTGGACACCTTCAACGACTTCCGGGTGCGCTCCAGTCTGAACTACCAGCTCACCTCGGTAGTGCACCTGTTCGCCGGCTGCGAGCTGTCGGTGCCCTCGCACCAGATCGCGCAATACGGGGCGCGCGTGGTGCCGTTCGCCGGCGTCGGCTACGGCGCTGGCTGGTAGCCGGCTGACGCGGACCGTCGCGCGCCACCGCCGAAACGAGGATTTCACGAACCGGACCTCGTCGGTTTCGCGTTGACCGGCACCATGGGGGCGAGGGCGACGGCGCCGGACCGGCCGTCGCCGGGAAAGGTGAAGCGATGAGCAAGATCCTCGCTTGGACCGCGGCGGCGGTGGTGCTCTGGGGCGGAGCCGCGACGGCGGTGCCGGTGGAGGTCACCGGCAGTGTCTCGGCGACCGGCAACTACCTCTGGCGCGGCTACAACCTCGGGCCGGCCGGCCTGTTCGCCGACAGCTACGTGACGGCCTCACTGACCGACGAGCTCTCGGCCACCGGCTCCGTGTGGAACTATACCCGCGCGAGCGGCGGCTGGCGGACCCAGGAGATCGACTACACGCTGGGTCTGGGCTGGTCCCGTGCCAAGTGGAGCTTCACGGCGAACTGGATCTACTACGACGTGGCCAGGTTCGCCGGAGTCGATAGTCAAGAGGCCCAGTTCGGCGTGGCCTTCGACATGCCGGGCCAGCCGGGCCTCGACGCGTACTACGATTACGACAACTTCGTCGGCTTGTACGTGGCGTTGCACGCCGGGCACACCTGGGAGCTGTCGCCGAAGCTTGCCCTCGATGCCAGCGGCGCCCTGGGGTTCGACGCCGGACGCGGGATCGACACCTTCAACGACTTCCGCGTGCGCTCGAGTCTGAGCTATCAGCTCACCTCGGTGTTCAACGTGTTCGGCGGCATCGAGCTCAGCGTGCCGTCGCACCAGGTGGCCAACTACGGGGCGCGGATCGTGCCCTTCGCCGGGTTCGGCTACGGCGCGAGCTGGTAGCCGGCAGGAGCCCGGCGCGGCGGCCGGAACCCACGGCCAGGAGCAGGCCGTGGGTTCAGCCTTGACCAGTCGCGAGCGGGTCCGCCGGGCCATCTCGCATCGTGAGCCGGACCGGGTGCCGGTCAACTACTTCGCCAACCCCGAGATCACCCGCGGCCTGGCCGACCACTTCGGGCTGCGACACGACGACGGCGAGGGCTTGCGGCTGGCGCTGGGCGTCGATTTCCGGTCGATCGGTCCCCGGTACATCGGCCCGGCGCCGCCCGACCTGGGTCCCGACCGCCGCCAGGGGCTGTGGGGCACGCGAGTCCGGCGCGTGGCCCACGAGACCGGCGAGTACTGGGACTACGACGAGTGGCTGCTCAGCGAGGCCGAGACGGTCGAGGACATCGAGGCCTTTCCCTACCACCTGTCGCCCGACCACTACGACTACGACTCGTTGAGCGACCAGCTCGCGGCGGCGGGTGACCACTGCGTCGTCCTGGGCGGGCCGGGCGTGCCCGATCTGCTCAACGGCTCGGGCATGGTCCGCACACCGGAGCGGGTGTTGCTCGACCTGGGGCTGGAGCACCCCGCCCTGATGCGGCTGTTCGACCTCCGCGCCGAGTGCTGGTACGAGATCACCCGCCGTTGTCTGGAGCAGGTGGCCGAACGGATCGACCTGTTCTGGATGGGCGAGGATCTCGGCAGCCAGCGCGGGCCGCTGATCTCGCTGAACACCTTTCGCCGGCTGATCCGCCCGCGGCATCAGCGGATCATCGACCTGGTCAAGGCGCACGGGATCCCGGTCATGCTCCACTCCTGCGGCTCGACCCGGCGGTTCATGCCCGACCTGATCGACATGGGCATCGACGTGCTGGACACCCTCCAGCCCGAGGCGGCCGAGATGGAGCCGGCCGAGCTGAAGGCCGAGCACGGCGACAAGCTGGCCTTCCACGGCATGATCTCGACCGGCGGCGCGGTGGCCTACGGCACCGTGGACGAGGTCGAGGCCGAGGTCACGCAGCGGCTGCGGACGATGATGCCCGGCGGCGGCTACTGCCTCGCGCCGACGCACGCGCTGCAATCCAACTCGCCCATCGCCAACGTGGTGGCGATGTACGACACCGCCCGCCGGGCCGGCGTCTACGGCTGAACCGGCTCCTCGGCGCCTACCAGTTGTGGATGTACGGGTTGTACGAGATGGACTGGGCCATGATCCCGGCCTTGATGTTGCCGGTGTTCATCCACTTGACGTGGCCGTCGAGGAAGGTGTTGTTGCACCCCTCGTTGTGGCGCATCGCCGCGCTCAGCCAGGGCCGGTAGCTGGTCGCGTCGAGGCTGGTGTCGGTGGTGTTGTACCAGTAGGTGTAGTAGGTGTCCGAGTCGAAGGCGAAGACGTAGGTGCCCGGCTGCTTGAGCGTGGCCATCTTCTGGAACCCGAACTGCTCGAAGCACATGTTGGCGCAGTAGCTGAGCTGCGTCGCGCCCCACGGCGGCGCCTGGGTCTTGTCGCTGTCCGAGGGACACGACATGACCTGGATGTTCTTGATGTACGGCTGGATCAGGTCGTACCAGCCGAACGGATCGGTCCGCGTCGCCGCGCCGCCGCCGCCAGGCGCGTACCAGTAGCTGGTGCCAATCGGCAGTTGCTCGTCATAGTCCTGGACGTACTGAAGCACCGCCACGCCGATCTGCTTGCAGTTGCTCTGGCAGCTCGACTGGCGGGCCTTCTCCCGCGCCTTGGCGAACACCGGGAACAGGATCGCGGCCAGGATCGCGATGATGGCGATGACCACGAGCAGTTCGATCAGCGTGAACGCGTGTCGGTCACGCGGCGTGAACGCGTGTCGTTTCATTCTCGCCTCCTGATTCACCCCGGCGCGCCCTGCATGGCGATTATGGACGATTCAGGAGGCGGTTGTCAACAGCGGCTATTCCGCTCAGCCGGGCGCTACGAGGTAGTGTCGTCCGGCCAGTAGAGCGGGAATTTGCCGTCGACGTTGGTGCTCTTGTTCAGCGACGCCCAACTCAACCACTTGGTGTGGCCGTCGGCGAAGCCGAAGTTCATCCCATCGTTGTGCACCGCTGCGGTGGCGGGCAACTGGACGGCCCAGTCGTAGGCGCCGGCCTGTAGCGCGGTGATGCTCGGATACAGATAGACGTAGCTGTTGTTGTCGTCCGAGATCATGTACAGGTTCGACGGCTCCGCGATGGTGGCCAGCGCGACGCGGTTGAGCCGCATGTTGCCGCCATAGGTGAGGGTCGGGATGTTGGCGTTGACCGGCCAGTCGTTGATGGCCGACGAGAAGCCCGGACGCAGGCTCGGGCAGACGTACACCTGCCCGTTCTTCACGTACGGGTAGATGTTCGTGTACCACGGGTTGTCCCCGCGGTCGGCGCCCGGCTGAACCTGGTACGGCGTCCAGTAGCCGATCCCCGCCGGCATCCGCTCGTCGTAGTCCTGGGCGTATTGCAGGTACCCCAGCCCGAGCTGTTTGGCGTTGCTCAAGCAACTCGACTGCCGGGCCTTCTCCCGCGCCTTGGCGAACACCGGAAACAGAATCGCGGCCAGGATCGCGATGATGGCGATGACCACCAGCAACTCGATCAGGGTGAATCCCTTGCGCTTCATCGTACGCTCCTTTCGCACTGCATGGCGCCCCCTGCCGACCCGAGTATGGCCATGGGCCGACGCCGCTGTCAAGTCAGCGCGACATCCGGCGGTATAATCGGGCCATGGACGCCCATGCCCTGGCGGTGCTCGAGTTCGCTCAGGTCCGGGCCCTGCTGGCCGAGGGCGCGGCCTCGGCGCTGGGGCTCGAGGCCGTCGCCGCGCTGGAGCCGGTGGCCGATGGCGAGTTGGTCGCGCTGCGCCAGCGGCGGACCAGCGAGGCGCGGCGGGTGCTCGACGACGGGCAGGACATTCCGCTGGCCGGGCTGCACGACATCCGCGGCGAGGTGGCCGATGCCGTTCTGGGCCGCACCGTCGATCCGCCCGGCCTGCTTCGGGTGGCCGAGACCGCTCGCTGCATCGAGGCCGCGGGCGCCTTCTTGACCGCGCGCGAGCACCTTCCGGCACTTCGCGAGCTGGCCGACCAGATCGTGCCGCTGCCCGGGCTGGCGGCCGACATCGAGCGCTGCCTGACACCCGAGGGCCAGGTCGCCGACGACGCCTCGCCCGACCTGCGCCGACTCCGACAACAGGTTCGCGCGCTGGCCAACCGCCTGCAGTCCTCCCTGCGCCGGATTCTGGCCGACCTGGCCGGCAACGACGCGGTCCAGGACCCGGTGGTGACCATCCGCGAGGGCCGCTACTGCGTGCCCATCAAGTCCAGCCACCAGGGCCAGTTTCAGGGCCTCGTCCACGACCGCAGCGCCTCCGGCGCGACGGTCTTCATGGAGCCGGCCGAGGTGGTCAAGCTGAACAACGAACTGCGCGAGGCGCAGCTCGCCGAGCGGGACGAGGTCGAGCGGATCCTGCGCGAGCTGACCGGCCGCGTGGCCGCCGCGGGCGACGATCTGGGCCACGACCTGCGCCTGATGACCTCCATCGACCTGGTCCGCGCCTGCGGCCGGCTGTCGCAACGCCTCGACGCCGTCGAGCCGACGCTGGACGGCGACGGGCGGTTCGAGCTGCGGCAGGCGCGACACCCGCTGCTGGCCGCCCGCGGCGGCGTGGTGCCGGTCGATCTGGCGCTCGGCGGCGCGTACCACACGTTGTTGATCACCGGCCCGAACACCGGTGGCAAGACGGTCTCGCTGAAGACGCTCGGGCTGCTGACGTTGATGGCCCAGGCCGGACTGCACGTCCCGGCGGAGGCCGAGAGCCGCGTCGCCATCAGTCGCGAGGTGTTCGCCGACATCGGCGACGAACAGAGCCTGGAACAGAGCCTGAGCACTTTCGGCTCGCACCTGCGGCAGATCGTGGCTATCCTGCGCACCGCCGAGCGGGGCGACCTGGTGCTCCTCGACGAAGTGGGCGCGGGGACCGACCCGACCGAGGGCGCGGCGCTGGCCGAGGCGCTGCTGCGTGCCCTCCACGAGCGCGGCTGCCGGGTGGTGGCGACCACCCACCACGGCTCGCTCAAACGGTTCGCCTACGAGACCGACGGCGTCGAGAACGCCAGCGTCGAGTTCGACGGGCGGACCCTGGCGCCGACCTTTCGCCTGCTTACCGGCATCCCCGGCGCCAGCCACGCGTTCGAGATTGCGCAGCGGTACGGCTTGCCGGGCGAGGTGCTCGACGAGGCGCGGCGCCTGCTGCCCGAAGAGCATGTCGAGGCGGCCGAGCTGATCGGCGAGATGCAGGCCAGCCGGCGACGGCTGGAGGGCGAGATGCGCGCCGCCGAGCACGAGGCGGCCAAGGCCAGCCACGAGCGGCGCGAGCTGGAACAGGAGCGGCGTCGGCTGCGCGAGCTGGAGCGCGAGCTGCGCGAGGCGGCCAAGCGCGACGCGGCGCGGCTGCTGAACCAAGTCCGCGGCGAGGCCGACCAGATCCTGACCGACCTGCGCCGGGCCGAGCGCGAGGGCCGGCAGACCGAATCAGCCCGCCAACGGCTGCGCACACTGGGCGAGGCGCTGGCCCAGCCGGACGAGACCAAGGTCCGCCGCCGGCCCACCGCCGCGGCCGAGCCGCCGGCGGTCGGCGACGTGGTGCTGGTGCTCCGCCTCAATGCCGAGGCCGAGGTCCTGCGCGTGACCGAGACGGGTGAGTTGGAGGTCCGCGCCGGCGCGCTGCGGATGACCGTCACCGACGACGAGATCGAGCTGGTCCGCCGCCGGCCGGCCGCCCGGCCGCCGGCCAAGGGCCGGGTGGTCAGCGCCGGACCGAGCGTCGAGCTGGAGCTGCACCTGCGCGGGCAGACCGTCGACGAGGCGTTGGTCAATCTCGATCGGTACCTCGATCAGGCCATGCTCGGTCACCTGCCCGAGGTGCGCATCGTCCACGGCAAGGGCACCGGCACGCTCAAGCGGGTGGTCCAGGAGTTCCTCAAGCAGCATCCCTACGTCAAGAGCTACGGCCACCCGCCGGAGAGTCTCGGAGGCGGCGGAGTCACGGTGGCGAAGCTCGACGACTGATCCGGGGCTCGGGCATGCGTTTCCTGGTCTTGGGCTGCGGCCGGCAGGGCCGCGCCGTGATCCATGATCTCCTCGCGGCCGACGGCGTCCAGCGGATCGTCGCCGCCGACGCCTCGCCCGACGCGCCAGCCAGGTGGCTGGGTGAGCGGGCCGGTCGGGTCGAGCTGGTGCCGCTCGACGCCGGCGACCGGGCCGCGGTGGCCGGGCTGATGGACGGTGTCGACGTGGTCGTCGACATGCTCCCGCGCCAGTTCCTGCGGAGCGTCGGCGAATTGGCGGTGGCGGGCGGAGTCCACCTCGTCAACACCATGTACAGCACCGAGCTGCGCGATCTCGCCGGGCCGGCGGCGGCGGCCGGGGTGGCTCTGCTGCCCGAACTTGGTTTTGACCCGGGCATCGACCTGGTCCTCTACGGCGAGATGATCCGGCGCTTCGAGCGGCTGGACAGACTGCACAGCTACGGCGGCGGGATCCCCGAGCCGGCCGCCGCCGACAACCCGCTGAGGTACAAGATCTCCTGGACCTGGGAGGGCGTGCTCCACTCCTACGACCGGCTCGGCCGCAAGATCGTCGAGGGGCAGGTGGTCGAGGTACCGCCGCGCCAGATCTTCGACGCGCCGGAGATCGTCCACGTCGACGGAGTGGGCGACCTGGAATCGTTCGACAACGGCGACATGGTCCGGTACGCCGAGGAGTTGGGCCTGCTGGGTCAACTGGCCGACGCCGGTCGGCACACGCTGCGCTGGCCCGGCCACTGCGAGCTGTGGCGGGCGCTGGTCGAGCTGGGCTTTCTCGAGCAGGCGCCGGTGCCCGGGCTGGACGTGACCCCGCGGCAGTTCATGATCCGGCACTTGGAGCCGCGGCTGCAGTACGCCGGCGACGAGCGCGATCTGGTGGTCCTACGGGTCCTGGCCGAAGGGCTGAGCGACGGCCGGCGGCGGCGGGTGACCATCGACCTGGTGGACCGGCGGGACCTGTCCACCGGGCTGATGGCCATGAACCGCGCCGTCGGCTTCCCGGCGGCCATCGGCGCGCGGATGCTGGCCGACGGGCGGATCGCGGAGCGCGGACTGCTGTCGGCCGCACGGCACGTGCCGTACCAGCCGCTCCTGGACGAGCTGGCCCGCCACGGGCTCGTCACCCGCGAGCGGGACGAGTGGCTCTGACGCCGCCCGCGACGGGTAGCCTCAGAGTTCGCCGGAGGCGACGGTCACGGCAGTGCCGCCCACCTCGGCGGTGAGGGGTCGGTTGGTCTCCGGGTCGATGGTCAGGCGCAGCCACAACCGGCACTCACGGCCGCCCGGAGCGCCCTGGTGGCTGAGCGCGCGCAGTTCCTCGGGCCAGTGCTCGAAACACTCGGTGAGGTGGAGGTAGGTCACCACCGCGCCGTGGATCGAGCCGGTGGCGGGATCCTCGGGGATGCCCAGGTGCGGGGCGAAAAAGCGCAGTCGGACCTCGTGTGGTCCGTCGCCGGGCACCGCCAGCGCGGCCACGCCGCGCAGGTCGAGCGCCACGCAGGCGGCGCCCAGGGCGGCGAAGTCCGGCGCCAGCGCGGCCACCAGGCCGTGGTGACGCAGCGGCACCAGCAAATCGCCATCGGCCGAGCGGACCAGCGGCAGCTCGTCGTCCAGCCGGGGCGCGCCCAACGCCGCCAGGACCGGCGCCGGGTCGCCTCGGAAGGCGGCCAGCTCCGGCGCCGGACGGCTCAGCCAGTAGAGCGACTCGCCGCCCAGCGCCTGGCTGCGCACCTGAAGCGAGCCGCCGGCGTAGTTGAAGCTGACCGGCTGCTCGACGCCCAGCAGATGCGCCGTGGCCAGCGTGGCGTGGCCGCACAAGGCGATCTCCTGGGCCGGCGTGAACCAGCGCAGGCGGAGGCCATCGGCGCGGCACAGAAAGGCGGTGTCGGACACGCCCAGGGCGGTGGCGACGCGCTGCATCTCGGCCTCGTCGAGGCCGTCGGCGGCGAGCACCACCCCGGCCGGATTCCCGCCGGCGCCGTCGAGGCAGAACACGTCGACCAGGTGGTAGGAAACCATGCCCACGGATTCGGCCCCGCCCGGCCCGGTCCTGCCGGCCTCAGCCGGCGGCGAGAACAGCCAACTGCGCCGCGTCGAGCGCCAGCTCCGCGGCCGCGGCGTTCTCGAGCACCTGCTCCGGCCGGCTGGCGCCGGTCAGGGCGGCGACCACCTCGTCGCGGGCCAGGACCGCGGCCAGCGCGACCTGGGCGGGGGTGGCCTCGCGCTCGGCCGCGATCCGGCAGACCGTCTCGACCAGCTCGCCGCCGACCAGCTCGCCATACCGGGTGCGCAGATTGGCGCCCAGCCGGTCGTGGGCCAGGCGGCTGCCGGCCGGCACCTGCCCGGCGCGGTACTTGCCGGTCAGCACCCCCTGCGCCAGCGGCGAGTAGGCCAGCAGGCCCAGCCCGTGCCGCCGACAGGCGGCCGACGATTCCTCGATGGATTCGGGGTCGAGCAGGTTGTAGCGGGTCTGGTAGCTGGCCGGCCCGACCCAGCCGCGGCCGTCGGCGAGCTGGACCGCGTTGCCGACCTCCGTCGGCGTCCAGCCGCTGACGCCCCAGTAGTGGATCTTGCCCGCCCGATGCAGATCGTCCAGGGCGCGCAGCGTCTCCTCCAGCATCGTCTCCGAGTCGTAGCGCTGGCACTGGTAGAGGTCGAGGCAGTCGACCCCAAGCCGGCGCAGGCTGGCCTCGCACTGGGCCATCACGTGCTTGCGCGACAGCCCGGAGTCGTTCGGCCCGTCGCCCATCGGGCCCCAGACCTTGGTGGCCAGCACCACCTGGTCGCGATCGTGGCGGGCCAGCGCGGCGCCCAAGGCGATCTCGGCGGCGCCGCGGCCGTCGGTATTGGCGGTGTCGAAGATGTTGATCCCGGCCTCGACGGCGGCGTCCACGAGCCGGTTGGCGGCCTCCTGATCGCCGCCGAAGTTGAGCCAGGTGCCGAGCCCGACGACGCTCACCTTGACCCCGGCCCGGCCCAGCCGGCGGTAGCGCATGTCAGCCTCCCACGTAGTGGATGCGGTTCATCGACTCCTGCATCCGGACCAGCTTGGCGAACACGCCGCCGGGTTTGTCCAACAGCTCGTCGTGCGTGCCGACCTCGGCGATGCGGCCCTTCTCGATCACCACCAGCCGGTCGGCGTTGCGGAGGGTCGACAGCCGGTGGGCGATGGCGAAGGTGGTCCGGCCCTTGATCAGCCGCCGCAGCGCCTCCTGGATGCTCTGCTCGGTCTCGGTATCGACCGAGGCGGTGGCTTCGTCGAGAATCAGGATCCGCGGGTTGTGGAGAATCGCCCGGGCGATGCTGATCCGCTGCCGCTCGCCGCCGCTCAGGCGCTGGCCGCGCTCGCCGACGATGGTGTCGTAGCCGTCGGGAAAGCGGACGATGAAATCGTGCGCGTTGGCCGCCCGGGCGGCTTCGATCACCGTCTCGAGGCCCATGCCCGGCGCGCTGTAGGAGATGTTCTCCAGGACCGTGCCGTTGAACAGGAAGCTGTCCTGCAGGACCACCCCGATGTGCCGCCGGTACTCGGCGCCGGCCATGTCCCGCAGATCGTGGCCGTCGATCAGGATGCGGCCCTCGTTGACGTCATAGAAGCGGCAGATCAGGTTGATCAAGGTCGACTTGCCCGCCCCGCTGTGGCCGACCAGCCCAATCATCTCGCCCGCGGCGACCTCCAGGTTGACGTCCTTGAGCACCGGCTCGTGCGGCTCGTAGCCGAAGGTGACGTTCTCGAAGGTGAACCGCCCCTCGGGGCGGTCGAGCCGGACCGGCTGCGCAGGTTCGGCCACGTCGGGCTGCTCGTCCAACACTTCCCAGACCCGCTCGGCGGCGGCCAGGGTCTCGTTGAACCAGTTGAACAACTGGCTGATCCACTGCATCGGGCCGACGAACATGAACAGGTAGCTGAGGAACTGCATGATCTGGCCGGTGGACATCTCGCCGCCGATCACCTGCCACCCGCCGTAGAACCAGACCACGATGCTGGACAGTTGCACGCTGAAGCCCAGCCAGGGGAAGATGGTCGCCCGGAGCTGGTTGGCGGCGGTGCCGGCGTCGGCCAGCGACGCGCTCCGGCCGCGGAACCGGGTCACCTCCTGCTGCTCGCCGGCGAAGGCCTTGACCACGCGAATCCCGCTCAGGCTGTCCTGCAGCGCCGCGGTGAGCACCTCCCACCGCTGCCAGAGCCGGCCGTAGAGGATGCGCAGCCGCTTCCAGAAGGCGGTGGCGAAGAACAGCACCAGGGGCATGGGCAGGATGGTCAGCAGCGCCAGGCGCCAGTTCTCGGTGAGCAGGATGGCGCCCACGGCGACCAGCTTGAGGAGGTTGTCGACCAGCCCCTGCGCGCCGTCGATCAGGAAGCCCTGCATGGCGCGCGTGTCCTGGGTCACCCGGGACATGACCGCGCCGGTCTTGTGTTTGTCGAAGTACCGGAGCGTGAGCGACTGCAGGTGGCTGTACAACTCGTTACGGATGTCGTGGACCACGTAGTACCCGAGCCAAGCCGCGATGCGGCCCTGGATCACGCCGATGGTGGTGGCCATGATCCGCAGCAGCAGCATGGTCGAGACGATCTGCACCAGCAGCGTGAGGCGGGAGGTGGAGGTGAACATCCAGGCCACCCACCGGCCGGCACGCCCGCCGCCGAGGGCCAGGTCCGGCGCCAGAACGCGGTCGAAAAACAGCCCGTGGAGCTGAGGGCCGATCAGGTCGAGCGCGCTGCTGAAGACCACCAGGCTGCTGACCAGCACCACCTTCCCCAGATGCGGGCGGAGGTAGCGGACCAGCCGGCGCAGCGCCCGGCGGCGGTCCAGGCAATGGGTGCAGACCTTCGAGCCCTGAGGCAGCTTCTGCCCGCAACGTGGGCATACCTCGGGCTCCTCGTCGGCTGACCACTCGGCGCCGTCGCCCTTGCGCCAGTCCTCCAGCCGGCGGCAGGCCTTCGCAAACCGGCGCGCCTCGGCGTTGGAGTAACGCACCAGTTCTCGCTCGTCGCCGCCGATCTCGGCGGTCAGCGCCTGGGCGCCGACCAGGCTGTCGATCCGCAGCCGGCGCAGGTCGGCCAGGAGCAGATCGGTCTCCACCCGCGGCGCGGCGCCGTTGGCCGAGATGACCAGCAGCCGGGTCGCATCGGCCAGCAGCCAGCGGGCGCCGAAGCAGCCGGCCGAGTCAAGATCAGCGGCGATGGAGAGCTGCGGGGCGAGCCCCAGCTCCTCGGCCAGCCGCGACACCTCGTCGGGCGGCTTCTGGCGGAGCCCGACCGGCCGGTCCGGCCGGGTCGGCGTGCCGCCCCGACTTCTCAGACCACGGATGACTCCGGGACGGCGGTGCGAAATCAACGGCGGACTCCCGGGACCGGCACAGCGCGGATCAAACGCCGGCAGGTTGCCACACCCACCGGCGGTTGTCAATGCCGCCGGGCCGGGCCGGAACCGGCGGCAGCGGGCGGGAGTCGGTCAGGTGTCCCGGGCTGGCGTGCGCGGTAAACGGGGCGGTTAGCGGTGAGGTATGGGCCGATGAGTTTCGGCACGGTGTCGGGCAGCCGACGGCGTGACTGACCAGACCCTGGTCCAGCGCGCCCAGGCGGGCGACCAGGCCGCCTTCGACGAGTTGCTGCGTCGTTATCAGCGGCCCGTCTACGGCTTCGTCTACCACCTCATCGGCTCGGCCGACGCCGCCACCGACGTGACTCAGGAGGTGTTCGTGCGGGCCTGGCGCTATCTCCGCCGGTTCGACGCAAGGCGCCCGTTCCGGCCCTGGCTGTACGCCATCGCCTCGAACCGGGCGTCGAGCCACCGCGTGCGCGAGCAGGCGCGGGAGACGTTGCCGCTGGACGACGACGCGCCCGAGCCGGTCGCGCCCGACGACGTGCCCGGCGCCCTGGAGCGGGTCGAGCTGAGCGGCCAGGTGATGGCCGCGGTGCGCCAGCTCTCGGCCCAGCAGCGCGACGCCGTGGTGCTGGTCGAGCTCGAGGGCCGGACCGCCACCGAGGCGGCCGAGCTGATGGGGATCGAGCCGGTGACGGTGCGGCAGCACCTGTTCCGGGCGAAGAAACGGTTGCGCGTTCTGCTCGCCGAGTACGTCGAGCGCGGCGCCGCCGCGGAGGGTGTGTGATGCGCTGCCGGGACGTTCGGCACTGGCTGGTGGAGTTCGCGGCCGACGGGATCGATCCCGTCCGCGCAGCGGAGTTCCACGCCCACTTGGCGGCCTGTCCCCGGTGTGCTCGCGAGTGGCGCGAGATCGAGCAGGTCGGCCGGCTGCTGGCCACTGTCGAGCGCCCTGCGCCGTCGGAGGCGCGCATGACCGGGCTGTCACGGCGCATCCGGGAGTCTGTGGCCGCCGACCAACCGGCGACCGTGCCGTGGTTCCGTCCCGCCGCCGCCGGCGCGCTGGCCTGCCTGTTCGTCGGCGTGATCATCGCCGTCAGGCCGCCCGAGGCGCCGCCCGAGACCACCGTGGTGGCGACCCGGGCGGTGCCCGAGCCGTCGCCCGCCCCCGAGCCGGCCACCGAGCCGGAGCCGGTCGGGCCCCCGGTCGCCGCGCCACCGCCACCGCCTTTGGCCCCGGCGCCGCGCCGGGTACCCGGACCTGGTGGCGACGATTCGGTGGCGACCCCACCCCGAGCTTCCCGGTCAACGGGGAGAGAGCCCGTCCCCCCGCTGGCGCGGGGACCACAGGGGGGTCGCCGTAGGCACCTTGGTCTGTCTGGCAGGTCACTGGTCAAGCCCGTTCGGCGTCGCCCGGCGAGCGGTGACGCGCGCCACGCCGCGCCGGCGCCCAGGCCGAGACGGGTCGAGCCGGCGCCCGTGCCGACCGAGCCGCCGATGCGCGTGGCCGTGGCCACCACCGGAGCCGGCACGGCGTTGCCGCCGGCGGGCCGGGCAGGTCACCGCGAACGGGCGGTCGACGACACCCACGCGGCTTCTGCCGAGCCGGCGGCGGTGGCGTTCGCGTTGCGCGCTCCGGCGGAGGCCGACTGCGCCGTCGCGGAGGTGCTGGTCGCCGCCGATCGGCCGAGTCGCGGCGCGAGCCCGGCCGCCTTCCGAGTCGAGCCGGCGGTGGTGCTCAGCGAGGAGATCCCGGCGACCATGGTGGCAAGGATACCGGACCGATGATCAGCGCACTCCTGGCCTGTCTGCTGGTGGCCGGCGGCCCGGCCGGCGAGACGCTCGAGGCGGCTCTGTTCGTGCCCAATCCCGGGGGCGTGACGGTCAGCGGCGGGACGGTGCTGCAGGACGCCACACACGGCGTGACCCTGCTGCCCGACGTCCCGCCCGACCGCATCGCCGCGTTTTTCGACGGCACCGACGGCCGCTACCTGGTCTCCGCCGCGGCGGCGCTGGACCGCGACCCAGTCCAGATGCGGCTGCCGCTGAGCGCCGGCGAGTTGAGCTACGTCGGCCTGCGCGACGGCCGGCCGCAGACCTTCACGGTCGCCAACCCGGCCGCCGTGAACGTCGGCGCGCGCCGAGTCGAGGAGCAGGCCGGGCGGCTCGCGCTGACCTTCGAGGTGGTCCAGCTCGAAGCCCAGCGCGAAGTGCCGGGCGCGACGCCCGAAACGGGCGGCACCCCGGTCTTCAGCCGGCGCCGGTTCGAGGTCGAGCAGACGCTGGGCTACCAGCGTCCGTTGGTGGTGCTGCTGGCCACCGACGCCGAACTGCAGATCGGCGGCCGGCGGCTCGAGGTCACTTTCCGGCGCCAGGTCGGCCGGCAATGGGTCGAGGCGCCGGCGCCGCTGCTGGGCGTCGTGCTGCGGCTCGCCCCGCCGGGCGCGGGGCTGCGCTACGACCGGGTCCAGGCGCCGGTGGCGCCGCCCGGCAACATCGCCGTGCTGGGCGCGGCGGCCAGGCCGGGGCAGTACGTCTACGAACCCGGCCAGAAGGCGTCGCAGGTGCTGGGCCAGGCCGGGGTCGAGGCCGAGACCCGGATCGAGGTCGCGCGGCTCAAGCCCGACGGCGGGATCGACCGGTTCGAGTTGCCCAACGCCCCGGCCGCCGGCGGTCCCGACGATTTCGAGCTCCAGGAGCGGGACCAACTGGTGGTGGCGCCGGACCGGCGCCAGGCCGCGCCGGCCAAGCCGGGCCCGGCGGGCGAGAGCAAGGCCATGACCGCCCAGGGCGCCGAGCCGCCTCGGGAGGCGGCTCCGCCGGCACCCGCGCCGGCACCGGCCGGCACGAACGCGCAGGTCCAGGCCAGACCGGGCGGCTGGATGCCGCTGGAGACCTTGCAGCGCGTGGCCCCGGCCGCGGCCCGGGCGGCGGAGTCGGTGGTGGCGCTGACCGGCCGGCTGACCCGCGACGGGCGGCGCGCCGAGATCCTCATGGCCGGGACGGTGGTCTCGGCCGACGGGCTGGTCCTGACCGCCCCGGCGTCGGCGCTGGCCGGGGTCGAGGAATGGCGCGCCCAGACCACCGAAGGCCGGGAGGTGGCTTGTGAGCGGGTCGGCGTCGATGCCACCGGCGCGTTGCTGGCGCTCCGGCTGGCCACCGGCGGGCTGACCCCGGTGCGCCTGGCCGCCCACCTCCCCGAGCCCGGCACGCCGGTGGTCGTGATGGGCCATCCCTACGGGCTGCTGCGGTCGCTGACGGTGACCGTGATCGGCGGTCCGCCACGTCACCTGCCCGCCCTGCCCGGGGTCGAGCTCCAACTCGACGGCGCCCTGGCCAGCGGCAACAGCGGCGGCCCGGTGGTCGGTCTTGATGGTCGCCTGGTCGGCCTCGCCTACGGCACCATCCGCGCCGACGAACCCGGCCCGGCCATCGGCCTGGCCGTCCCCGCCCACGTCATCGAGACCTTCCTGCGCGCCGTACAGAGTCCATAGATGCGCGCCCTATATCCGGGGACAGTATAGAATGTTGAGTCGATAGGGCGAAAGTAGCCCAGGCTCTCAGGCGGCCCGCCAGGTCCCGCCGTCCGAGCCCGCAGATCCGATT
>JAANMV010002402.1_pt1 | contig 18277 bp, 13 predicted proteins | sample 7279661 | NCBI WGS metagenome assembly JAANMV01 (sample SAMN14094540, study PRJNA606508) | bioreactor metagenome | isolation source: A lab-scale SPAN reactor treating ammonium-rich wastewater day 121 | place: Ireland: Galway | collected 2017-05-16 | reverse complement strand
CATGGCTTTCCTCCTTGGGAATGACGGATTTGCACCAAGTCATTATCCAGAGGAGCCTTGCGTTCACCTATTTCCCCCGCCCCAATTTGGAACTACTGACTTTGGCGACCTGACGGTCCGATCAAGCGTCCTGCGGCTGTTCCCGAACTCCGCTCGGACGATGTGGCCGACGCGGGAAACGCTGTCTGGTACACTCGAACATTCGCGGTTGGACAACGCTTCCATGCACGTAAAGCGAGTTATCGATGAGAGCTCTCCGAGATTACGGTATTACTTGCGCTGGTGTCTTCCTCGCGGTTCTCGCCGCTTCTCCGCGAGCCGAGCTGTGGGCTCAGAACGGCGAAAACGCCGCTCAGCGGACCGACTCGTTCGAAACGAAGATGCGGCTGCTCGATGAAGCGTGGAAGCGCGGCGACTATGACCTCGCGCGATCGCTGACGCATTCGTTGCGCGACACCGTCATCCAGACGCAGCACGAAGAGCAAAGCCCCGGCAAGTCACTGATCGAAACATCCAAGTTTTGCACCACCGATTCGCTGCCGTCAGCCTGGCATGAGTGGGGACGCGGGTGGAAGTACTTCAAGGTGCTTTCGCTCGATGAAGCCATCGGCGAAGCACGCACCTCTGAGCCCGTCGAGGTCACTCTGAGCTTTCCCGCCGATCAGGTAGCGTCGCTTGCGCGGGAGATCCGCTTAGCACGCGTCGAAGACGGCCAGTTGGTCGAAGTTCCCTGCCAGGTGTTCGGCGAAGTCCGGCGTGGAAACGAGCGTTACTGCCGGATACTGTGGATGGCCGACAGCGGCCCGAAGCAAACGCAGCAGTTTCTCGTCTTCTACGGCAACCCAGACGCCGAGTTGCCGGAATATCCATCCGACCTCACGACCGAAGGCGAGGGTTTCGGCCTCGATATTTCCAATGCGTTTTTCAAGGTCGCCCTGTCACGGCAGACCGGGCAGATCGAACGGTTGACGTTGCGGCGCGAGCACGGCCTCGAGTTGTACGCCGGCGGCGAGGGGCACGGCGAGCCGCCCGGCATCGACTGGGCCCATGATTACGTCGACGAGGGCGGCTTCCAGAAGCTGCGGATTACTCTGTGGGAGACCTGTCCCGACTACGAGGTCATTCGCGGGCCGCTGTGCACGATTGTGCGGCGATGGGGATTCCCGCACTCGCCGGTCCATCCCGTCTATTCGCCCGCCCGCCTGCACGTGGATGTCGAATACCGCTTCTACAGCGGCCTGCCTTGGTTCCACAAACTGGGGACGATGAAGGCGCTCCAAACCTTCGAAGCGGCGGCATTGCGCGACGACGAGTGGGTGTTCACCGGCCAGCCCTTTACCGATCCATTATGGATGGATGGGGACGGAAAGCTGCACGTCGGCGAGGTCGGTGCCGCTCACCGCGAGGACCTGTGGGGCGTCGGCTTCTTCAACCGCGACAGCAAAGACTCGTTCGCGGCCCTGTTCGTCGAGCACTCCGCCCAGGGGCTGCCGGAACTCAGGCACACCGGCGCGCCGCTGATGTTTTACCGTTGGCACGGCCACGTCTGGAGCCGCTATCCGCTTCCGGCGCCGACGGTCCCCGAAGGCGCCGTGCTGCGGCAGAAGAACGCCTACGTCGCTCTCCCTTTCGCGGAAGAGGAAGGCAAGCAGCAGATCGAGAGGCTTCGCCGCTGCCTGATGCATCCTCTCGGCGTCTCCGCGAGCGGCAACCTCGAGCTTCCGCAGGGGCACTCACCCGATTCCGCGCCGACCGCGCGGTTGGCCCGGCCGGGTGAGGCGGGAGACAGCCCGATTCCCAAGCGGCTCATCTGGGAGGCCCTCGACGACTGCAAAGACGGGCAGCTCTACACGGCGGATTTGAGCGTCGTCGACCTGGGGCTCGTCCAAGATGTGCGGGTGCGCGGCGATGTCATCACAGTTGTGATGACGATGCCCCACCGCGGCCGCCCCCGAATCGGCTACTTCATCGACGGCTCCACCTCCGTCCATCCCACGCCGTCCTTTCCCGTCCACCAGCGACTCCTGAAACTCCCCGGCGTCCGTCAGGTCGTCGTCAAACAATCATGGGAGCCGCCATGGAGTTCGAACCGGCTTACGGCGGTCGGGCGGACAAAGCTGGGGATCGAATGAAGGGCGCCACGTGGCCCGGTTGCCCACGACGAGGAAATGGATGACGCAAACGTCGATGTGACAGATGCGCGATTACAGTGACTGAACTAGACCGTTTGCCCTCGCCGAGGTATTGCGCCCGGCCGCTACACCCTGCAAGTCAGAAAGCAAAGTCTAATGAACCGAGACTGCTGTTCCTCGCACTCCTTGCGGCGCTGACCAGTTCCACCCAACTCCAAGGCGGAACGATCACCGGAACCTGCTCATCAATCCCGGCGCCGAATCAGGCGTGCTCAATCCCTGGACTAACAAAGGGGTGTGAGCACGACGATCGCCAGCGGACCTGCTACCCTGGGCGTACAGAGCCTCGACGCCGGTGAAGGGAGTCGCTGGTTTAACGCCGAGTTGGAAGTAGTCCTCGGCCCGCGGGCGCCCGGGAAAGGCGTCGTCTTCAATGGGAGCAATTTTGCACAGGTTATTGACATTCGCGGCTTTGATCAAGTTCTCTCCGTCACGTTCGGCGGCGACTTGCTCGGCCTGGGGGAAATCACCACCGGCAGCGGCTCGTTCAGCATGGGAGGTGGATTCAAGAACCGATCGAGCGGGTGTTCCGCGCGTGGCAACGACGTTGCTACTTTGTCTGACGGCCAGATGCTATGATTCAACTCCGCACTAGGTCGTCACTTCACTACCACGGTACGTGGACGCCATGACACATCAGCGCGAGAACAGTCGCCGCGATTTGTTTCGACGAGGGCGGGCAGCCATCGCAACCACCATGCTTGTCGGAATCCCTTGTTGGCTTTTGGCCTGCCAAGCGAGTGCGCAGTCGCCAAACCCGGCTTCCTCGCCGCGTGCGGCTGAGTCAGGAAACGACCAGCCGTCGAAGCTAAGCGGCGAACGTGGTCGATCGCCCGAGCCAGGCCCGATCGCAAGTCAAATGGCGGGCTTCGATCGAATTCTGGATCCGGATTATCGACGGGTCGCCGAGCGGCTGCGCGCCGCCATCAATTACGAAGTGAGCGCCAAAGGCTTGGCGGCGTTCTCCATCGCGCTGGTTGACATGGACAAAGTCGTCTGGGCCGAGGGGTTTGGCTTTCGGGATGCGAACAAAGCCCAGCGTGCATCAGCCAGGACCGTCTATCGCGTGGGATCGGTTTCCAAGTTGTTTACCGCTATGGCGGTCATGCAGCTTGTGGAGCAGAAGCAGCTCGATCTCGATGCTCCGGTGTCAAACTATCTTCCGACCTTCGCCCCGCAAAACCCGTTTGACGCTCCGATCACGTTGCGGCGCCTGATGATGCATCGCTCGAGTCTGGTGCGTGAGCCTCCGGCGGGACACTACTTTGACCCCGATGAGCCATCCTTGACGGAAACCGTGGCCAGCCTCAATGACACAACGCTGGTCTACAAGCCGGGCGCCAGGACGAAATACTCCAACGCCGGAATCGCCGTGGTCGGCGCGGTTCTGGAGCACAAGCGGGGAGTTCCCTATTCGCAGCAAATCGAGAAGACCATCTTCAAGCCCCTGGGAATGACCCAGAGCAGTTTTACGCTCACGGAAGAAGTCAACGAGAATCTGGCGACGGCGTGGATGTGGACCTACGACGGCCGCCGATTTGAAGCCCCGATGTTTTCCCTGGGAACGGCGCCGGCGGGAAACCTCTACTCAAGCGTGCTCGATCTGTCGCAGTTTCTCCTCTGCCTCCTCCACGAAGGAAAGAGCCGCGAGGGAGCGGTCATCACGCCTGAAACGCTGAAGGTGATGCTCACACCGGACCAGGACGCCGACGGCAAACCGCAGGAGTTCGGAATTGGCTTCCACATCCAGCAACTTGACGGACATCAAAAGATTGGCCACGGCGGCGCCGTCTATGGTTGTTCCACGCAGTTGGAGGCCCTGCCCGAGCAAAAGGTGGGCGTCGCGGCGGTCGCCGCGCTGGACGGGAGCAACGGCGTAGTCAGCCGTCTTTCGGATTACGCGCTGCGTCTGCTGCTTGCCAGAAGGGACGGCTCGCCCCTGCCTGACTATCGCACAACCACGAGCATTCCAGCGGAGCGAACGAGGGAGTTGCTGGGGAGCTACCGAAACGGCGACCGCGCGGCCGCGATCACGCAGTTGAACGGACGGGTCTATCTGCAGCGCGGCGTGTTCCGCAATGAGTTGCGCGCCGCTACGGATGACGGGACCATCGTTACCGACGACGTATTTGATTTCGGCAAAGTTGTCACGCAGAAGGAAAGCGGCGACTTGGTCATTGAGAACGAGACCTGGCAGCGCCTCCCGCCGGAGCCTCCTGCCGAGGCGCCACAGCGCTGGAAGGGGCTGATTGGCGAATACGGTTGGGACCACAACACGCTGTACATCCTGGAGCGGGACGGACAACTGGTTGCGCTCATCGAGTGGTTCTACTACTATCCCTTGAAGGAAATGAGCGAAAACGTCTTTGCGTTTCCCGAACACGGTCTCTATCACGGGGAGCAATTGCACTTCAAGCGCGACGAAGTCGGCGTCGCGACGAAGGTTGTGGCGGCTGAAGTGGAATTCATCCGCCGTGATGTTGGCGGCAAGGCTGGCGAAACGTTCCGGATCACTCCGGTGCGACCCGTGGAAGAACTGCGCGGGCCCGCGCTGGCCGCGTCGCCGCCTGTCGAGCGCGGCGAGTTCCGTGAATCGGATCTTGTCGAACTTGTGAAGCTCGATCCCACGATCCGGCTCGATATTCGCTATGCGACAACCAACAATTTCACCGGCTCGGTGTTCTACCAGCAGCCACGCGCCTTCCTGCAGCGTTCCGCCGCCGAGGCCGTTGTGCGTGCCAATCAGAAGCTGAGGCGACAAGGTCTCGGACTATGGATTCACGACGCGTACCGGCCCTGGCACGTGACCAAAATGTTCTGGGACGCCACGCCCGACCAACTGAAAGACTTTGTCGCCAACCCAGCCGCGGGATCGCGTCACAATCGCGGCTGTGCGGTCGATCTCACACTGTACGACCTGGAGTCCGGCGAGCCGATTCAAATGGTGGCCGGCTACGACGAGTTTTCGCCGCGTTCGTTTCCCTTGTATCCCGGCGGCACGTCCCGGCAGCGCTGGCATCGGGAACTGCTGCGGAGCACGATGGAATCGGAAGGCTTTACCGTCTACGACAACGAATGGTGGCACTTCGATTACCGGGATTGGAAACATTACCGCATCGGCAACAAATCCTTTGAGGAGATGGCGGGCCCATGATGCTTCTGGGTTGTTCAGTGCGCCCACCGTTCGTCAAACCGCCACAGCCCGCCTTGGCGGGCCGCGGCGAAAACTTGGGACAGCACGCCCCGACCGGGCCGGCGGTCGATCTCGGTGTACTTGGGCGCACCGTCGCGGACGACTTGGCCGAACTCGTACTCGGGGCGGTACTGGCCCGTGATGTTCACCTAGGTGTCGGGCGAGACCTCCTCGGCCAGCCTTTCTTTCGAGGACTTGACTGGCCCGCGTGGCGGCGGTCAACTGCAGTGATTGGCCGCCCGCCCTGCTTCACAGGCCGGCAAAGCACCTAACGTCGAGGCCCGCCGTGATTTCACCGGCCCAATCCCGCGCCGCTTTGATTGCAATGCCGGAGTGCGTCTTGACCTGGGCAAGTCGTCGCAGTGGCCGAGCCGCGTGGTTCCTGGGCTGCCTGGTGATTCCATTTTTAAGGGCGGAAGCGGCGGCGAGCGACGCCTCGATGCTGGCGCCGCTTTTGTCCCGGTTCTGCATCGAGTGCCATGGCGACGGCGGGGCCGAGGCCCATCTCAATCTTGAGCAACTCGTCGCGCAGCCGAATTTTGGGTCTCAGTTCCGCACGTGGGAAAAGGTGATCCAACGATTGCGCGACCGGGAGATGCCTCCGACCGACGCTCTGCAGCCCGACGACGATCAGCGGCGGCAGTTTATCGAGGCCATTGCCGGTCAACTGGCGGCCTACATCGAACGACACGCTGGCGACCCGGGCCCGGTTGTGATGCGGCGGCTCACTAGTGCGGAATACGCCTACTCGATCGAGGACTTGACCGGCGTGAAGCTGAGCCTGGACCGCCAACTGGTGAGCGATGCGGTCGGAGGCGAAGGTTTCACCAACGTGGGCGAAGTGCAGTTCGTGCAGGACGCGGCGTTGGAGCGCTATCTCGAAGCGGCAAAGACCGTGGCTGCGCATGCCGTGATCGGGTCGGGCCGGCTGGAGTTTTACATCGATCCGGGCAAAACCGGGCGAGAGCTTTCGGCCATTCACCGGATCCAGCAGCTTTACCGGGAGCACGGCTTCCGGACCGCCGCCGGAGAAGGCGCCGAGCCGTTCGGCTTGGACCTTTATCCCACGGCATTTTATGTGGCGTGGCGGTTCCGTCACCGGCAAGCGCTGGGCCAGCCCGACGCCACGCTGGCGACATTGGCGGCGGCCGAAGGACTCGAGCCTCGGTTTGCGGAGTATGTCTGGTCGGTGGTGAATGCTCCGACGAGTGCATTCCCGACGGACGAAATTGTTGCCCAGTGGCGCGACCTGCCCGGCGCCGATGCTCCGGACCAGGCGGTGCGCCAGGCGTGCCGCAAGCTCTACGATCAGCTCTACTACTGGCAGCATTTGCTCGCGTCGGCCACGTCCGACGAAGAAGAGGCGGCCGTGTTGACCGCTGGAGAAGTCAACCTGGCGAGTGAGCATTCGTTTGAGGCTGCGCTCGATTGGCCCGAGGACGCGGCCTCCGCCACCCTGGAGCTTTCGGTGCTGCCGGTGCAGAAGTCCGCGGCCAGGCCGCTCGTTCAATGGCGCAACCCACGGATGCGGTTTCGCCGCGATCGGCGCTGGACGCCGTATCAACCGCTGCGTTCGGTGTTGTCGGCGGAGAGCGCCGATCGGTTGCAGTTCGGCCGCCATCCGGCGCAAGTCGAGTTCGACCGCGACGACTTCGTGCTTGGAGAAACCCCGAAACTGGTGCTGGAATTCGTCGTTCCCGCCGGGGCGACCAGCGCCGAGTTTAAAGTGGATGTGTCGATAGACCTGAAACACGGCGATGAATGCGTCGTTCGCTGCAACATCTCCGATGGTGTCAATCCGGGCGAAACCGTCGCCTCCACGGGAACGTACTCGGCCTTGTTGGCCGACCCCGGCGGCGCCTCCTACCGCCAGTTGAAGCGGGGGATCGAGGAATTCGCTCGTAAGCTGCCCGAGGTCTCGCATCGCGAGCCCGCGCCGGCCGACCGCGATCCGATCCCCGCGCCAATTGACAATACATACAACTCGGCGGAGCGAAATCACTTTCACACCAAGATCAAATACCACCGCGACGACGAGTTCCTGGTGCAGCATCTGCTGAACGACGATGCGCGCCGGCGGCTCGATCATGCCTGGACCGACCTCTTGACCTCATTCGACTACCACGACGAATTTTTCCGCGTCGTGGCGCAGAAGTACGGGTTGCCCAGCGACCGCGGCATTGCCGAACTCGATGGGGCGTGGATCGCCAGCCTGCCGACCGAGCCCCGCACGTTCATCCAGCGGCTATACAATGATTACCTTGATTCGCAGCGGGCGCTGGCGGCCGCGGAGCCAGAGCACGTTACGCAGGCACTGGAGTTTGCCGAGCGAGCCTGGCGCCGCCCTTTGAGCGAAGCCGAACAGGAACGTCTGTGCGCCTTCTACACACGGCTGCGGCAGAAGGAAAAGCTGGATCACGAGTCAGCGTTTCGGCTGCTATTGGCGCGGATTCTGGTGGCCCCGGCTTTTCTCTACCGGGCCGAAGCGGCATCGCCGTCTCCCGCAGCCGCGCCGCTCTCGGACTGGGAACTTGCCAACCGCTTGAGCTACTTTCTCTGGTCCTCGGTCCCCGATGACGAGCTCCGCCGCGCCGCCGCAGCGGGCGAGCTGCAGGATCCGCAGCAGTTGGCCCGGCAGGCCCGCCGCATGGTGCGCGACCCCAAGGCCCGCCGTCTCGCCGCCGAATTCTTCGGGCAGTGGTTCGGCTTTTATCGTTTTGACAGTTATCGCGGCGTAGACAGCGGCCGCTTCCCTGAGTTTACCGATTCGCTCAAGCGAGCCATGTACGACGAGGCGGCCGCGTTCTTCGAGCACATCGTGCGCGAGGATCGCCCCCTGCACGAGATCGTGTTCGCCGACTACACCTTTGTCGATGCAGAGCTTGCTCGGCATTACGGCCTGCCGGCTACAACTGCGGAACAGCCGGTGCGCGTCGAAGGCGTCGGCCAATACGATCGGGGCGGACTGTTGCGTCTGGGCGCCGTGTTGACCGTGACTTCGGCGCCCCTGCGCACCAGTCCGGTCAAACGAGGCGACTGGATCTTGCGGCGCGTGTTGGGAACGCCGGTACCGCCGCCTCCCGCCGACGCCGGCTCCATTCCCGCCGACGACGTCCAAGGAGACGAGCTGACGCTTCGCCAGCGGCTGGAAGCCCATCGCCGGGACGCCCGTTGCGTCAACTGCCATTCGCGCATGGATCCGCTGGGGTTCGCCCTGGAGCATTATGACGCCATTGGCCGTTGGCGCGAACAATATCGCGACGGCCAGCCGATCGATTCCACGGGCGTGCTGAACGACGGCGTGGAAATCTCCGGCCCGGCGGGGCTCCATCGCTACGTGAAGGATCGGCAGGCGGATTTCCATCGTACGCTGAGCACCCGGCTGTTAGGATATGCCTTGGGCCGCACTGAATTGGCTTCGGACCGGCCTTTGGTCAAGGAAATGACGACGGCGCTGAAGGAAGGCGCGACGTTTTCGGAATTGGCGGCGCGGATTGTCACGAGCAAGCAGTTCCGCTATCGTCGGGGCGGGGAGCCGGCCTCGAAAATTGACGCGACCGCCCAAGGAGAGCGCCCATGACTGCTCGCCCCGTGGAAAGCACAACGGTTTCGCGGCGAAATTTTTTGCGCGGCTGCGGCGTAACGCTCGCGCTCCCCTGGCTGGAGTCGCTATCCTGGGCGGCGGAGAACTCCGCTTCCGCACAGACCGCTGGGCCGCCGGTCCGCTTTGCCTGCATCTTCTTTTCCAACGGCGTCGAGCCCGTCCATTGGTGGGCCAGAGGAGCAGGCGCCCAGATGGAAATTGGTCCCGGACTCGAACCGATGCAGCCCTACCGTGAAGACATAATCTTCCTGCGCGGGCTGTACAATGCTCAAGCGGTCGCTCACAAAAGCGCGCACCTGGGGCGGGCGCCGAATCTTCTCTCCGGCGCCTGGGTCAGCACCGATCAGAGCGAAATCCGCGTCGGCCGCACGTTCGACCAGGTGCTGGCTCAAACCATCGGCCGACAGACGGCCGTTCCCAGCCTGGTGCTGGGCATCGAACCGACCGAGTTACGGCTGGAAGACGGTCTCTCGATGCTCTACGGGTCAAACATCTCGTGGGCGTCCGACACGCAGCCGGCCACCAAAGAAATCTATCCCGCGCGCGTGTTCGACCTGTTGGTTGGCGACGGTAAAGTCCGCCGGCTGGATCGCAGCGTTCTCGACGAGGTGCTGGCCGACGCGCACGATCTTGGCCGGCGCGTCAGCCGGGCCGACCGGGGCAAGTTGGACGAGTTCCTGGAGTCGGTTCGCAGCATCGAACGGCGCATCGACCGCTCCGCGGAAGACGGCCGGCTGGAAGGCTGGCGGCCCACGCTGACCCGGCCCGACCTTCCCCGCCCCGACGATCTTCTGCCCCAAGACGTGCCGGTCCACATGCAGTTGATGATGGACTTGATCGTGCTGGCGTTTCAGATGGACAAGACGCGGATCGCCACCTGCATGCTCAATAACGATCTGTCGCAGATGAATTTCGGCTTTCTGGAAGGCGTGCAGGGCAGTCTCCATCTGGACCTGACCCACAACGGGCGCGATCCGGACCTGGAGGCCATGTACCTCAAGACCAACCAGTTCCACGTCGCCCAGTTCGCTTACCTGGTGAAGCGGCTGAAAGCTATCAGCGAAGGGGAGCGCACGCTCCTGGACAACTCGCTGCTGCTCTGCTGCTCCAATCTTTTGGATGGCGACAAACACCAAGCAGACGAGATGCCGATGCTCCTGGCCGGCCGCGCCGCCGGTCGGCTCCAGTCGGGGCGCGTTCTCGACTATCTCGAAGCCGGCGACGACAATCGCCGCGCGTGTAGCCTCTATCTGTCCATCATGGACCTTCTATCCGCCCCACAATCCCGCTTCGGCGACGCCGACAAAACGCTCGCGAGGCTGTAACCAATGCGACGGTCGGCCAACCGAGTTATCGCTCTATTCCTTGCAACAGTGCTTTGCAGCACTGTGAGCGGCGCCGACAGAGAGTCGGTCCTGGCGCCGGGAGGGACCCCCATCCTTCCTCAGGAACGCGGCGCGGGAGAAGGACCGGCCTGGCGCCCGGAACTGGGACTGCTTGCCAGCGGCGAAGGGCATGTCATGCGCCGCTCGCGGGAAGGAGAAGTCTCGGTTTATCTGGAAAACGCCGGCTCCAACGGCCTTTTGTTTGACTGAGACGAGCGGCTGGAACCGGTGCGCCGCCGCGTCACTCGCCGCGAGAACGACGGCAGTCTTACCGTGCTGGCGGAGCGCTGCGAAGGCATGCGATTCAATCAGCCCAACGATCTGACCATCGATTCCCGCGGCCGGATCTACTTTTCCGACCCGTGCTACGGCGACCGCAGCCGGATGGAAATGCTCGACGGCGACGGCCGAAGAATCGAAGGGGTCTACCGCATCGACCCCGACGGCGCTGTGACCCGGATCATCACGCACGAGGTCGATCGCCCGAATGGCCTGGCCGTCACGCCCGACGACCGATACTTGTACGTGGACGAAGTTCGCGGCTGGGAAGAGCGGCACGGCCGGCAACTCGTTGACGCGATCGTGCTGTTGCGCACGAGGCATGGCCGGCACTGGGAGGACGGCGTGCGATATCTGGTAACGGCGACGACCGGACCCGAGGCGGTTGCAGACCTGCACTTCCCAAGTCTCAGTCCAGCGGCCGCTCAATGGCTGGTGGAGCACCGGGCGATCAAGGCGATCGGGATCGACACGCCCAGCATCGACCACGGCCAGTCCAGCCGCTTCCAAAGCCACGTGACGCTCTTTGAGCACAACATCTCGGCCTTTGAGAATGTGGCGAACCTGGAGGAACTGCCGGAGAGCGGCTCGACGGTCATCGCCCTGCCGATGAAAATCGGGGGCGGCAGCGGCGCACCACTAAGTATAATCGCCTTTGTGCCCCAATGATTGTCAGATGGGCTTCAAGCAGATCATCGAGAGAGACGGTGTCGCGATTCTTCCAAACCTCTTCAGTCACGCCATATTCTTGTATGATTGCAACCGAACTGGAGGGGATTTTGCAGCGGACGAATTTAATCGCCGGGCCGATACGCAAAGCGCCATGACCGTCGGCGAGGTGCTCGGGCCCGGCTGCGGTCTGGTGCGGGTCTTGTATTTCGTTGCTGCAGAACACGCCAGATGATCCTCCTGGATTTATGGCGCCCTTTGCGTCGGAGTGGTATCCGTTCGTGCTGGCTCATTCGGGCGTGTCGGTAGCGCTGATGGCGCCTGGCAGTCATGAGGACTGGAAGAGAATCTGGCGATCCTCGACGATTGGCGGGCGCTCGCGTCGGAGGGCTACGAGGCGCTCAGGGCGCATGGCGACCGTGTCCGGTGGTGGGTCGGAAGTTTTCCTTGATGTTCATTCTTATGGTGAGCCGGCTTGGGTGTCGCATGGGTAGAACAATTCACCGAAATCTCAGGGACGGGGCGGCTGCAAGTCGATTGCCGGGCCGCGGATATGTGCTCGGGCCATTGGGCCGGGCGCGGAGCGCGGTTTTGATGCTAGTGCTCGTCACGATCGCGGCGCCCTTTCCGAGCGACGGCGCAGAGTTCGCCGCTGTCGTCACGCGGCCCGTTTATCCCTTGCTGATTCGCAATGAGAACTGCCCCCTCTTGCGCATCGAGCTCGACGCGCCCAACCAGCCGGAAGCAGCGCTGCGCTCAGTGACTCTATCGCTGTTGGGCACGAATGATCTGGGCGACCTCGAATCGCTGTCGCTGTTCTCGACCGGTGACAAGGAGGCATTCTCGCCGGAAAGGGCCCTGGGAGCGCCTACCGCCCCAGCCGCAGTGGTCAACTTCCGCGCCCAGCACGCGCTGCGCCCAGGAAAGAACGTCTTCTGGCTCACCTGCCGGCTGAAGGGCACGGCGAACCTCTTGCACCGCGTCGCCGCCGCCTGCACGTCGATCGAGACGACGGCTGGCCGGATCGTCCTCAGCGACTCATCGCCGGAAGTACGAAGCCGGATCGGTCTCGCTTTACGCAAGCACAACGACGACGGCGTTCACACCTACCGCATCCCCGCTCTGACCGTGACGGCCAAGGGAACGCTCTTATGCGTTTACGATATGCGGCGAAGGGCGGGACGCGATCTGCAGGAAGACATCGACATCGGCCTTAGTCGCAGCACCGATGGCGGCCGCACTTGGGATCCGGTCCGCGTCATCATGGACATGGGCGAGTTCGGCAGGCTGCCGCAGGAACAGAACGGCTGCAGCGATCCGGGCATCATCGTCGATCATCAGACCGGAGAAATCTTCTGCTTCGCCATCTGGATGAACGGCAAGCCCGGCAAGCATCAGTGGGTCGAGGATGGCTCCGAGCCGGGCTACGAGATCGGCAAGAGCGCACAATTTCTAATGGTTCGCACCCGCGACGAAGGCCTCACCTGGTCGGCGCCCGAGAATCTGACCCGCAAATTGAAACAGGAGTCGTGGTGGCTGCTGGCGCCCTCGCCGCAGGCCGGAATCCAGCTCCCCGATGGGACGCTGGTGATGCCCGTCGAGGGGCGTACAGGACGAGAACGACTGGAAACCTTCGCCACGATCATGGTCAGCCGCGACCACGGCGTCACCTGGGCGCTCGCCAATCCTGGCTACATTGGCGGCAATGAATGTCAGGCGGCCCAGCTCACGGATGGCTCGATCATGCTCAATATCCGCAATGACCGCGAGCGATTCCGGGCCGTGGCGGTCACGCGCGATCTTGGCGAGACCTGGCGGCCTCACGAAACGAGCCGCAACACGCTGATCGAGCCCAACTGCAACGGCAGCCTCGTGCGTATCGACTATCAAGAGGACGGCGAAGCAAAACATGCCCTCTTATTCGCCAACCCGCACTCGCAAGAAGGGCGCACGCATCACTCGATCCAGGTCAGCTTCGATAATGGGCGAACTTGGCCCGAGTCGCGCCGCCTGCTGCTGGATGTGGGGCGTGGCGCCGGTTATCCTAGCCTTACCCAGATCGACAAGGACCACGTCGGCATCGTGTACGAAGGGAGTCAGGCGCACCTTGTGTTCCAGAAGTTTGCTGTGGCCGAATTGCTCGCGACGAAGAACTCCGGCTCGGATTAGGACCAACGCAACGGCTGCTCCTAACGCCTCTTGCCCCATCGAAGATCATGACTGACGCTCAACGACGCTCCTTCCTCACCCAGATGCGATGGTTGGCCTTTTTCGCGGCGCTGATTACGCCGCACGCTTCGGCCCGCGGCGACGAAGGCGCGAAGCTCGTCGAGGTGAGAAAGATCTGGGGCGAGGCGCCGCACAACGCCTTCACGGATCTGGTGCGGTTTAAGGACCGCTGGTACTGCGTTTTTCGGGAGGGACAGGGGCATGTATCGCCGGACGGCGCGCTGCGCGTCATCACGTCGGTCGATGGCGACAAGTGGGAATCGGCCGCGCTGATCACATCGCCCAACTCCGATTTACGAGACGCGAAAATCACCATCGCCCCGGACGGACAACTCATGCTCAGCGGCGCCGAAGCGCTGCACGACAAGACTCAGAAAACCCATCAGTCGCTCGCGTGGTTCTCCAAGGACGGCCGCATCTGGAGCGAAAAACATGAAATCGGCGACCCGAATTTCTGGCTGTGGCGCGTCACCTGGCATAAAGATCGGGCGTACGGAATCGGCTATGGCTGCACCCCGGCGGACCAGTCGGTGCGGCTCTATACGAGCGAGGACGGCAAGAAGTTTCACACGCTTGTCGAGCGGCTGTTTGACGTCGGCTACCCGAATGAAACGTCGATCATCTTTGAGGGGGATAAGGCGTATTGCCTGCTGCGGCGCGACGGCGAACCCAATGGCGGTCTCTGGGGCGCGGCGCAACCGCCTTACACCAAGTGGGAATGGAAAGACATCGGCGTGCGGATCGGCGGGCCTCACATGATCCGCATACCCGATGGCCGCTACGTGGCCGCGGTGCGGCTTTATGACAAAAAGGTCCGCACGTCCCTGTGCTGGATCGATTCGTCCTCGGGCAAGCTCACTGAGTTCATGCCGCTCCCGTCCGGCGGGGACACCAGTTACGCGGGCCTGGTGCTGCACGAAGGGCTCTTATGGGTGAGCTACTACTCGTCGCACGAAGACAAGACAAGCATCTACCTGGCGAAGGTGCGGATTCCCGCCTGACGAGATAACGATGGAATCTTGAAGTGAGAGCCGCCTCAGTTGTTCGACTGCCCAGTCTTTCCGGCAAGTTGCTTCCCCACGAGCCGTCCGCTGGTGATCGCCCAGGCGATATGGAGCCCGTGCCCCCACAGCACTTGTCCGCCCAAGCCGTTTTGGCCGACCGCGTAGAGGCCAGGGATAAAGCGGCCCTCTGCGTCAAGTACACGGAACTGCTCGTCAATGGCGGCCCCGCCCTCGGTTGTTGTGAAATACGCCTTCACCGGCCCCAGTAGCACCCACTGCCCACCTGCAAGCTCGGCGCGGTTTTCGGGGGCTTGGTTGTACGCCGCGACCGTTGCCTCCAAAGCGTCTGAGGAGATTCTCCGCCGGCCCGCCAACTCACGGAGCGAGCTGGCTTTCACCGCCACATCCGGGCGGAGACGAAGATAGTCGGCGACGTAGGCGTAGGCAATTTGCGGCGCTGTCGAAACGAAGTGCGGCCACCGGCTATACCGCTTAATCAGCCGCTCATCCAGAAGAATGAAGCCGATCTTTCCTGGTTGGTCCGCCAGCGCAATTTCCCGGTCCGGCCAGACCGTCTCGTCGCAGAACCGGCGCCCCTCCTGGTTGACCAGAATCGCCCCGTCATCAAAGAGCGCGTTCTCGGGATGCTGCCAGGTCACCAGGAGTCGCCGAGCGATCGCGTCCACGACCCGCCGCGGCGCCAGTTGAGCGAGCCGCCCCACGAAAGACAGCCCCAGGCCGCGGGCGGGTAGCCACTGCGTGGGCACTCTTCGCGGCGGAGCGATAAATCGCAGTTCTGGGCCGTAAGTGACGTCCATGTTCACTAGCTTCGCCCCGGCCGATTCGGCCAAGCGGTGCCCGTCACCGGTCGCGTGGGGATTGACCCCATCAATGTTGGCGAACTGCGCCCCTTTGAAGCGAGCGATCTGCTCAGGCGAGTTCGAGTAGTCGCCGGCCGCCAGCACGACGCCGCGGCCCGCGCGGAATTCCGTGCGCGCCCCGCGAACTGTGGCTGCCACGCCGATCACCACACGACCTTCGCGGAGCAATTCCTCGACGGCGGCGTCGGTGACAATCACGCCGCCGCAGCGCCGCAGCCGAGCCTCGAGCGCTGCCACGTACGCCTGCGCGCCAGGCACGACGTTGTGCATGCGAGGAGAACGATTGGGTGGCTCGGGGTTGGGACCATGAAACTTCAGCCCCATTCCCGTCAGCCAATCCAGCGTCTCCGCGGCGTGCCTTAAGAAAAACCGCCGCAGCACTTGGTGGTTACGGGCCTCGATCTCGCCGGGCGCGAACTTGGCTACATCCTCGACGTGGGCGGAGACATTGTCCTTGATTCCCGCCGCGCGCTGGATCTGGGTCGCGCTGGCGGTGAAGGAGCCGACTGCAATCGCCGTTGTTCCTCCCAAGCTGGGACGTTTTTCGAGCAATAACACTTGAGCCCCGCATTCGGCCGCGCTGGCCGCCGCGGCCAATCCGCTCCCGCCGCCGCCGACCACAATCACGTCGAACTCGCGTTTCACTTGGGAGTATCCTTCCGCGTACTGCTTCATGGAACGATCGCAGAACTTTGCATGAGCGATTCGCTCGCGAAGCATCCTCTTGGCTATACAAGCCTAGCAGGTACGCACGTGCGAGTGATTCCAGAAACCCCTTATTGCTGATGCCTACCTGCGTACCAGATGCGCGCTGAACCGTGGCCAAACATCGTCCCAAAAACCCGAAACCCGGCCCCCACTTGAAAACTCGCGTTCCTGTCGAGCGGCGAATGGGATTAGAATGATGGATACCATTTATTGGCGGTTTTGTTGTCAGCTCTCTGATTGTCATCCTTGATTTGCTGCAAAGCCAAGTTGTTCGCCTCGCGCCTGGCCTTGAGGTCATCGAGCCACAGCGGCCCCAGGGCCTTGAGGATGTTCGCTTCCGACGTGTAGTGCGCGCCCAGGTGCGCGCGCGTGTCCTCGTGCATGGCCGCCTGGAAGAGGTTCCCGAAGATTTCCGGGCTGACGGCCCCCCAGTCGAGCGTGCAGGCGTCGAGCAGCATCTGGCGCATATCGGGCGTGAAGTCGGCCAGGTCCAGACGCTCGGAGAACAGCGCCCCGTTGACGTAGGGGAACGCGGCCAGGTGGGGCGCGAGGTTGGGCGGCCGCTGGTCGCGCGGCGTGTCGAGCGTCTGGAAGAGGCGCGCGAGGGTCGCGCCCAAGTCGTCGCCGTCCTTGCGGGTGTGGTCGGCCAGCAGGTCATAGAAGAGGCCGCGCTCATCCCAGAGGCCGGTGTCATCTGCGAACAGCAGGAACACCAGGCGCACCAGCAGCAGCTCCAGGTCATGGCCGCTGTACCCGGCCGCGCGCAGCAGGTCGTGGAGGCGGCCCATCTGCCGCGCGGCCTTCGCGTTCACGGGTGCAGACTCGCGGCGGTGGCGCAGCTCGCGCCCCATCAGGAATGCCAGGCGTTCGGCGTTCTTCGGAAGGTCAGCCAGCCTGAACTCGGTGGCCTTCCCGCTCTCCACCTCATGCAGGCGCAGCCGGTCGAAGTCGGAGAGCGCGACCCACTGCGGCCGCTCGTGCTCCTCCAGGGCCTGCACGTACTCCAGGGCCTGCACGGTGGCGGCCTCCAGGTCCTTGCCGCGGCTCTTGTGCTCCGCCAACAGGACGCCAGGCCACAGCATGTCAATGCGGCCGCGCCCGCTCGCTCCGCTGATCCCGTCCACACGGCGCTCAAACTGCGCGACCCGGCGCCGGTCCACGCCGTACACGCCCAGCAGCTCGCCCCAGAAGCTCTGGGCCTCGGCGTTCTCGCGCTGCTCATCCTGCCAGCGCGCAGCAAAGGCGGCCGCCCTCGCGCGGATCTCGTTCCATGTCAGCATCCCCCGGAGTCTGTCACTCCCTGGCGGCGTCAAGACGCTGACCTGCAACACGCAGCCCTCGGCGGTTGGCCATCGGCAGATTGTCCCCCGTTAAGCCGGCGCGAGTACCCCCAGCCTCACGAGCGCTTCAACGGTCCGGTAATCCATCACAGAGCCCAGCTCCGTCCGGTAGTTGACGCCCTCCGTATACATGATGTCGCCTTCTGAGAGCATCTTTTCGGCCCGCTCGTAACGCTCAGGCTTCCATCCCAGACCACGGGGGATGCGCTTCTGGATGACACCCAGGGCGGGGATATGGAGCGCCAGTCGCTCGGTGCTGGTCCGCTTTACTCCCTCCTTCCGCATCGAGGGCCGAGTTGCACTCCGGGCTTGGACGGGCGTTACAACCGAAACAGGTCGAGCTGGTTCTTCCTCTTCCAGAGGTGCTTCTTCGGTTGTTACATCCGTCTCCAGCCCATACAACTTCTGCAGCAGTTGCCCACGCTGAGCAGCGGACATTGAGGCGAGCCACTCGTGAAGCTCAGTGGAGGCCCGAATGCGATGCACACGGGTTTCCTCACCCTTCGAGAGTGTTCCTCCAGGCTGATACTGCTTCAGGTATCGGCGCTTATCCATCTTCGGATGTTACAACCGTTCTTTACGGTGTGTTACACGGTCGTTACATCCGTTGAGGGGTCGCATTAGAGTTGGAACAGGATTTCCCGCTTAGCGGGGGGCGCCGCTGTTTCTTCATTCATTCTTGAGCGAAGTCGCTTTCCTGCCAAGGTGCGGCATCGCTCCCGCCTCTGACCCGTACGCTGGGTTCAACCACCTGCCAATCCATCAAGGTGGGGGACGAAGGGCATGCCCTTCG
>JAANMV010002398.1_pt1 | contig 18289 bp, 15 predicted proteins | sample 7279661 | NCBI WGS metagenome assembly JAANMV01 (sample SAMN14094540, study PRJNA606508) | bioreactor metagenome | isolation source: A lab-scale SPAN reactor treating ammonium-rich wastewater day 121 | place: Ireland: Galway | collected 2017-05-16 | reverse complement strand
TGACGAAGGTGATGTACGACCGGCCATAGTCCAGCACATCCACGGGTGGTCTCCGCCGGCCGGATTGGCCCAGCGGTGCCGCTTCCCTCCGCCGCGCCGGGCAGGTCTCCCGGCGCCGGGACCGAATGCCGCGCCAACCCGGTCGCCGGGGTGGGAGGTGCGGCCATGAGTGCGCGCGTTCCGGCCAACACCGTTTACGAGGTCGCGTTCCGCTCGGACTGCCTGCCGGACGGACCGGATCCCGATGCCGCCGTGGAGGTGGTCTTCCGTGGGCCGGACGGCGCCAAGCGACGCGTGCCGGCGTGGTGGGACGGGGAGTTGACCTGGCGGGTGCGGTACAGCTCGCCGACGGTCGGTGAGCACCGGTACCGCAGCGTCTGCGCCGACGAGCACCTGCCGGAGCTGGACGGGGTCGAGGGGCGGCTGTCCGTGGTGCCGTACGAGGGCGGCAACCCGCTTTACCGGCACGGGCCGCCGCGGGTGGGCGCGGGGGGACGGCACCTGGGGCACCTCGACGGGACGCCGTTCCTGTGGCTGGGCGATACCTGGTGGATGGGTTTCTGCCGGCGGTTGGGCTGGCCGGGCGAGTTCAAAGCCCTGACCGCGGACCGGGTGGCCAAGGGCTTCAGCCTGGTCCAGATCGTGGCCGGGCTGTACCCGGACATGGACGGGTTCGATGAGCGCTCGGCCAACGAGGCGGGGTACTCGTGGACGGAGGGCTACGGGCGGGTCAACCCCGCCTACTTCGATCAGGCCGACCTGCGGCTGGACTGGCTGGTCCACAGTGGGCTGGTGCCCTGTGTGGTGGGCTGTTGGGGGTACTACCTGCCGATGGCCGGAGAAGACGTGATCCGCCGGCACTGGCGGCACCTGATCGCGCGGTGGGGAGCTTACCCGGTGGTCTGGTGCCTGGCCGGCGAGGGGGTCATGCCGTGGTACCTGAGCACCACGCGCGAGCAGGACATGGCGGAACAACGCCGGGGCTGGACCGAGGTGGCGCGGTTCGTGCGGGAGCTGGACCCGTTCGGCCGGCCGATTACCATCCACCCGACGATCTTCGGCCGCGAGCAGGTCGAGGATCCGGCGGTGCTCGACTTCGACATGCTCCAGACCGGCCACGGCGACCGGGCCAGCTTGCCCAACACGGCGCGGTCGGTGAAGACTGCCTACGAGCGTGAGCCGGTGATGCCGGTGGTCGAGGGCGAGGTCTGTTACGAGGGCATCGGCGAGGCCTGCCGGCAGGAGGTCCAGCGGCTGATGTTCTGGGTCACCTTCCTGTCCGGCGCGCGGGGCTTCACCTACGGGGCCAACGGCCTGTGGCAGGTCAACCGCGCCGACCAGCCCTACGGCCCGTCGCCGCACGGCATGAGCTGGGGCGGGGTGCCCTGGGACCAGGCCCTGGCGCTGCCCGGCTCGGGGCAGCTCGGGCTGAGCAAACGGTTCCTGGAGCCGTTCGCGTGGTGGCGCTTCGAGCCGCACCAGGAATGGGTCGAGCCGCGGGCTGGAGAGGACAACTGGATGCTGCCGTACGCTGGCGGGATCCCCGGCGAGGTGCGGATGGTGTTCCTGCCTTCGACTACCTCGCTGGCCAACCTGAAGCTGTGCGCCCTGGAGCCCGGCGTGACCTACCGCGCCCGGCTGTGGAGCCCGGTGGACGGAGCGGAGCACGACCTGGGCGAGGCCGCCGGCGACGCCGACGGCTGCTGGCGCCCGGCGCAGCAGCGCGTGCCGATCTTCCAGGATTGGCTGCTGGTGCTCGACCGGCGGTAGCCTGCTCCTCATCCGCTGCGCTTCAGCCGCCCGGTGCGGCGGGCGTAACGTTCGGCGCGGCCGAACAGGTACACGCCCAGCGGCAGCAGCACCGCGCCGATGGCCAGCAGGCGGGCGATGTCACCGGACAGCGCGGCAACGGGCGCGCCCTCCAGGATGGCCGCGCGCATCCCGGACAGGACGTAGGTCGCCGGCGACAGGTGCGAGAGTGGCTGCATCCAAGCCGGCAGCACGGTCACCGGGTAGTAGACGCCGGAGACCACCAGCAGCAGGGACTGGATGACGTAGACCGCCTGCACCCCGCGTTCGGGAAACAGCAGCGGCGCGACCGCGCCGACCACGCCCAGCCCGGCGAAGCTGACGCAGGCCGCGGCCAGCACCAGCGCCGCGCCGGGCAGGTTGGCGCCTGCCAGGTCGAGGTGGAAGAAACCGGCCACCGCCGCCAGGATCAGGCCGGTCTGGCAGAACCCGTAGACCAGCGAGAACAGCGTCGCGCCGACCAGGTGGGTGAACCGCGAGATAGGCGCCATGAGGGTGTACTCGATGGTCCCCTCCCACCGCTCCCACTGGATGGTCTCGCTGACCAGCACGAAGATCACGCTCAGGTACTGCCACACCAGCGTGCCGATCAGCAGGTACAGCGTCAGCCGGTTGGCGTCGACGTCCTGCCCCGAGATCTGCTTCATCCCGGCGCCGATGAAGGTCACCGACAGGGCGTTGGCGATGCTGTAGATCAGCCACACCAGCTCCCAGGCCCAGTAGCGCTTGACCAGGTTGACGTTCCGCTCGACGAATCCGTAGGCGGCGCGCGCCTCGTGACGGAAGGTCATCATCACCTTCTCCCGGCCTATTCGGCGGCTGCCGGCTCGGTCAGCCGGCGGCCGGTCAGGGCCATGAACACGTCCTCCAGGGTGGTCGGGCGGCCTTCGCTGACCACGCCGTCCTTGAGCTCTTGCGGCGTCCCGTCGGCGACGATCCGTCCGCGGTCGATGATCGCCACCCGGTCGCAGAGCTGGTCGGCCTCCTGCATGTCGTGGGTGGTCAGCAGGACTGTGGCGTCGTGCTCGCGGCGCAGCTCGAGCACCAACTCCTGGACCTCGCGCTTGCTGCGCGGGTCGAGGCCGGTGGTCGGCTCGTCGAGGAGGAGCAGGATGGGCTGAGTCAGGAACGCCCTGGCGATAGCCACCTTCTGCTGCATCCCGCGCGACATCTCTTCCATCGGCTGGTACAGGCTGCGCTCACGAAGGTCGAGCCGGCGCAGGATGGCCAGCGCCCGCTCCCGGGCGGTGCGCCCGTCGAGGCCGTACAGCCGCGCGCCGAAGAGCAGGTTCTCCATCGGCGAGAGCTTCTTGAAGAACGAGGCCTCGACCGAGACGCGGTTGATCAGCTTCTTGACCGCCCGCTCCTCGCGCAGCACGTCGTGGCCGAACACGGTCACCCGCCCGTGGTCGTGGAGAATTAGTGTGCAAACCACCCGGATCAGGGTCGACTTGCCGGACCCGTTCGGACCCAACAGCCCGTAGATCTGCCCGCGGCGGACGGTCAGGTGGATATCGACCAAGGCGTCGACGGCGCGCTTGGTCCCGTCCACCTCGGCGGTCGGCTCGCGCTCAGCGGGCTCCTCGTGCCGCCACGGCCAGGTGATGGGTCGGAAGGTCTTGTTCGCGCCCTCGATCTCGAGGGCCACTGTCCCGGTAGCATGCATCGCGGATCACCATACACAGATCAGGGGCCGTCGGTGACTGGCGACGCGGCGGGAGGGACGGCGAGCGGAGACCTCGGCGCCGCGGGTTGGGGGACTTGCCCGCGACGGTCGGTCAGGAGCTAAGGCTCAACAGCGATCGGCCGGGCAGAATCCACCCATGGTAGGCGGGGAGCTGCAATTCATCCGCATCCTCTGCCGGTCCTTTCCTTAGCCTGTCGCGCAGTGTAGCACCGCGGGATCTGGGGCGCAAGAGGGTTTGCGCCGCGACAAGAAGAAGACATCGACCCACCTCAGGCGGGGTACAATGAGCACGGGAGCGGAAGGTGGCTAAGGATCTACACGAGATCGCGGCCAAGGTCAGGGACACCGGCCAGGCTGTCGAGGTACCCGAGGAAGGCGTGGCCATCGTGCCGCTGGAGTCCGCGCGTCAGGCCCAACGAGCCGAGCTGTACCGCCAAGCCAAGGAGATGGGACGGAGGTTGCAGCTCGACATCGATGCCGCTGCCATCATCCGCGAGGCACGTGACGAGCGGACTCGCCGACAGCAAGAGAACCTTGGTTTGCGTTGACGCCAGCATCTTCGTGCACCTGCTATCCGGTACATCGCCGGCCGTCGACGCCGTCTGGGATGGGTGGGAGGACGAGCACGAGGCAATCGTGGCTCCAGGGATCTTCCTGGCCGAGGTGGCCAACGCTCTGTACCAGATCCATCGAGCGGGCAACCTCCGGTTCGAGGACGTACAGGCCGGTGTAACCATGGGCGCCGGTCTGGTCCGGCTTCACACCGATCCGCATCTCACCGTTCGGGCCGTTGAACTGGCCAAGGAGTTGGGTCTCAAAGCCACCTACGATGCCCACTACCTCGCGCTGGTGGAACGGCTCGGCATCCCTTTCTACACCGCCGACCGCCAGTTGGCATCGGCGGCCCGCAGCTTGGGATCCGTGCACCTCTTGCCCGTAGGCCGGCCGTGACGCCGGTCTGTCCGTTTTCAGTTCGTCCCCGCGTCAATTGACGGCCAGCGCCGCCGCCGGCTATGCTCGGCGCGTCAGGAGGGCGTCCCGGCCGCGGTCCGGCCGCGTCAACTTGGGAGGCAGGCCATGGATCCGAACCACGGAGTGTGGTGGCTGGCCGCGGGCGCGTTCGCGCTGGCCCTCGGCGCCCCGGCGGCACGGGCGCAAGAGGACTATCTGTACATCAAGCCCGGCGCGGCTCCCGGCGGCACGGGCCACTCACCGGACGACGCCCTCCCCAGCATCCAGCAGGCCCTCGACAGCTTCACCGGCCCGATCGGCTACGTGTTCCTGTATCCGGGCACGTACCAGGAAGACATCGTCATCAGCCAGGGCAGGTTCTGGCTGCGCCCCCTGTCACGCCAGAGCGGCGTGATCCTTGAAGGCTCGATCACCGTCCGCACGCCCAACATCGTCATCCGCGGGCTGGACATCCGCTCCCAGGGCAGCGCGATCATCCTGGGCGAGGGGGCGAGCAACTGCCAGATCCTGCAGTGCCGGATGCTGGCTTTCGGCGCCGGGCAGGCGGGGATAGACATCGTCGGCGACGGGCTGACCGGGCTGTACCTGAGCGACAACATCGTGGACCTGCGCGCCGGCGAGGGCCAGGGCCGAACCGGCCTTCGCCTGCGCGCCGGGCCGGGCGTCAGCGGAGCGCATCTGGATCACAATCAACTGGCCGGCTGCGAGACCGGCATCGCCATCGTGGGCGCGGGCAACGTGCCGGAGGCGAAGCTCACCCTCACCAGCAACCGGCTGATCGAGAACGGCGTCGGCCTGGCGATCGGGGCCTCGGGCGTGTTGGCGGCGCGTAACGAGTTCCGGGGCAATACCGCCGCCGCCGTGCGCGTTCAGGCCGGACCGACCGTGCTGGACGGCAACCGCCTGACCGGTGACGCCACCGGGGTCGTGGGCGCCGCGCCGGAGGTCACGCTGACGAACAACGTCATCGCCGACGCCGCCAGCTCAGCCGTACACGTCGCCTCCGGCAACGCCACCTTGCTGCACAACACCCTCTGCGCTAAGGCCAAGGTGGAGTCCGCCCTCGTTGAGGTCGCGGCGGGAGCGACCGCCACCGCGCGCTACAACATCCTCGCGGCGCCCGGGAAGCTGCTGGCGGTGGAGGGGGTGCTGACCGCCTCCCGCAATCTGTACTCCCACCAGCCCGAGGCTCCCGACGCGGCCGCCATCATCGGCGACCCGCGCTTCACCGACGCCGCCAACGGCGACTGCCGCTTGACGGCTGACAGCCCGGCCGCGCATCAGGCCACCCACGGCGAGACCGGCCATGACGCGGCGGGGATCGGCCGGCCGTGGGGCTCGCAGGCCAGCCTCGGGGCCTACGAAGTAGCGGGGAAGTGTGCCGCCCGGACCATCATCGTGGCCCCAGGCGCGACGGGCGGCGACGGCTCGGCGACCGCGCCCTTCGGCACGATCCCGGATGCCCTGGCCCAGGCCCTGCCGGGCGACACGATCATCCTGCGGGCGGGCCAGTACCCCGCCGGCACGGTCGCGATCACCCGCTCGGGCGCGCCGGGGGCGCTGCTGACCATCCGCTCGGAGCAGCCCCACGCGGCCAAGCTGCCCGGAACCGTGTTCTCCCTGAGCAACTGCTCGTATGTGCGGCTCGAGGGCCTGGACTTCACCGGCATGGGCGCGGCGCGGCCGATTGGCTGCGGGCTGTTCGTGACGCACTGCGAGTTCGTGAACAACCTCTTCGTCCGCAAGGAGGAGGGCGGGGGCGCCATCGGCATCGCCGGCCCCGGCGCCAATGACAACCTCATCGAGGGCAACCGCCTGGCGCTGACCAAGGGCGGGGTGGGCATCCAGCTCAGCGACCAGCGCTATTGCTGGCGCACGACGATCCGGAACAACGACATCTCGGGGTGCTACTACGGGGTCCAGCTTGGCGGCGGCTCATACCCGACCGCGCCGCCGGGCTACGACCTGCTCGAAGGCAACATCTTCCACGACAACTGGGTGGACGGCCTGCACGTCAAGACGTCCGATTGCGTGATCCGCGGCAATCAGTTCTTCGGCAACGCCAACTACGGCCTCACGGTGCGCGAGGGCGCGCGCAATGTGATCGTCGGCAACTGGATCCACGACAACGGGCAGGGCATGCGCCTGCACAGTCCCAGCCATTTCGTCATCAACAACGTGATCTATCACAACCGGGGCGGCGGCATCAACATCCTGCAGCACCTGCCGACGGTGGCCTACGAGGCCGCCTACGAGGTGTGGCTCGCGAACAACACGATCTGGGACAATGGCCGCGTGCCGATCACCATCGGGCTGCATTCCCAGGCCATGATCCTGCGCAACATCATCGTCGGCCATGACCCTCAGCAGTACGGGATCGTGTGCAGCGAGGGGGGCGTCATCCGGCAGGCCGACAGCAACCTGTACTTCCACGCCCGGCCGCCACTATTGCGCGAATACGAGGGCGGCCAGTTCGACCGGAGCGGCGATCCGCTGGCGCGCGATCCGGAGCATGGCGACTTCCGCCCGCAGCCGGGCAGCCCGGCGTGGCACCTGCCCCAGATTGGCGACGCCCTGTCGTTCGTGCTATCGGTCGCACCCGCCGGCATCGTCCTGCCCAAGCACCTCGGCTCCGACCTCGGTCCACCGCCGCCGTAGAGCGCTGGCCCGGCGAACGCGCCGGCGCCTGGCTTGACGGCCAGCGCTCCGACCGGCTATGTTCAGCGCGTCAGGAGGGCGCCATGAGTGCCGATGAGCCGCTGACTCCCGAGATGATGGAGATCCTGCGCTGGATGATGCGCCATGGGCCGGCGCAGTTTCAGGCGATTCTCAACGGGGTCCTGGAGCAGGCCGGGATGCGCGCCGTCACGCCGCTCGAGCGACAGGTCCTGTTCGCCGCGCTCCAGGAGCTGATGGGGTACGGGTACCTGGTTCCCGGCGCCGATCTCCAACGGCCCACCTGGCCGTGGCTGACCCTCACCGAGCGCGGGCGGAAGGTGGCCGAGGCGCATCGCCTGCTGTAAGCGGGAGGAGCGTCGTGGCCCGGCACCGAAGGGTGGTTCAGGAGTTGGGTGCATGAACCGCCTGCCGTCGCTGCTCGTCCTGTGCTGCCTGCCCCTCGCGGCCGAGCCGGTGCGGGTCACCGCCGGCGAGACCACTTTCGAGCTGGCCTCGCCCGAGCAGGGGCTGGGGCTGCTGAAGATCCTCAACGGCAACCAGGCCCGGTACGTCGATCAGCTCGCCCCGGCCGCGCTCTGGGAGCTGATCTTCCGCGGACCCGCCGGCGAGGTCAGGGTGACCAACAACAGCCCGTGCGAGCGGGTCGCCGCGCGGGGCGGGGTGCTGACCTGGACCGGGGTCAAGGCCGGCGAAAGCACCGTGGCCGACGTCACCGTGCGGTTCTCGGCGCGGGGCGACGAGCTGCACGGCCGGATCGACGTGCGCCACCGCAGCAATGAGCTGATCCTGGGGCAGGTGGACTTCCCGGTCACCACCCTCACCCCGACGCCGTCGCCGGCCGAGCAGATCACGCTGGTCTTCAGCCGCGCCGAGGGCCGCTCGTGGCGCGACCCGTTCCACGGGCCGGCGGGCTACCTGGTCGGCGCCATGGAGCCCTACGGCCTGGACGCGCCCGGCCCGTTCCAGTTCGGTCTGATGGTCGACGACGCCGAGCACGGGCTGTACTGGGCGACCCACGATCCCGACGGCTACCACAAGAAGTTCAGCTATACCAACGACCCGGCCAGCGCGACCATCGCCTACCGGATCAAGCACTACCCGGGCGGTCAGGACCAGCCCGGCAACGACTACGCGCTGCCTTACCCGGTGGTGCTGAAAGCCTTCGACGGCGACTGGTGGGACGGGGCGATGATCTACCGCCGCTGGTCGCAGCAGCAGGTCTGGCTGTCGCGGGGCAAGCTCAAGGACCGCCGCGACGTCCCGCGGTGGGTGAAGGACACCCAGGTCTGGGTGCGCGGCGACTCCAAGCACACTTCACCGGCGCACCGCGCCTGCCTGGAGTCGTATCGCGAGCTGTTCGGCACGCCGCTGGGGGTGCAGTGGTACAACTGGCACGAAGGCCGGAACTGGATGGATCCCTGGCGCTGGCCGCCCAAGGAGGGGGTGGTCGAGCAGTTCAAGGAGCTTCAGGGCGTGTACGCGCTGCCGTACGTCAACGTCCTTCAGTGGGACACCACCCGACCGGAGTTCAAGGCCGCCGACGGCACCCGCGGGGCGATCCTGGCGGTCGACGGCCAGCCGCTCAAGGGCGCCGCCGAGCAGGCCGACGTGGCCTACCACATGTGCGCCGCCAGCCGGCTCTGGCAGGACGAGCTGACCAAGGTCTGCGTGCGGCTGGTCAAGTCAGGCGGCGCGGCCGGGGTCTATCTCGACCAGTTGGGCAACCAGGCGCATCAGGAGTGTTACGCCAAGGACCACGGCCATCCGGTGGGTGGGGGCTGTTACGGCACCGCCGGGCTGCGCGAGCTGTTGACCAAGGTCAGGACCGCCCTGCGGCAGGTCAGTCCCGAGGCGGTGGTGTACGGCGAATCGCAGCAGGACAGCTTCATCGACGTCTGCGACGGGCGGCTCAACCACTACAACGTCTGGCCCGGCTGGGTCGATCTCTGGGCCGTCGTCTGTGGCGACTACACGCTGTCCTTCGGCCGGACCATCTCGCAGGTCGGCCTGTTCGCCGACGACGCGGGGTTCACCGCCCGGATCGCCAACAACCTGGTCTCCGGCGTGGCCTTCGGGCGGGTCTGGATCTCCGGCGGCAAGAACGCCTGGGGCAGCCCCGACCTGGCCGACAAGCTGCGCTACTTCCAGACCGCCATCGCCTACCGCAAGGCCTTCGCCGACTACCTGGTCTACGGCCACCACCAGCGGCCGCTCCACTTCCTGACCAAGCTGCCGGACGTCAAGCTGATGGACGCCAAGCAGCGGCCGATGACCATGCCGGCGGTGATCGGCAACGCCTTCTCCGCGGCCGACGGCAGCCTGGGCGTGATCGTCGCCAACCTGTCGACCGAGCCGCAGGCGTTCGAGCTCGCCTTGGATCTGACCCGGCACGAGGTGGCGCAGGGCCAGCGCTACGCCCTCAGCCTGGCCACGCCCGACGGCAGATCGGAGCCGTTGGCCACCAGCGGGCCGCAGATCAAGCAGGCCTTCCGGCTGGCCGGCTGGCAGATCGCCTTGGTCGTCATTCGACGCGCAGGGTGACCGGCGCGGTCTGACAGTGGCGCCCCGCGCCGTCGGCCAGCACCACCGACAACGCGTGCCGGCCGGCGGCCAGGCCGCGCGGGTCGGCGACCAGCTCGCCCGGCGCGCCGACGGCCCGGACCCGGCCATCGATCAATAGCCAGGCCACCAGCGGCTGGAATGACGGGTCGACCCGCACCGGCACCCGACCGGGCCGCAGCGCGCCGCCGGCCGGCGTGACGACGGTCGCCAGGAGCCGGTTCTCGCGCACCAGCCGGACCATCACCGGGCCGACGGCCCGCCCGTCGGCGAAGCCCGACCAAATCCGCAGATCGACCACCGGCCCGGCCGGCTTCGGGAGCCGCCAGGTCGTGCCGTCGGCCCGCTCCAGTCCGGCGACTCCGAGCCGCAACTGGTCCGCCGTCGCGCCGGCGCGCTGGAGGGAGTGGCGGAACAACTCCTCCGGCAGCAGCCGCAAGGCGTCGTCTTCGCGGACCAGCCACGAGCCGCCCTCGATCAGGTCGACCGCGAACCCCGGCGCGGCGGGGATCACTCCCACCCGCGGCGGCCGCGGCGGCTCGCCGTTGGCCACCACCACGGGCACGGCCGTCGCCGCCAGGTTCCCGGACGGGTCGGCGGCGACGCAGACCAACCGGTGAGCGCCGTCGGGCACGGTGGTGGTGTCCCACTCCCAGAGCAGCGGCGACGGCCGCTCGAGCAGCGGCCGATCGTCCAGGTAGAGAGTCAGCGCGGCGCTGGAATCGTCGGTGCCGGCCTCGACCCGCACGGTGCCCGCGACCGATCCGGCGGGCGACGGGCGCAAGGTGACCACCGGCGGCACGCGGTCCACGCCCAACGCAGCCAGCAGCTCGCGCGACTCCTCATGGGCCGGCCAGTCGGACAGATTTCCCGCCAGCACGGCCCGCGCGGGCTGGCTCTCGCCCAGCCGCCGCAGCGCCACCGCCTGCCGATAGCGCAGTTCCGGCGCGTCGGGACCGGCCTGCCGCGCCCGCTCCAGGGCCACCACCGCTTCCTCCAGGCAGGCGCCCTCGTCGGCCGCGGCGGCCAGGGCCAGCCAGCCGTCCTGCCGCTCCGGGTGCTGCTCGGCGGCCAGCCGCAGCCGGCCCCGGCGGAGGTCGGCCCGGGCCGCGGCCAGCGCCTCGGCGCCGTCCGGGGCGGCGGCCAGCGTCCGTTCGGCCTCGACCAGCAGCGCCTCGGCCCGGTCCGGCGCGCCGTCGAGCAGCTCGCCCTCGGCCGCGCGCAGCTTCCGCGTCCGCTCGCCGGTGGCCTGCTGCCAGCGCAGATCGGTCAGGAACCGGGCGACCCGGTCGTCGGGGAGTCCGGCTGCCCGGCCGACCCGCGCCGCCGTCGCGGCTTCGCCGTACCGGCCCAGCCGCCGCAACGCCGCGGCCTGCAGCAGACAGGCTTCTGAATCGGCGCCGGGTCGGCGGCAGCGGTCGCGCCACCAGGCGGCCGAAAGGTCCTCCGGCAGCTCGTCCAGACACCGCCCGAAGGCGGTCTCGCCGGCTCGCCAGTCGCCGGCGGCCACGGCCTCCAGCCCGGCGGTGAAGCGCGCCCGGTAGTCGCGATATGCCGCGGCCCGCGGCCCCGCCTCGCCGAACGCGTCGAACAGCGCCCGCGCCGCCTGGTCGACCGCCACGAGCCGCAGCCGGGTGTGCTGCTCAAGCGCATCGCCGGTCAGCTCGGGCAGGCTGCCGGCGGGCACGATCACGGTCTCGCACCCGGCCCGGGCGGCGGCCGCCAGTTTCAGCGGCAGACCCTCGACCGGGGCCACCCGCCCGTCCGGCGCCAGGACGCCGGTGATGGCCAGGGACTCTGGCACCGGGAGATCGGCCAGCGCGGAGCAGGCGGCGACGAGCATGGCCAATCCCGCGCTGCCGCCGTCGACCGGCTCGCCGGCCCCGCCGAAGCGGAGCCGCAGGCCGTGCCGCGCCAGCGCCTCGCCGAGGGCCGGCCAACCGGGCAGGAGCGACGGCAGCACCGTGCCGACGGCGGCCACGGCGTCGCGGGTGCTGGCGCCCAACTCGCCACCGTGCTGGAGCACCACTGCCTCGGGCGCGCCGTTGCGGAAGGCGATCACCGGGAGGATGGCGCCCTCGACGGTGGTGCCCTCCGGCCCGCGATGGAGGCGGATGACCAGCCCGTTGACCTGCCCGACCCGCCCCGGCTCGGCCGGCGCGGCGACCAGCCCGCCGAGGAGCACCAACCACGGCCAAGAGGAGCCGCAGTGAACGAAGGCCGACGTGCGCCGGCGGTTCGCGGGAGGGCGAGGCTCCTGCCGAGCCGCGGCTACGACCACGTCCGGCGTCCGGGCATCGCCGCGCGGCAAGCGGTGCTCCGCGTCAGCGGCTCGGCGGGGGCCTCGCCCTCCCGGACCGGCGCCATCCGCCACGATCCTGGCCGCGGACCTGAGGTCCGGGTCAGTCGCCGTAAAGGGCATCGGCATCGGCGGTCCAGGGCGAGAGGAGCAGCCAGATGGTGGCCGGCGTGACGTTGGCGGTCGGCCCCCAGTAGGCCGCCAGCAGCGACAGCGCGCGGACCAGGGCCGATTGCCGCAGCCGGTCGGCCTCGACCCCCACCGGCGCCGGCTTGCCGTAACCCAGCCAGAACTCGCGCCGCAGCCAGGGCCGTTGCAGGAACAGGTTCAGTTCGAGATCGCGCACGTCGCTCTCCGCCGGGCCCAGCCCGGCCGCGTCGAAGTCCAGCAGTCCCAGGACTTCGAGACGGTCGGGATCCACGCGGAGGTTCCAGAGCTGGTAGTCGCGGTGGGTGAAGACCGGCTCGTACGGCGCGCGGAGCGACGGCAGCCCACGCTGCCAGCCCTCCTCGGCGGCGTTCAGCAGCGCCTCGTCCAGCCAGCCCTGCCGGCGCAGCTTGGCGATGGCCGTGGCGAAATGGGATTCCGTCCGCTCGACCCAGGCCCCGGCCGGGTAGACCCCGCGCTCGGTGACCTCACCGCAATGGTCCAGCGGCGTGCGGTGCAGCGCGGCCAGCGCGGTCCCGCAGTGGCGCATCAGCAGGACCTCGCGGAACGGCTCGCCGGGTCCGATCTCGTCGGCATCGACCCCGCCGATGTGGGCCATCAGCAGGCACGGGTAGCCGATCACCTCGCCGCTCACGTCGAGCCGGCTCCAACCCGGCACGGGCACCTCGCCGTACTGGCGCAGGTACTCGATGCTGGCCGCCTCGCGCATCAGCCAGGACGGGTCGCGACTGCGGCAGTAGACCTTCAGCACCGCCCGTGCGCCATCGGCCAGGTCGAGCGCGAACGAGGCGCTGACCTCGCCCTTGCGGATCCGCTCGGCCGACACCGGAGGCGCCACGTCGTGCGCCCGGCAGAACCGGGCGATGGTCGCCAACGGGACGGTGAAGGCCTGAAACTGGGCGACGTCCATGAACCTGCCACATCCGTGCCCCGGCCAGCTTCCCCGCCGCCCGCCCGGCACCTGCCGCGCGGTCGGCGACCGCTTGGCCGCGAGAGGGATCGCCACCGCTCGGCGCGAACGGGGCCGCCGCCGGACCCGTGGCGGCTGGGGAGTTCGCCGATGGACAAGGGGCTGCTGATCGTCAATCCCCGAGCGGCGGGGGGGCGCGCGGCGGAGACCATCGCCCGCCTCTTGCCCCGGCTGGCCGCCGGCGGGTTGGCGATTGAGGTCGCCACCACCAGCGCGCCGGGCGATGCCACGCGGATCGCCCGAGACCGGGCGGGCTGCTATGACTGCCTGGTCGCGGCGGGCGGTGACGGAACCGTGGCCGAAGTCGCCAGCGGGCTGCTGGCCGCCGGTCAGAGCCCGGTCCGGATCGCTTTGCTGCCGCTCGGAACCGGTAACGACATCGGCGGCGGGCTGGGCACGAGGGCTGGACGACGGCCTCGCCGCCCTCCTGCACGGCTGCTGGCGAGCCATCGATGCCATCGCCGTCACCTGCCGGCACGGTGAGCGCGCCGAGCAGCGGCTGGCGCTCCTCGGCGTCGGGGCCGGCGCGCCGGCGGCGGTCTTGGCCTACACCACGCCCGCCGCCAAGAAGCTGCTCGGAAGCTGGAGCTACCATTGCGCCGGCTGGCGCACCGCGCTGGCCTACCGCGCGCCGCACATGACCATCGCCGCCGACGAGCAGTTCCGCGACGGGTGCTACTTCACGGCCGCGGCGGTCAACCTTGAGTACACCGCCGGGCAGACTATCAAGATGGCCCCCGGCGCCCGCTCCGACGACGGTTTGCTGGACCTCCTCCTGATCCGCGATCTCCCTTTCCCGCGCCGCTTGCGCCTCTTGCCTCGACTGAAGCGAGGCGACCATCTTCGTATGCCCGAAGTCGAGCTCTTGCGCGCCCGGGAGGTCCACCTCGAGGCCGACCCACCGGCTGCCCTGAACCTCGACGGCGAGCTGTACGGCACCACCCCCGCCACCCTTCGCGTGCTGCCTCGGGCGATCGAGGTCCGGGTGCCGGACCTCGCCGCCGCGCGGGATTACCGCTGAGCAGGATGACGGCAAGGATGAGCCCAGCCGTCGCCCGTCACCGCTCCTGCCGATTCCGGCCTGGTGGTGTATGCTTGGGTCAGGCGTTCAGCCGCTGCGCCGCGGTGGAGTCTTGAGTGCGTTCCGACGGTCGTCCGGCCACAACCAGGTATCGCCGCGCCGCGCCTGTCGGCGCGGTCGGGCCGTCGTGGCCGAGGGTGTTGGGCGCCCTGGCGGTGGCCGTGGCGCTGGGGCTGGTGGCCGGGCTGCTGGTCCCGGTCGGCGGCCGGACCGGACCGCCGGGCGGCGCCGGGACCGTCCTGCCTCGGCTCAATCTGCCGGCCCTGCCCTGGCAACGGCGCGGGAGTTTCGAGTCGGAGCTGGTGCGGGCGGTGCGCAGCCAAGGGCTGCTGGCTCCCTCCTGGCACCGTGCGCGACGGACGGGGTCTTGGTCCGACGGCCCGCCCGTCCCCCGCTCGCCGCGCGATTCCGGCCCGCGCTCGGCGCTCCGACTGGCGCTGGCGCCTGACCTCGGCCCCGACCCCCTGGCCCTGCCCATCGCCTGGGCCATCCGCCGCTACGACCGCAGCCTCCGCCCGCGCGGGATCGATCCCGTGGCACGGCTGACGCACGTGCCGGTGATCATGTACCACGACGTGGTCGCCGGCGCCAAAGACGTCTGGTTCGACCTCGACACCGCCGAGTTCGAGTCGCATCTGGCGCTCATCGAGCGTAGCGGCGTCACCCCCGTCTCGCTCAAGCAGTGGTGGTACGCCATGACCGAGGGCGCGCCGTTGCCGCCCAAACCGATCCTGCTGACCTTCGACGACGGCTACCGCAGCGTCTACGATCTCATCTACCCGCGGCTCAAGCAGCGCGGCTGGCCGGCGGTGTTCTTCATCACCACCTCCACCGTCGGTCGCCGGACCGGCAAGGACCACCTCACCTGGGACCAGATCCGGGAGATGCGCCAGACCGGGCTGTTCGAGTTCCAGGCCCACTCGGTCACGCACCCGTACCTGACCCGGATCTCCAAAGAGCAGGCCCGGCGCGAGATCTTCGACTGCCGGGACACATTGGTCCGCGAGTTGGGCGAGCCGGTGCAGTTCTTCTGCTACCCCATCGGCGACCGCGACGCGCGGATCATCAGCCTGCTCAAGAGCGCGGGGTTCGTGGCCGGGTTCACCATGACCTCGGGCGGCGCGGGCCAGTCGCCGAACATCATGGAGGTCAACCGCTACCCCTGTCAGGAAATGACCACTGCTGTGGCGCGGGCCGACGGCGAGCTGCGGCTGAACGCGCCGCCGATGTCGCCCGTCGCCGACATGGAGCAGCCGGTCGAGTTCCACCGGCAGACCTTCCGCGAGGGCGGCAACCGCATCCCCGTCTGCTGGGTCACTGGCGGCCGCCTGACCTCGGTCCACGCCGACTTCCGCTACGCCGTGCCCGACGTGGCCCGCAAGCTCGACGCCGTGGCCGGGATCAACGGCGGGTTCTTCCAACTGGCGCACGTCCGGGACATCTCCAACGCCATGCTCGGGCCGGTCATGGCCACCTGGACCGCGCGCCGCAACGAGGAGCTGTGGTCCCGCCGCGGCCTGGCCGAGCCGGAGCAGCTTCTTGCCTACGGCCGGTTCATCCCCGGCGCCGAGCACGACGTGAAGCGGCTGAAGGACCGGCCGTTGGTCTTGATCAGCCCGACCGGGATGCGCTTTGTGCCCTTCGACGGCGAGTTGATGAACTCCCGCCGGGCGTGCGAGCTGCTCCTGCCGGAGGTAACCGACGCCTTCGTCGGTGGGGGCTGGCTGGTCCGCGACGGGCACCCGCTGACCAAGTGGGAGATGGACGCGGTGGCCACGCGTGACCACGACGATCCACGCCGGCGCGCGTTCGTCGGCATCGACCGCAGCGGCCGGCCGGTCATCGGCGCCTCGCCCAGCAGCCAATCGTCGGAGACCATCGCCCGGTGCCTGGTCCAGTTCGGCGTCGAGCAGGCGGCGCTGCTGGACTCGGGCTTCAGCAGCTCGCTGTATTACAACGGCAGCTTGTTCGTCACCGGCCACTCGGACGAGCAGCCATCCCGCCCGGTGCCGCACCTGCTCCTGGTCCTGGCCCCGGAGACGGCCACGGTGCAGGCCATCGGGCCGACGGTGACCAAGGTCGAGACGTTGCTGCGCAGCGCCGACGACGCCACCGAAAGCCGCCTCATGCCGCCCAATTCACGGCTGGTCGACCAGCCGCCCGAACCGGACGACGACCGATGAGCCGGCGAGGCCAAGGAGTGCCGATGACCACCAAGGCCCTGGCCACCTGGACGCTGGCCGTGCTGTCGGCCGCGGCCTCTGGCCAGGACGCCGACGCCCTGCCCTATCCCTACGGCAAGCAGTTCGTGCTGGGGCTGTACTCGGTCCCACCCGAGAACCTGGCCGAGGTCAAGGCGGCGGGCTGGAACGTGGTCCACACCTACGGCTTCAAGCCCGAGTTCCTGACCGCCGTGGGCGCGGCGGGCCTGGTCTCCCTGGCGCCGCTGCCGCGCCGCGGGGAGCAGGTCGACGAGGCCGCGGTCAAGCAGCGCATCGCCGAGCTGGCCGCCAGCGACGCCCTGTGCTGGTGGGACATCCCCGAAGAACTGCGCTACTGGCGGGCCGACGAGTGGGCCATGGTCCGCGACTACCCGGCCTGGACCCGCGCGCTGGACCCCCGCCGGCGGCCGGTGATGATGTATTTCCCGAACCACTACGACGCGGCGGCTCTCGCCCGGTACGTGCCGCACCTCGACCTGATCACCGCCGGCTGCTACACGGACGCCACCGGCCAGCCGCGGGCCTGGGTGCGCTGGCGGGTCGAGCAGCAGGTGCAGGCGGTCCGCTTGGCCGGGCACGAGCTCGGGCCGGACTACCTCAACGGCCAGCGCACGGTGATCTCGGCGTTGGGCCTGTACTACCCCAAGAACTCCGCCGCCATCACCAGCGGGGTGGCCGCCTACCACGACTTCTGGTCGGCCATCTGCTCCGGCGCGCAGGGGATCCTGCTGTTCTCCTACTGGCACAAGCGCGACGATCCGTTCCTCGAACAGGCCTGGGCCGCCTACTGCCGCGCGGCGGGGCAGATCCGTGGTGACGAGCACCTGGGCGACGTGGTGCTGTACGGCAGCGTGGAGCCGAAGGTGAGCGTGCGGGTGGTCACCGGCCCGGCGCTGGGCGACGTGATCCAGACCGCTGGGCAGACGGCCGAAATACGCTACCCGTCGGTCAACGTCCGGGCGCTGCGCTGGAACGACAGCATGTACGTGATCGCGGTCAACTCGTCGCGCCGCGCCGTCACGGCGGAGGTGGCGGGCTTGCCCGCAGGCGCGACCGAAGCCGAGGCGCTGTTCGAGCAGACCAGGCCGGCCGAGGGCCAGCCGGCCTCACCGCGCCGGCTGCCGGTCGCCGGCGCCGCCTTCAGCGATGCCTTCGACCCCTACGGCGTGCACCTCTACAAGCTGCCGCTGCCGAAGCCCTGACCGGGGATCAGGTCCGGTCCCACAACTCGTCGCTGAGCAGGTAGGACGACCAGGCCGCCCACTTGGCGTGGCCGTCGCACCAGGCGATGTTGCCGCCTTCGTTGTGCCGGCAGCCGTTGAAGTTGTAGAGGAACAGGCTGTCGGCCTGGTAGTTCGGCATGTACCGGCTCGGCCGGTAGATGGTGTAGCTGGTGGCGTCGGCGAGCATGATCGTCTCGGCTGGCTTGGCGATCTGCGCCAGCGAGTAGACGGTGATGCTGGTACTGCTGCCGTAGCCGATGTAGTCGTAGTTCCAGCCGTAGTGGTTGCCCGCCGCCGAGGCGCTCGGGCAGACCAGGATCTGGGTGCTCTTCATGTACGGCGCGATTTTCTCGAACCACTGGTCGCTGGTCGACGGGTTGGCCCCGAAGTAGTACGAAGCCGGGAGCACCTCGTCGTAGTCCTGGGTGTACTGCATCACCGCCGTGCCGAGCTGCCGGGTGTTCGAGAGGCAGGCGTTCTGCCGCGCCTTCTCCCGCGCCTTGGCGAACACCGGGAACAGAATCGCCGCCAGGATGGCGATGATAGGTACTTCACACCGCTCCTCCTGCCTCGCCTAACCGTTCGAGCTGCCAGCCTTCACCCGGCGGCCTGGCCAGCCA